>JRHI01002091.1_pt1 | contig 14678 bp, 14 predicted proteins | sample 215371 | NCBI WGS metagenome assembly JRHI01 (sample SAMN02929681, study PRJNA255918) | sediment metagenome | biome: cave system; feature: Ice Cave; material: Sediment; isolation source: sediment from deep within a dark volcanic ice cave with no known source of... ...
CGAGCCGCAGCGTAGTGCAGCGACAGCCGAAGCGGGCGCCCGCTTCGGTGTCGGCTTCGCGGCCGGACTCCGAAGTGGTTGCCAAACCAAAGCGACGGACCTACACCGCTGAATATAAACAACGCATTCTGGAAGAAGCCGAAGTCGCTGCTACAACGCGAGGCGGACTCGGCGCCCTTCTCCGCCGCGAAGGTCTGTACTCGTCGCTGCTGACCTATTGGCGGCGAGAGCGGGCCAATGGAATCCGCGAGGCGCTGACTCCGCAGAAACGCGGGCCCAAATCCAAGCGCAACCCCATGGAAGAGGAAGTGCAAAAACTTCTTCGCCAGAATGCCCGCTTGACCGAAGAGCTGCGTAAAGCGCACATCATCATCGATGTTCAAAAAAAAGTGGCAGCGCTGCTGGGTCGTCCGATTCCGGAGCAGCATCCGGAGGAGGAATCCTAATGGCGGCGGTCAGAAAACTCGCCGCCGATGTGGGTACGCGACCGGCTTGCGAAGCCCTGGGAATTCCCCGTGCTTCCTACTACCGGGATCGCCGGGCCATTGCTCTTCCCGTAGTAGCCGCTTTGCGACCCTCGCCAGTACGTGCACTTGGTCCAGAAGAACGGGAAAAGGTACTGGCTCATCTGCACGGAGAACGCTTCCAGGATCGCTCCCCAGCCGCTGTTTATGCGACGTTACTCGATGAGGGCCAATACCTCTGCTCCATTCGCACCATGCATCGCTTTCTGAAACAAGCGGGCGAATCGCGGGAGCGCCGCGATCAACTCATTCATCCGCCCTACAAGAAGCCGGAACTGTTGGCGACGGCTCCCAACCAACTCTGGAGTTGGGACATTACCAAACTGCTGGGGCCAGCGAAGTGGACGTACTTCTATCTCTACGTGATCCTCGATGTCTTCAGCCGCTACGTCACCGGCTGGATGGTGGCGATGCGCGAAAGCGCGGAACTGGCCAGGCGGTTGATCGAGGAGAGTTGCAAGAAACAGTGCATCCAACCTGGCCAGCTCACCCTGCACGCCGATCGCGGCACCTCCATGAGTTCCAAACCGGTGGCATTTTTGCTGGCCGATCTGGGAGTCACGAAAACCCACAGCCGTCCGCATGTGTCGGATGACAATCCCTATTCGGAAAGCCAGTTCCGCACCATGAAATATCGGCCGGAGTTCCCGGACCGTTTTGGGTGCATTCAGGACAGCCGGGCGTTTTCACAGGGATTTTTTCGTTGGTACAACGAGGAGCATCGCCACTCCGGCTTGGCGTTGCTCACGCCGGCAATGGTTCACTACGGACAGAGTGCACTCATCCTCAAACACCGCCAGACCGTTCTCGATGCGGCTTATCGAGCTCACCCGGAACGATTCGTTCGACAAGCACCAAAACCAGCAGCGGTTCCAACGGAAGTATGGATCAACAAGCCGCCCAATTTAGAAAACAAAACTCAATAAACTCCAGAAGCATGTCTCAAAGTCGTTGACACGCGCCGACGACGGCAGTTCAAGCGGATCGGCTTGCAGCGGATACAAAGAATAGAACTCTTTCCCTGAGTGAGGGCACGGCAGGTCACGTCTGGAGGAGTCGGAAACCCATTTGGACAATAGATCTGGTCAGGGATATGTGCTTGCCGAGATCTCTGGATGCACGAAGCGCAGGCTTACATGGCGGTGTATGGTTTGCGATTAAGACTGACGCAGTTGTGTACGGTGTTGTTGAGCTCTTGGGTAAGCACATCCCTCCGCCTAACTAATGAAGAGTTACTTGTTGGGATCGAAGGCTTTGGAATTCGCCTTGGGCTGTTGCTGGAAGATCGGAATAAACAATAAGATCGATAAAAATGTCTTGTTTCTTTTCATTTCTTTTCTGCTGCACCGGAGCAAGAGAATAGCAGCTCATTCGGCCGGCAATCCGTCAACGTTTCCCGACGCGGTCATTGTAGAATCTCTCGGCCAGGCGCCCGACGGCTAGCAGGATTCCGTGGAGGAGAGCTTGTGGCCGGGGTGGGCATCCCGATATGTAGACATCCACGGGCAGGACCTTGTCCACGCCTCCAAGAGAGGCATAGTTCACACCGAAAATGCCGCCGCTGATGCCGCATGCACCAACCGCGACAACAACTCTAGGCTCAGGCATGGCTCGATACGTCTTCAACAACGCGAACTCCATGTTCCGCGTGACGGGACCGGTGACCAGGAGCATATCGGCATGACGAGGAGATGCGACGAACTGAATCCCGAAACGCTCGATGTCGTAGATCGGATTGTTCAGAGCCACGATCTCCAATTCGCACCCATTGCATGACCCCGCATCCACTTCCCGTATGGCGAGCGACCGCCTAAGAAGTTTTTGGATTTTTTCGCGCGCTTTCTGTCCAACACTCTCGACGCTGGCTTCGACATTGGACGAAGCGTGTTGCACCGCGCGCAACTCTCGATGTGTGCCGTCGGAGTTCAACGTATATTCCGCGGTAAAGACGAGGTTCCGGCGCTCCGGAGTTGCCAATTCAAATTCCTGGGTGATGCGCACCGCCTGATCGGACGACGCTTCTGCGCACAGGCCGCAGAACACGCAGAGTCCGTAATCGACGGTGACCTTCCGGGACTCGCCGTTATCGCACAACGATATAGCCCCGGTTGGACAAACCTCCACGGAGGCTCGCGCATCCTTCCACTTTTCAAAATCGAAAGCTGGCCGCCCGCGAAAGCGTTCGCAGATTTGAGCCGGCTCGTCCGGATACGTCGTCGTTACAATGCCGGTCCTGATGGTCTTCTGGATGATCTTGAACATCGGCTACCGGTCCGTTCCCGAATAAGAAAGATTGAAACTCTTGTTGATCACCGGAAAGTCCGCAATGATGTTTCCCTGAACGGCCTCGACCAGGGCGGGCCAGTTATTGAGCGATGGATCCTTGATCTTGCAGCGTTCCAGATGATTATCAGGGCCGGTGCGGATCCAATGGATGATTTCTCCGCGCCATCCCTCGACGGCGCTCAATGTGCAATGGTCCGGGGGGATGGGCGGAACGGATACACGGAACTCTCCGCGTTGGCTCTCCTCCGCAGCGCTCCGGATAATGCGAATGGATTCATTCACCTCGTCGATGCGGACCTGCATGCGGTGCAAGACATCACCGACCTGGTAAACCGGCACGCGGAATGCGTAGCGGGGATATGCCGCATAGGGGTGATCGCGCCGAACGTCCAGATCCATCCCCGAGGCGCGCCCGGCTACACCCACGATTCCCAAATCCCGGGCCTTGTCAGGACGAAGAACTCCGGTTTGCTCCAAGCGGTCGCGAGTGGATTCGGAGGAGTCGATCAGGGCAATCAGATCCTGAAATTCACCTGCGAAAGCATCCACTGCGGCGCGCAGCGTATCCAGTTGCGCTTCATCCCATGCCCGTCGCACGCCGCCGACGCACACCATGCCGCGCAAGAGGCGATTGCCAGTCAATTGCTCACTTAGGGTAACCAGCATTTCCTTCAGGCGGCTGGCATGGGAATTCGCTATGACGAAGCCAACATCTGTCGCGATGGCCCCGATATCGGCGACATGATTGCAGATTCGTTCGAGTTCCAGGAGGACAGTTCGCATCACCAGAGCGCGCAACGGTAGTTCCATCTGAGCCGCCTGTTCGACGGCCTGACAGAAAGCTGTGCCATGGGAAAAACTCGAATCCCCCGAGATGCTCTCCGCGAGAAACACGGCTTTGGGTATGGGCAGCTTCTCAAAGAGCTTCTCGGTGCCTTTATGGGTATAGAACATGCGAAGCTGCAAATAGATGATCGGCTCACCAGCCACCGCGAAGTTGAAATGGCCAGGCTCGATCGTTCCAGCATGAACCGGCCCCACCGGCACCTGAAAGACGCCTTCACCTAAAGCGGGCCGATAGATGTGGCGTTCGCCCTCGAACGGCGGTAACACCGTGTCGATGGGAAAGTCCTTGCGCAAGGGATGAACATCCGGCCAGTTATCATGCAGGGCGACCTTGCGAGGATTCGGGTGCCCAACCGCTTTCAACCCGAACCAATCCTGGATTTCGCGCTCTTGCCAGTTGACGGCCGGCAGTTCCGCCGAGAGCGACGGGAAATCGAGATGGTCGGGGCCAACCGGGGCCCGCACAATCAAGTAGCGCGTGTCGCCCTTCCGTTCGAATACGTAGTAGTTGAAGTAAACACTTTCCGCAGCACGCCGGTCTTCCGCGAACACGGTAACCAGTCTGGCTTCGAACTCGTCTCGCAGATATTGCGCGATAGGCCGGATGTCGGCATCACCGAGCAGAACATAGACTTCATCTTCGCGTTCCGCAGACATCGATTGAATCTGCGCGCCAAACTTTTGTCGAAGAGCCTCGAAGAACGCAGACATTGCTGGCCTCATCGTCCACTCGTCACAATTCCCACCGCGCCCTGAATTAGCTTGAACAATGGAGCGGGTAGCCAGAAACCCATGACAACGATCACCGCGGCTAAACCCACGACGGAGTATTTCTTCCAGGGACCAGTCTCGGCCGGAGGACGGCCCGGGTCCGGACCCAGGACAAGATTGGCGATGTGGATGAGGAATCCGGAAAAAATCGCCACGAGAAAAGTGATAAAAAGAACAGCTAGAACGAGATAGCCTCCGCTGAACGCTGCGCGCAGAATGGTGAACTCACTCAGAAACAAACTAAAGGGAGGCGCCCCGGTGACAGCAAGAGTTGCCATGAGAAAGGCAGCTCCGCTCAAGGGCATCGAATGGATCAGTCCCCCTTTTGCCTCGCGGAATAAATCGGTATTCAGGTATTGCTGGACATTTCCGGCGCAGAAAAAAAGCAGCGGCTTGGTAATGGAATGGAATGTCATGTGCAGCAGCATGCCCAGGATGCCCAAGGGTCCGCCGAAGCCGAGGGCAAGGACCATGATCCCGCTATGGTCAATGCTGGAATAGGCCAGCATGCGCCGGAAGCTCTTCTGCACGAGAATGAAAGGCACTGCTACTCCCATCGAGAGCAGGCCGAAAAGAATCAAGAGATGAGACGCAAACTGCGGTCCCAGGCATTTGGAACTTAGGATGTAGAAGCGTATGAGACCGTAGAGAGCGCAATTGAGCACCCCCGCGGCGAGCATCGCTGCTCCTGGAATCGGCGCTTCACTGTAGGCATCCGGCTTCCAAGTATGCATGGGGGCGATGCCGGCCTTTGTTCCGTACCCCAGCAGAATCAAAATGAAGGCCAACCGCATGGTCGGCTTGTCGAACTGGGCGGCATTTTTGACGAGGACGGACCAGTTCAGGCCCGCAAGCGTATCCGTTCCCAGGACCTGGTGAGCGGAATAGTAGGTCAAAATTGTGCCAAACAGGGCCATCGAGAGGCCGACGCCACCGATGATGGCGTACTTCCAGGCAGCCTCAAGAGAAGTATCACGTCCGTAGAACATAACCAGGAATACGGATGCCAAGGTGGTTCCCTCGACGGCGACCCAGAGCATTCCGAGGTTGTTGGCGAGAGCCACGAGAATCATGGAAAAAACAAACAGAGGTGTAAGAGTGTAGTACTCTCGCAGTTTATTCACGGCAAACCGGCCGCGCATTTCTTCGTCCTCGCGGAATACTCCGTTTTTTTCATCGTGACGGAAATAGCCGACAGCATAGATGGAACATACCAGGGCCACGAAAGCAGACAAGAGCACCATCAAGGCACTGAGCGCATCTGCGTAAAAGAACCCATCCCACAGGAAAACGGGGCCGGACCGAAGTACCTGAAAGTCCAGTGCGGCGGCGAGGCACAGCAGAATGGCGAAGGCGGTGAGATTGACTACCTCCATGATGGCCCTTCTTCGCAGGAAGAAGGCCAGAGGACCAGCGACCAGTGGAACGATAAGGAGCCAGAGCAGAATCATTTGCATGCCTACTCGCGCAACTTCCGAAGCTTGCTGACATCCATCGAGTCAAACGTCTCGCGGATGCGGAAGACGAGAATGCCGAGAATCATTACGGCGACGAGAGCGTCAAAAAGGATGCCGAGTTCCACGATCAACGGCACTCCATACGTCAACGAGATCGCGGCGAGGAAGAGGCCATTCTCCAAGGAAAGCAGTCCCAGGACCTGCGACAAAGCCTTGCGACGGTTCAGCACCGTGAAGAAACCGATCAGGAACAATGCGATGGCAACGGCGAGCGTGTTATGTCCAAGCGCCGCGCGAGCTGAGGTCGCTTCTGGATGGTAAAACGACTCAGCGACAACGTAGCCCACCAGCGTCAGGCCGCCTGCGATGAAAATCGACAGCGGTACGTTGATCAACGGTTCGATCTCGCGCCGGATTTCGATTCTTTTTACAAGACGCTCCAGCAGCCAAGGAAGGAGTCCAGCCTTCAAGACGAGCGTTAGGAAAGCAGCGATATAAATATGGCTGGCCTGGTTGAAGTAGGCGATGATGGCGGCGATCGCCGCCAGGAGGAACGACTGCACCGCGAAGATGCGTATGCTCGAAATTATCCACCGTTGTCCCACTGCCGCGATCTGCAGCACCAGAACCAGTGCCGCCATCAAGGTGATAATTCTATTGCCGAACTCGGGATCTTGGAGAAAGGGCATGCAAGGCCTCAGAACAGAAATGTGGAAATGAGCGCGAGCGCTCCTAAGATGAAAGCAACCATAAGCAACTCTGGCACTCGAAAGAGACGCAATTTCGCGTTGGTAGTTTCAACCAGGACGACGAGACACGCCAGCACAAGCATCTTGGCAAGGTAGAAAGCTAAACCCGGACCAAGTCCTCGAGCCGTCCAATCGGAACTCAAACCGAACGGGAAGAACGTATTCACCACCAGCGTCATCAGGACAAGCTGCTTGATGGAGGCGCCCCATTCAATCAAAGCGAGGTATGGTCCGGAATACTCAAGGACCATGGCTTCGTGGATCATAGTTAATTCGAGGTGAGTCGCCGGGTTATCAACGGGGATACGGCCCGTTTCGGCAATCAGCACGATAAACAGCGCCGCAAATGCCAACATCTGCGACGGAGCCAGAAACTTCCAGCTCTGGCTTACGGCGACCTTGGCCATTTCGCTCAGGTTTGTGGAGCTCGCTGCCAGGGCCACGGTGAAAATCGCAAGCATCATGGCAGGCTCGGCGATCGCCGAAATCGTCATTTCCCGGCTGCTACCGAGCCCGCCAAACGAACTTCCGGTGTCCAGCCCGCCAAGGGCAAGAAAAAAACGCCCAAGTGCCAAGAGATAAACCACGGCGAGAACACCACCAAAGAGGCTGAGCGGCGCATGTGTCGTGGTCATAGGAATCATGAGTCCGACGAGTGTCGCAGTCGCAAAAACGACGTAGGGAGTCGTGGAGAAGATCCAGGACGCGGTCTCCGGGATGACCATTCCTTTGCGCAACAGCTTGAAGATGTCGCGGTAGGATTGCAGAATGCCCGGCCCGCGTCGGGTCTGCAGCCTGGCCTTGAGAGTCTTGATGATACCGCTTAGGAAGGGAGCGACGAGCCATACGAGCAGTAACTGCAGACCCGAGTTGAGAAGCATCTCGGTCACGGGCGAACTCCAAACAGCAAGAGCAAGACGAGGGTTATAAAGATGTATGCCAAGTAGGCGTGAATGCTACCGGCCTGAATGGCTCGCATTCTGGTCGAAAGCCAAAGCACGAGATCTTTTAGCGGAACGTAGAGGCGTTTCTCGAACGTCGGTTCGATCTCACTCTCGAAGCGGATTTCTTTCGGAAAATACGGGGATACATCGAAGACCGCTTGAATCTCACGGCGCGGCTGGTACAAGACAGAGAAGATCATCCGTAGTGCTTTTGAGAAGGCGGTGGCCGTATATTCATTTTCTTCCGTGAGGCCGGGCAAGCCGCAGTCCCACGTTGGCCCCCGCCTGATCGCGAAACGTCTTGCCCCGATGGATACCAAAAGAGCAGCAGGAATCAGCAAGAGCAGGAGCCCAATGCCAATGACGGCGGTGGATACCGTACCTCCATGACGCATCCCTGCGGAGAGCACGAATCCGTGCCCGCTGATGAGATTGGTGCCGACTCTTTGTCCGAGCAGTTGCTCCGTCAGTGGATCGAATATCGGAACAAACCAGGTAGCTCCCAGGCCCAGGGCCACGCAGGCCATTGTCAGGGCACCCATGCCAGCCACCATGGACCGGGGGACTTCGTGCACATGGCGGCATTCGGTCCCGCGGGGCAGGGCCAAAAAAGTGATCGCGAACGCCTTCACAAAACAGGCCGCGGCCAGCGCTCCCGTCAACGCGAGCATCGAGCCCGCGAGGGGAAACAGGATTCGCGTTAAACCTCCGGCTGCGCCAAATCCCGCCAGGAGGCTTTGGTACGTCAACCACTCGCTGGCAAATCCGTTCAGGGGAGGAAGGCCGGAGATCGCGACCGCGCCGATCAGGAAACAAAAAGCCGTCGCCGGCATTGGGCGGATGAGACCGCCCATTTTCTCCATGTTTCGCGTGCCCGTCGCATGGAGCACCGACCCGGCTCCCAGAAACAGAAGACACTTGAAAATAGCGTGATTCAGAGTGTGAAACATCGCGGCAATCAGGGCTAGCGCCGCAAGTTGCGGATGGCCTGCGACGCGGAACACCAAAGCAACGCCAAGGCCTATGAGTATAATCCCAATATTCTCGATACTGTGGTAGGCCAGTAGACGTTTGAGATCGTGCTCCATCAAGGCGTATAAGACACCGAGAACGGCAGAAACGACTCCCACGATGAGCACCAGCAAGCCGGCCCAGGACGGAAGCACCCCGAGCGCATCCAGGAAAATGCGAGCCATGCCATAGATGCCAGCCTTGATCACGATTCCGGAAAGCAGAGCCGAGATGTTGCTGGGTGCGACCGGGTGCGCTGCCGGCAGCCAGATGTGGAACGGAATGATGCCCGACTTGATCCCGAAGCCCATGAAGAACAGCACAAATGCGACGGCTTGCTGGCTGCTGGACATTTGTGCTGCGGCGACGCGGAAGCTCGCGAAGTCGGCACTGCCGCTCACCTGGATCAACAGGGCGAAACCGAGGAGCAAACACCCAGCATCGACATGCGCCATGACGATGTAGAGCAATCCAGCTCGCCGCGTCTCCTGGTCTTCGTGGTAAAAAGTGACCAGGCCGTAGGCAGCCAGGGCCATCACTTCCCAGCCGATCAGGAACAGGAAGGCATTCGCGGCAGTAAAGACGACCGTCAAGCTGAGAAGCAAGAGATGGAACAAAAAACCGAAGAAGCCGATGTTCCTCCGGCTCTCGAATTCTTTCAGGTAGCTGAATGAGTAGATGGAAACTGCGCCAGCGAGGATCGCTAGAATCAGGTTGAAAAAGCCAGCCAGAGCGTCGTAGTCGAAGCTGTAGGTAAAGAGCGGAATTCCTGAGGAAATCGACCACCGGACCGGCGTACCCTGCAGGATACCGAGCACGGCGGCGAGCCCTCCCAAGACGGCACCTGCCAAGGCGCTGCCGCAACAGATGTAGCGGCAAAGCACCGGCTTTCGCCAACTCGCGAGACAAGCAAGAGCACCGATCGAGTAGGCCGCAAGACTGAATGCGAAAGTCTCGCTGACTGGAAGCCCATTCATGAGACCTGTTCACGATGACGCGATGAAAGAACTCTCGGGTCCTGGAAATGAGGAACTCCGGAAGTCCTTTCCCCGTGCGCGTCAGCCCGGGCTGTGCACACCAGAAGATCGCGGGACCAATCGCAAGCAATCAGCGGCTTCTTCATGCCTCCCTCACCCCTCGTTCCATCGCGCGGCGACGACACGGTGTAGCTGGGACCGTGTTCCGCAGCGTCTCTTGCAGTTTTACGTGCCTAAAATATCACTTTGCAGCACCCTGTGGCCAGAATAGTGACGCGATGAACAGGAAACGGGAGTCCCGTAACTAGCCACTGAAAACCGGGCGCTTCGCCGAGCGTTGCCACGGGAGTAGTATACTTCTCGAGATCTTATGCCTCTGACAGAGATTGTCCGGAGAAACACCACGCGGTCCGTGCGCTTTCGCGGCATGGATCTGCTCAACAATCCGGCCCTCAACAAAGGGACCGCCTTCACCGAAGCCGAGCGCGAAACGTTTCGTCTTCACGGGCTTCTGCCGCCCATCGTCGAATCGCTCGACGAGCAGTGTGTCCGCGCTTACGAAGCCTTCTCCCTTAAGCCCAACGATCTCGAGCGCCATATCTACCTCCGCCAGCTGCAAGACACCAATGAAGTTCTCTTCTACCGTGTCCTCTTGGACTATATCGACGAGATGCTGCCCGTCGTCTATACGCCCGTCGTCGCTCTCGGCTGTCAGGAATTCAGCCACATTTATCGTCGTCCGCGCGGTCTCTTTATTTCTTATCCGCTGCGCGATTCGATACCGGCATTGTTGCGCAATCATCCGAATCCGGAAGTGGACGTTATTGTCGTCACGGATGGAGAGCGCATTCTCGGTATCGGCGACCAAGGAGTTGGCGGCCTCGGCATCCCCATCGGGAAGCTTGCCCTGTATACGCTCATCGGAGGCATTCATCCGGCGCGCACACTCCCCATTGTTCTCGACGTCGGCACCAACAACGAAGACCGTCTTCGCGATCCCGAATACCTCGGGTGGCGCCACTCGCGCATCAACGGGCCCGACTATGACGAGTTCATTAACGCTTTTGTCATGGCCGTAAAGGGAGTTCTTCCCCGAACGATCTTGCAATGGGAAGACTTCGCCGGTACCCACGCGCGACCCATCCTCAACCGCTACCGGGACCAATTGCTCACGTTCAATGACGACATTCAGGGCACTGCGGCCGTTGCGCTCGCAGCCATCCTGGCTGGGATCCGAATCGCGGGTACGTCGCTCCGCGAGCAGCAGATCGTTTTCTTCGGTGCCGGCGCGGCCAGCATGGGCGTTGCCGAATACCTCCGCGGGGCTCTGATTGCCGAAGGTCTTTCCGCAGAGGAGGCCCGGAGCCATATCTGGATGGTGAATCGAGGTGGTCTCCTGCACTCCGGCCGCACCGACCTCACGCCGGAGCAACAGCTGTACGCACAGCCTTGGAGTCGCGTCGCTGGCTGGCTGCGGCCCGAGAATGATACGATTGGTCTCTCCGAGGTCATTCATAAAATCCATGTGACGATCCTCATCGGCCTCTCTACCGTCGCGAACTCTTTTACCGAGCCGATGGTTCGCGAAATGGCTCGCAAGGTCGAACGGCCCATCATCTTCCCGCTCTCGAATCCGACGGACCATACCGAGGCTCATCCTGCCGATTTACTTCGCTGGACGGAAGGGCGCGCCCTGGTTGCCACCGGTTCACCATTCGCACCGGTCAGCGTCGGGGGCCGAACGATCCCCGTCTCGCAGTGCAATAACGTATACATCTTTCCGGCGGTTGGGCTCGGCGTGATAGCCTCGAGACCTTTCCCGGATTCGGTAGGCGCTGCGCGCATCACTGACGGCATGATGATTGCCGCTGCGCGTAAGCTGGCTGAGCATTCTCCGGCGCTCAAAGATCCCAGTGCTCCGCTCCTCCCGGTCTTGAAAGAGATCCGCCGCGTCGCCATTGAAATCGCTTTTGCGGTTGCTAGCGAGGCCCAGCAATCCGGCGTGGCACCGTCACTGGATTCCAACTCGGCTTCCCTCCGTTCGCGCATTCTCGCTTCGCAGTGGTCTCCGGCTTACCCGACCTACCTTCCTGTTTCCATCTAACGGGTGGCATCCGCCCAGGCCTTGCGAGCGCGTCCTCTGAACTATTTGGGAAGTTGATATGGTTCCGACAGCATTAGGACCGGGCGAACGTTCCGTTCGGTCTTAAGGTAGATCCCATAGGCGTGATCCATGGGCGATCCGCCAGGGTCGCGGAATTTTCCATCAACCCATCCGCCGGGAGGCATTTCAATCCACGTAACGTTCGAATCGGTGTGTTGCGGAACGACTGCGGGCGCCCAACTCAGGTCGGCGGGAAGTGGCAGCCAACTGGATGATTCTGAAGTGCGATAGACAATCTCACCGACAGGAACATTGCTCGCTCGACACACAGGATAGAAGACCGGATGGTTTCCCATGTTGCTTAGTCGGAATTGCACGCGACGCCCATGTTCACTACTGAGAGTCATCTGTGGATGTATAGCCAATGTCACAGCGGTCGCGCGAAGTGAGCTTGCATTCGATTCCGGCGTATGTTTCACCCGACCGATCCAATCCTCGAGGATAAACAAGAGCGCAACCGCGAAGAAACAGAAAGCGACCTTCAGGTTCGCTTTCCGTTCTTCCTCGGGTCCAAGATCCGTGGAAGAAAAATCCCGAGGCTTCTTGTTGTTTGCGCGTGTTAAGGGAGAAGGCTCTACCGGAGGTGGAAATCGAGAGGACCCTGGGTTACTAGACATTGCCCCTCCTGCCGTAGCTCTAGGGAGTGCCGCTGTTCTTGAATCCCGTGTTACGGGTAGGTCGGCTTCAGACGCAGATGACTCCAACGAACCGACCAGAAAGATCATCCTTGACATAGGAAACTTCGCAGATTACAGTATTCATGTACGCAAGGATAAGAATGCCACAGCAGACTGCCAACTTCAAGGCTGAGTTTTTTAAGGCTCTCGCCCACCCTATCCGCATCCGGATATTGGACTGTCTTCGTGACGGAGAAAAAGGCGTCAATGAACTCAGCGAATTTTTGCAAATTGAACCAGCGAATGTTTCTCAACAACTTACGATTCTCCGAATGCGCAACATCGTGATCGGACGCAAAGCGGGGAGCAATGTGTATTACTCCGTTTCCGACACGACTCTGTTCCGGCTTCTTGATGTCGCCAAAGATATTTTTAACAACCATCTAGTTGGTGTACGCGACATGCTTCAGCAGATGGAGGCGGCCTCGTAGGGGAGAAAAAAATTTGCTCAACACCTGCAAATATTCGCAGATTCGAGACCGTTTCTGGACCGACGGGTTCCTCCCGGGGTCTGGAAGAGGAGACCGATAGACATGGCGGACTACTACACCTCTCAGCAATTGGCCCAGACGCTAGGAATCGCGGAAGCCACAATCGCGGATCTCCAGAGGAAAGGTGTACTTCATCCCACGGTCAAAAACGGTATGTCCTTTTTTTCCGCTCGCCAAGCGCACCGCTTACGCGCGGCCATGCGGTGGGCACGCAAAGACAAGATGGATCTGCATGATGCTTTCGCGTGCGTGGAGCAACGCTGGATTGCTCATACGACCGCGCAGAAGGACTAGGTTGTGGCAACAAGGAGCTGGCATTCGCGTGTCCGACCGACTTGGCGCATTTGGCTAATCTCCCGCCTTGAGCGCCTGCGCAGTATCAAGATCCTGTCCCCCGTGGGGCTCCCTCTTGTCGGTGGACTTATGCTTTTTGTGATGTTTTCCATGACGTGGCGAGCGCTTCCGATGGCGGCAGCTGGAGCGGGAGTTGTCCTCATCCTGCAAGAGATTGCGGCACCAACTCCCCTGTTTTGGACAGTGCCGTGGGAGGCACTGGAATTGGTCCTGAGCCGCCGGGCACGTGCGAACCACATTTGGCTCCATCGGACCGGGGCGCTGCTTCGAGAATCAGGCGGCTGGTTGACCAAAGTCGACGGTTTTGCAACTCGTGAGGGTTTTTTCTTAGTTGGAACGAGTCTTAACGAAACGGAGATTCAATGGGCATCGCAGTGTGCTTGGCGGACGATGTGCCAAGAATCTTCCTTGAAGGTGGCCGGGCCCGGCTGCAAGACGATGCAGTTTCTGCTCGCTGTGTGGCTAATTGCTGGCGGCCTAACGGTGCTGAGTCTGTGGCGGGGAGTTGATCTCGCGGGAGCGTTGTTGCTGTCTGCCTTGTGCGGCGCCGCTGGCCAACTCCTGGCCAGACCAACGGAAAAGGTATTGGGCCCGCGGGCTGAATACCTGGCTTGTTCTAACGACGAAACGAAGGCAATCCGTTTGGAAGTGGAGAGTCTTGCAATCCCCCATTTCTTGTGGTTTGCGAAGGGCCGAGTTTTCCAAGTACGGCGAATGCCGGAGCCGTATTCGGACGAGGGCCAAATGAAATGAGCGCGCGATCAAGGCTCATTGCGGATGCGGAGAGGCAGGCTGCGAATCCCTTCCTACTATGCGCCCTGATCTCGTTGCGGACGCGGCAACGGATGATAACGAGAGACGCGAGCACAAGCACTGCGCAGTTGGTGGATTCCGCACTCGAGGAACTGATAGGCGGAGCGCTCAAGTTCGAGCGTGTCGGCCGAAAGCGTTCACCAATGGTTCTGGCAGAAGTTTACAGAGGAAGAAAGTAACAACGAACCCGCATTGCATCGAGCGGCCGAAGTATCGGCCGCTGTTCCCATGGAGGCCACATGAGAAGGCGCGTCAAAGTCAGAGAACTGATGCAAAGGGAAGGGTTGAGCGGTGAGGTTGTCCAACTCTTCTATGCGCAGAGAACGGGGATCATTCACGGCGGAGACGGATACGATGTGACCTTCAACGAAGAATCGCTAGTCGTGGGCTTTTGCTACGGTGAGATTGGCATTGGCCTAAAAGTGTCTTATGGAATCTTTTTCGCAACGGGCGCGAAGGTGCCAACCGCCATCAACGTACAGCCTGGTTCCTGTGCTCGAACCGAGGAACTGCAGGATTCGGAGAACGCGGTTGCAGCAGGAGCGGGCGGATCAAGTGTGGTGTAGCTCCGCGAGGGGTCGAGTGGGCGGGAGAGGTCTGTTCCCTTCTGAGGG
>JRHI01002092.1_pt1 | contig 14672 bp, 10 predicted proteins | sample 215371 | NCBI WGS metagenome assembly JRHI01 (sample SAMN02929681, study PRJNA255918) | sediment metagenome | biome: cave system; feature: Ice Cave; material: Sediment; isolation source: sediment from deep within a dark volcanic ice cave with no known source of... ...
GCTATGCAATCCAACATAATGTTTCCGGTCAGACTCTGAGACCCATTTTCCCACTCCCCTCGATGGTCCGCTGTAGAGCGGATTAACGGCCTCGCCGGCAAACACCCCGATTCGGAAGGCCCCGTGGGCTTATAGCAGGGGGAAATCCCGATGGCACGCAGGGCGCGGCGGTTTGCTGCGGAGGGGCGGGAAAAGGCCGACGATAAAGGGCTCTAGGCCGTGGCCGTGCGGCGCTTGGGGAAGAAAAGCCGGCGCAGCATCAAGAGGAGAATGAGGATGAGTATAAGCCCCGCCACGGCGGCTAGCGGGTGCTTCTCCCAGATCAGCACAGGGCTCACGCGGCCGTCGGTGACGAGGCGCACATCCTCCATGATGGCGTTGGGATCGAGGCCCGAGTCCATCCGCAGCATCATGCCGACCGCGGCCGACTGATCGGCGCTCGCGACCACCGCGACGCGGACGCGGTCGGAGGCGAGCGACTGCATCAATGCGGGGTTGGCGGCGACTGCGCGCAGCACGCGCTCGCGCGGTTCCTTTGAGAGGCCGGTCAGATAGCGCGACAGCGTCGCGAGCTCGCTCTCGGTAAGGCTGTGGGCAAGGCTCTTCAGGTCCTTGTCGTCGAGCTCGAACAGCGTATCGCGGGCGCCCGCGTCGATGCCCGTCAGCCGCTGGATGGCGAGTGTGTCGTCGAGGCCGATGATGCGATCGAGCGTGCCCTTTGTGAGGTTGTCCGGCGAGGTGCGCCGATAGAGGCTCAGCTCGACGACCTTCGGCAATTGGCTTCCGGCGAGCGCGGTCCACTTGAGTGCGGTGTCGATCGAGCGCGTTTCGCGCGCAATCTCCATGGCCGGAGGCGGCAGCACGTTCACGGCCTCGTTGAGGGTCCCGTCGCCGAGGCGCTTCAAAAGGCCCGCCTCTCCTTCCGCGCCGCGGATAAGCGAGACAACCTCGTCGAGACGAGGCAGCGCTTCGGGCTTCAGCGAATCGAGGAACGCCTTGAAGCGCTCGTTGCGCTCCGCCAGGTCGAGCGCCTGAGCATGCGCGCTGCGAAAGTCGCGCCAGATATCGACGACGCGCCCGGCCGTGGCCGCCGCGATTTCCTGTACGTGGCTGGCGATCTGCTCGGAGAACGTGTTTGCCAGCTCGTCCTGGACCTTTTCCTTGTTCTCCCTCGATTTCATCTCGGTCGCGATGATCGGCAGGACTCCGTGGCGCAGGTCCCAGATGTCCTTTGCGATGAGCACGACGCCGATGCCACCGGCTACCGTCGATACGACGCGGGCGAGCACCGAGCCGACGAGGCGGGCGCCGACGCGCTCGGCCATGTTGGCGAGCTGGCGGCGCATCAGGAGGATGGCGGCGCCGGCGATGCCACCGCTGGACTCGCGCAACACCGCGCCCGGCGAGATCTCGGCCGCCGCCTTGCCGGCATCGACGGAGAATTCCTTGCTCGCATCGCCCCCGGCCGCGCGCGCGACCGTCGTTCCGTAGCGTGCGCCGACGAACGCCTTGAGGCAGGCGAGCGTCGGCTCGGTCGCATCCTGGCCGGCAAATTCGATCTGCTTGCCGACCTCGTTGCCGACCGACAGCGCCAGCTCCTCGAGCGCGCCCTTCACCTGGTCGGAGCGATAGACGCGCTCGGCGACGGCTGTCGCGAGCTGCTGAGCCTTCTGCTGGTTGGCGAGCGACTGCATGAGGTTCGCCCAGCTCGTCTCCTGGGCGACCTCGTCGGTCGCCTTGTCGACCTGCTTGTCGATGATGTCGTCAAGCCCGCCGCGGCGCCAGGCGTCGCCGACGACGGCGCGGTAGTCGACCTTGGCGATGCCGGCTTTCAGCGCGCGTACGGAGATCGCCTCGATGGCGGCGCGGAATGCGGTCTCGTCGCGCGCCTGGCAGGCCTCATAGTCGGCCTTCGAAAGCGGATCGGCGGCGGCTGGGATGTGGCTCAAAGCGAGCGAGAACGCCACGACGCAGGAGATGAAGGAGCGCAAGCGAGCGATCAACGGAGACCCCATCCTCCTTCACCACAAGAGGTGCATCTAATCATCCTGACAATATGGTTGTCGAATGCGCTCTGAGCGTGGCGCGTCGGGACCTTGCGTACTGCCTCAGGCAAGCCAAGGCGGCTGGGCAACTGGGGGCCGCCAGCCGGCAGGTGGACATCGGACCCTAATTCCCCAGCCCGGCGCCCATCTCCTTGTTGCCCCTGCACAACAGGCCGTCGCCGATTAGGTAAGATTGCAGCGCACCAATTTGACGCGGGGGAAAGTCGAGCAAAAATAAGGGGATCGGCTCTCGTCGAAGGAAGGTGCGTTATTTCAATGCGTTCGGGCGCCGGGCGAGCTATGCTTATGAGGTTAGGGTTCATAAGATCCAGCTCGAATTACTGCAGCCGAGAACCTCAGGGGGCAATTTTTGGGGCACCCGCCATGGTCTCGCCCAATACGACCGCCAGAAGCCCGGCCGCCGTTGCCGCTGGCGTGCTCGAGTCAGAAGGTTTGGACTAAAGCAGCAGCGACGGACATGGACGCACTAGCGGGCTCGCAGCAACGTATCGCTTCATGCGGCAAGGTGCCCTATCGCCTCGCGGGCGGGTTCCGGCCAGTGAAGCAGTTCCCCTTTCCGTGTCTCCCAGACACGATCGACCAGCCGACGCGCAGATACAATCATAAGGGCTTCGAGCGTTCGCTAGCTGATCTCGTAGCCTGCCCGAGGAAACGAAAAAAAGAGGGTTGTCACCTCAATCTCGTGTCTACGCGGAGCGGTCATGCCGGCCCCGCGCGGACCGTAGGGAAACTTCTTCGTTCCGGATGCCAGTGAGTTCAGTCACGAAAATGAAAAATAGTGAGAAAATGAAGACAGCGTGGGGTAGCATTTTCGTTCCCGGCGGACGTAACGGCGTGTTGCTTGTCCACAGCCTCGGGGGCTCACCGATCGAGCTCAAGTTCGTCGCTCATGCGTTGGGCCAAAGCGGATATACGGTCTACTGTCCGCTGCTGCCGGGTCTCGCTGGCGGGACCGACGTATCCGGGCTGTCGAGCTGGCAGGACTGGTACGACGCGGTCGAAACGGCGCACGACGAGATCGCACAGCGGTGCGATACCCTGATCGTCGGCGGCATCTCGGCAGGATCGATGCTGGCGCTGCGCCTCGCAGCGTTACGGCCTGAGCGGGTTCACGGGCTCATGCTCTTCTCGCCGACGTTCTGGCCGAACGGCTGGGCGATCCCGTGGCACTTCTCCTTCTTCCGCTTCATTAACCACAAGTGGGCCGCTCGGCTCTTCCGCTTCCGGGCGCGTATGCCGCTCGGCATCAAGGACGAGCGCTTGCGCAATTTCATCCTCGACAGCCTCCAGAACGGCAGCGAGGCGATCGAGGACCTGTTCGGGCGTGGCGGCGGTCTCGTCCTCGAGTTCCGCAAGCTCGTGCGCAACGTCAAGCCGCTCCTGGGCCAGATCAAGCAGCACGCGCTGGTGTTCCACCCGCGCCACGACGACCAGAGCGACCTCAAGAACTCGATGATCCTGCAGCGCAAGCTTTCAGGCCTGGTCGAGGTCTGCGTGCTCGACGACAGCTACCACATGGTGACGCTCGATCGGCAGCGGCCGATCGTAGTCGATCGCGTGAAGGAGTTCGCCGCGCGGCTGACGAAGGGTCGCGAGGATGTCCGCGAGAGCGCGGCTTCATCGCCGTCTCGCTCGGAACAGACGGCTCCGGGCCATCAGCACGGCCAGGGCCGCGGAAGCGCCAACTGAGCCTACTTTCGCGGCGTCCAGCAAGCGCTGAGCCAACAAAAAGCGGCGCGCCTTTCTGAGGCGCGCCGCTTTTGCTTTTGCCAGGCTCGGTTCGAGACTTTGGCTACTCGATCGGCGGGTGCGGCGGCCTCACCGCGGGGACGGGACGCGGCGGCACCAGGACATCCGTCTGCGCCTGGGCAGAGGCCCGCGCAACGGTCGCCACCGGCACGTTCTCGCCCGGTACGGGGGCGCCGGAAGCAACCTTTTCAGGAGTTGCGGGCTGCGTCGGTGTGACGGCAACCTTTGCCTTGTCGGCCGCTGGCGGCTGCATCGGCGTGACGGCAACCTTCTCCTTATCGGCCGCTGTCGGCTGCGCCGGCGCGGCGACCTTCGCCTTGGCCGGCGCTGTCGGCTGCGCCGCACCGACCGTGCTCTTCACGTCGCGGGCCGTGGTGTTGCCGTCGCAGCGGGGAAGATCGGCCGGAGCCCGCTTCCAGACGAAAGACTTGCTGAAGAACTTGATGCCCTTGTAGCCCGTGAGGATCAGGCGGTCAGCCGTGCGGAGCTGGATCGCGGCGTCGAAAGCCTGACCCTGCTCGGGGTCGTAGACCCAACCGTTGTCGTATCCGCCCTCGGACACGCGCTGGAGCCCGCCGAGCACCGGCAGACCGCAGATCGGGCGATGACGCTTCGAGGGATCGGAATTGTAGCCGTCGGTGAGCGGCTTACCGTTCTTGAAGTTCGGCTCCTTCAGCCAGACGATGAAGCCGCAGAGCTTGTTGGCGTCGCGCCCGCTGGTGGTGCAGGGCCGGATCTCGACGGCACCTTTGCCGGCGTTGTTGTACCAGAGGCCCAGCTCACTCGCTCCGCCAGCGGCGGGCGCCGATGAGCTCAGGCCCAGTGTCGCGGAGACGAGGAGCCCGAAGATCCCCATGAAAAGGAAAGGAAAACGAGAACGGGAGGAGGGATGATCATGACGCATGGTCGTATCGCCAATGTTGTGCCAGAGATTAGGTCGGCATTAGACTTTGAAAGCGGCAAAAGCTGGTCGGAGCCGTTAAATAAGGAGTAACCTCCGCCGGCCCTAGTCTTCCGCTCCTATGCTCAAAACCGCTTCTTAACCCTGTTGTGGACCTTTACCCGTTAACGCTACGTGAGTGGCGGACAGCTACTCTCGTTTCTATATGGGTCGAATTCACTATACACTTAGGCGGCTCTTAAGCATGAGCGTGCCTTTCCGAGGCCACCTTCGGGGACTAGTTGCAGCGCACAATTGCTGCAATTTCGGCGCACATAGAAGCGCCTGACCCTTCACCACTGCGGGACCGGTAGATGATCTTGACGCTTGCCTTTCGGAATCTGTTTCACGATCGCATCCGCCTAGCGGTGACGCTCATCGGCATCTTGTTCTCGATCGTGCTGGTCGCCGTGCAGCTCGGCCTTTATCTCGGCTCGAGCAATATGATCACCGCCAACATCGACCAAGCCAACGCCGATCTGTGGATCACTGTGTACGGAGCAAAGAGCTTCGAGGACGGCGGAATGCTGCTCACCTCGCGCGAGCGCCATCAGGCGTTGGCGACGCCGGGCGTGAAGGCCGTCATTCCGCTCGTCGTACGCTTTGCCGAGTGGCGCAAGCCCGAAGGCGGCTCGACGCGTGTCGTCGTCGTCGGCACTGATGCCGAAGACGGCGGCCTCATCCCGTTCAATCTGGTCGAAGGCACCTGGGAAGACATCAAGGCGCCGGAGGCCGTCGCGGTCGATCGCACATATCTCAATGAGCTCGGGATCAATGGCATGGGTGACACCGCACAGGCTGCCAATGGCAGAGTGCGGGTAAGAGCGCTGACCGACGGCGTCCGCTCATTCACGCAATCGCCCTACATGTACACGACGCTCAACCGCGCGCGCGCCTTGTTCGCCGAGGGTGACGGTACGACCTTCTACCTCGTGCAGCTTGAGCCCGGCGCCGATGTCGAGAAGGTGCGCGCGGACCTGCGTGGGCGTCTCGAGGGAGCGGAGGTCCTAACCAAGCAGGAGTTCCGCGACCGCAGCCTGAAGCAGTGGCTGTTCCGCACCGGAGCCGGCGTTGCGCTGATCGGCGGCGCCCTTTTGGGCAGCCTGGTCGGCACGGTCATCGTCGCCCAGACCCTGTACTCCAGCACCAAGGATCACTTGAGCGAATTCGCGACGCTGCGTGCGTTGGGTTCATCATCCAGTTATATTCACCAGGTCATCCTCACCCAGGCTGCTTTGAGCGCGGTGATCGGCTATGCGCTGGGCATGTCCATTGCGCTCGGCGTCCTAGTGCTCAGTCGCGGCTCCGCATTGCCCCTTGTGATGACGCCGGGGCTGGCGTTCTGGCTGTTCACGCTCACTGTCGGCATGTGCGCGATCTCCGCTCTGTCGGCGATCGTGAAGGTCACGAAGATCGATCCTGCAACGGTGTTCAACAAATGACGAACGAGCCGGTCCTAGAGGCCACCGATATCGTGAAGGAGCTCGGCTCCGGCGCCACTATGGTGCGCGCCGTGAAGGGCGTCGACGTCAAGCTCGTTCCAGGAGAGCTCACGCTTCTCATGGGACCATCGGGCAGCGGCAAGACCACGCTGCTGTCAATCCTGGGCTGCATCCTCACGGCAACGTCAGGCGAGCTGAGGGTCGCCGGCGTCTCGACCCACAAGCTGTCGCCCGAGGCGCTTGCCAACCTGCGGCGCAAGCACATGGGCTTCATCTTCCAGTCCTACAACCTCTTCCCCACGCTGACCGCGCTCGAGAACGTGCGCATCGCACTCGACGTGCGCGGGCAGAAGGGCTTCGCCGCGGCCAACCGCGCGGAGGAAGTGCTGAGGGACGTCGGTCTCGCCTACCGGCTGCGCAGCTATCCCGCCAACCTCAGCGGCGGTGAACAGCAGCGCGTTGCGGTTGCGCGCGCGATCGCAAGCTCACCTTCGATCGTGCTGGCGGACGAGCCCACGGCCGCGCTCGACAGCGAGAACGGGCACGCCGTGATGGCGCTGCTCGCACGCATTGCCAAGGAACAGAACCGCAGCGTCCTCGCGGTCACGCACGATCCCCGCACGTTGAGCTACGCGGATCGGGTCGTGAAGATCGAGGATGGACGCATCGTCGGCGAGGAGCGCCGGCCGGAGGGTCTAGATGCCCCCGAAATCACAGATCTGACAAAGCGACGGAAGGCTCATGCATAAAATCAATTCGACCGTAATCACGCTCGGGCTCGCCGGCATCGTGGCGCTCGCCATCGGCTTCTACGTCAACAACGTCAACTGGGGTCCGGTTGGCGAGGAGAAGACGCAGGCCGGTACGCAGGAGGCAAGCACCTCCTCGACCACCGCCGCCGCCAAGCCCGCTGCGAAGACCGGCGACACCTGGGCCGCTTCGGCCACAGGCCGCGTCGAGCCCAAGAGCGGCGAGATCCGCATCATGGCCGACGTGCCCGGCCGCATCGAGGACATCGCCGCCGATCTCAACGACAAGGTGAAGGCAGGCGACCTGCTCGTCCGTCTGGACGCGCAGGATGCGCTGACCAAGGTTTCCGCAGCGACCGCCGAAGCCGCCGTGCGCGTGCGCGAGCGCGACGAGGAGCAGGTGCGCGGCCTAGCGGTTGACCGGCGCAACGCCGAGGACGCGGTGGCCAACGCCGAGCGCGTCCTGTTCGGCGCCCGCCAGGCCTTCGACGACGCCCAGCAGTCCAAGCGTGACGGCAAGGGCTCGGACGACGCCGTGAACACCGCGCGCAAGAACCTCGAAGACTCCAAGAAGCAGCTCGCCAACAAGCGCGCCGATCTCGCGACCGTGAACGCCAAGACCGGCATGCCGCTGCCGACCCGGCTCGAAGCCGCCCTCGCGGTCGCCCGTTCCGAGCTGTCCGCGGCGGAGCTTGCGGTTGAGCATACGCGCATCCGCGCGCCCATCGACGGGACCGTGCTCAACGTTCTGGCCAAGGAAGGCGAGGTCGCCGTGCCGAACCCGGAGAACACGCTGCTCGTTCTCGGCGACGTCAACGCGCTCAAGGTGCGTGCAGAGGTCGAGGAGCGCGACACGGCGAAGGTCCGCGTTGGCCAGCTCGTCGTCGTACGCGCGGACGCCTATCCCGACCAGGACTTCGAAGGCCATGTGAGTCAGATCGCCAAGTCGCTGTCGGCGCCGCGCATCGCGACGCGCGGCCCCCGCCGGCCGAGCGACGTGGAAGTCTTGGAGGCTGTTGCCGATCTCGATGGCCTGCCGCCGCTGCTGACCGGCATGCGCGTCGACGTCTTCTTCAAGCACGATGCCACCGCCTCGACGAAGTAGCGCTGAAGCAGCTCGAAACATTGGAGAGCGTTTGTGCGGGCGGCCTTAGGGCCGCCCGTTTTCATTCCGCCGCGATCGACTGGGCGTGGTCGTGGGCGGCCCGCTCGCCCGCGATCGACGCCACCTTGACGGTCGGCGGCTCGTCGGTGGGGCCGACGAAACGCCCGAAGATGCGCCACAACCCGTAGCCGACGTCGTCCATCACCGTGAAGAACGACGGTACGAATACGAGCGACAGCACCGTCGATACGAGCAGGCCGCCCATCACCGCGATGGCCATAGGCGAGCGGAACTCGCCGCCTTCGCCCATGGCGAGCGAGCTCGGCACCATGCCGGCGACCATGGCGAGCGTGGTCATGACGATGGGGCGGGCGCGCTTGCGGCCGGTGTCGATGACGGCCTCGATGCGCGGCACGCCCTTCGCGACCTCCTCGACGGCGAAGTCGACGAGCATGATCGCGTTCTTGGTCACGATGCCCATGAGCATCAGCAAGCCGATGTAGACGGGCATGCTGATGGGGTTGTTGGTGGCGAGCAGCGCCAGCACCACGCCGCCGAACGACAACGGCAGCGACAATAGGATCGTGACCGGCTGTGCGACGCTGCCGAACAGCAAGATCAGAACGCCGAAGACGATCATCAGGCCGGTGCCCATGGCGGTAATGAAGCCGGTTGCGACCTCGTCCTGGATTTCCGCATCGCCCGAGGGCTGCAGCACGATGCTCGACGGCAGGTGCTGCTCCTCCACCGCCTTGATGAAGGTCTCGCGCGCGCTCGAGAGCGCATAGCGGGAGACGAGGTCGACGCCGATGACGGCGCGGCGGCGCCGATCGAAGCGGTCGATTGAGCTCGGACCGCGGCCGAAGGCGATATCGGCGACGGCGGTAAGCGGGATCGCGCGGCCGTCGGCGCTCGTCACGCGCAGGTTCTGTAGCCGCAACATGTCGGCTCGCGCGCTCTCCTCGACCTGCACGCGGATCGGCACCAGGCGGTCGCCCGCGTTGTACTTCGCCAGGTTCGCATCGATGTCGCCGATGGTCGCCACGCGGATCGTCTCGGCAATCTCGCTCGGCGCCACGCCGAGGCGTGCCGCTGCGTCGAATTTCGGCGTGACGCGCAGCTCCGGCCGGTCGATGGCGGCGGTAGCGGCGACGTTGTGGAAGCCCGGCACGCGGCGCAACGCACTTTCGAGCTTCCGCACGGCAAGCGCCAGTGCGTCGCCGTCGTTCGAAAGCATCGAGAAGGAGAGCTCGCGCTCGCCGCGCTCGTTCACGTACCAGGCGCGCGTGTCGGGCACGTCGGCGAGCTTGTTGGAGATGATGGTCTTCAGGCGCTTCTGCGGCAGCGTGCGCTCGGTCTTGGGCGCGAGATGCACGAACAGCGACGCCTTGCGAATCTCGAGGCCGCCCGTCGGCGTGGTGCCGCCGAGAACGAACACGCTACGCACCTCGGGGATCGTCTTCAGGATATCCACCATGCCGTCGGTCGTGGCGCGCGTGCTCTCCAGCGTCGCGCCGGGCGGCAGCTCGACGGAGACGACGATGCGCGAGGTGTCCTCGTCGGGCAGGAAGCCGGTCGGCAGCAGCGTCGTGGCGTAGATCGAGCCGGCGAACAGGCCGAGCCCGGCAAAGAGCGTCAGGTAGCGCACCTTCAGCGTCCCGCGCAGGAAGGCGAGGTAGCCGCGCATGATGAAGCCGCCGCCCTCGTGCTTCTCCGGGATGGGCCGCAAGAAGTAGGCGGCCATCATCGGCGTGATGAGGCGCGCAACGAGCAGCGAGAATAGCACGGCGACGGCAACGGTCATGCCGAACTGCTTGAAGTACTGTCCCGCGATGCCGCCCATGAACGACACGGGCGAGAAGATGGCGACGATCGTCAGCGAAATGGCGATGACAGCGAGCCCGATCTCGTCGGCGGCTTCGAGCGCGGCGCGGTAGGGCGACTTGCCCGAGCGCATGTGGCGCACGATGTTCTCGATCTCGACGATGGCGTCGTCGACGAGGATGCCGGTGACGAGCGTGATGCCGAGCAGGCTCACGAGGTTGAGCGAGAAGCCCAGCATCGACATGGCCCAGAAGGTCGGGATGGCCGACAGCGGCAGGGCGACCGCGGAGATGAGTGTTGCGCGCAGGTTGCGCAGGAACAGCAGCACGACGAGCACGGCGAGCACCGCGCCCTCGATCAGCGTCTCGAGGGCGGAGGTGTAGTTGCCTCGGGTATAGGCGACCGCGTCGTCGACCTTCGTCAGGCGGACGTCCGGATAGGTCGTCTGCAGCTCCGCGAGCCTCTTGTTGACGACGTCGGCGACGGACAGCTCGCTCTCGCCCTTCGAGCGGAAGACGCTGAAGGTGACGACCGGCTGCTTATCGAGACGCGCAAACGATCGCTGCTCGCTGGCGCCGTCGATGACGCGGCCGAGCGCGTTGAGGCGGATCTCGCGGCCACCCGGCAGCACGATCTTGGTCTCGGCCAGATCCTCCACGCGCCGAGCGCCGGCGAGCGTGCGGATCGCCTGCTCCTGGCCGCCGACCTCGCCGCGGCCGCCACCGAGATCGACGTTGGTCGCGCGCACTTGTGCGTTCACATCGGCGGCCGTGACCCCGAGCGCCAGCAGCCGGTCGGGGTCGAGCAGCACGCGGATCTCGCGGTTGACGCCGCCGTAGCGCTCGACGCGCCCGACGCCCTTCAAGCCCTGCAGCTGCCGCTTGATCACGTCGTCGACGTGCCAGGAGAGCTGCTCCAGCGTCCAGCCGGGCGCGGAGGCGGCGAAGGTGAGGATCGACTGGCCCTCGACGTCGATGCGCCGCACGATCGGCTCGTCGATGTTGCGCGGGAGCTGCGTGCGGATCTTGTCGATGGCGTCCTTGACGTCGTTCAGCGCGCGGTCCTGGTTGATCTCCAGGCGGAACTCCATGACCGTGACCGAGGAGCCGTCGGTGATCGTGGACGACATGTGCTTGAGGCCGGGAATGTTCGCGACCGCGTCCTCGACCTCCTTCGTCACCTGGCTCTCGAGCTCGGTCGGGGCAGCGCCCGATTGCGTCACTGTGATGGAGACGATGGGCACGTCGATGTTGGGGAAGCGGGTCACGGGGAGCTTCATGAAGCTCATCGTGCCGAGCAGCGTAAGCACCGCAAACAGCACGATAGCCGGGACGGGCCGGCGGATTGACCAGGCGGATACGTTAATGCGCATCTAGTGTCCCGATTCCGAAGTTCGCCAGAGTTCGATACTAGGGTCCCGAGCGAACTTCGGAATCATAGGGGACACTAGAATCATAGCTTTGCTAGTGTGATTCAGATCGAGAAATTCGCTCGATCCCGTGCCCCTCATGATGGCGAATTTCTCGATCATCACACTAGCGGGCCTCGCTGATCTTGGCGTCCGGCGTGATGGCGCGCACGGCGTCGCCATCACGCAGGAAGGTGCCCGCCTTGGCGACGACTATGTCGCCGGCAGCAAGACCCTGGCGCACCTCGACGCGGCCGTCGCAGATGAGCCCGGTTTCGATGTTGCGGCGTGCGACGTGCCCGTCGCGGACGACCTGCACGAACGTGCCCTCAGCGTCGAACACGACCGCGGACGACGGCACCGAGAGGCCGTGCGCATGCGCGGTGTCGACGGTGCCGCGAGCGAAGCTGCCGATGCGCAGCTTAGGGTCGTCGCCGAGGAAGATGCGCACGCGGCCGAGCCGTGTCGTCTTGTCGACCTCCGGCGTCACGAGGCGCACGGTGCCGGTGACGTTGCCGATGCCGGCGACGTTGATCTTTGCTTTCTGGGTGGCGCTCATCTTGGCAAGCTCGGTCTCGATCACCTCCGCGTCGAGCTCCACCTCGCCGCGCAGGACGATGCGGAACAGCGGTTCCGCGATGCCCGAAGCCATGCCGCCGATGCGCGCCGTGCGCCGGCTGACGAGGCCGTCGGCGGGGGCCGTGACCTGCGTATTGTCTCGACGCCACTGCAGCTCGCGGCGCTGCGCTTCGACCTGGGCCTTCTCGGCCTCCGCGAGCTTCAGTCCGTCGCGCGCGGCGACGAGCTGGGCCTGCGAGCTCTTGGCGGCGGACTCCCGCTGATCGTAGGTGCTTGCTGACAGATAGCCGGAACTCTTCAGCGGCTTGGCGCGGTCGAAGGATGCGTCCGCCTCGGTCACATGCGCCTCGGCCTCGGCGATCTGGCTCTTGGCCTTGGAGATCGCAGCATCCGCACGCGCGAGCGAGGCGTCGTTCTGCGCAAGCTGGGCGTCGAGCGATTCCTGCACGAGGATCGCCAGCACGTCGCCCTTCTTCACGCGGTCGCCAACGTCGGCCTTGAGATCGCGCACGCGGAAGCCTTCGACCTCGGGAGCGACGAGGATCTCCTCGCGCGGGACGAGCGAGCCTGACACGGCGACCGTTTCGGTAAAGTCGGCGTCGGCAACCTTGACGACGGAGACGGCAGGCGGCGCGGTCAGCGTCGTGTCGCTGGTTCCTGCGAGGTTTCGTGCCTCGCGCATGCGCTCGAATGCCACCACGTAAGGCGCAAGGTGCGGCGTGAGCGTGGGTGCAAGGAAGACCCCGGCCGCAAACACGCCCAGCAGGACGAGACCGAGGACAATCCTTTTCATCGGCGCGGCTCCTTGAGCTTCTCGTCCTCGGCAGCCACCGGCTGCGGGTTGAGCAGCTTGCCGATGAGCGCCATTACGGCCGGCATGACCGCCTTGGCGTCGAAGTCAGGGTCGGTCGCGCGGCGCACGCACATGCCGTCGCCGATCATCGAGAACAGGTTCGCCACCGTCGGGATGTCGAGGTCGGGCGCGATGCGCCCCTCCTGCGCGAGGTGCCGGAACAGCTTCTCGAAGCTCTCGTGCACGAAGCGGTCGACGGACCGGTAGATGGCGCCGACCTTCGGGTTGCGCATCGACTCGACCGCGATCTCCATTCCCATGGTGTGCTTGAGGGCGGGCTCGTCCGCCAAATAGTGCTCCCCGAGGTTCGACAGCGCCGTCATGAACTCCGGCGCGGCCGCCAGCTCGGCGAAGCGCTCGGCGAACTCGGCGCGGTCGCGCTCGGCGATGCCGGCGATCAGGTCCTCCTTGGAGGCGAAGTAAACGTAGAGCGCGCCGGGGCTGATCAGCGCCTCCTTGCAGATGTCCTGCATGGTCGTGCGGTGAAAGCCGGAGCGCGCGAAGCAGACCTCGGCGGCGTCGAGGATGTGCTCGCGGCGGGCGCGCTGCGTTGCAGGCTTCAGCTTGGGCATGGAGGGGCGGTCCTGGTGAGAAAGGCCTTAACCGTTGTCTCAAAACAAAACGAATGATCGTTTTGTTTGCATGCCATCGTGGCAGCGTCAAGGCAAGGCTTCGGGCGCAGAGCAAAGGTCTGATCCGGCCGGCACGAGTTGCTACCCGCAAGAGCGGATTTTCGTGGTTTTTTCCGGTTTTTGAGCGACTTGCCGGCCAGTTTCTGAGCTGTTTGGGGCTTAGAACTGCTGTAGCCAGCACAGCGTCGCCTAGGGGTCGTGCATGTCGTTCGCGTCCTCGAAGAAGCGCCCCGCGAGGCCGCCGGCTAGCGAGATCTCGCCCCCCTGCCAGGCGTAGCGGATGAACACGCCGCCGCGCGCATCCTTGTCGAGCGCATTACCGTTGACGCGCGCCTCGATGCCTAGCGAGACATCATCGAACAGCCGATAGCCGGTGCGGAGCCGGCCGGCATACGTTTCGTGCGCGCTGGTCCATCCGGCGTCGAGCGACGACCACATGCTCTCGCCCATTTTGAGCCAGAGCTCGACCACGGCTTTGGGGCCGTAAGCGCGGTGTCGCTATAGGGCGCGATGGTCGCGCCCGAGTACGCGAGCCAGACGTGGTTGGAGACGTCGGCTCCGGCCCATACCTCGCGCCAGCCGTAAGCTTCGGGCGGATCGGCGGCGGCAGGAAGCGGGTAAAGCGCTGCAATCGCCGCGGCGAGGCCTGAACACAGGCTCGCTACGACCGAACGCCACGCAGCTGCGGGTTCTGTCCTAAGTCGGACGGAAGTGTCCTAATTCGCCGGAGCGGGTGTCCTGATTAGGAGTTGCGGTCAGGCCACTTGCCCAAGCTTTAATCACCCCAGCAATGATATTCAGCTTTCGGATGATCCAAATGTGCCGCTATTTTAGGCACGTGGTGGCCTTTTACGAGAGGGCCAACACCCCCGGCCCGGATGATGGTTGCCCAACCGCCGTCCGGGCCAATTTTCTAAGGAAACCCGGCCGTGGAGTGAGCCCCGCGACCGGGTTTTCTGTTGCCCCGGTCGCAAGCCGGGGCTCATTGCTTTGATGTTACGCGACGTTTGATTTTCCGCAGTTGGAGGTGCATCCAGCTTTCCAGGTCTTCGTAGCTTCCTGCGAGAGCTGTTCGGGCCACTGGAGGATGACCTCACCCTCGGCCAGATTGAATGTGTCTTCCTTCATGCCAATCGCAGGTGCTGTTCGGGGCACCCCCGCAGGGGGCCGCACTCCTTGCTCCGCCTGCTCCAACTGCCGAGAAGCGAGGTATGAGAGTGACGTTTCGAAACGCCATCGAGGCAAGAGTGAAGGTGTCCTAATTTCCCGCCCTGAGTGTCCTAGTTAGGGCGATTATCCCGGACTTGACGGATGTAGCAAGCCAT
>JRHI01002093.1_pt1 | contig 14667 bp, 12 predicted proteins | sample 215371 | NCBI WGS metagenome assembly JRHI01 (sample SAMN02929681, study PRJNA255918) | sediment metagenome | biome: cave system; feature: Ice Cave; material: Sediment; isolation source: sediment from deep within a dark volcanic ice cave with no known source of... ...
CGCTTGTGGTCGTACCCGTCTCGAGCCTTGCAATCCGTCAGTTGACGCAAACCCTCGGCCCGATCGCGGCTGCGGCGAGCGCGCTTCTCGCGACACTCATCGTCGGATTCATTCTCTGGCAACTCGTCGACCGCGTCTTCGGCGAGGAATCGCTTCGCCGCCGCGCTGCGGCCAATGCCGGTCCGCTGCTCGACGCGGTACTGGCGCGCATCCACGCCGACCGCGTCGTTATCGGACGTGCGCGGGCAGTCATCGAACCGGAACTCGCACCGGCGCCGCCCCAACTGGAAACGGCATTCTATGCGCCGCCCCCGCGCTCGGAATCCGCGGAACTCGCCATCGTCTCGCAACGCTCGGGCTCGCCCGAAGAACTTGCGGAGGAAATCCTAACAACAAAAAAGCGGCTCGCCGAACGCTCCGCCGCAATCTTCGCTGAGCCGATACCGCCGGTCGCGCCGATTCCGTACGAAAAACCCGGTTTCTATCGGAAAGTCCCTCTTAAAGCGCTCGAATCGCAAACGACCGCGCACGATACCGCACTGCCTGTTGCGGTCTACGCACCGCATGCGCCGGCGCACGACGCCGCAGCGCCCGCCCCGGCGGCGATCTCCGCGCCGCGACTGAAAGTCGTTACCGCGGGCGAGAGTAAAGCGATCAAGATGCGCATCGGCGCCACGTACGAAGCGACGGACGTAGCGACTATGGCCAACCCAAGGGAGAGCGTCGATGCTTGAGCGGAATATTGCGGATACCGACACGCAGTTGAACGCAGATATCGACGCGGACACCGAAGTGGACACCGACGCGATCGAAGCGCAGGTACGCGAATTTGCGGCAACCGCGCAATATCTCGCGCACGAGCGGACGAAGTGCGAGCGCGCGATCGCGGCGATTCGCGAATCTCTCGAAGCTGCGCAGGCCGAACTGCCTGCAGCGGAACGCAAAGCAAAATCGCGGCGCCAAGCGCAGAACGATGCCGTTCGCGGACGCGCCGATCTCGAACGCCGGTTGCACGAACTGATCGAAGCCGAGGCTCTCGCGCGCACCCGCCGCCAACAAGCCGAACAACGCGCACAAGGCTTTCGCGCCGCCGCTATATTTGCAAAGTCGGGACGCGTCGAAGCGGACGGCGCGAGCGACGGTTCGCGGGCAGAACGCGAACGTCTGGTCGAAGCGCGTGCCGAGCAGGAAGCGTCCGCAACCGAAGCGCGTGCGGCCGAAGAACGAGCCGGCGAGAATCGAATCGGAAAACTTCGCGCCGAGCTCGAGGTGCACGTTGCGGCGGAACGAGAAGTCGAAGTCGCGTTCGCGACCGAGCGCCGCGAGGCCGAAGAACGCGCCGCGCAGCTGCGCGAGGCCGTCGAGCGCATCGCCGCCGAGAGCCACGAGGCCGAACTTCAACTCGAACTGCTCCTCGCAGAGGCCGCACGAATCGCCCAAGAGCGGGCACACGTTGAAGGCCACTTGTACGCCGTAGGCCGCAGGACGCGCGCCAGTATCGAGACGCGCATCGCCGGGTTACTGGCGATCGAAGAAGACGTCGCGCGCGAACGGCACGAAGCGGAACGTCTTCTTGCCGCACTGATCGCACGCGAAGAACAGGGCGCCATACAGATGGCCGAGGCGAAATCGGAGCAAACACCGCAGGGACTCGCCGATGAACGCGAGACCGGTCTGCCCGTATCGCCATCCGTTGCGCCGCCGCCGGCGGTAATTCAGCCGACTCCGCGACCCGCAAGACCAGCGGTCCTGTCGCCCGGAGGGAAACCGAAACCAGTCGACTCGTTCATTCGGCCGGCGAGCGCGCCGTCGCGCGCTACCGCTGCTTCGGCAGGTGCAGGCGACGAAGAACTCATTCCGGGCCTCAAGTCGTTGATCGGCAACATCTTCACGCGTCGCAAATTGGAGCCGGCCGCTCCGGCGCAAGTCGAAAGCGAACGTTCCTTGGTAGCCGAACGTATCGCGCGCGATTTCGGCTTACTCGGCGCCACGCCCGAGCCGGGGCCGCCAAAAATAACGACGCAAGAGCCGTCTCTGTAGTCTCAATTCAGAGCGCGGCTAAACGAACAGATCGTTGATTTCGAAGCTGAGGGCTTCCGCGGTGAATGGTTTGATTAAATAGCCTTGCGCGCCGCGGCGCACGGCTTCAACGGCGGTCGGCTTGTCGTTGAGCGCCGAGACGACCAGGATCTTCGCGCGCGGACGTTTGCGCATGATGCCCTCGATACACGTGAGACCGTCCATTTCGGGCATCGAGATATCCATCGTCACGACTTCGGGATCGAAGTGCTCGACCACCCGCAAGGCGTCTATACCGTTGCCGGCCGTTTCGATTTCATCGTTTGGCTTTTCGATCGTGCGTTTGATCGCGCGCCGGATCAGGTCCGAATCGTCGACGATGAGCAGCTTCATCGCGCGCTGCCCACGCCGACCGGCGTTTCCGCGTTGAGCGGAACGACGAACGAGAACTCGCAGAACCGACCGGGTTGTGAATCGACCGAAATGTCTCCGCCGAAATCGTCGACGACGCGTTCCTTGACGACGTTCATCCCCATACCGCGCCCGGCGACCGTCGTCGCTTCATCCGAGGTCGAGAAACCGGGTGCAAAGATGAACCCGGCGATGGCAGAATCGTCGACGAATTGCGCCGTTTCCAGCGCGAGCAGCCCCGTCTCGATTGCGCGCGCACGTATTTTCGACGCATCGAGACCGCGGCCGTCGTCGCGAAACGAAAATGCAAACGTGCCCGGCGCCGCGCCCCCCAGAGGATGGATTTCGATCGTTGCGATGCGCGCCTTTTTCGCGATTTCCCGTTCCCGGGGCGATTCGATGCCGTGCGCGAGGCTATTGCGGGTCAGCTGGATGAGCACGTCCTTGACGGCCATTCGCTGCGCGGGCGGCAGCTTGCGCGAATCGAAGCCGTCGGCATCGAGCTTCACTTCTTTGCCGAGTTTAGCGCCCAGATCCGTTGCAAGTTTGCCGACGCTCGCGACGAGATCGTCGCCGACTTCCTCGCGAATCTGCACGCCGCGATGGATGCCGGCGAGTTTGACTCGCAACGACTGTAAATCGTCGATATCGGCGCGAAAGGCAGCGAGGCCGATGACGACGGTGAGGAAGTCGTCACCGCCGAGCGCCGAACGATGTTTGAGATCGATGATTTTCCCTTCGAACTCCTGCGCGAGTTTTTCGAAGTGCTCGAGTTGAAGCAGCGATGCATTACCCTTGATGTTGTGTACGCGTTGTAAAACGATATCGAGACGCTGCCGTAGGAGCGCCGTTTGGCCGATCGTCGCGGCGGCGAAATCGGAGGCCTGGAGCGCTTGATCGACCGTCGCGAGTTGTTCGTTTGCCATCTCGACGAAACCATCGAGCGCGTGCGGCTCGACGTGCAGGATGCCGATCAGCAACTCGAATTGTTTTACCTTCTGCTGTTCGGATTCGCGCAGCTGCCGCTCGCGCAGACAGCGGTCGGTGATGTCTTCGACGGACACGAGCACGCGCGAGACGGCGTCGTTTTCGACGATTCGCCGAAAATCGAAATTCAGATACCGCAAGCCAACGCTTCCGTCGGGATTTGCGGCGGTCACCTCGACTTCGTCGAGCGGATTGACTTTGAGCACGACGCGCTCTTTGCGCGTGATATCGAAGAGCAGCGCGAGGTAGTCGCGCGACGTCTTGAACATGCGCTCGGAAAGCAGGCGCTGCAATACGTTGAGAAAGTTTTCGTTGCCCAATTCGTGCTGATTGAAGACGGATTCGAGTTCGCTCGAGTAGCGGCTCTGAATCAGGTACGACGAATCGATGAGCATCAAGTGGGCGCGTACCGCCCCGAGGATCGCGTCGCTCTCGCGTTTGGAGGTATCGAGATTGCGCGAATGCTGCCACAGATCGCGGTTCTGAAGCTGGAGGTCTTGGACTTGCGCGCCAAGCGTGCGCCGTTCGTCCGCCGCCGCCTTCACGAGCGCACCTGCAGCGAGCGCCAAACCGGCCACAGCCATTGCCAGCCCGACCCACATCGTCGCGTGGCCGAGTGCGATACCGGCGATGACGAGCACCGCGCCCACAATGGGGGCGATGCGATACACGAGGCGCGCGCGACTCGTTGCTGCGTCCGCAACCGATACCTGAACGTCCATGAGCTTCTCCGTACTGTCCATACGGGTATCGGTCGCCCAAACCGGCTATCGTAGGTGCCCCTTAGCCGGAGCAACGGTGTAATCTGTAGCACGCAATTGCACGGCGGCACGAGCTACGCAGTTGTGATATGCATCATGTGGCCGCAAGTGCGGCTCGACCACGCCGAATGATATGCATCACGCGAGGGCAGCCTTCGCCGTTCGCTGCGCTACGAGCGTAACGGTCCGAGGTGCAACACGTATTTCACGATGAAACGGTCGAGCGTCTGCGTAGCTGCCGGCGTACCGAAATTGAAAAAGAGCTCGTTCCCGTTGCGATAGCGTTTGTGATACGCCGCGGAGACGTTGACGCCCGGCTGCGCGAAACCGCCGTTGCCGTTGATCCCGCGCAGCGATAGCGTGACATTTTCATCCGCGCCGAGCGCCATCCCGAGCGACAGGCGCCGCAGCCATTGCGAGTCGAGCGTTCCCGTCGCAAACGAGCGCTGATCGGTACCGTCATATTCGAGTCCGAGTTGAAGGCGCGGGCCGAGCGAGCGAAACGTCACCGTCGCAAACTGATGAACGTAGTTCGCACCGAACGGACCGAGCGCGTATGAAAACGTCAGCGGAGCCGACGTCCCTTCGTGATAACCGAACGCCGCCGTAAAGAGATTGAAGCGCTCCGTGACGCCGTTGCGGTAACACGGCGCGCCCGAGTACGTACTCGTTGCCAACGTCGGACCCGTGCAGTCGGCGTTCGCCGGAAGCTCGTACGAACGCAGCACGCCGGTGGCGGGGCCGAGCGTATCGATGCTCAGTCCGTTCTTGAACACCGCGGACAGATACGCGTACGTATCGGCTTCATGCACCGCGCCCGAGCGGTCGAGATAGCGGTCCCCGTAGAGCTGCAGCTGCACGTTTTTTGCGCCGAATGCGGGACCGAAGATGTTGACGGATTCGCCGAAGCCGCGCAGATCGGCCGTCGCGGTGAAACCATCGAGCGGATGGTAACCGGAGCCGACGTCGCGGTAGGTGAGGTTGACTTCGTAGTTGGGCTTGTGCACGTCTACGAAGGCATTGGCGCTGTGATCGTTTGCACTGCCGGGTTGCGTGCCGCGCTCGAGCGCGTCGTCCACCTGCCAAACGAAGCCCGTGCGGTTGTTGCGGCCTCCCACGCCGAACTCCGTCGTCGCGTCGCTGCCCGCATCCGAATGGTGCGCGAGCACGCCGTCTGCCCAATACAGAAACGTCCGGTCAGGCAACGCGTATTTGTAGCCGTACGCAAGATCGTCGAAGACTGCCGCGCGGACCGAATCGTAACCGCGAAAGGACATCGCGCCGAACGACGCCTTGCCGTGCGTACCCTCGACCTTCGCGCCGCGGTCGAACGGTCCGATGTTGGGCGTATAGAAAATGAGATCCCCGGGCGACACATAGGATCCCGGCGGGGCGGGATTGGCCTCGATGTAGTTCGAGCCTTGCGCGAAGAACGGCCGATATTCTTTGAGCTGGCGCGCGAACTCTTGCGGCGCAATCGTCTGCTGGTCGACCTCGACGTTAGAGAAGTCGGGATTGGCGGTGGCGACCAGGGTCGTCGTATTCGTTAGCGGATACGTGAAGTCGAGGCCCAGATTGCGCGACGCTTCGCGTTCGATCGAACCATCGGGCGCGACGAAGCGGTGGCGGTCGCCACCCACAGATTCGAGCGCATAGACGTCGCCGGACGGGACGCGCGCGTGCTGCGCCGCGTTAAAATGCAGGCCGGTCATCTCTGGCCAGAAGCGCGCATCGTTGAAAAGCGGCCAGCCGTTTCCCGCGGCGGCGTCTTGCATGATCGGATCGAACGCCCACGTGAAGTGCTCGTTGAGAGCCGAAATCGAACGGATCACGTTGACCCGCCACGTAAGCGACGCACCAGCGCCGAAATGCAGCGCGGAGAGCGGAATCGTCATGACCGCGTTCCAGTTCGTGCCTTCGACGCTGCCCGCGGCCGACCACACCGGCCGGTACCGGTTACTTTCGCTTGCTTGTTGATACCGCACGCCGTGCGGCGTCGTCTCGAAGAAGTAGACTTGCGAGCCGTTACCGCTCGTGTCGATGCCGATGCCGACGAAGTCGTCGAGTCCGAAACCCAGGTCGTTCGTCGTCTGCGTCGCGACGATCGGCGAGTTCGGCTGCTCGCAATGAAACGCCACGTAGAGATTTTGATCGTCGTAGAGCAGGTATGCGTGCGTCGCCGCGGTCGCGCGTTCGCGGCGGGTGAGATTCATGTAGCGTTCCGGGGCGGGAAAGGCGCCCGCGGCCCAGGCGGGGTCGGACAACGCGGGGTTGGTGGCGGGCACCTGCGCCGCGCGCGTTGCGGGAAAGGTCGCCGGTGGTGAGGCTGCAGCAGAGACGAACTCCGTCATCGCGACGAGGGCGGCCAGCGCGAAAGAAAGCGCGCGAAGAGTCGCAAAGAGCATACGACGTCGATCATGCGCTCGCCGACGCTCAAAAATCCTCAAAACGCTGTCTCGCGCGGAAAGAACGACCATGCACTTCGGACGATTTCACATCGATCGAGAGCGACTCGTGCTCGATTTTGACGGCGAACCGCTCGACCTCGCTCCCAAGAGTGTCGCGTTCCTCGCCGCGCTCGTCGAACGCGCGGGTCAGGTCGTTTCCAAATCCGACCTGCTCGATCTGCTCTGGCCCGAGAGCGCCGTCGCAGAAGCGAATTTGACGCAGCACATCCACATCATTCGCAAGGCGCTGCGCGCGTGCGACCCGGCGGCAGCCGGGACGATCGTGACCGTCCCCAAATGCGGCTACCGCTTCGTCGCGCCTGCCCGCATGCCGGCGCAGCCGGTCGAGATTCGCAACGCTACCAGCGCGCCTGCCCGCATGCCGGTGCAACCGCTCGAGAATCGGAACGCTACTGCCGCTGAAGCACGTCCAATCCGGAATCGCGTCGCGCAAGGGTGGTTCCGACCGGGCGCAATCGCAGCGCTCGTTGCGATCCTCGCCGGACTCGGAGGACTCGGAGGCCTCGGCGGTTTCGGCGGTTTCGGCTTGCACGGCGGGATCGATGGGCTCGGAATAGTCCGCATCGTTCAGCCCAGTTCGCCAGCGGCTACGACCTTGAGCGCAGCGGGAGCGCAAAGGGCGCGGCTCGGCCGCTATTATCTCGATCTTCGCACCGCTACGAGCGTGCGGCGCAGTCGCCTCTATTTCGCGAGCGTGATTCAAAGCGACCCCGGCAGCCCAACGGGTTACGCGGGACTCGCCGACGCGTTTTCGATCACTTCCGACTACCGATTCGGATCGCTACCGCGGAGCGCGTATCTGCGGCGCGCAGCGGCGCTCGCAACCCAGGCCGTTCGACTTGATCCGCGCTCCGCCGAAGCACACGCCTCCCTCGGCGCCGTAGCTTTGTTTCAACGGGACCGGCAAAATGCCGAGCGCGAACTGCGTCATGCCATCGCGCTGGACCCGAACTACGCGCCGGCGCATCATTGGCTCGGCGCTTTGCGGTTCGAAGAAGGTGACTTCCCTGGAAGCGTGCGCGAACTCGAGATCGCGCTGCAGAGCAATCCGGTCTCGACGGCGAGCAGTGCGTGGCTCGAGACAGCATCGTACTTGGTGCGCCGTTACGACACGGCGATCGACTACGGGCGGCGCACGATCGAGTTCGACCCCTCGCGCCATGATTCGCTGCGCGAACTGGGGCTCGCGTATGCGGCCACGGGCCGTTACACGGCTGCGCTCGCAACTTTCCGCCGCATCCCCGAGGGGGCCAATGCGCATGCGAGCGTGCCTTTTCTGCTCGCAAGCGTGTACGCGCGCGCGGGACGAGCCGAGCTTGCGCGCCGCATCCTCGAGCATGAACGGCGGCTGCACGTAACCGATACGGAATTACCGTTCGCACTGCTGGCACTCGGCAAAACGCAGGAAGCAGCGCGCGCAGTTGGTCGCCTGCGGTTTACCGACTGCGGGGATCATCGCGTCTTCGTCGGCGACCCGCGCTTCGATGCCGTTCGCAAGGATGCTGCGTTCGCGACGCTCTTTCACGCGAGTTGCAGAGAACGCGTGTAACGGCGTATTTCGAGTTGGTGCCAGCCGTCGGAACGTGATGTACTAACGACTCGACCTCGACCTTTGGGCGACCGGGACGCGCCCTTCGCGACCGGTCGCCGAACGGGCTAACGTTTAATCGCCACCGGCTTCGCCGGCCTCACCTCCGGGCGCTTCGCGGGCTTCGCCGCCCTTCTCAGACTTCGCGCCGGCACCCGCAGACGCGTTGTCGGCCGAGTTTTCGAGCACGGCGCCCGTCTTAGCGTCGACACCGACCTCGCGCACGCCGCCAGCCGTCTTCACGTCGAAGGAGTAACGCAGACCGCTGCCACCCTTCTCGGTTTCGAGTTCTTGCGCGACGATCGTGCCTTTGACGGTACGCAGCGCGATGCTGCGCGCCTGGGCGATCGAAACGTGGGCTTGCCCCGCTAGTTGTTGCCCGGGATATGCGAACGCGATCGTCGCGCCCGCGAGAACCGCCGCGCCCGCGGCGAGAGAGATGATACCTGACTTCTTCATGCTTGCTCCGCTGGTTGTTTGAGGGAATACACCTATGCTCGCACGGCAACATGACGCCTCAATGAATAGCGGCGTGTATTTCCGGCCATCTGGCGCGCGCCGCTCGCGCACGCGCCATCAGCGCGCAGAGGTCGAGCCAACGCCGTCAAGCCAACGCCAGCGCGCGCCATCGCGAGTGCGTGTCCAATGAAAAGCAAGGAGGCCGCAGTTACTCGCCGCGGCCTCCTGATTCTTCGAACCGCTTTGAACGGTGTTACGGCTAGAACACTTTCTCGAGGGTGTCGACCGCATTGCCGGTCATCGTGGTCGCTGCAAGTGTCGCCTTCGCGTTGCTCGCCCCCACCGCCATCCTTATCGCAGCGGCAGCTTTATCGAATTCCGCTGCGGCGGCCGCGCCGCCATGCCGCATCGTCACCTGCGAGCGCACCGCGCTCCAGCGCGACTCCAACACTGCCGCTTCGCGGCGCGCACGGGTCCAATTGCCGCCGTGCACGTCGAGTTTAATCGAACGGCCGAGATAATCGAGGTAATGCACGTCAGCCGGGACCTTATCGCCGGCGGACGTGAACAGCGGCGCCATAGCACCGGTGACCTCGTTTGCGTCGCGCGCGATATCGGCATGCGAACGTAGATCGTTGCGCAACGCGACGATCGTGTTGTCGACCTTCACGAGGTCTGCCGTCGCCGCGCCGTTCTGCGCGAGCGTCGCCCGCACGCCGGGCCACAGCATCACCGTTTGATGACCCGCGGCCAATCCGCTCGCGCCCGTTTTTTCGCCTTCGGCGATTGCTTCGGCCGCGTCCTCGACCTTTAGCAGACCGGTCAGATCGGCGCGGGTATCGTTCCTCTCGGCCGACTCGCCGGCGGCTTTTTCGCTTTGCGGGTTCGCTTCGGCGTCGGGACGCGGCGTGCTCATCGCGAGCGTCGCCGTACTATTGCCGGCGACCGCTTGCGCCGTCGCGGGCGATGCCGCGGCGAGCGCCGGAAAGCCGGCCGTCGTCGCGGGCGTTGCCGCGGCGAGCGCCGGAAAGCCGGTTATCGTCGCGAATGCCACGGTAAGAACAACCGCACGGATAGTCGTGCGGCTGGTTGTGGTGCCTGTACTCGTATACTTCATGCACGCAAGCGTAGCGCCGCAACATGTACCGCACATGAATCCTGGGTAGAGGAGTTCGTGAAGATACTGGTGATCGAAGACGACGTGCGGCTCGCCGAAGTGATCCGGCGTGGACTCGCCGAGAGCGGACACGTCGTCGACATCGAGCACGACGGGGAGAGGGGCGTCAGGGCGGCGCTCTCCGGGGCGTACGACGCGGTGATTCTCGATGTGATGCTGCCGCGCAAAGATGGTTTCGCGGTCGCCCGCCAGCTGCGCGCAAACGACGTCGCGACGCCGATCATGATGCTAACTTCGCGCGACGCTGTCGACGATACGATCCGTGGCCTCGACGCAGGCGCGGACGACTATTTGCGCAAGCCCTTCGTCTTCGGCGAGCTTGACGCGCGCTTGCGTTCGATCGCGCGACGCTCGCCCGGACCCGTTCACAACGAGCTGCGCGTCGCGGACCTGGTGATGGATCTTGCAACCCGCCGCGTCGAGCGCAGCGGCACGACGATCGCGCTAACCGCACGAGAGACGGCGTTTCTCGAATATCTTATGCGAAACGCAGGACTGCTCGTGACTCGCTCGATGATCGAGGACGCGCTCTGGGAGCGCGAGCGCGACACCGCGTCGAATCTGATCGAAGTGTACGTCCGCCGTCTGCGCGCGAAACTCTCCCCGAACGGCGGAGTTCCGCTGATTCATACGGTGCGCGGCGCGGGATATCGCTTCGGTGCGTAGTCGCCTCGATGCGTAGTCCGCAAACGTTACGCGGCCGGCTTACGCTCGCGTATGCGACGTCGCTCGTATTGGCGCTCGTGGCCTTCGCGATAATCGCTCTGTTCGTCATCGACCAATCGCAGCGGCGCGCACTCGACGTCCAATTGGCGGCAATCGCGCACACGACCGAAGCACTCGTCGAACCGGCCGACTTCCGGTCGTCGACGGACGTGAGCGACCGCACGCAACTCACCGCGATAGCCGGCGCCAAGGTAAATAGCGCGGTCCTGCGTCGCGACGGCTCCACTGCGATCAGCTCGTCTTACAACGTTCCACCCGCGATCCGCGGCGCTGCCGCGCGGGCGACGAATGCGACCTATGCCACGCTAAAGATCGCCGGCGAAACCTCGCGCGTCTTCGCGGTGCCGGTCCTTGCTGCCGGACGACGTATCGGCTCGATCGCGATCTGGCGCGACGCGGAATCGATCGACGCATTAGACCGAAGCGTGGCGCTGGCATTCGCGCTAGCGATTCCGATAATCGCGGCGATTGCGATCTTTGCCGGCAGCGCGATCGCGCGGCGCGGCCTCGCTCCGCTTGCCGAGATGGCGGCGCTCGCCTCGGAAATCGAAGCGCACGATTTGACGCAACGACTCGATCTCCCGGCTCGCGACGACGAGCTCGGCCGTCTCGCCGCCACCCTCGATCGTATGCTCGATCGGCTGCAGAGTGCGTTCGACCGGCAACGCCGTTTCACAAGCGACGCCTCGCACGAGTTGCGCGCTCCGCTTTCGGTGATCCGCGCCGAAGCCGATTTAGCACTGCGCCGCGAACGGGATGGAGCGGAGTACCGGCGAGCGCTCGAAACGATCGCCGCTGAAGCCGACGCACTCGAGGCGCTCACGCGGGACTTGCTCGCCGCAGCGCGCGCCGACGCGTCGATCGCCGCACAACTCGAAGCGGTCGACATGAGTACGCTTGCGGGGAACGTCGCCGAGCGCTTTAAGTTGGTCGCACAAACGCGCTCGATCCGTATCGTACGGCGCATCGCGACGAGCGCTATCGTGCGCGCCGATCGCAGCGAGATCGAACGCGCGCTCGTCGCCGTCGTCGACAACGGCGTAAAATACGCTCCCGACGGTGGGACAGTCGAGATTCACGCGGACTTCGTCGACGGTAAAGCCGTAGTCGACGTCGCCGATGACGGACCCGGCTTCTCGCCGCAAGCGCTCGAGAGCGCATTCGAGCGTTTCTGGCGCGACGACGAGGCGCGTGCGACGCCCGGCAGCGGCTTGGGCCTCGGCATCGCGCAGACGATCGTCGAACGCTACGGCGGGACGATCGCCATTGCGAACTCCTCACCGCGCGGGGGAGCGGTCGTGCGTCTACGGCTACCGGCCAATCCGTCCGACGTTGCCTAACGCCTCATCGGCCGAAGCCGCAACGAATCACCGAGGAGCGCGGGCGTTTCGTGCTCGAGGCGCCGCCAGGAACACCGCGTACGCGCACGCATTGAGGAGCGTCGCTGCCGCGACTACCCCGCCTGCGCGCACTTCTCGGGCCAGTGCCGCTCGCGCGGTCAGTGCCATGGCCGTACCTCCGTCCTGATGCTTCGCTCACGAAGCATTGCAACGCCTCGCGCGCGGCTGCTCGGTGCGTTTTCGGGACTTCTGCTTTGTCAAAGCGCCAAAGAATTGCTCGGCTATCTAGCCCGGTTTCCACGCCTCAAGCCATTGTACGCCGATGCGGTGGAGTGCGGCAGCGTCGAATGCGTGGGCGCGTGCGCCGCCTACGTTACCACTGCGGCCACAGCCGGCCTCGAGTGCGGCCGCGGCAATTCGTGCGAAATGGTCGTCGGGCATACCTTCAACGATCGGGTCGCACGTGTCAAACTCTTCGATATCGACCCAGGCTGCGTCACCGTCGACAAGCAGCTTGCGGCGATATTTCCTGACACGTTTGCCACGAACGCGCGCGACGTGCTCGGCGTGGTGTAGCAGCGTCATCGTGTCGAGAGGCGCGCCGAGTACGAGCACGGTCGCCCCAATCGCGACGAGTTTTGCATACGGCGATTTATCGCCATAACCGTACGAGAGCGCGTGATCGGCGCACAGCCACGCGGCGCGCGAGCCAATTGCCGCGACGCCGGCCTCCGGGTTGTCGCTGCGCACCGCTCCGGGCCACGTTCGCACGACTTCAGGCAGTATTCCATATTCGCGCGCTGCCCGAGCGATCTGCTTGTCGAACGCCGGAACCTCGCCGGCGCGCGCGAGATCGATTGCGTCCGGTTCGAAGCCAAGTTCCCAATCTACATACGCAACCAGCGTCCCGTCCTCGCCGATAGCATCGAGAAATGCCTGCACGAGAGTCGTCACGCCACCGAGGATTCGCCCCACGCTGCGCACGCTCGCGTGAACCATGACGACGTCACCGTCGGCAATGCCAAGAGCACGTAAATCGGCGAGCAGACTACTTCGGGTCACTTGATGCGCGCGGCCCGTCACTTGTGCCCGGTTCGAAAAAAAGCGCGCCCTCGCACTGCTGACGCATTGTGGGACATTCCAAACGACGTACCTTCGTGCGTCCGAGTTCGGACTCCAAATGACGTACCTTCGAGAATCAGAGTTCTGACCCCAAACGACGCACTTTGCGCCTCAGAGTTCGGACTCCAAACTATGCGGATGGCCGGAACGTAGGGGCGAGTCTAGCGGTCCGTCTCGTCGAGGAGCCGGGGGCGAGGCGTCCCGAGGACTCCTTGATCCGCGCCGCGCATAACGCGGCCGCCGGCTTCTTCGAGCACGCGCGCGGCAACAGCCATGTCGCCGTTCCAGCCTGCGATTACGACAACTCCGTTTTCGGGCATTTCGTTTGAGAGACGGCGCGACACATCTTCTGCGACGCCGTGATCGGTGAGCGCCGCGTAAAGCGATTCACCGCCGCTTCCGGAAAACAGACGGACGAATTGCTCGAGTCGCCCTCCGCCTCGCTCGCGTACCACTTGGGAAAAGGCCTTGTGATCTTTTAAAGCTTTCGTGACGCCGAGCCACGCGGCGGGAAAACCGGCCGCGTGCAGCTGCTCGAGCGCGCTCATGCCCTGTGCTTCGGTATCGAACAAGGCGGCGACCGAACGCGGACGGTCGAGATTGCGCTCATCGCGTGGCTGCTCCGGGGAAGGCTTATCTTGCATTTCGTTCCTCAATAGCGGGGATGACTACGTAAAGATGGTTCCATTGCACGCCGCTGCGGCGGGGCCATCCTAGAACGCGCGCTTTTTGCGATCCATAAGCTGCCAAATCATCGGCGTGAAGACGAGTTGCATCGCGAGGCCCATCTTGCCTCCCGGACAGACGATCGTATTAGGACGCGACATGAACGAATCGTGCAGCATCGAGAGCAAATAGGGGAAGTCGATCCCTTTTGCGTTCTTGAAGCGAATGACGAGCATGCTTTCGTCGAGTGTGGGAATGGTTCGGGCGATAAAAGGATTCGACGTATCGACGATCGGCACGCGTTGGAAATTGATATGCGAGTGCGTGAACTGAGGCACGATGTAGTTCACGTAATCGGGCATGCGTCGCAGGATCGTGTCGACGATCGCTTCTTGCGAATGTCCGCGTGTAATCTTGTCGCGCTGTAATTTTTGAATCCATTCGAGGTTGATCGTCGGTACGACGCCGACGAGCATATCCGCGTATTGCGCGACGTTGACCGTATCGGTTACGACGCCCCCGTGGAGTCCCTCGTAGAAAAGTAGATCCGTGCCCGGTTCGATATTCTCCCACGGCGTGAAGGTGCCGGGTTCTTGCTTGTACGGAGCCGCTTCCGCATCGTCGTGCAGATACTTGCGTAATTTAGCCGTGCCGGTTTCACCGTACACGCGAAAGAGCGACTCGATCTCTTCGAACAGATTTCCTTCGGGGCCGAAGTGACTGAAGTGATCGTTACCGACCTTCTGCGCTTCCTCGAGCTTGTCGCGCATTTGCAGCCGATCGTAGCGATGGAAGGCATCGCCCTCGACGATCGTCGGCGCGATGCCTTCGCGGCGGAATATCTGCGCAAAGGTGTCTTTGACGGTCGTCGTTCCGGCACCGGACGAGCCCGTGATCGAGATGATGGGAAACTTGACCGACATCGGCTCCCTTTACTACGGAG
>JRHI01002094.1_pt1 | contig 14661 bp, 8 predicted proteins | sample 215371 | NCBI WGS metagenome assembly JRHI01 (sample SAMN02929681, study PRJNA255918) | sediment metagenome | biome: cave system; feature: Ice Cave; material: Sediment; isolation source: sediment from deep within a dark volcanic ice cave with no known source of... ...
GCAATCCTCGCTGCCGCGCAGTCGCAAGGTGCAAAGGGACAGAGAGGTCGCCGAGCGGGAAACCTATGAGCGGCATCGCCATTGACCAGCAGCGCCTGATGTTCCCGTGAATTTGTCTGACGCGCCGCCGGCCACGATCGTGCCTCTTCGGCAACGAATTCTCGGCCGATCGGTGTGCCTGTAACGGACACCTTGGACGCACGGATCTCAGGGACCGCTGACGTTCACCAGCTCCCCGTCGCCACTCCAAATTCGCTTGACGTCGCACAGGCATTGTGTACGCTACCCCGTCGTGGCACGGTCCCGCGGAATTCAGTGAGGAGCAGCGAATGGATCAGCAAAGCGAGCACGAGCACCGAGTGACGCGCCGGCGTATGCTGCAAGCGTTTGTCGCCGCGGGCGTGACCGGGCCGGCCGCCTTCGACGTGCTCGCGCAGTCGCGCACGAGGATATCGGCCGGCATTTTGAAGCAGGCCTCAGCGGTCATTGGCGGCGTGGAACTCAGTGACGAGCGGCTCCAGGTTGCCGAGATCGCGCTGCAGCGCAATCTCGACCAGTTCCAAATCGTGCGCGATTTCGTGGTGCCCGATGATGTCGAGCCCGCGCCCATCTTCGTGCCCACTCGCTACACACGCTGAGGACCACGCCATGCCTACACCGGATTTCGTGTTCATGTCGGGTCACGAACTGGCTTTGCTGATCAAGAGCCGCAAACTGTCGCCGGTCGAAGTGATTGAGGCGTTTCTCAATCGGGCCGAGGCGCTCAACCCGCGCGTCAACGCGTTCATCACCGTCACCCGCGAGCACGCGCTCGCTGCGGCGCGCGTCGCCGAAAAGGAAATCGGTGCAGGCCAGTATCGCGGCCCGCTGCACGGCCTGCCCTATGCCCCGAAGGACATCCTCGCGACGAAGGGGATCAAGACGACCAACGGGTCGAAGGTCACGGCCAATTGGGTGCCGGATTATGAATCAACGATCACCGATCGCCTGAACAAGGCGGGGGCAATCTTGATCGGCAAGTTGAACCTGCTCGAATTCGCGATGGGCAGCGGCGTGCTCTCCGGGTTCGGCCCCGCGCGCAATCCGTGGGACCTCGCCTACTCTCCGGCGGGTTCCTCGAGCGGCTCGGGCGCTGCACTGGCGGCTTGCATGACGCCGTTGTCGATCGGCACCGATACCGGCGGGTCCATCCGTGGTCCGGCCAACAACTGCGGCGTCGTCGGCTTCAAGCAGACGTATGGCCGGGTGAGCCGCTACGGCGTAACCACGCTGAGCTGGACCCTTGATCACGCCGGCCCGATGACCAAGACCGTCGCCGATGCCGCGGCGATTCTACAGGTCATCGCCGGCGCCGACCCGAAGGATCCCACCGCCGCTCGAGAGCCCGTGCCGGATTACGCAAAGTCGCTGACCGGCCATGTGAAAGGGCTGCGCATTGGCGTGCCGACGAACTACTTTTTCGAAGGGGTCAATCCCGAAACCGACAAGGCGGTACGCGCGTCGGTCGCCAGGCTGAAGGAAATGGGCGCGACGATCGTCGACGTTGAAGTGCCGCATGCGAATCTTGCCGGTTCCGCGGGCTGGATCATTGCCATGGCGGAGGGCGCTGCCTTCCACGAGCAGCGGCTGAAAGACCAGCCGGAGTTGTTCGATCCCGTGGTCCGCGAGCGGCTCGAGGCGGCGCGTTTCTACCCGGCGACCGACTACATCAAGTCGATGCGGATCCGGAGCATTCTCATCGACGAGATGCGGAAGGTGTTCGAGAGGTGCGACGTGATGGCGTGCCCGGGCGGCAACCCGGCGACGAAACTCGATCCGCCGGAGATCGCGAAGAGCGACGTGCGCCCGAACTCGCCGGGGCCTCCATATCGGGGCGGCAACACCTTTATCGGCGACATGACGGKCCTGCCGGCGATCACGATCCCCTGCGGGTTTACGACGTCCTCTCCGACGCTGCCGCTGTCGATCCAGTTCTACGGAAAGCCCTACGACGAAGCGACGCTGCTGCGCGTGACCCACGCGTACGAATCCACGACTGACTGGCACAAGCGGCGGCCGGCCTTTGCCGAGCCCGCCGGGAAGACGGCGTAGGACACCCGGCGAGCCGCACGCAGAAAGGACGATCATGAACACGCATCTGCGCACGCTCGCGCTGTCGGTGGTCATTGTGCTGACGGGCGTGGCGCGCGCGCGCGGCCAGGGGTTTACCGCGTCCATCACCGGTACTGTCAGCGATTCTGTTGGGGGCATCGTGCCGGGGACGACCGTCACGGTCACGAATCTGGGCACTGGGCAGGACTGGACGGCGGTCACCGACACGGCCGGCCACTACACGTTGCCCCTGCTGCCGCCGGGCGCGTATCGTGTCGCCACGGTGCTCCAGGGCTTCAAGAGCGCCACGCGCGAGCCCGTGCCGATTCAGGTGAATCAGCAGCAGCGGGTCGACTTCACGCTTGAAGTCGGCCAGCTCAGCGAACAGGTGACGGTGACAGCGGCACTGCCGATGGTGCAGACCAGCACCGCCACGGTCGGTACCGTGGTGACGTCGAAAGAGACGCAGGAACTCCCGCTGAACGGGCGCAACTTCTTGCAACTCAATCTGCTCGTTCCCGGCGCGCTGCCATCGACCAAGGGCACGACACTCTCGACGCAGGGCGGAGCCATCAACGTGCATGGCATGCGCGAGTCGTCCAACTTTTTCTGGCTCGACGGCATCGACAACACTACGCAGGCGATCGGACAGTTGATCGTGAACCCGCCGACCTACGCGATCGAAGAGTTCCGGGTGATGTCGCCGACCTACTCGTCTGAATTCGGCCGCACGGCCGGCGCGCAGATCAATGTGATCACGCGCTCGGGCACCAACCAGTTCCACGGCGACCTCTACGAATTCCATCGCAACAGCGCGCTGGACGCGAAGAACGCGTTCGATCCCGCGGGTGACATCCCGCTGTTTCGCCGCAACCAGTACGGAATGGATGGCGGCGGCCGGATCATCGGCAAGACGTGGTTCTTCGCCGCCTACGAAGGGCTGCGGTTGCGGCAGGCGGGCACCTTCACGGGCCGCGTTCCCACGCCCGAGATGGTCGCAGGCAACTTCGCCGGAAGCGGATTGACCGTCCGCGACCCGCGCACCGGGCTGCCGTTTGCGGGCAACGTCATCCCTCCGTCGCGCCTGGATCCGATCGGCAGACAACTGGCCGCCGCGTACCCCGCCCCTAACGCCGCGGGCGTGAGGAACTTCATCTCGAACCCGGTGAACACGTTGGACGACGATACGTTGATTGCGCGCGTGGACCGGCAGATCTCGCAGAACAATCGGCTTCTCAGCCGGTTCAATTTCCAGAACATTCACGAGTTGCAGCCGGTCAACCTGTTCGCGCGCACGACGATCATTCCGGGGTACGGGCGCGAACAGGGGGCGACGCGGTTTGTGACCGCCGGCTTCTCCGATACCCACACCTTCACCAACAGCCTCCTCGGTGAATTCCGTTATGGATTCAATCGCTGGAAGCTGGATTACTTGCAGCAGGATCGAGCCAACGACGTCGCCGGTCAGGTCGGCTTGACCGGCCTGTCGCGGAAAGAGATCGATCTCGGGTTCCCGCTCCTGAACCTGGGTGGCGTCTACGAAAACCTGGGGTCAGCGACAAACCTGCCGCAGCAGGGGCCTTTCGACACGCACAGCCTCTCGAGCACGATGACCTACATCCGCGGGACGCAGAGCATGAAGTTCGGCGGCGATTTCAAGTTGTTCCAGTCGGACTTCATCTTCGACTCGGTCGCGCGCGGCCAGTACACCTTCACCGGGCGTTATGCCGGCGACCCGCTCGCTGATCTGCTGTTGGGTCTGCCGACGCAGGCGGTGCGCGGCCTGGGCCGCAATGGCGACACCCAGTTCTCATTCGTATCGAAGGGGTTCAGCGCCTTCGTCCAGGACGATTGGCGCACCAATCAGCGCCTGACCCTGACGCTCGGGCTGCGTTACGAATACGTAGTGCCGACCTACGAAAAGCAGAATCGCCTGACGAACTTCGATTTCGAGCAGGGCAAGGTGCTGCTGGCGGGGCAGAACGGCGCCAGCCGCGGGACCTACGCGCCGGAAAATACCGCCTTCGCGCCCCGTGTGGGTTTCGCGTGGGACGTCAACGGCGACGGCAAGACGGCGCTGCGCGGCGGCTACGGCATTTTCTACGAGGTCACGCTGATCAACCAGACTCTGGGCTTGCGGCTCAGCCCGCCGTGGTTCTCGGCCGACGTCGCGCTCGGCGATGGATCCACCGTGACGTTGGGCAACGCGTTCAACACGCTCGCGAACATCACGCCGAACCTGAGTGCGTTCGACACGCATTACAGGATGGGACGCGTGCAGCAATTCAGCGTCAATCTGCAGCGGCAACTGGCGAACAATGTGGTCGCCGATGTCGGCTTTGTCGGGACGCGCGGTGATCGCCTGTTCCGGACGATCAACTACAACCAGCCGGCGCCCGGCCCTGGCGCCATACAGTCGCGCCGGCCGTACCCGCAGTTCGCGAACATGAATACCGTCGCTTCGCTCGCCGAGTCCGAGTACAACGGCTTCGAAGCGCGGGTCGAGAAGCGATTTTCGCGCGGGCTGTCCTTTTTGGCGTCCTACACGCTGTCCAAGTCGATGGACGACGCGTCGGGCAGCGGCGGAACCGCAGATTCCGGCGTCCCGCAAAACAGCCACGATGTCGCGGCCGAGTGGGGCCCCTCGGTCTTCGATGTGCGCAATCGGTTCGTCTTCAGCTCGATCTACGAGCTGCCGTTCGGCGCCGGCCGCCGATGGCTATCGGGCGGTGTGGCCGCCGCGATTCTCGGAGGATGGCAGGCCAACGGCATCGTGACGCTGCAGGGCGGCCAGCCATTCACACCGGTCCTCGGAATCGACAACAGCAATACGGGACAGTTGCAAGACCGTCCAAATCTCGTCGGTGACCCGTATGCGCCAGGCGGCACATGCGCCGCAACGCGCACACCGGATTGCTGGGTCAATCCGGCGGCGTTCGCGCGGCCCGCGGCGTTGACCTTCGGCAATGCGGGTCGTAACTCGTTGCGCGGACCCGGTTACACGAGCGTAGACTTCTCGCTGGTGAAAAACGCGAAAATCTCGGGAGCCCGGCAGCTGCAATTCCGTGTCGAGGTGTTCAACATGCTGAACGTCATCAACTACGACAACCCGAACCGGACGGCGCTGACCCCAAACTACGGCAAGATCTTCTCGGCCGGTCCGCCACGTCAGGTGCAACTGGGACTGCGATTCATGTACTGAACCGTCGAATCGCAACTCCTAGATACCGATGAGGTGCTGCCGGTGTGCACCGCCTGTCCGTGAATTAACGGACGTTCGCGGCAGCGGAGAGCGTTATACTCCGGGGCACATCTTCAGAGGGAGGGTGAGATGACCGGCCAGTCCGCAGCCAGACAGCTCGGTGCCGCGTTCGCGCTGCTGGTGGCGGGTCTCACATGCCGGGTTGCCGCTCAGCACCCACCGGCGAGGCGCCCACCGGCCGTGACAGGCACGGGGGTAGTCGCGCGTTCGGCAACGTCCGGACACGCCTCCCCGTCCCCTGCAGCGCAGACCGCGCTCGTGCATCAGTACTGTGCGACCTGTCACAGCGAGAAGGGGCGGGCCGGCGGTCTCTCGCTGGCGGCTTTCGACGTCGCCAAAGCGGTCGAAAGCCGAGCTGTTTCAGAAAAAATGATTCGCAAGCTGCGGCTAGGCATGATGCCGCCCGCGGACGCCCGGCGCCCGGAGGGCGACGCGCTCCTCTCGGTCGCCCGTTCGCTCGAGACGACGATCGACGCCGCGGCCGTGGGCCATTCGAGCCCCGGCTGGCGGCCGTTCCAGCGGTTGAACCGTGCCGAGTACGCGAGCGCGGTGCTCGATCTGCTTACCGTCAACGTCGACGCCTCGACGCTGCTGCCGCCTGACACGATCAGCAATGGCTTCGACAATGTAGCCGATGCGCAGGTCTTCTCACCGGCGCTCATGGACGAATACTTGCGCGCGGCGAGCAAGGTGACGACGCTGGCTCTGGGTGACCCGGACGCGTCGCCTACCGAAGCGAGCTACAAGCTGCCAAAGACCGCGTCACAATCGCGGCGGGCGAACGGCGCGCCGATCGGCACGCGTGGTGGGATCTCGGTCGTCCACACTTTTCCGGCAGACGGCGAGTACGTCTTCCGGATGGATCTGTTTGCCGAGCCACTCGGATTGCTCTTCGGCAGCACCGCCAAGGACGAACAGCTCGAAGTCTCCGTCGATGGCGCCCGTGCCGCGATCTTCAACATCGACCCGCGAATGACCGAAGAGAAGACCGGACTGTCGCTGAAGTCCGCGGCGGTGTCGGTGACCGCGGGTCCGCATCGAGTCGCCGCGGCATTCGTCCAGCGATTCGAAGGGCCGATCAACGATTTCATCGCGCCGATCGAACATACGCTGGCAGACACCGAGATTGGCACGGCCTACGGCATCACCACGCTGCCGCACCTGCGGTCGCTCAGCATCGTCGGACCGGCGCGCGTGACCGGGGTTTCAGAAACGCCCAGCCGGCGCGCCGTCTTCACGTGCCGGCCGACCTCCCCCGCGGACGAATTACCGTGTGCGCGCCACATCGTCGGGACGCTCGCGACCCGCGCGTTCCGCGGTCCGGTGTCCGACCAGCACCGTGCGCGCCTGATGCGGTTTTATCAGGAGGGCCGTGACGCCCGCAACTTCGAGTTCGGGGTTGCGCGCGCGCTCGAGGCGATTCTCGCCAGTCCGCAATTCCTGTTCCGCCTGGAACCCGCGCCGGCGATGTCGAAAGGGCAGGTGACCTACCGCCACGGCGACCTCGAACTCGCGTCGCGCCTGTCGTTTTTCCTGTGGGATGCGCCGCCGGACACGGAACTGCTCGAGCTGGCGGCGCAGAAGCGGCTGCTGCTGCCGGACGTGCTGTCTCGGCAGATCGCACGGATGCTCGCCGACGGGCGCGCCGAAGCGTTGTCGACCCGTTTTGCCAGTCAGTGGCTGCGGCTGCAGGATCTGGAGAAAGTGTCTCCCGATCCGATTCTGTTCCCCGGCTACGACCAGACGCTCGCCGAGGCGCTCAAGCGTGAAACGCAGCTGTTCTTTAACAGCATCGTGCGCGACGACCGCAGCGTGCTCGACCTGCTCGACGCCGACTACTCGTTCGTCAACGAGCGGGTGGCACGCCACTACCTGATTCCGAACGTCGTCGGCCCCGAGTTCCGGCGGGTGCAGTTGCCCGCGTATCGGCGCGGTCTTCTAGGTCAGGGCAGCATTTTGACCCTCACGTCGAATCCTGATCGAACCTCGCCGGTTCAGCGCGGCAAATGGGTGCTCGAAGTGTTGCTCGGGTCCCCACCACCGCCGCCGCCGCCGAATGTTCCGGCGCTCGAAGCGACCAGTTCGTTCAGCGACGGCAAAGCGCTGTCCGTGCGCCGACGCATGGAGGAGCATCGCGCCAACCCGGCGTGCAGTTCGTGCCATCGCGTCATCGATCCGCTCGGCCTTGCACTCGAGAACTTCGATGCGACCGGAGCGTGGCGGGTGAAGGACGGCGCCTCGCAGGTCGATGCGGCCGGGGTGCTGTATGACGGGGCGAAAATGGACGGTCCTGCCGGTCTGCGCGCCGCGCTGGTCAATCACCAGGACGCCTTTCTTCTCAGCTTCACGGAGCGCCTGATGACCTACGCGCTCGGCCGTCGTCTCGAGCCCGAGGACATGCCGGCGGTGCGGCGCGTCATCCGCGGCGCGGCGGTCAACGGGTGGCGGCTGTCCGCGTTCATCAAGGGCGTCGTGGCGAGCAGTGCCTTTCAGATGAGCACGGCCGGCGCGGCACCGACCTCGGCCACCGATCGCCAGTAGCCGCCAGGAGAAGCAGTCCGATGTATCTGACGAAGAAGCACCTGTCGCGTCGCGCCGTCGTGAAGACACTGGGGGCGACGATCGCGCTGCCGTTTCTCGATGCCATGGTGCCGGCCGCGTCCGCACAGGGGCGGCTGGCCGGTGGCAAGACGCGATTGCTGGCGATCGAGATGGTCCACGGGGCGGCCGGAAGCACGCAGTTCGGGATCACGCGGAACATGTGGTCGCCGGCGGCCGTCGGCAGCGCGTTCGATCTCGCGCCGACCAGCCTCGTCTCGCTCGAGCGCTACCGCGACTACCTGACGATCGTCAGTAACACGGACTGCCAGAACGCTGAAGCGTTCGCGGCGCCGGAAATCGGCGCCGACCATTTCCGGTCGGCGGCCGTGTTCCTGACCCAGAGCCACCCGAAGCAGACGCAGGGCTCGGACGTGTTCGCGGGACCGTCGCTCGATCAACTCTACGCGCAGCGGTTCGGCCAGGATACGCCGATCCCCTCGATGCAGCTGTGTATCGAGAACGTCGATCAGGCCGGCGGCTGCTCGTATAACTATTCGTGCGTCTACACGGACTCGATCAGCTGGGCGTCTCCGACCCAGCCGCTGCCGATGATCCGCGACCCTCGCGTCGTCTTCGATCAATTGTTCGGGGTCGGCGCGACGCCCGAGGCGCGGGTGCTGCGTCGGCGCAGCGACCGCAGCATCCTCGACTGGATCGGCGAGGCGGTCGGCGTCTTGAAAGGGCGGCTCGGGCCCGCGGACCGCGTCCGGCTCACCGATTACCTCGACGATGTCCGTGAGATCGAGCGGCGGCTGCAGAAGGTGGAGACGCGCAACGCCGGTCCCGAGCCGCGCGAGCTGCCGTCGGCGCCGACCGGCGTGCCCGACTCCTTTGACGAACACGTCAAACTGATGTTCGATCTGCAGGCGGCGGCGTTTGCATCGGACATCACCCGTGTCTTCGCGTTCAAGATGAGCCGTGATGTGTCGAACCGTGTCTTCGCGCCCAGCGGCTCCAAGAGCGCGTTTCACACCGCCTCGCATCATCAGGAAAAAGAAGACAAAATCACGGAATTCCAGAAGATCAACACGTATCACGTCAGCCTGGTGCCGTACCTGCTCGACAAACTGAAGAACACACCTGATGGCGACGGCAATCTCCTCGACAACACGCTGATCATCTATGGTTCGCCGATGGGCAACTCGAACCTGCACAACCACAAGCGCTGCCCCCTGTTCCTTGCCGGCGGCGCTGGCGGGCATCTCAAGGGCAATCTACACCTCAAGGCGCCGGACGGCACGCCAATGGCCAACGTCATGCTCACGCTGTTGCACGGCCTCGGGCTGGACAATGTTGAACGATTCGGGAACAGCACTGGCCCCTTTGATTTGACCGCGTCGCAGGCGTCAACGGTCGCGCGGGTGGGAGACGGTCAATGGTAAGAGTGCCGCCGGCGAACCGTCTGTTCGCGAGCCTGGTGGCGGCGATTGGCGTGGCGACGGTGCTCGGGGCTGACAGCCAGCCCCGGGTCGCGGACGCGGCGATGCGCCACGACCGCGAGGCGGTGCGTAGCCTGCTGACGCAGGGCGCTGATGTCAATGCGGCGCAGGGCGACGGCATGACCGCGCTGCACTGGGCCGGCGCGGGCGGCGACGCCGAGCTCACATCGATGTTGCTGTACGGAGGCGCGAACGTCCGCGCCACGACCAGGCTGGGCCGCTACACGCCACTGCACATGGCGAGCCGCGGCGGCGATGCGGCCACGATCGCCCTGCTGCTGCAGTGGGGCGCGGACGTCAACGGTCACACGTCCAGCGGCGCGACGCCGTTGATGCTGGCGGCGGGCAGCGGCCAGGTGCCGGCGGTCACGGCGCTGCTCGAACGTCAGGCGGCGATCGACACGAAAGAAGCCACCTACCACCAGACCGCCCTGATGTTCGCCGCGGCGGTTGATGCCGCCGAGGTGGTGCGGCTGTTGATCGCGAAGGGGGCGGACCCGAGCATGGCGTCGAGCTTCATGGACTTGAAGGACCTGGGTCTGCCGGAGCCCCCGACCGCCGCGATCGGACAGGGTACGGGTGCGGGGCCTTCGACGATTCCGCCGGGCGACGCCGCGCCTCGCCGAGGCGCGTCTCGCAAGCTCGAGGTCGCCGGGGTGACCCGCCCGTTCCGCTACAACGAGCTGATCGGCGGGCAGGGAGGGCTGACCGCTCTGCACTTCGCGGCCCGTGAGGGGCACCTCCGTTCGGTGCAGGCCCTCGTCGAAGGCGGGGCGAACGTGAATCAGGTGAGCCCGGCCGACCACGCGACGCCACTGCTGATCGCAACGGCGAACGGTCGGTTCGACATCGCCGATTACCTGCTGGCGCGTGGCGCCGATCCGAACCTGGTGAACGACGCCGGCGTCGGCCCGCTCTACGCCGCGATCAACGTGCAATGGGCGCCGAAGGCGGCCTACCCGCAACCCCGCGCGCACCTGCAACAGCAGCACACCTATCTGGATCTCGTCGCCGCGCTGCTCGACCACCACGCCGACCCGAACGCGCGGCTGAACCGCAAGGTGTGGTTCGCGAGCTACAACTTCGATCAGTCAAATGTGGACGAGGCGGGCGCGACGCCGCTCTGGCGCGCCGCCTACGCCGCGGACACGGAGGCGATGGCGTTGCTCGTTGCCCGCGGGGCCGATCCGAACATCCCGACGGTCAAGCTCCCGGAGCGGCGCGGGCCAGATGAACCTGAGGCGAGCGCGGACGTGTCGAAGCTGCCGCCGGTACCCATCGGCGGACCGGCGATCACGGCCCTGCAGGCGTCGGCCGGCCCCGGCTATGGCACCGGCTTCGCGGGCAATTCGCATCACGTCGCGCCCACCGGCATGCTGGGCGCGGTCAAATTCCTAGTCGAAGACCTGCATGCCGACGTGAACGCGCAAGGCGCCGACGGCAACACCGCGCTTCATCTCGCCGCGTCGCGGGGCGACAACGAGATGATTCTCTATCTGGTGTCAAAGGGGGCCGACGTTAAGGCGATCAACCGTGCCGGTCAGACAACCGTCGACGTCGCGAACGGACCCGTCCAGCGGGTGCAGCCCTTCCCGGAAACCATCGCACTGCTCGAGAAGCTCGGCGCGAAGAACAATCACAAATGCGTGTCCTGCTGAGGCGAACTTCTTCGTGACCAACCGCGCGAATTGCGCGAGAATATCGCCGCCCCGCCCCAAATCGATTCGGCGGCCGGCAAGACCGTATCAACGAGGGAATCTGATGATGTGTCGTGGGTTTAGTCGTGGTTTCCGTTTCGGCGTCGTTGCCGCCGTCATTGCGCTGCTCGGTGCCGCTCCGCTCTTTGCGCAGAGCACGACCGGCAGCTTCCAAGGTTCGATCAGCGATTCGTCCGGTGCCTTGCTGCCCGGTGTGACCGTCACGATCGTCAATCCGGAAACGAATCTGGTGCGCTCGACTGTGACCAATACGTCCGGCAATTACGATGCGCCGCTGCTGCCGCCGGGCCGCTACAACGTCACCGCCGATCTGCCCGGGTTCCGCAAGCTCGAAAAGACCGGGCTGGTGCTGCAGGTGAACCAGAACGCGCGGGTCGATTTCATTCTGCAATTAAGCAACCTCGAGGAGTCGGTGCAGGTCACCGCGCAGGCCTCGCTCATCGACACGCAGGACAGTTCGTTGCGTCATGTGGTTGATGCCACGCAGGTCGCCAGCCTGCCGTTGAACGGCCGCAACTTCCGCGACCTGGGGTTGATCGTGCCGGGCGTTCAGGACATGGCCCAGAATTCGAATCTGGCGAGCCGCGGCGGCGGCATGAACATTGTCGGCGCGCAGGATTTCAACAACAACTTTCTGGTCGACGGCTTCGACAACAACGATCCGACGACCGGCGAGATCCAGACGTTCCCGTCGGTGGAAAGCATCCAGGAGTTTACGATTCTCGGCGCCAGCTACGGCGCCGACGTCGGCTTTGCCTCGGGTGGGGTCGTCAGCCTGGTCAGCAAGTCGGGCTCCTCGACGTTCCGCGGCAACATCTTCGAGTTCCTGCGCGACGACAGGTTCGACGCGCAGAACTACTTCGCGACGACCAAGGCGCCGCTCAACCGCAATCAGTTCGGCGGAACCTTGGGCGGGCCGCTGGGGCCGAAGAATGTGTTTTTCTTCGGTTCCTACGAGCGGCTTCGCCATCGCGAGGGTGCGACGCTGACCGGCGTGGTCCCGACCGACCGCAACAAGCAAGGTGACTTCAGCGACGTGACCACCCAGCTCGTCGATCCGCTGACGAAGGCGCCGTTTGCCGGCAACCAGATCCCGTCGCAGCGGTTCAATCCAATCGGCGCGGCGATCCTCAACCGGCTGTTCGCATCCCCGAATGCCTCGGGCGCCCGCAACTACATCGCGAACTCGGACATCCGTGACGATCTTCATGTCGCCAGCTTCCGCGCGGACTGGAACAAGTCACAGAACAACGCCTTCTTTGGGAAATTCCAGAACTACTGGGACACCAAGATCGATCCGAGTGGCGCGACCTTCGCGAACTCGTTCACGACGATCGTCAAGCACAACTTCAACGTCGGCGGGGAATGGACCCACGTCTATGGCGCGACGACGGTTCAGGAGATGCGCGTCAGCTATGGCCACGTCGACAACGAAAAATGGCCGACCGACCGCACCGAGTGGGGCCGCGAACTCGGGATTCCGGGCACGCTTGCCGCGGTGTCGCCGGAGTTTCTCACGGCCGGTCCGCCGAGTGTCAGCTTGACCGGGTACAGCGGCTTGACCCCGTTCACCAATCCATTCATCCGGCTCCACGATCTCACGCAGGCGGCCTACACGCTGATTCACAACCGCCACGACCATGCCATCAAGAGCGGCGTCGAGTACCGCAGCTACGCAATGGACATCCGCGACTCGAACACGCCGGAAGGCATCTTCACCTTCACCGGCCGTTACACCGGGAACGCCGTCGCCGATCTGCTGCTCGGGTACCCGACACAGACCCGCAATCTGATCGGACCGCAGACGAGCACGGAGCGATCCTGGCAGCTCGCCGGCTACGTCCAGGACGACTGGCGCGCGTCGCGCCGGCTGACATTGAACTACGGGCTGCGCTACGAATATCAGGCGCCCGACCACGAGGTGAATAACGAGTGGGGGACCTTCGTCCCCGCACTGGCGACCGCGGTCCAGGTCGGCACCAACGGCGTGCCGGCCGGCATCCGCAACAACTACTATAAGAACTTCGCCCCGCGGCTCGGCATCGTCTTCGATCCGGCTGGCAACAGCTCACACGTCGTTCGCGCGAACTACGGCATCTATTACGAATCGCTGATCCACAACATCTTCTCGCCGAGCGGATTCATTACGGCGCCAATCGCCAAGGCCGGCCAATTCAACGCGGCGACCACGACGCCCAACATCTCGTTGAGCGACCCGTTCCCGGCATCGTTGGCTGCCAGCGTGTTCGCGGCATCCGGCGTCGCTCGCGACTATCATGGCGGGCGCGTGCAGCGCTGGAGCGTCGGCGTGCAGCAAGCGATTGGATCCAACGGCATGGTCGACATCACCTACGTCGGGTCGCGCAGTGCGGGCCTGGCCAGCCAGTACAACCTCAACCAGCCGGTGCCGGACGCCGCTCCGATTCAGGCACGACGTCCGTATCCCAACTACTCCGGAATCACGTGGACCGATGCGACCGGCTACGCGGAGTACAACGCGCTGCTGTCGAAATTCCAGCGGCGACTCTCGAAAGGACTGGACCTGCTCGCCTCCTACACGTGGTCGAAGACCATCGACAACACACAGGACGGCGTGCCGAATCAGGATCCGCTCAACCGGGCCGCCGACGAGGGGCTTGCCTCGTTCGATCGCCGCCATCGGTTCGTGCTCAGCGCGTCCTACGAACTGCCGTTTCGCCACGTGGTGCTGCACGACTGGCATGTCTCGGCGATTCTAACGGCGACCAGCGGAATGCCGCTGACGGCCGTCTTGAACGGGGACCGCGCCAACGTCGGTACCAGCAACGCACAGCGGCCGAATGTCAACGGCGACCCCAACGCCGATGCTCCGCATACGCCCGACCAGTGGTTCAACACGTCGGTGTTCTCGCTGCCGGCACCGTTTACCTATGGCAGCGCGGGACGCAGCATCATCGAAGGGCCGCCGTTCCAGAGTGTGAATCTTGCCCTGTCGCGTCGCCTCGGCCTTGGCGTCTCGCGCTCGCTCGATCTGCGGGTCGAAGTGTTCAATCTCCTGAATCACGACAACTTCCTGCTGCCGAATAACCAGGCGGACTCGGCACAGTTCGGAAAAATCTTTGCGGCGAGTGCCCCACGCCAACTTCAGCTTGGCGTAAAGTTCTTCTTTTAGGCGACGCTTCCAGCACCGACGCGAAGGCCGCGCGGCGGCGGCCTTCGTCCTTTACGCCGTCCCACCGGTCATGTGCACTCGGGAAGAATCGGCTGTCGGGCGGCGAACCGTTCCGACTCGAGGGCCCACGCGCGCTGCGCCGGGCTGATACCGCGAAGCGGGTTGTCCGGAAGCGAGGTTTCGAACGATTGCGAAATCACGTACTTGATACGTCCAGCGGGGCCGCGCCGGTGGACATCGGTCGGGCGGGGGTTCTTCAAGCGTAGACCGGCGACGGGAACCGGCTTCACAACAGGCCCAGAATCGACGCTCTGGCAGACCGCTTCAAATCCCGCCCCCGCAACCATTTATTTCTCTCGATAAACATTGATGTCATAACGACGTCGACCTCGAGTCGAT
>JRHI01002095.1_pt1 | contig 14657 bp, 13 predicted proteins | sample 215371 | NCBI WGS metagenome assembly JRHI01 (sample SAMN02929681, study PRJNA255918) | sediment metagenome | biome: cave system; feature: Ice Cave; material: Sediment; isolation source: sediment from deep within a dark volcanic ice cave with no known source of... ...
AGTTGAATCTGTTCGAGAGTTAGCCAGACAGTAGTGATCTGGAGGACCTGTTCGTCGATCCGGCTCGGCGCCAGATGGGTGTGGGCCGGGCGCTGATCGAGGCCGTCTACACTGAAGCCGACGCCCGCCAGTGCACACGCGTCTACTGGATGACGCAGGACACCAACGCGACGGCGCGCACGCTCTATGATCGCGTGGCAAGCAAGTCGCCGTTCGTGCAATATCGGCGATAGGTAGGTGTCAGGTTGGTAGGTGTCAGACCCGGAGGGTCTGACACCTCTTCGAAAAAGAGGTGCATCACATGAAAACCCGCGCCGCCGTCGCCGTCGAGAAGGCCAGGCCGCTCGAGATCATGGAGGTCGACCTCGAAGGCCCGAAGGCCGGCGAGGTGCTGGTCGAGATCAAGGCGACGGGCATCTGCCACACCGACCAGTTCACGCTCTCGGGCGCCGACCCCGAGGGACTGTTCCCCGCGATCCTGGGCCACGAAGGCGCCGGCATCGTCGTCGACATCGGCTCCGGCGTAACCAGCGTTAAGAAAGGCGATCACGTCATCCCGCTCTACACGCCCGAGTGCCGCCAGTGCCCATCCTGCCTGTCGCGCAAGACCAACCTGTGCACCGCCATCCGCACCACCCAGGGCCAGGGCGTGATGCCCGATGGCACCTCGCGCTTCTCGCTCGGCGGCAAGAAGCTCTTCCACTACATGGGCACCTCGACCTTCGCCAATTTCACCGTGTTGCCCGAGATCGCGGTCGCCAAGGTTCGCGCGGACGCACCCTTCGACAAGATCTGCTACATCGGCTGCGGTGTGACGACCGGCATCGGCGCCGTCCTCAACACCGCCAAGGTGGAGCCGGGCGCCAAGTGCGCCGTCTTCGGCCTCGGCGGCATCGGCCTCAACGTCATCCAGGGTCTCAAGCTCGCCGGCGCCGACATGATCATCGGCGTCGACATCAACGACGCCAAGAAGCCGTGGGGCGAGCGCTTCGGCATGACGCACTTCGTCAACCCCAAGGCAGCCGGCGGCGACCTCGTGGCCCACCTCGTCAACATGACCAAGCGCGGCGCCGATCAGATCGGCGGGGCCGACTATACCTTCGACTGCACCGGCAATGTCGCCGCCATGCGTCACGCGCTGGAGGCTTGCCACCGCGGCTGGGGCGTGAGCGTCATCATCGGCGTCGCCGGCGCCGGCCAGGAGATCGCAACCCGCCCCTTCCAGCTCGTCACCGGCCGCACCTGGAAGGGCACCGCGTTCGGCGGCGCCAGGGGACGCACCGACGTGCCCAGAATCGTCGACTGGTACATGGAGGGCAAGATCCAGATCGATCCCATGATCACCCACACCATGCCGCTGACCGACATCAACAAGGGCTTCGATCTTATGCACGCCGGCGAGAGCATCCGCAGCGTGGTGGTGTTCTGATTGCGCGAGGGGTCCTTCTTGCAGGCCCGCCGGAGCAGAACTCCTCGGCGTCATCCCGGTGCTTGTCACCGGGATCCATCGTGCCGCTTGCTCCGCCGCTGGCGGATAGCTGGATACCGGGGACAAGCCCCGGTATGACAGTGAACCTGGGGTGTGGTCGAAACCCATGAAGCGGGTCCTGAAATGGGTTGGGGGTCTGGCGGCGCTCATCGTCCTGGCGGCAGTCATCGCCGCGGATGTTGCCTATAGCGTGCTCAGGAATACCGTTCCCTCGCCCTCGGGCGCGCTTGCAATTGCCGGGCTGTCCGGCCCCGTCGAGGTGGTGCGCGATCGCGAGGGTGTCCCGCACGTCTTCGCGGGAACGCCGGACGACCTCTTCTGCGCGCTCGGCTTCCTGCATGCGCAGGAGCGCCTGTGGCAGATGGAGTTGACCCGCCGCGCCGGCCAGGGCCGCCTGTCGGAGATTTTCGGCGACCGCACGTTCTCCACCGATGTCTTCCTGCGCACGCTCGACCTTTACGGCCATGCCGAGCGGTCGCAGGCGGTGCTCTCCCCCGAGATCCTGAAGAGCCTTGAGGCCTATGCGCGGGGCGTCAACGCCTTCATCAGCCGCAAGACTGGGCTCCTCGAGCCGCGGCTGCCGCCTGAATTCCTTCTGCTGCGCTACGAGCCCGAGCCGTGGCGCGTGGCCGACAGCCTCGTCACCGCGAAGATGATGGCGCTGAACCTGAGCACCAATCTCAACCACGAGATGATGCGCCTGGCACTCGCTGCGGAAGGTCTGCGCTCCGCGGAGATCGAGGACTTGCTGCCGCGCGACACCACGGAGGCTCCACCGCCTCTGCCCGAGCTAGCCTCCCTTTACCCCCTCCAGCGTCAAAGTGGCCGGCAAAAGCACGCGGCCCACGCGCCGGTCGAAGACCTCATCGGCGGTGGCGCCTCCAACAACTGGGTCGTCTCGGGCACACGCACGCGCTCCGGCAAGCCGCTGCTGGCCAACGATCCACACTTGCGGCTCACGGCCCCCTCCACCTGGTATCTCGCCCACCTGGCGCTCGAGCGGCCAGAGGCGGCCACGATCAATGTCGTGGGCGCGACGCTGGCCGGCGTGCCCCTCGTCCTGCTCGGCCGCACCGGCTCCCTGGCGTGGGGTTTCACCAACACCGGCCCCGACGTGCAGGACGTCTTCATCGAGAAGGTCAACCCCGACGATCCGAAGCTCTATCTGGCGCCAGACGGCTGGCGGCCGTTCGTGACCGAGCCGATGGCGATCACCATCAAGGGCGCCGGCGTGCGCACCCTGGAGCGCCGCCGCACGCGCCACGGGCCCGTCCTGCCCGGCGCCTACCGCAATCTCGACGGCCTGCTCGGGCCTGGGTACGTGGCGGCGCTGCAATGGACGGCGCTCACCGACGACGACACGACGATCGCTGCCGGCGTGTTCGACCCCGGCATCCGCGGCGTCCGCGACTACATGGACCGCATGCGCCGGTACGTCGTGCCGATGCAGAGCATGGTGCTGGCCGACGTCGACGGCAACATCGGCATGATCGCCCCGGGGCGGGTGCCGGTGCGCGACCCCGCCAACAAGGTCGCCGGCCGCGCCCCCGTTCCGGGCTGGGATGCGACCTACGACTGGAAGGGCTACCTGAAGTTCGAGGACCTGCCGCGCGTCGAGAACCCGCCCGAAGGCGCCATCGGCACGGCCAATGCCCGCATCGTCGGGCCCGATTACCCCCACCACCTCACCTACGACTGGGACACCGAGTACCGTCAGCAGCGCATCAAGGACCTCGTCCTCGATCGCAACGGCCACGACGTGGCAAGCATGCGTGCGGCGCAGGCCGATGTGCTGTCGCTCGGTTTCGCACGGCTCAAGCCGCTGATGATCGCGGCCGCCCGCCGGGCCGGTGGCGCCGATCCGGGCGTGCTCGACCGCCTCGAGCGCTGGGACGCCACCATGCGCGCCGAACTGGCTGAGCCCTTGATCTTCATGGCCTGGGAGCGCGAGACGGTGCGGGCCATCTACCGCGACGATCTGGGTGGCGCGTTCGAGCGCTTCTTCAGCACACGCGCCCTGGCCCTCACCCGGCTGCTGGAGGGCCGCGCCACGAGCCGGGATTGGTGCGATGACCGTTCCACGCCGTCGCGCGAGACCTGTGATGACGTGATCGCCGGCGCCCTAAAGACTGCGATGTCGGAGCTGGACAAGCGCTACGGTTCGGACCGCACCCGGTGGCGCTGGGGCCCCGCGCACTTCGCCTCGGGCGAGCATCGCCCGTTCGGCCTGGTCCCCGGCATCGCCTCCTTCTTCAACATCGAGGTGCCGAGCCCCGGCGATGCCTACACCCTCAATCGCGGCATGGTGGAATTCGGCGAGGAGCCGCCGTTTGCCAACCGGGGCGGCTCGACCTACCGGGCGATCTACGACTTTACCGATCTCGAGCACTCGCTCTACATGCAGACCACCGGCCAGTCGGGAAATCCGTTCTCGCCCTACTATCGCTCCTTCGCCGAACGATGGGCCAACGTGGAGTACATCGAGATCGCCACCAGGCGCGAGGCCATCGCCAAGGCCGCGCTCGGCACGTGGAACCTCACGCCTCAGTAGCCGCGCACTTGTTTCGCGGATTGAAGGGTTGTAGAGGGGCCGCGCAACACGAAGCGAATCGGGACGGAGGGTGGATCATGCTCTTCACGCTGAGACTTGCCGCACTTGCCATCACTGCCGCCGGCCTCGTCGCGGTCGCCCCCGCGCACGCCAAAACCTGCAAGGACGCGGTCACGGCGCAAGCGCGCTCCTCCGCCCAGCTCAGCGACGCCAACCGCGAGAAGCGCGCCCGCGAGAAGGCCATGGCCAACTGGAGCAGTCGCGCGCGCGACACCTACGGCTGGCAGTACCGGTTCTGGACGAAGTCGGAGGAGCAGAAGGTGGAATGCGGCGGCACCGCCAAATCCAAGCACTGCAATGTCAGCGCCAAACCCTGCACCCTGTTCTAAGGTCCGACACCTCTACCCAAGCTTGAGCACCACCCGGCCGCGCACCTTGCCGGCGAGGATCTCCGGCGCCAGCGCGACGACGTCCGCGGCCGGCCGCGTCACCGTCATGGCTTTGAGCTTGGCCCGGTCGAGATCGCCCGCCAGCCGGCTCCACGCCTCGACGCGCAGCGGCTTCGGCGCCATGACGGAATCGACCCCGGCAAGCGTCACCGCACGCAGGATGAAGGGCGCCACCGAAGTCGCCAGATCCATGCCCTGCGCCAGTCCGCAGGCGGCGACCGTGCCGCCGTACTTGGTCATGCTGAGCGCGTTGGCGAGCGTGTGGCTGCCGACCGCATCCACGGCCCCGGCCCAGCGCTCCTTGTTGAGCGGCCTGGCGGGCTTGGAAAGCTCGGCGCGATCGATGATCTCCGTGGCCCCGAGCCCCTCGAGATAATCGGCCTCCGCCGTCCGACCCGTCGAGGCGATGACCTGAAAGCCCAGCTTCGCCAGGAGGGCGATGGCAACGCTGCCGACGCCGCCGGCGGCACCGGTCACCAGTACGGGTCCGCTGCCGGGCTTGACGCCGTGTCGCTCCAGCGCCAGCACGCAGAGCATGGCGGTGTATCCGGCCGTGCCGATCGCCATGCATTCGGCGGGGGAGAACTGCAGCGGCATCTGCAAGAGCCAATCGCCCTTGACGCGGGCCATTTGCGCATAGCCGCCGAAGTGCGTCTCGCCTACACCCCAGCCGTTCAGGATTACCGCATCGCCGGCCTTGAACTCGGGATGGGAGGACAAGACCACCTTGCCGGCGAAATCGATGCCCGGGATCATCGGCCAGCGGCGAATGACCGGCGCCTTGCCGGTGATCGCCAGGCCATCCTTGTAATTGACGGTGGAGTGGCTGACGCGCACGAGGACGTCGCCCTCCATCAGGTCGCCCTCGCCCAGCTCTTGCCACGCAAGGCTCTGGCCGGATTCACCTTTGGAAGCCACCAATGCCTTGACGCTGCATACTCGGACCCCCGGGCGCGGCTAGAACGCGTTTTTGGTTAGGCCATCTCGGCCACGCTGTCGAGAAACGTCGCGCGCAGGTCTTGCCTGGCCCCGTCAACTTGCCGAGACAACCGCGAATTCCCACAAGTTCTCGCAGCGATTCCCTCGTGTGCTCGACCTGCAACAGGGCTAGGCGCCTGACGGATCAGCCGCACCAAGGCTATACTTCAAGCTCAACATTGGGGCTGTTGCGGCAGAATTGTAGCCTTCCTAAGAACACCTGGGTTAATAATTCATGAATACATGCATTCATCGAAACGTACCTCTTGTATAAGACAAGATACGCAGTTGTTATCGTGCACCAGGGGGTGCGGCGGCTGGGAAACTCCAAATTTAACCATCGAATTATTGCACCGCAACATCGAAATTTGCTGGTCAACCGCTATCCGCCCCCATAGATTCTACGGCTGGCGCGGGCAACCAGCGTCAACGGCCGCTAGGTCCGGCAAAGGAGGCAGTGATGGAACTGCAGACTCGGCTCAACGTGCTTGCTGCCATCATATCCTTCGTTTTTCTGACTGCAGTCGTGTTCGGCATGTTCTGAGCCTGGATCGAGGTACGGTGCCGGTCGCAGGAGATTTCGACCGGCTGAAACCCCAGTCACTCGAAGGCAGCAAAGGCGCGGGAAGCAATTCCCGCGCCTTTGTCACGCAAGCCAGGGCTCGAGTTGCCTGTACCCTTATCGCTTAATGTGATAGCCCAATACCGCACCGATCAACCGATAGGCGAGATCCGGTAGAGCGCGCATCGCGCCTCGCACGTCTGGCACGAACACCGGCAGCCAGGTCACCAGCGCCGCGCCGATCAGGGCCACGATGAGCGCGGAGACCAGCGTGGAGCTCGTGGGCATGCCCATTTCGCGCAGCACTTGGCTCAGCACGAGACCGACGATCCACACCACCACCGCGAACGCCACGGCGAACACGAAGAGCTGCATCCGTCCGAGGCCCGGGATATAGCGGACGATGACCGGTGCGGCGAACCACGCGGCGATGAGCTGCAACCCCAGCAAGATCAGACGTACAACATCGGCTTTCCCCAAAGAGGCCCCGCCTCCCCCTCGAATGCCGGCAGGACTACCTATCGCGGAGCCTATCAGGCCGCCTCGCTCCGAGCGAGCTTGCGATCGTAGTTCAGCACGGGCGCCAGCCACCGCTCCGCCTCCTCGATCGCCCAGCCTTTGCGCGCCGCGTAGTCCTCGACCTGGTCGCGCTCCACCTTGCCGACGCCGAAGTAATGGCTCTCGGGGTGCGCGAAATAGAGCCCTGAGACCGCCGATCCCGGCCACATGGCGAAACTCTCGGTCAGCTTGATGCCGGCCTTGGCCTCCGCGTCGAGCAGGCGGAAGATGGTGCCTTTCTCGGTATGGTCGGGCTGGGCGGGGTAGCCCGGAGCCGGGCGGATGCCACGATATTCCTCCGCGATCATTGCCGCAGCCGACAGTTTCTCGCCCGCCGCGTAGCCCCAGAACTCGCGGCGCACGCGCTCGTGCATGCGCTCGGCAAAGGCTTCGGCCAGCCTGTCGGCCAGCGCCTTGAGCATGATGCGCCCGTAGTCGTCGGTTGCCGCGATATGGCTGGCGAGCGCTTCGGCCTCGCCGATGCCGGTCGTGACGGCGAAGGCGCCGATGTAGTCGGCGAGCCCACTCTCCTTGGGCGCGACGAAATCGGCCAGCGCCGTGTTGGCCCGATCGGTCCGGTTCTCACGTGCCATCTGCTGACGCAGCGTATGCAGCATGGCGAGCCGGGACTTGCGCGCCGCATCCGCGTAAAGCTCGATGTCGTCGCCCAGCGCGTTGGCGGGCCAAAAACCGATCACCGCATTGGCGGTCAGCCACTTCTCCGCGACCAGCCGTTTCAGCATGTCCTGCGCATCGTCGAACAGCTTCTTGGCTTCGGGGCCCACGACGTTGTCCTCGAAGATGCGCGGATATTTGCCCTGCAGCTCCCAGGTTTGGAAGAACGGCGTCCAATCGATATAGGGCACCAGCTCGGCCAGCTTGTAGCTCTTGAAGGCGCGGGTGCCGATCAGCTTGGGGACAGGCGGCGTGTAGCCCGCCCAGTCGATCTTGAACCGGTTGTCGCGCGCCGTCTTCAGCGGCAGCCGCGTCTTCTTGCTCTCGCCCCTGGCGTAGGCGTCGCGGATCTTCACGTATTCCTTGCGCACGTTCTCCACGTAAGGGCCGCGGTCGGTCTGGGACATCAGGCTCGACACCACACCGACCGCCCGGCTCGCATCCGTGACGTAAATGGCTTGGCCGCGCACGTAGTTGGGCGTGATCTTCACCGCCGTGTGCACGCGGCTCGTCGTGGCGCCGCCGATCAGCAGCGGCACCACGAAACCCTCGCGCTCCATCTCCGCCGCCACGTGGCACATCTCGTCGAGCGAGGGCGTGATCAGCCCCGACAGGCCGATGATGTCGGCGTTCTCCCTTTTGGCCGTCTCCAGGATCTTCTGCGCCGGCACCATGACGCCCAGATCGATCACCTGGTAGTTGTTGCACTGGAGCACGACGCCGACGATGTTCTTGCCGATATCGTGCACATCGCCCTTGACGGTCGCCATGACAACCTTGCCGGCGGCCGGCTTTGAATCGAGGCCGGAGGCCTTCTTCTCCGCCTCCAGGTACGGCTGCAGGTAGGCCACCGCCTGCTTCATCACGCGGGCCGACTTGACGACCTGCGGCAGGAACATCTTGCCCGCCCCGAACAAGTCGCCGACCACGTTCATGCCGGCCATCAGCGGCCCTTCGATCACCTCGATGGGCTTGTCGGCCTCGCGCCGTGCGGCTTCGGTGTCGGCCTCGATGTACTCGTTGATGCCGTGCACCAGGGCGTGCGTCAGCCGCTCCTGTACGGGCGCGTCGCGCCAGGCGAGGTCCTTCTCCTTGGCCTTCGCCGTCTCGCCCTTGTAGCGGCCAGCCACCTCCAGCAGCCGGTCGGTGGCGTCGGCGCGCCGGTTGAGGATCACGTCTTCGCACAACTCGCGCAGCTCAGGCTCGATGTCGTCGTAGATGGTGATCTGCCCCGCGTTGACGATGGCCATGTCGAGGCCGGCGCGAATGGCGTGGTAGAGAAACACCGAATGCATGGCCTGGCGCACGCCCTCGTTGCCGCGGAACGAGAACGACAAATTCGAGACGCCGCCCGAGACGTGCACGTAGGGGAGCTTCTGCTTGATCTGGCGCGTCGCCTCGATGAAGGCGATGCCATAGCCGTTGTGCTCCTCGATGCCGGTGGCGACAGCGAAGATGTTGGCGTCGAAGATAATGTCCTCGGGCGGAAAGCCGATCCTTTCGGTCAGCAGCTTGTAGGCCCGCTCGCAGATCGAAACCTTGCGCTCGATGGTATCGGCCTGGCCCTGCTCGTCGAACGCCATCACGACAACGGCCGCGCCGTAGCGCAGCACCTTCTTCGCGTGCTCGAGGAACGCCGCCTCGCCCTCCTTCATGCTGATGGAGTTGACGATGGCCTTGCCCTGCACGCACTTGAGGCCCGCCTCGATCACCGACCACTTGGAGGAGTCGATCATGATGGGCACGCGGGCGATGTCGGGCTCCGACGCGATGAGGTTGAGGAACGTCACCATCGCCTTTTCCGAGTCGAGCAACCCCTCGTCCATGTTCACGTCGAGGATCTGCGCGCCGTTCTCCACCTGCGAGCGCGCCACCGCCAGCGCGGCCTGATAGTCGCCCGCCTCGATTAGCTTGCGGAACTTCGCCGACCCAGTGACGTTCGTCCGCTCGCCGATATTGATGAACGCCGTCGCCGCGCTCGTGTCTGTGGTCACGTGTACCGCCTGCCTCTTACGCCGCTTCTGACGCGGTCCGTCGCCATCAATCTTCTCTCACCCATGTAGGGACGGATCGGGATCAAGACGTTTGTGCTTCAGTGGCCGCACAATGGCGACCTTCTCGTAGTCTTGATCGTTGTGGAGCAACGTCAGGTCGTGATCGAGCGCGACCACAGCAATGCAGCAATCCAATGTGCTGCGCATTGTCAATCCACGCTGTCTCAGCTCGAAATAGATTCGAGCCGCTTCAGTCCAACCATCGATGTTTATCTCCAGATAGCTCTGATCATCGAGATATTCGAGCGTCCGTGCCCACTCACGATCGTCGCGGCAACCTTGGAGAATCTCTGCACGAATGAACTGACAGAAGATAACCTCCTCGCTCCCGACCTCGCTCTGGTCACGTCGAGAGACGGCTCCGGAAGGATCACGGAAGATCGCAACCCACAAAGAGGTATCAATCAGCAGCATCGCCTGCTCGCATGGCCTTGTAGTCGTAGTCGTCTCTGAGACGAACCTCGCCGACAAGATCGAACATACTCTTGCGCCCGCGTGGCTTGCGATGCTGCGCGACATAGGATTCCACGACGCGCTCGATCGCCTCTCGCTCACTGGCTGCGCCGGTGATCTCCATCACCTCTCTAACCAAGTCGTCCTTGATCTCAACCGTCTTGCTCATGTGCCTTCTCCAAGAGCGCAATCCCTGTAAACCGCCAACATATCACGTCACCCATGCACGAAGGGCTCGAGGCCCGAGAGGCGCATTCGGCGCTCGATCTTCACCGGCTTGCGCGGGGGATACTTCGACACGTGGCCGGCGATCTCGGCGATGTGCTCGGGCGTGGAGCCGCAGCAGCCACCGACGATATTCAACAGCCCATCCTTGGCCCACGGCTCGATCTGGCAGGCCATGTCGTGCGGGCCCTCGTCGTATTCGCCCATGGCGTTCGGCAACCCCGCGTTCGGATAGGCGATGACGAGCGTGTCGGCGACGGCGGCGATCTCGGCCAGATAGGGCCGCATCAGCTCGGCCCCCAGCGCGCAGTTGAGACCCACGGCGAACGGCCGCAGATGCCGGATGGAGAAGAAGAAGGCCTCCGGCGTCTGGCCCGACAGCGTGCGCCCGGAGCGGTCGGTGATGGTGCCGGAGACGATCAGCGGCAGCTCCACGCCCAGCTCGTCGAACACCTGGAACACCGCGAACCCTGCCGCCTTGGCATTGAGCGTGTCGAACACCGTCTCGATCAGCAAGAGGTCGACGCCGCCCTCGATCAGCCCGCGGGCCTGCTCGGTATAAGCCTCCACCAGCTCGTCGAAGGCGATATTGCGGAAGCCTGGATTGTTGACGTCGGGGGAGATGGAAGCCGTGCGGTTGGTGGGGCCGAGCGCCCCCGCCACGAACCGGGGCCTCTCCGGCGACTTGCGCATTGCCGCGTCGGCGGCGTCGCGGGCGAGCTTCGCGGCAGCCAAGTTCATCTGGTAGGCCAACTGCTCCATACCGTAGTCAGCCAATGAGATGCGCTGGCAATTGAAGGTGTTGCTGGAGATGATGTCGGCCCCGGCCGCAAGGTAGCCCGCATGGATCTCGGCGATCGCCTCGGGCTTCGTGAGCACAAGCAGGTCGTTGTTGCCTTGCACAGGCTTGGCGTGGGCGGCGAAGCGCTTGCCGCGGAAGGTCGCCTCGTCGAACTTGTAGCGCTGGATCATCGTGCCCATGGCGCCGTCGATGATCAGGATGCGCTTGGCGGCGGCCGCCTTCAGGGCGGCGATGCGCTGCTCTCTGGTCATGCGTTGACGGCCTCCTTGGGAAGAGCCGGCCCATCACTCGCGAGCGGCCTGAGGCCCAGCAGGTGGCAGATGGCGTAGACGAGGTCGGCCCGGTTCAGGGTGTAGAAATGGAACTGGCGGATGCCCTGATCGACGAGGTCCATGACCTGCTCGGCGGCGGTGGCGGCCGCGACCAGGTGGGTGGTCTGCGGGTCGGCGTCTAGTCCATCGAAACGGCGCGCCATCCACGACGGCATGGTCGCCCCGCAGCGCCCCGCGAAGCCTGCAACTTGCTTGAAGTTGTGGATAGGCACGATGCCGGCCACGATCGGCACCCAGATGCCGCGTGCGCGGGCCGCCTCGAGAAAGCGCAGGTAATACGTGTTGTCGAAGAAGAACTGCGTGATGATGCGGCTGGCGCCGGCGTCGACCTTGGCCTTGAGGTTGTCGAGGTCCTCGGCGAGCGACGCACTCTCGGGGTGCCGTTCCGGATACCCCGCCACCGACACCTCGAAGTTGCCGGACCCCTTGAGCCCCGCCACCAGGTCCGCCGCGTTGCGATAGCCGCCCGGATGCGGGCCGTACTTGGTGCCGACGCCCGACGCGGGATCGCCGCGCAGGGCAACGATGTGGCGCACGCCCGATTGGCTGTAGCTTCGCGCCACCTCGTCCACCTCGGCCTTGGTCGCCTCGACGCAGGTGAGGTGCGCAGCCGGGACGAGCGACGTCTCGCGAACGAGGCGGGCAACCGTTGCATGCGTGCGCTCGCGCGTGGAGCCACCCGCGCCGTAGGTTACCGATACGAAGCGCGGCCGCAGCGGCTCAAGCCGCCGGATCGCGGTCCACAGCGTCTCCTCCATCTTCTCCGTCTTGGGCGGGAAGAACTCGAAGGACACGTTGATGTCGCCGTCGCCGACCAGTCGGCTGCGGCGCTCTGGGCCCATGTCGATCATCTAAGTCGTGCGCTCCAACTTGCGCTCTTCCGCACCGTCCGATGGTGTCGCGGCATTTTGCGGACGGCGCGCCAGCCACACCGAGACTGTCAGATTGGCCGTCCCGTCATGATCGGGGACGAGCTCGCGCGTCTCGACCAGCTCTAGCCCGCAATCGGCCAGCCATTGGGCGACCTGCTGGGTCGAGAAGCCCAGGCGTTCGTGCGCAGACTGCTCGCGCAGGAATTCGAGCTCGTGGGGAGCGAAATCGACAATCAGCAGGCGTCCCCCGGGCGCCAGCACGCGCGCCGCCTCGCGCACGGCGCGCTGCGGGTCGCCCAGGAAGTGCAGCACCTGGTGCATCACCGCGGCGCTCACCGTCTGGTCGGCCAGCGGCAGATCGTAGATGTCGCCCTGCCGCACGTGCGCGCGCCCGGCTCCACCTCCTTCGAGCTTCGCGCGCGCGTAGGCCAGCATGGCCGGGCTCAGATCGATGCCGAGGCCGCGCCGATAGCGCTCGCGGAAGAGCTCGAGCATGCGCCCCGTTCCGGTGCCGAGGTCGAGAAAGAGATCGAATGGGCCCGGGCCCAGCGCCTCCGAGATGACGGACTCCACGTGTGCCTCGGCCACGTGCAAGGCGCGGATGCGGTCCCATTCGCCGGCGTGGGCCTGGAAGTAGGCTTGGGCCGCCTTCTCGCGCTCCTCCCTCAGGGCCTCTGCGCGCCGCCGGTCGCGGACAAGGATCGGATCGGTGCGGTCCACAGCCTCGAGGACCAACCGTGTGAGCGCTCCGCCCTCGCCGCCCTCGGCCAGTCGGAAATACACCCAGCTGCCTTCCGGCGCCCGCTCTACCAGTCCGGCCTCGGCGAGCAGCTTCAGATGCCGGCTGATGCGGGGCTGGCTCTGCCCCAGGATGCCCGTGAGGTCCTTAACGTTGAGCTCTCCCGACGCAAGGAGCACGACCAGACGCAGCCGGGTCGGCTCGGCCATGGCCTTGAGGGCAACAACAGAACTCTGTACGGGCAATTGCACCCACGTCTCCTTTGCAAGGAGGCTTAAGCATATAAAGATATCTTTATATGTCAAGCCTTCTGCCGTCCGGGCAACTATAAACCAGTGCAAGCCATGGCTATTGAACCAGAATTAATATCCATGTGGCGGAAACGGCGCTTGTTGGACAGAACCAATGCGGCTGCGCACAGCTGTCGCGCTTCGAGGGGTGGACTCATGCCAATACTTAGGCGTTGTCTTGTGGTCAGGTTGCACTAGCCGATCTTGCTTGTTCTTGTTACGTTCGCCTTCAGGGGAGACCGACCATGCGGCTTAAATGCTCAATCTTGAGCTACGGACCAGGGCCTTCGGAGGCCATCATCGAAATTAAGACAACTGAAGGACGAGTAGAGGTTGTCGTCGACGAAGGTCTTGTTCATGATGGTGGGCTTGCGATTCGCGGGATACTGGAGCGGCGCAAGGACAAGTCATTGATCGAACTCCCGCGTGAGACATCAACGGGGCGTTGGCGCGTTTGGGTTGACGACTCCACTTTAGCGACGGGCTAGGTATTGCTACCGGCCCGCAAGGGCCATGATACTAACTGACCGAGAAATTACCTTCGCCCTGGATAACGGCCATCTGACAATCGCGCCGAGGCCCGACAAAGAAGCGCTCAGCTCGACCAGCATCGATCTGACGTTGGCACGGATATTTGCGGAATGGCCTGCGGTCGCCGGCCTCATCATTCGTCCTGGCCACCCAGAATATAGGTACGCGGACCTTGCGAGGGAACAGGTCGCTATTGAGGCAGACAATTACATGCTGGAACCAAGAGCGTTCGTTCTTGCGTGGACCGCGGAGAGAGTGAGCATTCCCGTAGCATCTCGATTGGCGGCGAGGGTGGAAGGAAAAAGCTCGTTGGCGCGTATCGGTATTTGCGTACACATCACCGCGCCAACTATTCATAGTGGCTTCGAGGGTCCCATCCAGCTTGAGATGGTAAATTTTGGCCCCAACGCTATTGAGCTATCGGCTGGGATGAAGGTCTGCCAGCTAATATTCGAGGAAACAGCGGGCACCCCAGAAAAGGGTTACGTAGGTAGGTTCGCTAGACAGCAACCACGCGCGCCGCAGCCTACCCCCAGGCCAAAGCGCAGACGCTAGCCCTTTTTCTCCAGCTTCTTGGGTTCGCTGGCCTTCACGCGCTTGCGCGCTTCCTTGATGTGGTCGAGCGCGGGCTCATCCTCCGGCATCGTGCCACCTAGACCTTTAATCGTCTCCCGAACGGCTTCGCCAACCTCCTCGTGTGCAGCCTCGGCAGCTTCCTGCCCCTTTATCTTTTCTCGCTTCAGTTTGGCTGCAGCTTGGGTCGCCTTGAAGTAGTTGGCAGCAAGCTCCTCGTGACCGGCATGATCAAGGTGGTGCGTCCCCTTTGGTAATCCCTTGTGCTGCACCACCTCCGCTTTTGTCTTGCCGCCATACAAGCCGCGAAGTCCCGCGCCGTTGTAAGCTTCGAAGTTCTTGACGCCAGCACCCTGCGCAGCGCCCGCCGATTCCTTGTTGTGCTTTGCCACCATTGCGCGCAGCTCGACGCGCATGGCGTCGTATTCGATCTGCTCGGCGAATTCGTCTAGAATTTCGAGCGCGAGGCCGACCGCGTCGGCCTACGAATTAAGAGTTTCTGCGGCGCAGCCGATGCAGAAACT
>JRHI01000069.1_pt2 | contig 14656 bp, 10 predicted proteins | sample 215371 | NCBI WGS metagenome assembly JRHI01 (sample SAMN02929681, study PRJNA255918) | sediment metagenome | biome: cave system; feature: Ice Cave; material: Sediment; isolation source: sediment from deep within a dark volcanic ice cave with no known source of... ...
CCTWKGWRKSTGTGTTCGGTGATGGCGTCGTTAAAATATAAACTTTGCGCTCAATTGGACCCGGCGTGAATAGTTATCCTGGGTGGACGATATAATCGCGCCAAAGGAGGCACCCGCTGTGGGATTCATATTTGCGGCACTTGGGGCGGGGAACAAAGGATGATTGAACGCATTGAGGAGGTCCGCCCTAAACTGTAATTTTCTTGTCTCGGTAATTCCCGTATTCTTGATAATTGAGAGGTCTATATTGTTCATGTTGTCCGCGCGAAGAAAGCCAAACCGCAGCGGAAAGCTTCGAACATTGTGATCCAGGGGATCAAGTACGACAGGTTTACCGTTCGCGTCCACTACGCCAGGTTTGTAGAACCCGCCTGCATTCTTGTTAAACCATGCGGCCAGCGTGCGTTGGTTCGATGGAAGAGCAATGGTTTTCGGGTCACCGATAAAGGGAATGTTTCCCCAAAGAAGCGGCGCGCCGCTCTGGTAGGAGTAGATACCTGACAACTGCCATCCGCCAAACAACTTATCAACAAACGAATTCGAGCTCCCTAGTAAGCTACGGCCTCTTCCAAAAGGAAGTTCGTAAATGCCGCTTACAATCAGACGATGCGGTCGGTCGGCATCCGAGATTGCGCGGGTCGGACGCGGATCATCCTGATTCAATAGTTCGGTGGCTTGCATAAACTTCGAGAAGGTATAGCTCGTATTTAGAGTAAAACCCTTGGAAAATCGCCTGTCCAGGCGAACTTGAAGCGAGTGGTACCAGGAATATCCCTCATTCGTCGTAGTTTCAACCATGTCAAATTCAGGAAAGGCGCGAAGCAATGCCTCGCGGGCAATCGCGCTCGACGAGCCAATCTTAGAGTTAGAAGGAAGGATTCGATAGAATGGGTTTGCAACGAAGGCTTTTAATTGACTGCTGAGATCCCGCTGCTGCTTATCGAATGTGGGACTAGTGCTCAGATAACGCTGCGGGGTCACATTTAGATTTCGCTTGATTTCGATATGCGTGCCCCGATTACCGACGTAATTGGCCTCGAGCACAAATCCACCCGGCAACTCGCGCTGAATTCCTAGTTGCATCGCTGCATGTATGGTGAAAAGGGCCTGGGATTGAAGAAGGCGATGCCTTGTCCCAAAAACGTTTGCGCTCCCTGCGCAGCTCCAACGGGTTCCTGGATGCCGTTCGGAAATGGATTGGATAACGTTGCAATGAAATCCAATCCATTGTTGGTAGTGGGTACAAAGTTCGTAGTTTGGCTGAAACCGCTTTGAATGACGTCGCCTCGCCGCTGCCCGAGGAAACCAAAGAAGATACCGTACCCGCCGCGAACGACGATCCTATCGGTGAGTTTGTAGGCGAAATTGAACCGCGGCATAAAGTTCTTCTTTGGGGTTTCGTACAATCCACGCGGCTGGCCTCCCACGCCCGCGAACGTTAATCCGCCACGTACGCGAAAATCTGAAACAGGAATTGCCGGAACTAACGGGCTGGAATTCGGCACATAATTAGCTCGAACCGCCGCCTCGACTGGTTGGACGTAGCTGTAATCGAAGCCGCGCACGCTTTTGTTGTAGCGTTCCGTTAAGGCCCCCTCAATTTCGTACCGCAGCCCGAGGTTCAACGTCAATTTTTGGTTAAACTTCCAATCATCTTGAACGAATAAACCCCACGTAGTTGATTGTTCCGCATAATCGGCGAGCCGGCTGACGTAGCTATTCGTCGTGCTAGGCAATCCCATGAGGAAAGATGCAAAGGAGAGGGCTGGAGCGCTTTCCTGCAAGACCTTGGCATCGTCGGCGGGACCTCTTGTCCACGAGGAATCAAAGGCGAAGCGGCCCGTTACATCATTGATGGCGAAGGAATCCGTTTGCCGGTAAGAACGAAATTCTATACCGGTCCTGAGCAAGTGCGACCCGATCGTTTTATTGACTGTGGCCACAAAGGAATGCGTATCGTTGGGTCGAAATTCAGCGCCTTGCCCGGTACCCTGGTAGCCCGTGATATCCAAACGCGGGAAGTGTCTCTTATTCGCTGGTATCGCTGAATTGTAGGCCGCCGGGAATCCGACGGACGTGAGATCGAATCCGTGGTTGGCAGGATTGGAATCGATCGACCGGATAAACCGGTTGTAGCCGTATCTTAAATTCAATACCGTTGAAGAATTGATTACATAAACATGGTCCAGCGCCCCTTGACGGGATATGAACCCAAACTGTTCTCCCGTCGCCAGGTTGTGGAAATAATTATTATAGTCGCTGGTTCGTCTATACCAACTGACACGCCCAAAAATCTTCTGCTTTGCATTAATAGTGTGATCAATGCGAATCGTATTGGTAGCGTACTTCGCCGTTTCTTTTAGATCTGGCTGCGCAAAATTACCCGTTCCATTGGCTTTGCCAGCCGAGGTCGGGTCGGGGAAAAACTTTAGCAGGTTTAGCGCCACAGGATTCATCGGCAGAGATCTGCCATTCTTGTCGACAAGATTCGCAAAATTGTTATTTTTCAAGGGATCTTCGATAAAATGGCCAGCTCTGTTCGGGTCCGGCCGGCGTGTGAAGGGATTATATATTTGATATTGCGGGCCCAATGCCAGAAGAGCCGAAAAATCACCAGCCTTCATAGCCGTTGTGGGGATACTCGGCGTCCCATTATTTCGCGGTCGAGCCTCGTGAATGCTTTCAAAGCCATACATAAAAAACGTTCGGTTGCGCCCGTTGTAAAGCTTTGGCAAAAACACGGGTCCGCCTGCCACGCCACCCCAGCGATACGAATAAATATCGGGACGGGGTTTTTGTGGAATGGCCGCATTGCCAAAAAAATCGTTGGCGGCAAGCTGACCGGGCTCAGCCCAAAAATAGGCTGTGCCATGAAGGTTGTTGGTTCCTGTTTTGATGCTTAAATTAGTCACTCCGCCTTCCGTATTTCCGGAGCTCGCGTCGAAAGTGGCGGTTTGAACCTTGAATTCTTGCAACAGATCCGAGGGCGGAACGTAAGATGCGATCACCTCGCCGCCGTTTGCTCGCGCAGTGCTTGAAACACCGTCAATAGTGATGTCGCTGCGATTGCCGCGGGTCCCGTCGATCGAATAACCCACAATGTGCGTAGGCTCGAAAGGACGGTCCAGCTTTTGCGAGCCCGTGAAGCTAGCGCCGCCAGCAAGACCCATAAGGTAAAATGGGTCGCCGTGCGGGGTAGGTAGTTCCGCCACACGGCGGCTATTCACGACTGTTCCCAACGATCCAGTAGTTGTTTCCAGCGGTGAAGCATCCGCGGTTACAGTTACTGTTTCGGTTACTTCTCCCACTATAAGCTTAACGTCTATTTCGACGCTGCCGCCCACTTGTACGAGTATTCCGGTCCGAGAATATTGTTTGAATCCGGGGGCCTCGACGTCGATTTTATAGGTGGAAGGGAGAAGGTAGGAACCCTCGAACAATCCATTATCGTTTGTTTTCAGCAAAACCGTCGTGCCCCTAGCTTCATCGATTATCTTCACAGATGCCCCGGGAACAATGGATTGGTTGGCGTCAGTGACTCGGCCCCTAATCATGCCGCGTGCTTCTTGCGCATGCGCCGAGGCCACTGACAGTACAAGTAGAATTAGCAAAACCGCCCAGGCTGTTTTCGCCGTCGATGGAGCGCATACCGAATTCATTTTTCCCCTCCGTTAAGAAAACCCTAATGTAAGAAACCGGTTACTCAAGACAAACTATCGTTATGAGCAGTTGGCAGTACTTCTTCATATATCGGGCACAATTGCAAAGTGCTCCAGATTGTATACGAGAAACCGGTACCGCAAAACCCCAAAAACGCGCTCAGCTTGCCATCTACTTTACCGGCAGGCTGGCAAACTTGGTCGCAAAGCTGCCCACGTAAGCTAACGCCATGGCCTCCAGCGTCGTCTAAGGTTCCGGGAAGAGATGCTTACCGACCGGGAGGTTACATCCTTAGGCTTGCTCAAATCGCGTTGTCCGCGTTGTCCAGCTTGACCAGCTTGACCAGCGCTTTAGCTTTTTCGATCGTTCTCGCGCTCGCGCCAAATTTGGCGCGCGCTGGTGCCGACGAACCGGCGCCGCAAGCCGTCTCCATCCCGCGCATCGATCGCCCCCGGCGCTTGAAGATTTTCAGGGCATGCAGCCGGCCCCTGCTCTCGAAAGCCAACTCGCAAAGGTGGAAGGATTTATTCAGCGCGATCCCAAAGACGGCAGTCCCACGTCCCAACGCACCGTCGTTTACTTCGCCTACGACGACAAGAAGCTCTACGTCATTTTTGTGGCTTACGATTCGCAACCCGCTTTGATTCGTGCGCGAATGAACCGTCGCGAAAACATCTACGACGACGACCTCGTCGAAGTAATGCTCGACTCCTTCCACGACCAGCGCCGCGCCTTCTCCTTCGTCTGCAATCCGCTCGGCATTCAGCTCGATCGACTCTATACCGAAGGTTCCGGCTTCGATGATTCCTTTGACACTCTGTGGGATTCCCGCGGCCAGCTGACTTCGCAGGGTTACGTCGTGTGGATGGCCATCCCTTTCGCAGCCTGCGCTTCCCCGCCTCCGGACAAAGCTGGGGCCTCATTTTTCAGCGCATTATTCCCCGCCAAAACGAGCACTCTTATTGGCCGCGAGTGACCAGCCGCATTGACGGCAGGTTTAATCAGGAAGCCAGGCTCGATGGCCTCGAGCGCATTTCTCCCGGCCGCAACATCCAAGTGACCCCATACGGTGTGCTGCGCTCGTTTCGCGGCGTGGACAACCGCGATCCCCGGCATCCCGTTTTCGAAAAAAAGCTCGCCGAGAGCCGTGTAGGCCTGGAATCAAAAGTGGTGCTCAAGGATAGGCTGGTCCTCGATCTCGCCGTGAATCCTGATTTCAGCCAGGTCGAATCCGATGAGCCGCAAGTAACCGTCAACCAGCGCTTCGAAGTTTTTTTTCCGGAAAAGCGTCAGTTTTTCCTCGAGAATGCCAGCTACTTTGAGACGCCCATCAATCTGCTGTTTACCCGGCGCATCGCCGACCCGCTCTTCGCCGTCCGTATGACCGGCAAGCTCGGCCCCTACGCCATCGGCGCGCTTTTTGCCGACGACCGCTCTCCCGGAAAGGCTGTGCTTCGCAGCGACCCTCTTTACGGTAAACGAGCCTATTTCGATATCGTGCGCGTGAATCGCGACATTGGCAAAGGCTCCACCGTGGGGGTTATTTTTGCCGGCCGTGAGTTTCTCGGCGAGTTCAACCGCGTCGGCGGCGCCGATCTGCATCTCAAACTCGGAAACAATTGGAGCGTCGGCGCTCAGGCTGTCACCAGCTCGACCCAGTTCCGTAGCGGCGCTTATTTCGCCGGGCCCGCTTATCAATTATTTCTTGACCGCAGCAGCCGCAAGGTGGAGCTGCATTCCTTCTATAATGACAATAGCTCCGGTTTCCGCACCCGCACGGGGTTCTTCCGCCGCCCGGGCGTTCGCCGCATGGGGGGCTTTGCCCGCTACCAGTTTCGCCCCGAAGGAAAGCATCTCATCAGCCACGGTCCGGCCATGTTCTCGCAGGGCTTATGGAGCCGCGACGGCACTCGCCTCGAAGAGTTTATCAATGTAAATTACCAGCTTCACTTCATTCGCCAGACGATTCTCGCCGTCTTTGCTAACATAGGCCGCGACCGCCTTCGCCCCGATGATTTCGCGGCCCTTACCGCCAATCGCGATTATCCCCTCCACCATCATGGTGTCTTCCTCCACACCGCATTTTTCAAATGGCTCAGAGTTTTTGGCGAGGCTGGGTCTGGCACGGAAACAAATTTCGTGCCCGCTATCGGTCGCCCCGTCTCCGCTCGCAACAATTTTCTCAATGGCGGCATGACGCTTCGGCCGGTATCCGGCCTCACCATTGACAATAGCTATCTGCTCACCCGCTTTCGTTCCGGCTCCACCGCTGCCAGCATCTTCAATAATCACATCATTCGCTCCAAATGGAATTACCAGTTCAACCGCGAGCTCTCCTTCCGCTTCATCACTCAATACAGCTCCACGCTGGCCAACTCGCAGCTAACTTCCCTTCCCACCACCAAAAATCTCAACTTCGATTTTCTCATTACCTACCTGCTCCATCCCGGCACCGCCGTCTATGTCGGCTATAACTCTAACCTCCAGAATCTCGATCCCGCACTCCGCCTCGACCCCGCCGACCCCAGCGGCAGCTTCCTCCGCACCCGCAATCTGGCCACCAACGACGGCCGCCAATTCTTCATCAAGCTCTCCTACCAATTCCGCTTCTGATCATCCTCGCTCGCCCGCTGCCGTCATTTCGGAATGGCGCGCCTTTACACCCCGCCCCACTCCGGCGGGCTCCGGCCACTGGCACTTGGCGGAAGGATGCGACCCCTTTTGACTTTGCGCGAACCTAATCGAGGTCCGATCCTCGCAACGATTGCTGCGAGTTTCGCCCTTAGAGGGCTCCGTAAAACGAAACACTCTGTTATTGACTTAGTACCGTAGTTATGATATATAGAGGCCAGGCTGAAGGAGGGAAGGTCGCCTGATAACGGTACGACAAACCTCAGTTGATATCCTTTTCTAGCCGGCTGGAATGATTGGTTCCGCGCAATGCCGCGCAAGTCCTTTAGAATCAAATTATTCCAAATCAGAGAGCTAAGAGTGAGAAACAAAGAACTTAAAGTCCATCAGAATGTTATTCTTACGATAGGGGTAACCGTAACTCATGTAGAATCAAATTCTTACGAAACAGGGGGGTAGCGACAACCGGAGGATAACCAAAAACGTTTCTGACCGCGCCTTCCGTCGCGTTAGGAATCCCACGAACACGATTCCTCTTGAAATCGAAGATGCTCGGATGGGAGGTCCTCCAGAATTGCCTGCCCCCTCGGCGTCCAACTGTTTTTGACGCGCCGCTGCTTTCCCTATACTCTTACAGTTTTCCCGGACACCAAGGACACCTGTGTATCACATTCTTTCAACGCGATTTCAGAAAGCGCTGCAAAGGTTCATTCGCTGGAAGTATGACTTCGAGTTGGACGCCGCCGTCGAGCGCCCGCCGCGTTTGGAAATGGGCGAAGCCGCTTCCCCGGTCTGCTTTGAGCTTGCCAAGCGCTTGAAGAAAGCCCCGCGCCTGGTCGCGCAGGAAATCGCTGGGCAGCTTAAGCCCATCGAAGGCATCGCGCGCATTGAAGTTGCGGGAGCGGGTTACCTGAATGCCTTTTTTGATCGCGCCGCCTTTCTGCAGGCGCTTCGGGACAACCAAAAGCCGCGAGAGATTTCCGCGCCTGAGCGCGACGCGAAAATCATCGTCGAGCACACCAACATCAATCCAAACAAGGCTGCGCACATCGGCCATCTGCGAAACGCCGTTCTTGGCGACACGTTTGTGCGCCTGCTCCGTTCGCGCACCAGCAAAGTCGAGGTGCAGAATTACATCGATAACACCGGCGTGCAGGTTGCCGACGTCGTCGTGGGCTTCCTGCACATGGAAAAAAAACGAGTGGCTGAAGTTCGTGCGCTCGCCGGCCAGCCGCGCTTTGATCACTTATCCTGGGATTTATACGCGCGTGTGACCCATTTTTTTGAAGAAGACAAAGCCCGCTTGGGCCTTCGCAATGACACGCTGAAAGCAATCGAAGACGGCCGCGGCGAGGCTGCTGAAATCGCGACGATAGTCGCCGACGCGATTGTCGCCTGCCATTTGCGTACCATGCTGCGCCTCGGCATCACCTACGACCTGCTCCCGCGCGAGAGTGAAATTCTGCACCTTAAATTTTGGGACGCGGCGTTTCAACAGCTGAAAGAAACCCACGCAATTTATTTGGCAACCAGCGGCAAGAACGCAGGTTGTTGGGTGATGCCCTGGTCGGAGCGTGAAAAAGAGTCCACGCCCGCGAAGCAACCCGAAACAAAAGACGCGCCGGCAAGCGCCGGCGAAAACGCTGGCGAAGCTGCAGGAGAAGCTGAGGACGACCGCCAGGACAAAGTGATCGTGCGTTCCAACGGTACCGTCACATACGTGGGAAAAGATATCGCCTATCAACTTTGGAAGTTTGGCTTGCTGGATCGCGATTTTCGCTATCGGCGTTTCGCCGCGGCCTCTGCCGGGCCTCCCGTCTGGATGACGACTGCGGAGGCGCGCGACCCCGATGCCCCGCCATTCGGAAACGCCTCGAAAGTTTTTAACGTGATTGACATCCGGCAATCGTATTTGCAGGAAGTAGTCGAGGCTGGGCTGCGCGCGCTCGGATACAACGAGCAAGCGGATCGCTCCGTACACTTCTCGTACGAAATTGTCGCCCTAACGCCGCGTTGCGCCAAGGAAATGGGCTACGAGCTTTCGCCCGAGGATGCCAAGCGTCCTTACGTGGAAGTCAGCGGCCGCAAAGGTCTGGGAGTAAAAGCGGACGACTTGCTCGATAAGCTGGAAGCGGCCAGCCGCGCGGAGGTGAACGAGCGCCATGCGGAAATGCTCGCGGATGAAAAAGAATCCACGGCTCACGCCATCGCCATCGGCGCGCTTCGATATTTTTTGTTGAAGTTCACGCGCGGTACGATCATCGCGTTTGATTTCAAGGATGCGCTGAGCTTCGAGGGCGAGACCGGCCCCTATTGCCAGTATGCGATCGTTCGAGTTCGCGGAATTCGCCGTAAAGGCCTCGAGCAGGCGCAAGAATCACAGCCTGTTGAAGCCGATACGTTCACTAAGTTCCTCAACGGGCCGGGAGGCAATGATTTTTGGGGATTAGTGCTGCACGCCGGTTCGCTCGATTACACCATCGACGCGGCAATCGCCGCACAGGAGCCGGCGTTTGTCGCTAAATACGCTTTCCAATTGGCCCAGGCATTCAATAATTTTTATCACCAGCACCACATTCTTTTCGAAGAAGATCCGCAGAAAAGAGCATTTCTTTTGCTCCTCACGGAGCTGGTCGAGCGGCAACTCGTCACCGCGCTCGACCTGCTGGGAATCGAAGCGCCGGAAAAAATGTAGATGTGGTTCGGTATTGCGTTGGCGCTGATCCGATTTAAAGGGCTGGTGCTGATGGAATTTTGAACGATCGATAAGCTGCGTACCGCAATCTAGTAACTCATGATCAGGTCAACTAAAGTTCGAACGGCAATTCCTGACCCGCCCTTGCAAATCCACGGTCGCTGATCGTCTAGCCATGCCGTGCCGGCGATGTCCAGATGGATCCACGGGGTATCGCCGGCAAATTCTTTCAAAAACATCGCCGCGGTTATGGCTCCGCCGCCTTTGCCGGTGCCCACGTTTTGAATATCCGCGATGGTGCTCTTGATCATCTCGCGATATTCCTCGTCAAGCGGCATCTGCCACATTTTTTCTCCCTGAGTTTTTGCGCTGGCCAGGAATTTATCGGTGAAGGCTTGGTCGGAGCCAAAAACACCGACGTTGACATTTGAGAGTGCGACAACAATTGCGCCTGTGAGCGTGGCCGCATCCAGTAAATGCGTGCAACCAAGCTGTTTGGCGTAAGCAATCCCATCCGCGAGCACCAGACGCCCTTCCGCATCGGTATTGATCACTTCGATGGATTTGCCGGCCATGGAAATCTGCACGTCGCCGGGTTTCTGCGCTCCTCCTCCGGGCATATTTTCGCTCGAGGGAATAATCGCAATCACTTTGATTTTGGGTTTCAATGCGGCGAGCGCGCGCATCACGCCAAGCATCGTCGCGCCGCCAGCCATGTCATATTTCATTTTTTCCATGTCCAGCGCGGGTTTAATGGAGATTCCGCCGGTGTCAAACGTAATTGCTTTTCCAATCAAACCAAGCGCCGGCGAATTGGGCGCTGCACTCGACGGAGTGTAAGTGAGAACGATCAATCGCGGCGGCTCAACGCTGCCTTGCGCCACCGAAAGGAGGGCGCCCATTTTCAACTCGGCAATTCTATTTTCATCGAATACTTCGCACGGCAGCCCGGCCTCGCGAGCCATCGCTTGTGCGCGGTCCGCCAGCATGCGCGGCGTCAGGCGGTTAGCAGGCTCGTTAACGAGATCGCGCACGAAATTTTGCGATTCGCCGATAATCCCGCCGCGCGCAATTCCCTTCTCCGCTTCGGCGCGCGCGGAATCGCTCCATCCGGCAAGGGCGACAGCCTCAATGAATTTATCGTTTTTGTTTTCCGTTTTGTATTTGTCGGATTCAAAATTGGCGACAATCAATCCTTCGACAATCGTTTGCGCGCCAACGGAGTTAAGATCGGTTTCGCGAGGCGCGAAAACAAAACGTTTTACAGAACGCGCCTTCAAGTAACGGAGGGCCGCGCCAGCCAGTTTGCGCAAGTGCGCACCGGTAAATGCGTCACGTTTTCCCGCCCCTACAAGCAAGAGTCGCTGGGCCTTTAGACCTTGCGGTGAGTGCAGCAATGTCATTTCCAGCGCTTTGCCGGCAAGCTCGGCGCTTTGCACCAGCTTTCGGATTGCTCCTCCGGTTGCCTGATCCAACTCGGCAATGGGCCCTTCGATGGGATCCGATTGCTCAAACACGTATGTAACCAGGGCTTCTGTCTCGATCACGGGCAATGGCCGCGTATCTACGGTAAATTCCATCTCTCAACGCCTCCGGGAACGGTAGATGGCCTCATCAGCCTCACGCTTGGCTTCTTTGTTGCGTTCCGCCTCGCGGCGGTCCCACAGCTTCTTGCCCTGCGCGAGGGCGATCTCGCACTTGGCGATGCCGTCGCGAAAATAAATCCGTAGAGCAATGAGCGTCATACCTTTCCGGTCCGTCTTGCCTTGCAACTTGTGAATCTCATTTTTATGAAGGAGCAGCTTTCGCGGCCCCAGCGGCTCGTGGTTAAAAGGACCTCCAGGCATGTATTGCGAGATGTGACAGTTCAAAAGCCAGACGCCATTGGGCCGAACCTCGGCGTAGGCTTCCCGGATATTCGCCTTTCCTTCGCGCAGGGCCTTAACCTCGGTTCCATGCAACACCATGCCGGCTTCCAGCCTCTCAATAAGGTGATAATTATACGAGGCGGCGCGGTTCTGTGCGACGATCACGAAGTCAGGTTTATCAGATTTCTTTGCAGGCTTGCTCACGGACCCCTATCATAGCCGTCGCTAGTAACTAGAAGCAAGACAGTGTGTCTTGCCGACGTCCCAGGCCGATGCTAAACTGTCTAAGCATATATACGGTTGCGTAAATCAATGTCACACCGGGAGTTTTAATGCGGAATTGGCGGCTGGCCATTTTGTGTTTATGCTGCGGGCTCCTTGTAAGCGGCTGCCCTAAGGGCAATGACGACTTTAAACAGGGGAAGAGAGCCGAGCTGCTTCAGGATTACGATACCGCCCTCATCCATTATCAGCGAGCCCTGAAATCCGACCCCGGAAACACCGAATATAAGCTCAAGACCGCCCGAGTACGTTTCGAAGCGGGACAGTACCACGTCCGGCTGGGCCAGAAGGCTCTGGACAAGGGCGATTTGCAAATGGCTTTGGCGGAGTTCCAAAAGGCCATGGGAATCGATCCCGCCAGCGCTATTGCGCAGCAAGAAGTCCGCCAGACATTGGAGCAAATAGCCAGCCAGCGCAGCGCGGCTGAGGCCTCCACAACTCCCGCTAAGCCTCCCGCCGAAGAGCCTCTAGCCCAGGGGCCCCCCATCTTAAAGCCAATTTCGCGCGACGGTATCAATCTGAAAATGACCAATCAAGTCAAAATTGTCTATGAAACGATTGGCAAACTGGCCGGGATCACAGTAGTTTTTGACTCAGACTTCCCGGCCCGATCGATTTCCGCGGAACTGACCAATGTAACGCTGGAACAGGCGCTGGACATCGTCTCGCTGCAAAGCAAAAGCTTCTGGAAGCCCATAACCAGCAACATCATCTTTGTGGCGCCAGATCAGATTCAGAAGCGGCGCGATTATGAAGAGCAGGTGGTGCGGACATTTTATCTGAGCAATACGGTTTTGCCGCAGGACCTTACTGAAATTGTTACCGGCTTGCGAAGCCTCCTGGATTTGAAGCGGATTCAGCAGCTCAACTCGCAGAATGCCATTATTATTCGCGACACGCCGGACAAATTGGCATTGATCGAAAAAATTATTCAGGATGTCGATAAAGCCAAACCGGAGGTCGTTATAGACGTGCAGGTAATGGAAGCGCGAGTGGACCGGTTGCGCGATCTCGGGATTATTCCGGGGTCTTCTGTCAGCGTTGGTTTCACGCCTAAGGGCGCCACTACTACGCCCACTCCGGCAACTGGAACTGGAGCAACGTCCACGACCTCGGCCAGCTCGATCGCCCTCAATAAGTTAAGAGATCTAGGTACCGACGACTTCAGCATCACCATGCCCAGTGCAACGGCTAATGCAATTCTAAGCGATTCTCATACGAGAATTATTCAGAACCCGCAAATCCGGATTCTTGACGGCCAGCAGGCTAAACTTAAAATTGGCGACCGCGTTCCGGTGGCCACGGGTAGCTTTCAGGCGGGCGTCGGCGTGGGTGGGGGCGGGGCCGGCCTGGGGATAAATCCCCTGGTAAACACTCAGTTTCAATATATCGACACGGGCGTAAACATCGATATTACTCCGCGTGTCCATGCGAACCGCGAAGTAAGCATGAAACTCTCGGTTGAAGTCTCGTCGGTGACGGGGACGTCGTCCATCGGCGGCATTGATCAGCCGATTATCAGCCAGCGTAAAATCGAGCATGACGTACGTCTTCACGAAGGTGAGGCCAGCATTCTCGCCGGACTGGTTCAGGTAACCGACACAAAAAACTTGAAAGGGTGGCCCGGGCTCCAGAAAATCCCGCTCATCCGTTATCTTTTTTCGAGCGAACATTTAGAAAAATTGGACGATGAAATTCTGATTGTTTTGACACCGCATATCGTGCGCATGCCTACGTTGACCGCAGGCAATCTACGCACACTCAGCGCCGGAACCGAAACGAATGTCCAGATTCGCCGCGAGTCGGACGTCGAAGCCCCCGCGAGACATACGCCTCTGAACGGAACAAATCCCAATTCGCAACCCATGGCAGCGCGCGGAATCGTGCCTGCTTCGAGCAATCCCGGTGCGGGAGCACCATCGAACGGAGGGTCGGACGCCGGTCGTTCGCCGAAGATCCATTTTACTCCCGAGACATTGAACTTGAAGCCGGGCGAAACCCAAACAATCGCAATCGTAGCGGACGACGTGAAGGATCTTTTCTCGGTTTCGATGCTGCTGCAGTACAATCCGGCGATCATCAGCGTTGAAGAAGTCCGCCATGGCGGATTCCTCTCCGGCGGCACACAGGAAGTTGCGCTGGTCCAGCGCGTCGACAAAGAACACGGGCAGGCCACTATCTCGACCGTGCGCCAGCCCAATACGCCGGGCGTGAATGGAAGCGGCACAATCATGGGCGTCGTCGTGCGTGGCGTGGCCCAAGGAACTTCGAAACTTTCGATCGTACAAATTCTCGCACGCGATTCGCAGCAGAGGGCGGTTACCCCAATTACCGGGGAAGCTACGCTTCAAGTCCAGCCATAGCAATCAGGTCCCGTATGAGAACCTTCAAAGAACCAAAAAAAAGACGCTCGACGTTCCAGGCAGGGATGACTTTGCTGGAGCTGATTATCGCCTCCGCAATTCTTTTAATACTTTCCACCTCGGCAGTGCCATTGACGCGCTATACGGTAAAACGGCAACGCGAAGCTGAACTGCACCAGGATTTGCGCGACATGCGCAACGCAATCGACCGGTACAAGGACGCCGCCGATAGCAACAAGATCCGCGTCGAGGTGGGCAGCGAAGGCTACCCTCCCGATCTGGAGACTTTGGTGAAAGGCGTTCAGCTGGGCGCCGGGAACGATCACAAGATCCGCTTCCTGCGGCACATCCCGATCGATCCGATGACTGGGCGCGCCGATTGGGGCTTGCGATCCGTGCAGGACGATCCGGATTCAACGAGCTGGGGCGGAAAGAATGTCTTTGATGTTTACTCCAAGTCACAAGGAGTAGCGCTCGACAGCACGAAATATTCTAACTGGTAGAAACGGGTGATCGGCAGCAGACCAAGCAGACCAGCGAACAGGCGATTAAAAAACAGGCGATGAGATTGATAACCTATCCACGAAGCCTTTTCCGGCAGCGCCGCAGCGAACGAGGTTTTACGCTGTTGGAGTTGATGATCGTCATTACCATCATTTTAATTTTGATGACGATTGGCGCAGGGCGCTACGAAAAATCGGTGATCCGCGCAAGAGAAGCATCGCTGCATCAGGATCTGCAGACCATGCGCCAGGCCATTGAACAATTCACGCTAGATAAGCAGGCAGCGCCGCAATCTCTCGATGACTTAGTGAGCGCGCACTACTTGCGTGAAATTCCCACTGATCCCATCACCCATCAGAAAAACTGGAATACTATCGTGGAGGATATCGTTCTAAGCCCCGAGCAAACCAGCTCGGGTATCAGCGATGTGCACTCTGCATCCGAGCAGAACTCCCCGTTTGAGAACACGCCCTATAATAGCTGGTAAGCGTAAGTTATTTTTGAGCTCCGTACAAAATGCACCGCGGTTCCAATTGTTACCCATTATTTCGCGATTACTCCTGAGTTGGCAGCTACGGTTTGACGCACGAAGATTACTTCGCTATGATGCTTGCGCGGGGTGGAGCAGCCTGGTAGCTCGTCGGGCTCATAAC
>JRHI01002096.1_pt1 | contig 14648 bp, 11 predicted proteins | sample 215371 | NCBI WGS metagenome assembly JRHI01 (sample SAMN02929681, study PRJNA255918) | sediment metagenome | biome: cave system; feature: Ice Cave; material: Sediment; isolation source: sediment from deep within a dark volcanic ice cave with no known source of... ...
CTGTTGACGAGGATGTCGAGCCCGCCGAAGGTCTCCACGGTGCGGGCGACGACGGCCGACACACCGGCGTCGGTCGCTAGATCGGCGGCCACGGCGAGCACGCAGCCGTCGCCATTCGCGCCGGCGACCGCCCTGAGCTCGGCCGCGGCCTCCGTCAACCGCGTTTCGCCTCTCGCGCAAATGGTCACGCGGCAGCCTTCCTCGACCAGCGCGCGCGCAGTGGCCAGGCCGAGCCCTTTGCTCGACCCCGTGACGATTGCGATCTTGTCGGACAGGCCTAGATCCATCGGAGGCAGGAAGCCCGCATGCCGTGGAGCGCGAGAGGTTCAGGCGAGCGGCGCGGGTCGGCCGACACCCTCGCCCTCCTTCGATCGGGAACAGACGCCATGGTCACTGTCCCCCCCCCCGTCCCGACAGATCGTTCAGCGTCCAGTCGAACGTCGAATAGGCGAGCTGGAAGGTGTTCTTCACGATGAATTCCTTTTCGGTCGCCAGCAGATTCGGCAGGACGAAGGCGAGCACGGCGCGCTCGACGGGGCTGCGCGTGGCAAACGAGGGGGGCGCCTTGCCGGCGTACGCCGCGGTGAACTCGCTCTCGCGCCACGAGAAGATCGCGCTCGCGCCCACCTTGCCGTTCTCGCGATCGATCTTCAAACACTGCGCGCGCCCGACACATTCCGCCGCCACGTCGGCCAGCTGCTCCTCGAGTCGCGCCGGCGTGAACGCTTCGCTGCGGAGCCGGCCGCTGCCGACCGCACCGCGCCCCAGCGCGAAATACACGCGCGGATCGTGAAAGTCGGCCAGCACCGTCTGCTCGATCTGATCGAGGGTCAGCGAGCGTCCGGCCACGCGATGCGTCAGCCGCTCGAACGCGCCCGGGATCTGCCGGATGCTTTTCGCCGGGAACTCGGACGAACGGCCCTGAATCGGATAGTGATCGACCACGGTCCGAAGCACGAGCGCGTTGTAGGCGTTCAGCCAGAACGCCAGTTGATCGTCGCGCGAACGCGTCCCGATCGAGGCGGTGGCGAGCGAGTTGACGTAGCCGTCGAGCCGCGCTCGCTCCGACTTCAACGCGCGATAGTAGACGTCGCCGTTGCGGACGTTGAGATCGAGCAACTGGTCGAAGGTCCGGCTCCGCGCGGTCTCGGGGCTCGACTCCTGCGCGGCCGGCGTGGCGACGATGCAGCACGAGAGAACAACCGCACAGGCGCGCAAAGCCCGCAGCGCTCGCAACGCGCGCGTTGCCCTGCGGTCCTTGCGCGCCTGGCGTTCCAAGACAGATGACATGGTGATTCGACTATACCCGATGGCTGAGGAAGGCCGACAGAGCGGCGGTGAATGCGTCCGGCTGCTCGAGGTTGGTCAGGTGTCCCGCCTGCGGAATCCGCACGAGCTCCGAGCCGGCGATCCCGCGGTGCATCTCTTCCGCCGCGGCAGGCGGCGTCAGCGTGTCCTCGTCGCCGACGACAATCAGCGTCGGGACGTGGATCGTCTGGAGCAGCGGCGTCGAGTCGGGCCGCGCCATCAGCGCGCGCACGCCGCCGGCGATCGCATCAGTCGAGCTGGCGAGGACGAGCGACCGCACCCGCTCCACCACCGCCGGCCGCGCCGCCCGCGTCGTCTCGCCGAGCACCTTCGGCAGCATGTCGTCAGCGACGGCCGACGGCCCCTTGTCCTGGACGAGCTGGAGCAGGCGCGTGCGTCCCGCGATGCCTTCAGCGGTGTCGGCCTGCGATCGCGTATCGGCGAGGATCAACCCTTGAACATAACGGGCAGCGTGACGCAGCAGGGCAAACGCGACGTAGCCGCCCATCGACAGCCCTCCGACAACCGCCTGCTTGACGTGCAGCGCGTCGAGTAAATCGATGACGTCGCCGGCGTAGTCGTCCACGGAGGCGGCGGGCGGGTCGTCGCTGCCGCCGTCGAAGCCGCGCAGCTGCGGCGCAATCACGTGCCAGCCGCGGCCCGCGAGCGCGAGCTGCCCCTCCCACATGCGGGCGTTGAGCGGAAAGGCGTGCAGCAGCACGAGCGTGCCCCGGGGACGGTCGCCCTTCGGCGGCGCCGCCTCGAGATAGCGCAGTCGTCCGATGTTGGGCACGCTCCATTGTGAAGCGTCCCGGCGCGGCGCGTCGACAGATAATGTGGCCAGAGGCGATACGGTGCTGACGCTGGCGTCGCTTGGCATGTTCGTGTACGGAATTTATTCGGCGGGTTGGGCCGTCCTGGATCTCATTCGCGGCGCGCGGCTCGAGTTATGGGCCGAGTCGGGGCTGGTGGCGTTCGGTGCGCTGCTGATGCTGGCGGCGGCGTTCGTGCGGGTGCGGTTGCCGGGCGGGCTGGCGTTCGCGATCGGCGCGATGCTCGGGCTGCAGGCGCTGGCCGTGCACGACGCGGTGCACCTCGGCACCGGCGTCGCGCCTCAGATTCTGCGCGCGTCGATCGCCGCGGGGCTGATCGCCATGGCAGCCGCCCACAACGTACACGGCAGAACAGGCTGAACCTGGAGAAATCGCTTCTCCGGGAGTTCCGCGGTTTCTGCGTTGATCGTCGTTATCGCCGCTCGGCCCGAATCCGCGCCGCGACGAACGCATTCGTCGTGCGGCCGTCAGGCCTGCCGGCGCAGGATCGCCGCCAGGGCCATGCTGCCGGTCACGTTCGCGGTCGTGCGGAACATGTCGGGAATCGTGTCCACCGCCAGCAGGATGCCGATGCCGTCGATCGGCAGGTTGACGGCGGCAAGCACCGGCACCATCGCGATGATGCTGCCGCCGGGCACGCCCGGCACCGCGAAGGTGCTGAGGATCACCGTGAACACCATCGATGCGAGCTGCGGGGTCGACAGCGTCGCGCCGTAGAGGCGCGCCAGGAACAGCACGCCGACCGGCATCGCCACGGCTGCGCCCACACGGAACACCGACGCGGCCAGCGGCAGGATGAATCGCGACACGATCGGCGGAACGTCCGCGCGCTCGGCGCTCGCGACCATGGCGGGCATCGCCGCCAGCGACGACCGCGACGCGAACGCCATCGCCTGCGCCGGAGCGCAAAAGGACATGAAGGCCTGCGGCGACATCGAGCCCGCCACGATCCCGATCGGATACAGCAGCACCAGGCCGACCAGAACCGTCAGCAGGACCACGAGCCCGATGTACGCGAGGACGGCGCCGGCGGCGGCGAGCCCGAGCTTCGAGGCCAGCGGCACGGCCAGGGCGAAGACGCCGAACGGCGCGAGCTCCAGGATGCCGGCCACCAACCGCTGCATCGCGTCGGCGACGCCCTGCACCACGCGCAGCACCGCGTCGCGGCGCTCGGCGGTCACGCGAGCCAGCGCGATCCCGAACAGCACGGCAAACACGATCACCGGGAGCATCGCACCGTCGGCCGCTGCCCTCACCACATTCTGTGGCACCAGATCGATGAACCATTGTGCGAGCGCGGGCGTTCCCGGCGGCGCGACCGCCGCGGCTGGCAGACTGGCCGCGGGTCCGCGCAGGGCCAGCGCCGCCTGCTGATCGATCTGCACGCGCGCCAGCGCCGGCACCGCGATCGCGATCGTGATGCTCACGGTGACCGCGAGCAGCGCCACGGCGATCGCCGCCGCTCGCGCCCCCGCGCGCCCGAGCGCGCCAGCCGAGGCCAGCGATCCGACGCTCGCGATCAGCATCGACGCGACCAGCGGCATCACCGTCATCCGGATCAGGTTGATGAAGATCGTCCCCACCGGGGCGGCGACGGCTAGCAGCATCACGGCCGCCGGAGACGTGGACCCCGCGATCGCGAGGCCGAGCACGAAGCCGGCCACGAGTCCCGTCGTGACGCGCGTGGTCAAAGACACGCGCGCATCGTATCGCGGATTGCGGATTGCGGATTGCGGATTGAGATTGCGGATTGGGGAACGGATGCAAAAAGAGCCGGACGGCGAATCGCCCGGCTCTTCAGACTTCAGACTTCAGAGTTGCTAGAGTCCGCCCCGCCCGCGCGTGCCGCCCATCGCGCGCTCGGTCGGCGGCGGCACGATATTCTTCGACCGCAGATAGACGTACGCCGTGCCGGCCAGCTCATTGCCGTGCACGATGACGCCGTACAGCGACGCGGCGCGGGTCACCTCGTTCGGTCCCTGCTTCACCATCTCCGTCGCGTTGGCGTCGGTGACGGCCTCGAAGGCCTTATCGCACAGCGCGTACGAGTCTGCGAGCGCCTTGGTGATTTCCGCTTTCGTCTTCAGTTCCTGCTCGAGGTTCTTGCCCTGCATGAGGTTCGGCATGCCGGTGAGCGCCGAGCACTGGCCGAACTGCGCCTGCGCGATGTGCGCGATCACCTGCGCGTACGTCCTGGCCTCGGGCGTCGAGCCGGGCTTGAAGCTGTAATCGGCCTCCGGCATCTTTTCGGCCGCCGCGGTGAAATTCGCTTTGATGCCGGCGTAGCCGCGCTGGAGGCTGGTCGCCAGACCGATTTTCTGACCGGCGGCGGGCGGCTGTGAGTACACGGTGGAGGTCACAAGTAGAACGGCGGCCGACGAGAAATACATGGCGCGCTTCATCGAAATCTCCTTGAAGGAAGAACAGGTCGCAGACCACTCTACGATACTTGCTGCTCCTTCCGCAGCATCGTTTTCAGCACCTTGCCCGCGCCGCTCAGCGGCAGCGGCTCGGCCCGGACGCTGACCGAACGCGGACACTTGTAGCCGGCAATCGCCGCCGGCAGTGCGCCACGACCTCGGACTCCTCGACCGCAGGGCCCGGCTTCACGGACGCCACCGCGTGCACGCGTCGCCCCACCGGAATCGGATAATTGGATAATTGGGTAATTGGGTAATTGGATAATTGATGAAGACCGCAAAGGAGCGACGGCGCGCGATGCTCAATCGGGAGCGCGGCTCGTTTCGGCGCTGGCGTTCGCAGCGGGGTTTGCGCCGTCTCAACCGCGAGTCAGAGGCACTTCACGACGCGTGAAGCGGCGCCCAAGGTCGCCGTGAAGGTGCCGATGACCTGCTGGGTGTCGGTGACGGTCACCGTCATCTCGAGCTTGGTCGAGAGGACGAGTCCGTCGTAGCGGGCCGGGTGGCGATTCGGCAGTTCGTCGACGCGAATCGGACCGCCGTGCTCCAAGGTGTCAGTTGAGAAAAAAGACCGGGCGTGAGCCCGGCCCTAACTGACGACTCCGTACTATCGACTCTCGCCTGACGACTGTCCTTTTCCCCCTACGCGCAGCCCGACGTGTTCCCGCAGTTGCTGCACTTGTAGCAGGCGCCGCTGCGGATCATGATCGAGCCGCAGGTCGAGCAGGGCGGCGCGTCTTCCTGATTCTGAATGGTCGAGTGGTAGCTGATCGCCGATGCCGCCGCCTCGGCAGGCTTGGCCGACGAAGCGGCCGCCGCGCCGGACGGGGCAGCGAAGGAGGTCGCGGTGCCTTCCAGCTCGCGGCCGTTCACGCCGGCGTTGAACTGCGCGTCGTTGGACAGGAACTTCGACGCCATCCACCGGAAGATGTAGTCGACGATCGATTTCGCGAAGCGGATCTCCGCGTTGCGCGTCATCCCCGACGGCTCGAACCGGACGTGGCTGAATTTGTCCACCAACGCCTGGAGCGGCACGCCGTACTGCAGCGCGTAGGAAATCGCCTGCGCGAACGCATCGGCGAAGCCCGAGATCGTCGAGCCTTCCTTGGCCATCACCAGGAAGATCTCGCCCGGCTGGCCGTCCGCGAACAGACCCACCGTGATGTAGCCCTCGTGGCCCGCGATGTCGAACTTGTGCGTGATCGCGTGGCGCTCRTCCGGCAGCTTGCGGCGGACCGGGCTCGTCACGAGCTGCGCCGCGGCCAGCGCCGCCAGCTCCGCCACCGTCTTGTCCTTCGACGTGTTCAGCGGCTGCGTGCGCTTGCTGCCGTCGCGGTAGATGGAGATCGCTTTCGCGCCCAGCTTCCACGACTGGATGTAGGCCTGCATGATGTCTTCGACCGACGCCTCTTTCGGCACGTTGACGGTCTTCGAGATCGCCCCCGAGATGAAGGGCTGCGTCGCGCCCATCATCTTGATGTGGCCCATGTAGTGGATCGATCGGTGGCCCTTGGCCGCCTTGAACGCGCAGTCGAACACCGGCAGGTGCGAGTCCTTCAACCCCGGCGCGCCTTCGATGGTCTCGTTCTTGTCGATGAAATCGATGATCGCGTCGATCTGGGGCCGCGAGTAGCCCAGCTTCGCCAGGGCCATCGGCACCGTCTGGTTGACGATCTTCATCAGCCCGCCGCCCACGAGCTTCTTGTACTTGACGAGCGCGATGTCCGGCTCGACGCCGGTCGTATCGCAGTCCATCATGAAGCCGATGGTGCCGGTGGGCGCGAGCACGGTGGCCTGCGCGTTCCGGTAGCCGAACTGCTCGCCCAGCTCCACCGCATCGTCCCACGACGACTTGGCCGCCCCGTAGAGATCCGACGGCACGTTGCGCCCGTTGACGTCGCGCATGGCGTCCCGGTGCTTCCGCATGACGCGGAGGAACGGCTCGCGGTTCTTCTCGTAGCCGGAGAACGGGCCGCCGTGGTCGCGCGCGATGCGCGCCGACTGCGCGTAGGCCTCACCCGTCATCAGCGCCGTCAGCGCCGCGGCATAGTCGCGCCCGCCGTCGCTGTCGTAGGGCAGGCCGCGCGACATCAGCAGCGCGCCCAGGTTCGCGTAGCCGAGCCCGAGCGGCCGGTAGGCGTGGCTGTTCTTCCCAATCGACTCGCTCGGATAACTCGCGTTGTCGACGATGATCTCCTGCGCCGTGAGCAGCGTGCGGATCGCCGCCTTGTAGCCAACCGCGTCGAACTCGCCGTCGGCACCAACGAATTTCATCAGGTTGATCGACGCGAGGTTGCACGCCGAGTCGTTGAGGAACATGTACTCCGAGCACGGATTGCTCGCGTGAATGCGATCGGTCTCCGGGCACGTGTGCCATTCGTTGATCGTCGTGTCGAACTGCATGCCCGGGTCGCCGCAGACGTGGGTGCCCTCGGAGATGAGGGTCATCAGCTCGCGCGCCTGGTACGTCTCCATCACCGAACCGTCGCGCACGGCCTTGGTGTCCCAGGTGCTGTCGTCCAGCACCGCGCGCATGAAGTCGTCGGTCACGCGCACGCTGTTGTTCGAGTTCTGGAAGAACACCGACGAATACGCCGGGCCTGTGAACGAGCCGTCGTAGCCGGCGTCGATGAGCGCCCACGCCTTCTTCTCTTCCGTCACCTTGCAGTTGATGAACTCGACGATATCGGGATGGTCGGCGTTGAGGATGACCATCTTGGCCGCGCGCCGCGTCTTGCCGCCCGACTTGATCACGCCGGCAAACGCGTCGTAGCCCTTCATGAACGACACCGGGCCCGACGCCGTGCCGCCGCCCGCCAGCAATTCCTTCGAAGAACGAATCGGCGACAGGTTCGTGCCCGTGCCCGATCCGAACTTGAACAGCATCCCCTCGGTCCGCGCCAGCGTCAGGATGGAATCCATCGTGTCCTGGACCGAGTTGATGAAGCAGGCCGAGCACTGCGGCGCCTTCTCGAAGCCGCAGTTGAACCAGACCGGGCTGTTGAACGCCGCCTTCTGATACACCAGGATGTGCTTCAGATCGTCGCTGAACGCCTGCAGATCCTCGTCGCTCGCGAAATACTTGTTCGATTGCGCCCACATCGTGATCGTGTCGACCACGCGCCCGATGAGCTGCTTGACGCTGCGCTCGCGCTCCGGCGTCCCGATCTGCCCGCGAAAATACTTCGAGACGACGATGTTGGTCGCCTGTTGCGACCACGCTTTCGGGATCTCGACGTCGCGCTGCTCGAACACCATCTCGCCACGTTCGTTGCCGATCAGGGCGGAGCGGATTTCCCACTCGACCTCATCGAACGGATCGACGCCGCTTTGCGTAAAAAAGCGTGGGAACGTCAACCCAGGCACGGCGGCCGCCGCCCGCGCCTTCGCGCGTGGCTTGTCCGCCTCGACAAACGGCGGCACGGCAGCCGTTCCACTGCTTTCAACCGACTGCTGGCCGGCACTTGCGGCCTGGTAGGCAGCGCCCTCTTTCATCTCGTCCGCTCCGTTCACTCCGGAGGATCTCTCCGGATCGCGGCGATCGCCCCCCGCCCCGGGCGCGATCGTCGCAGCTGTGTTGGAAAATCTTGGCCGTCAGAACCCCGGACACCTGCCGCACACTCACGAGAAGCTGGGAGTTTCTCGCTTATGCGCTCTGTCTCGCTCGGCGGACCAATATGCGCTCGGGCTGAAAGTTTGTCAAGCGTCTAAACACCACATATTGTGCCTTTCTTTTAGGTCACTCGCAAGATGTTGAGGAGCGTGCACTCTCGTGCATGTATCACTGGCGATACGGAAGGCCGTTTCCGGCCTCCCACTCACGGCCTGGTGCCAGCGACCAACTACCGCCCAGCCAGCTGTGCCGCGAGCGTCGCGGCCTTGTCCGCAAGATTTTTCGCGAAGACCAGATTTTTCGTGCGCATCGCATCGCCGGCCTGACGTACGAACCGCTTCGCCGTGTCGTACTGCGTCCGCGCGTCGGCGTTCAACGTCCGATAGTCGATGCGATTGAGGTCGGCCGTCGCACGCTGGAGCGCCGAACGGATGCCGCGTTCCATTTCTCCTTCCGCCGTCGCCGGCGCCGTCTGCAGCGTCGGCGGAGGCTTCGCCGGCTCGTCGACCGGCTTGGGCGTGTCTATCGGCGGCGGTTCGGGCTTGGGCGGTTCAGCTTTGGGCGGTTCGGGCTTTGCGGGCTCCCGCGTTGCCGGCCTCGGACGCGTCGGCGTGTTGCGCGCCGGCTCGGCCACGAGCGACACGGGCGGCGGCGGCTCGGTCTCGGTCGGCGCCGCGTCGCGCGGCGGCGGCGCCGGCATCTCGAGCGCCGGCATCTCGGGCGTCGTCTTCGCCTGCGCGTGCGCGCAGCCCGCCGCCAGCGGGGCGATCACGACAAGACACCACAGAAGCCAAGGAGACCGGCGGAGGACATCGCTCTCCAATCGCAACACAAGGCCGGGATTTGTCCTCCGTTTGTGTCCGTGTCCGCCGTGGTCGCATTTTCTGGGCATGACTAGGCCTGCGGCAGCAGCACGCGGAACGTCGTCCCGGCGCCCGGCGTCGACTGCACCTGGATCTCGCCGTCGTGCATCTGGACCGTCCGATAGACCATCGACAAGCCGATCCCGCTGCCCTGTTCCTTCGTCGTGAAATAGAGATCGAAGATCCGCTGCAGATGCTCCGGCTTGATGCCGACGCCGGTGTCGGTGAAGGCAATCGACGCGCGGCGCCCGCGCGCCGACTCGCAGTGAATCCGCAGCGTTCCGCCGTCCGGCATCGCCTGGCACGCGTTCAGCGCCAGGTTCAGGAATGCCTGGCGGAGCATGGCCGGATCGCCGTTGATGTCGGGGGCGTCGTCGCACTCCACGATCAGCTGGACGCGCGCGCGCTCGGCTTCCGGCCGGACGATCGGCACGATCTCGTCGAGCAGCGATCGCAGCGTGACCGGCTGCAGCTTCAGATCCTCGGGCCGCGTGAATTTCAGGAAGCCCTGCACCACTTCGTCGAGCCTGCGGATCTCGTGCGCGATCACGTCCACGTGCTGGAGCGCCTGACCGCGATCCATCGGCTCGGCCACCACAACCGCTCGTCCCGAGCTCGTCGAAGAACGGGCGGTCATCGGGCTGACCTGCTGCCGCAGCAGCTCGAGGTGGATCATCATCGCGTTCAGCGGGTTCTTCACCTCGTGCGCGACCCCGGCCGACAGGCGGCCGAGCGCCGCCAACTTCCGGGAGTACCGCACGGTCGACTGCACCTCGCTCAGGTACTCCATGTTGCGCGCGATGAGCATGATGCCCACGAGCTCGCCCTTCGGATCGCTGATGGCGTGCGTCATCACCAGCCGCTCCCCGCTGTCGCCGAACGCCGCCGACACCGGACCGCGCGATTGGCGGCTGACGACGGTCTCCTCCGCCAGCCGCCGCAGCGGGTGCGGGCCCGGCAGCATCGCGTCGAGCGACGCGCCGGGCGCCGCGGCGGGCAGCAGCTCGCGCATCGCGGGGTTCGTAAACAGCAGCTCGCCGCGCGCGTTGACGATGGCGACGGCGTCTTCGAGCTGTTGCACCGCCGACTCCAGGTTCGCGACCTGGCCGGCCATCTGCGACCGGTCCGCCGACAGCTGCTCGCTGACCGTGTTGAAGAACGTGCCGAGCTCGCCGAACTCGTCCTGCTGGTCGAGCTGCAGCTGCACGCCGAACTCGCCCTTGCCGAGCCGCGTCAACCCGCTGCGGATCGTGTGAATCGGCCGCAGGAACAGCTGCGACAGCAGCGTGGCGACGAGCACCGACACCCCCAGCGCGGCGAGCGCGGTCACCAGCGCCGGGCGCAGCGACTGGTCGAGATCCTGGCGAATCAGCAGCGTCGATACGCCGATGCGCGTCGATCCGATTTCCTTGTCGCCGAGCAGCAGCGGCTCGCGAAACTCGAGATTCTGCCCCTGGCTGGCGTAGATCGCGCGCAGCTGCGACAGCCGCGACCGCGCGAGCAGCGTGCGCAGATCGCCGGCCGGCGGCAGCCGCTGGCCCTCCAGCGAGGGATCCGCGTGCGCCACCGCGACGCCGCCGACGTCGACCAGCGCCGCATACATCACGTTGTTGGAATACAGGCTCGACTCGAGGATCGACCGCAGACCGGGGTCGGCGCGCAGCGTCGCCAGCGGATCGGCGGCCACCACCACTTTCTGCGCGCGGTGATAGATGGCGTTGGCCAGCAGCTCGGCCCGCGCCCGGCTTTCGTCGAGGCTCACGCTCGCCAGCCGCGCCAGATGCAGCACGCTCAGGACGACGACGACCGTGCCGACGATCGACGTGACGCCCAGGACTTGCTTCCCTTTGATCCCCAGTCGCATATCAGGGCCCAGGGCCGCGGGCGCAGGGCTGGGGGCGAAGAGCTGAACGCGTCTTTCAGCCCCCGACCCCGAGCCCTCAGCCCGAACGCGGGCGGGGCTCCTCGCTCTTCTTGGGCCGGAGCCGGAGCTTGTTCAGTTTATTGTGCAGCGTCTTGAGGCTGATGCCGAGGATCTCGGCGGCTCGCGTCTTGTTGTCGCGCGTGTGTGCGAGCGTCATCACAATCAGCCGCCGCTCCGCTTCCTCCACCGTCGTGCCGGGCCCCAGCGCCAGCTGCGGCTGCTGCGGCACGGGCGGCTCCTCGGTGAGCACCGGCGGCAGGTGCTTGGCCTCGATGAACGGCCCGGGCGCGAGAATCGTCGCGCGCTCGATGACGTTGCGCAGCTCGCGCACGTTGCCCGGCCAGCTGTAGTGCTCGATCATCCGCATCGCGTGCTGGTCGACGCCCACAATCGACTTCTGGTTGCGCGCGTTGAACTCGGTGACGAACGCCTGCACCAGCAGCGGCAGGTCGTCCTTTCGCTCGCGCAGCGTCGGCAGCCGGAACGCGAAGACGTTCAAGCGGTAGTACAGATCCTCCCGCAGCGTCCCCTTCGCCACGGCCTCGACCGGATCGATGTTGGTCGCGGCGATGACGCGCACGTCGACCGACTGCTCGGTCCGCCCGCCGAGGCGCCGGAAGCTGCGCTCCTGGAGCACGCGCAGCAGCTTGACCTGCGTGGAGGGCGTCATCTCGCCGATCTCGTCGAGGAACAGCGTCCCGCGGTCGGCGAGCTCGAAGCAACCCTGACGGCGATCGGCCGCGCCGGTGAACGCCCCCTTTTCGTGACCGAAAATTTCGCTCTCGAGCAGCGTTTCGGGAATCGCGGCGCAGTTGATTGCGATGAACGGAAACGTCGCGCGCGGGCTGAGCTGATGAATCGTCTGCGCGATGAGCTCCTTCCCGGTCCCCGACTCGCCCGTGATCAGCACCGACGCCGCGGTCGGCGCCGCCTGCTCGACCACCTGGTAAATCTTCCGCATCTCCGGGCTGTTGCCGATGAGCGAGCCGAACGTCCCGTGCTCGCGCAGCTGGCGCCGCAGCGCCTTCACCTCGCGCATCGTCTCGAGCCGCTCGACGATCTTGTCGAGCAGGATTTTCAGTCGCTGGATGTCGACCGGCTTCGTGAGGTAGTCGTAGGCGCCTTCCTTCATCGCCTCGACCGCCGTTTCGACCGTGCCCTGCGCGGTCAGCAGCAGCGTCGTCACGTCGGCGCCGACCTGCGGCAGCGCGCGCAGCAGAGCGAGGCCGTCCATCCGCGGCATCACCATGTCGGTGATCACGATGGCGGGACGGAACGACGTCACTTTTTCGAGCGCCTCTTCGCCGTCGCACGCCGATTCCGCGATGAAGCCCCAGCTCCTGACGAGTTGCTCGAGTCCGACGCGCGCCGAGGCGTCGTCTTCGACGATCAGAACACGTTCGGACGCGACCTTCGCCTCGGCATCAGCGATATCGGCGTTATGGGCCGTCGTCATCTCCATGTACGCCTCAACCATGTCATTTTTACATTCTGGACGTCGAGCCAGGCCGATGCAAGCTGAACAGGCGAAGCAATGCGACCTCTACAGTTGGCGAACAATTTGCGACGGTCCAGCCCATGGAGGCGGGAATGCGAATCACTATTTTCAGCGTCATGGTTGCCGGTATCGTCGGCGCCGGCTGTAATGGAGCCGACTCGTCAACGTCGGGCACTGTACTGGCGGCGCCAGCCGGCGTCCAGCGCGACGTCGCGCTGACACCTGTGACGACGGCCGGACGGACCGAGGCCGTGCGGCCCGCCGACGCGGTGCCTACCGCAGCAGGGTGGCGCGAGGTGACGATTCCGGCGGGAACGCAGCTCGTCGTGTCGCTGGACACGACGGTCGGGTCCGACACGAGCCGTGTCGAAGATTCAGTCACGGCCCACCTCACGCGTCCGATCACGATGCACGGGGAGACGGTGCTGGCTCCAGGCACGCGCCTGAGCGGCGTCGTTACGGACGCGACCCGGTCGGCGAAGGTGAAGGGGCGCGCGCACGTCGCGATGCGGTTCGATTCGCTCACGCCTGGGGGGAGCGATCAGCGCTATAGCATCCGCACGGCGTCGGTCGGGCGCACGGCGCCTGGGACGAAGAAGAAGGACGCGCTGGAGATCGGCGCGCCGGCCGCCGGCGGGGCGATTGTCGGCGCGCTGCTCGGCGGCAAGAAGGGCGCGCTGGTCGGCACGGCGGTCGGCGGCGGCGCCGGCACGGCGGTCGTGCTCTCGACGCGCGGCAAGGAAGTGCATCTGCCGAAAGGCGCCGCGCTCACGCTCAGGCTCGCCGCACCGCTCACCATCAGAATCAGGAGCTGAGAGCTGGAAACTGGGCGCTGGTGATACGGTACGCTGGCGTTTGTGTCTCCAGATCCCGGCTCCCGGCTGCCAGTCCCTTCGCGCGACCACGCGATCTCCCCTGCGGCCCGCGTGGTCGCTTTCATCGAAGTCCTGATCTGCTCCGACTACCTGACGCAAGTCGCCCTTGGCGGGACGCTCGCCGCATTCGGCTATCAGCCGTTCGTGCAGGGACGGCTGAGCGTTCGCTATGTCGTCGTGCTCTCGCTCGGCGACGCGCTGCTCCTGCTCGGGCTGATTCTGGCCATGCTGTACGCGCACGGCGAGCGGCCGCGCGACGTCTTTGTCGGCCGCCGGCCGATGGTGGCGGAGGGGCTGCTCGGCGTGTTCATGATCCCCGCGGCGATCCTGATCGCGGCCCTCGTGCTGCTCCTGGTGGAGCGTTTCGCGCCGGGACTCCACACCGTCGCGCGCAATCCGCTGCAGGAGCTGCTGCGCTCGCCGCGGGAGGCGTGGCTGTTCGCGCTGGTGGTCGTGGCGGCCGGCGGCGTCCGCGAGGAAATCCAGCGCGCCTTTCTGCTGCACCGCTTCGAGGTCTCGCTCGGCGGCCCGGTGGTCGGCGTCGTGGTGACCAGCGTGGCGTTCGGCGCCGGGCATCTGCTGCAGGGCGTGGACGCGACGCTCGCCACCGGTCTACTTGGCGCCTTCTGGGGGGTTGTTTACCTGCGGCGCCGATCGTGCGTCGCGCCGATGGTCAGCCACGCCGGCTTCGACCTGATGCAGATCGTGCCGTTCCTCGGCTTCCGGTAGCGCTCAGCGCGCCGACACGTAGAGATCGACGATGCCGCCGCGGCGGCGAAGGCCGGCCATCCATTCGTCGACGAGACTGGCGCGCCGGTCCGCGGCGGCGCTGAAGCGCTGATCGAGATACGCGCGGATCCGCAGGTCCTGCCGCAGCGTCTCGCGCAGGTGCTTCCCGTCGATGCCCGAGCGCGCGAGCGCGGCGTCGAGCTCCCCCTGCGTGGGGAAGCGCTCCCGCACGCGCTGCACTTCGCGGTCCACCGCGGCCGCGGTCGGCTCTGGTGGCGCATACCGCTCGACTTCGGCGAGGACCAGCTCGCGGTCGATCAGCTTGCTGAGCACCGCGCGCACCGGATCGGCCGCGGCGTCAGGCGACTGCAGCCCGAGGTCGGTCGCCGCAGTGACGTCGCTCAGCGTGATCAGCTGGCCCGCCACGACGGCCAGCACGCGATCGATCGTTTCCGCGCGCAGGCCCGCCGGGCACAGACACGCGATCAGCAGCGCGCCGCCAATCCACAATCGAATCCGCAATCCGCAATCCGCAATCCGCAATGACGTCTTCACCTCAGAACGCCTGGCCGAAACTGATAAACC
>JRHI01002097.1_pt1 | contig 14641 bp, 12 predicted proteins | sample 215371 | NCBI WGS metagenome assembly JRHI01 (sample SAMN02929681, study PRJNA255918) | sediment metagenome | biome: cave system; feature: Ice Cave; material: Sediment; isolation source: sediment from deep within a dark volcanic ice cave with no known source of... ...
AGTGGATGGGCTTACGATTTCGCCAGCAGTATCCTCAAGGATGGAGACCCTTCGCTTGTATTACCTTGAAATTTTTACAATTCACCAGTATAATACTCGCTACCAACGTGGTTTCTTTAGGGAGAGTAAGCCTGTACAAATGACTATCTATTTCTCTGTGCATTACATCTCATCCGACGTATACCACTTGCTCACATAGAAAGCAAAAAATGAAATCGCTAAGTGACTTAAATTTGATAGCGGTGTTGGATACATCTGAGCATGATCTTACTGCTGAGCTATTTGTACCGTTGCTCTCAAACTCCATCCGCTATGATCGCGGCGTGGGCTATTTTAGTTCAGGGTGGCTACGTACCAATTATGAGGGTATGGTAGCATTCGCAAATAACGGAGGGAAAGCACGTTGGATTACAAGCCCTATTCTCGATCAAGCTGATTGGGATGCATTGCAAGCAGGTGATGCTGCACGAAATGATATTGCACTACGCGCAATCTTACAACAGAATATTACTAACTTAGCAGATATCCTCAAAAAAGATACCTTGTCAGCGCTAGCCTGAATGGTTGCAGACGATATCATCACATTTAAGTTGGCTCTTCCTCAAGCCAAGTTACAACAAGGGGATTTCCACGATAAGTTCGGCATATTTGCAGATACCTACGGAAATCAGGTAAGTTTTAACGGCTCCTACAATGATAGTATTCAAGGTACTCGTAACTACGAATCAATCAAAGTGTTTTCTTCTTGGGTATCAGCTTTTGCTCCACTTGTGTATAAAGATGCCGAACGATTTGAGCGTATATGGAACAACCTCGACCCAAATATACGGGTCTTTAACTTACCAGAAGCTGCCAAAGAACAAATATTGCGCCTTCGTACAGGTGAGCGTCCTTACACTACACCCGAATGGGTAAGGCTCCGTAAGCTGAGTGAAACTAAGCCTGCGTATGCTCACCCCACTCTTCCTACTAACGTCGTGCTCCGCGATTATCAAAAAGAAGCTATTGAAGCATGGTTTGAGCATGAGTGCCAGGGATTACTAGAAATGGCGACTGGTACAGGGAAAACTATCGCGGCACTTGCAGCATCTACGCGCCTTTATGAGCGAGAGGAACAGATCGCAGTTGTTATCTCAGTTCCCTACCAACACTTGGTAGATCAATGGAATAGTGAAGCAAAGCTGTTTGGCTATAGACCTATACTAGCATATAAGAGCAAAGTTAGTTGGCTCCACGAGCTACGTCACCAAATCATGGAGTACAACTCAGGCTATCGACGGTTTATTTCAGTTATCACCACACATACTACTTTTGCCATGAACGACTTCCAAGAATGCATAGTTCGCCTAAAAGGTTCCTCATTACTGATTGCTGATGAGGCTCATCATTTGGGAGCAGAACGAAGCCGTTTGAACTACCCTATACACATACCCTTCCGATTAGCATTATCAGCTACACCAGATCGATGGTTTGATGATGAGGGAACAGAAGCATTACGAAGTTATTTCGGTAAAACTGTTTTTTCTTTTCCATTAGAGAAAGCCATTGGCGTAAGTTTAACACCCTATTACTATTACCCTCATCTCGTGCCTCTGACTGAAGAAGAGCTTGAGCAATATCAAGATTTGTCTTTGAGAATTGCAAGGATCGCGCATCAAAAAGATAAACAAAAGCAACAAGCACTTGAAATGCTGCTCATTCGTCGTGCCAAACTGATGAATAATGCAGAAAACAAGCTATTAGTACTAGCTCAATTGATAGATAAGCAGGAAGATATAAAACATACATTATGCTATTGCTCACCAGAGCAAATTGATGAAGTACTACAATTGTTAGGATGGGAAAAAGGTCTACAAGTTCATCGTTTCACGGCAGAAGAAAATACTAAAGAACGCCAACAATTATTAGCAGATTTTGCAAAGGGAGACATCCAGATACTTGTCGCAATGAAGTGCCTGGATGAAGGTGTTGACGTACCTAACACAAATACAGCTTACATAGCTGCGAGCAGTGGTAATCCAAGAGAATTTATTCAGAGGCGCGGTCGTATTTTACGTAAGGCTCCTGGTAAAGATTTCTCGTATATACACGATTTGATAGCAGTACCACCGTCAACAGTAGGTACAAGTCTACGAGACTCACCTACATTCGCATCGGAGCGCAGCATAATTCGTAAAGAACTTCAACGCTTCAAAGAGTTCGCTAACTTAGCACAAAACAAACACAAAGCCTTAGAAGTAATTTGGGATATCGCAAAGCAGTATGGTCTGATGGATTTTTAGGAGATACCAATGCTCAGAGAACGATTAAATCAATTATTTAATGCGTACGATCCAGCCATTCAGTCGCTCATCTCTCAGGTATTAACGTTAGAGCAAGCACACATCTCAATGGATAAACCGCATCTCAAGAACGAAATAGATGCGATTATTTCGCAGTTAGCTGCAAAAGAGGTAGATCGCCTTAATAAGGGTGGAGATGAGAGTAGGAGCCTGTTTGAATGATATTTGAAAGATTAACCGTGGAAAATTTCCGTCAGTACTATGGTCGGCAACGTTTGGAGTTCGCAAAAGATAAGAAGTGCAAAGTGACAGTTATTCACGGAGTAAATGGAGCCGGAAAAACTTCTCTCTTTCTTGCTATTAATTGGTGCCTTTACGGAAGTGAATATATCAGCAATGTAGGGGAGCTAATAAGCAAAGAGGCCATAAGCAAGGTAGGTACCAGTGATTATGTAGATATGTCAGTGGAATTGTCCTTTCTGCACGACGGAGAGCGTTTTATTGTAAAGCGCATGCGACAAGGCGTCAAAATGATAGACGGCAGTGTTAGAAATGATAACGACGAATTTACGATGGTTCGTATACATGGTGATGGACAATCTGAGCGCGTTGGAAATCCAATAGGCATGATTAATGCCATCCTCCCGTCCAATGTACGTACTTACTTCTTATTTGACGGCGAAAAGATTGATGATTTTGCAAAACCTGAATCTGCAAAGCAAGTCAAGGAAGCAATCTATTTAGTATTCAAGCTGGAGACGTTAGATCGCGCACGTCGTCACTTAGAAAGTGCTGCCAGCGACTATCGCAAGGAACTAAAAAACACATCGAGTGCTGAACTACGTCTACTTGCGTTGAAAGACGAAAAAGCACGTATGGATTTGAATACAAACGAGCAGCGTAAAAGCGAGTTGATAGAGGAAATAGAATTAGTTCGCCGTAAAATTAGTGACATTGATCAGCAGCTCCGAGGGATACAAAACGCAAAGGTACTTCAGCAACAACGAGATCGTATCGAACGCGATTTGAAGCAACGTCGTGTAGAATTGGACGATATCACAAACCAAATCCGAGACCTAGCAACAGGCGCTTATTTCACTTTTGCTGAACCTGTTATCACTACAGCATTAGGAGTATTAGACAAAAAAAGGGAACGAGGGGAAATACCCTCTAACATCAGACAACAATTTATCCAAGATCTCATCTCTCGAATGATGTGTATTTGTGGAAGACCATTTGCAGAAGATGGTTCCGAACATCGTCATCTGCTTAACCTAGTATCTTCTACACTACCAGATTCTTTAGGAGACGAAGTACTAGAAATAAGCGCGGCACTTCATTCTTTTGAACAGCGTAGTGCAACACAACTTACTAGCGTCACACAAGTAATGGGTAAGCATGCAACTCTGGTGGACATGATTAAAGACTTAGCAGCAGAGGCAGACGATGTTGGAAGGCAGCTAAAAGGGTCTCCACTAGAGGAAATAAGTCGTTTAGAGAAGCAACGCCAAGATTTTGTTGCGGACATTGACAATTACAATATGGAGATAGGTGCAATCAGCGAGCGCCTTGAAAAATTAGCAAAAGATATTGCTCAGTTAGAAAAGGATATTGTCAAAGCTAAAAAAAATGAACAGAAAGAAAAGCTATTAAGCACAAAGCTTTACTTAGCCCAACAATCAGCAGATGCCATCAAGGAAACATATCAAGCCTATGCAGATGAGATGCGTGTGAAGATAGAAGCAAAGACAAAGGAGATTTTTAAAAATCTCGTTTGGAAAGAGAGTTCTTTCCAAGACATTCGCTTAGACAATGACTTCAACTTGGAGGTCATTGACCGGTATGGAAGACCAAACCGCTCAGAACTTTCAGCAGGAGAGCGTCAAGTATTAAGTCTTGCTTTTATTACAGCAATGTCGCGTATCAGTGAAGAGGAAGCACCTCTGGTTATGGATACGCCATTTGGTCGCCTTTCGTCTAAACCTCGGAGCAATGTAGCAGAACACCTGCCGCCTCTAGCGGACCAGCTAGTGCTGCTGGTAACAGATGAAGAGTTGCATGGAGAAGCTCTTACAAATCTACGCCCATACATAGGGGCTGAATACTATCTAGTATTTGATAACAAAACGAATTACACAGAAATCAAGGATAAGTGAGGAACGAAGATGGCAGATGAGTCAATGAACCGAGATACAGTCTCAATTGATGAGGCGGTACACGAAATATACAAGCAACTCACTGAGGGGAACAACGTTCTTACTACTCCTTTTCGTACGATGAAAGATGTTTTCATGTGGGCCGTTTGCATGGGTATCCAGAAAGGCCAAAAGAAAGCATTAACGGGCAAAAAAGTGCCAATCTTTAGATGGGCGCAATTTGACTCTCAAACCGATGTACCGTTACTTAAAGCTATTGCAATCGCAGAAAGTGGGGATGTAAGCATTCTACTCAAGCGAAACGATATTCTGATGCTTGCAGAAGAGTATGCAAATGGAGGGCTGTACAATCTGCGTGATAGCGTGATGGATGAGTATGGACAACCGTTGTGGAATTTAATTGATATGATACATCAAAAAAGCGTTTAAATTTGTGTTAGGAGAACTTAATGAGTTTGCAGGATTTCCTCGCAGAGGACCCATTAAATGTCACAGACGATGACATTGGTGAGTTTCTTATCAATGTTATTACGCGTGGACTTTATATTGAGCCGCATATTATTTTAAGAGAGTATATTCAAAACTCACATGACGCCATAACAGCTTGGGGCAACACAGTAGAGCCAGGGCGTATTGACATCAAAATAGAACCACCTAATATTCATATTATAGACAACGGCCCAGGAATGTCTCAAAGCGAGCTTGGGTCTTCAATGAAGAAAGTTGGCATATCTTCAAAATCTATAGGAAGTGCCTCTGGATTTATGGGCATAGGTAAGCTTGCGGGTTTGTCTATGGCAGAGAAGGTCTATATTACTTCGTCTAAACATGGTATTCCTGAGAAAAATAGAGTGGTTTTTTATGGCAGCGAAATGCAACAAGCTATAGATGAAAGAAGAAAGAGCGGTAACTCGAAACCAATAGCAGAGACATTAAAAAAATATATTCACCTAAATCATAATCCTATGCCTGAGCCTATTGAGACTCATTATACTGCTATTCATTTAATGGGGGTTGACGAAGAGTATTGGAAAGCCATCAACAATCGTGAAGAGTTTCTAAAGAAACTAGGGCTTGTAGTTCCTGTCAAACAGAGCCCTAAGTTTATTTACAGAAACCAAGTAGAAAGCTTCTTGCAAAATTTAGCTACAGAACAATACAATCCTTTGGAAGTCTATATTGACGACGTTGCTTTATATCGTCCTTGGTATGATGAAGTTCAACCACCACGTGAAATAGAAGTGTTAAACTCATCAGGAGATCAAATAGCTTATGGATGGGTTTGTAGGCATAAAGAGTCAGAGCAAATTCCTGATGTTTTGCTACGGGGCATAGCACTTCTTCAGCGAGGTATTGCAATCGGTGATCGAGGACTTGCGGAAGACCTCGGTCTATATGCACCAAATCCTCTTTATTTCAAATGGCATATAGGAGAAATTTATATCACGAACCCTAATATATTGCTGACCGCAAACAGAATGTCGATGAGAAGAGACGAACAGGCGAATGATTTCTTACAAAAAGTCAAGCAAGAGTTAAGAAAGATTAGCCGGGCAGCAGCAGAATTCTCTCAACGAGATAATGCCTCTAGGAAGGCTCCCGAGCACATGAAAGTGATTCAGGAAGTGCAGCAGAAGATTTCCGATAGAAGTTTAAATCGGGAAATGGTTCCTTCTACAGTCAAGCAGCTTGTAACATCTAGTCAGGATTTAAAGAAAAGAAGCAGATATTTGCCTGATGATATCCAGGTAGATGTAAACTATGCTATTAAGATTGCTGACCAACTTGTAGATCAACTTACGACGCCTGTTCAAAACGCACAAATAACACCTCTACAAACTGACTTAATAAATAATTCTATAATAGAACAATTAAGTGAAGAGACTATTCTAGAAATGGAAGAGCAGCGAGAAATAGCTAGTATTTCAGAAAGATTAGGATTTTCTTCAAAAGAGACACTCGTGTTACAAACAGTTGTAGAAGCTATAGCGGATGTCAGTGGAGGACATGATACAAAAGACTTTGTTAGATATTTTCAAGGAATAGAAAAAGCATTATATAGAAAATTTGAGCATCAGCCCTAACTTTAGAAAGAACCTGTAGCTTTGCTAGGAGGCATAATGCAAGAACCGTTCTCCTCAGAAGAAAAGTCCCTTGTTCGTGACAGTTGTCTACGGCAAGTTGTAGACTTAAAAAATAAGGCAAACAGAACACTTACTTATTTTGGATTACCGTCACCTTGGATGGCAGATGTTGCTGCTTGGCAGCCTCATATAGGTCGTATATTTGCTGTTGAAATGGAAGAGAGATTCATCCCCGATTTAGTTGATAGGTCTTATGTTCTAGGTCTAATGCATAAGCTTTCGTACTTCACAGGAAATATAGATAACATTTTACATACTGGAACTGATACTTATGGACGTGATATACAAAAAGTATTCCCTGTAGATATCATTAACTTGGATTATTGCAGCGGTCTTGTCTATGAGGGCTTTGAGCGTATAGCAGCACTCGAAAGTGTTTTCCTTAACCAAACAAGAAGCATATTAGCTGATAAAAATATAAAACTTCCCTACTTTTTGCTATTTATTACTCATCGTTCTGACCAAACATCAGGTAAGCAAAAGATATATAAAGAGTATCTCTCTCATCTTACTAAGGATATTGATCTTTATCAAGATATTGTTAAACAAAATATTGCTTTAGTTACAGCTTGGTACACTTCTGACAAATGTCCTGTAGAATACAAGCATAAGACCTTCGTGCTAGGAAAAGTTCTAGAATTCGCAGAAAATCGTGGTTTTCAAGTTTCTATCGAGGAAATTATATCCTATAAAGGAGACAATAATACTCCTATGATGCATTACCAGTTCAGAATATATCCCTGCTCTGTAGGCTATCCAGTACCTGCTAATAGTCGCATTAATTTGATAGACATTTTAGATTTACCTATCACTAATCTTTCAGGTGGAGATATTGTTAGTGCTGGTAGGCCAAAAGCTGGGACGCCATAATATGGAGACAAAGCCGATACTATGTAGTAATACGATGAATTTGTCGTAAATCATTTACAGCAGCCTTTAAATTATGTAAAACACTCTCTATACTGTCTTCTTTATTACTTCTACCTAACCCTAAACGTATAGAACTATGTGCTCTATCCTCACCATATCCAAGCGCAAGAATAACATGCGATGGCTCCACTTTAGCAGTGGTACATGCTGAACCTGTAGACAAAGCTACCTCATTTTTAAGCTGTACCACTAATGCTCTGCTCTCCACTCCTGAAATATAAACACTTAAATTGTGTGGCAACCTTTTTGTAGGGTGCCCATTAAGTTTTATACCTTCAATACCTGCTTGAAGCCCTTCCCACAGATGGTCTCGCAGTCCTCGTAGACGCTCACCTTCTTCTTTCATTTCTAGCATAGCGATTTCAGCAGCCTTACCCATCCCTACTATTCCCGTAACATTGAGCGTGCCAGAGCGCATTCCGCGTTCGTGTCCACCGCCATGCATTTGAGAGACAAGGCGCACCTTTGGTTGACGCTTACGAACGTAAAGAGCGCCTGTTCCTTTCGGGCCATAAAATTTATGAGCAGAGAGAGAGAGCAAGTCAATATTCATTGAATCAACATCGATAGGAATGTGTCCGACTGCTTGGGTGGCATCAGTATGGAAAAGTACTCCATGCTCTCGCGCAATTTTGCCGATTTCTGCAACTGGAGCGATAGTACCAATTTCATTGTTAGCTGTCATGATGGAAATGAGGGTTGTCTGTGGTGTAATGGCTCTTCGTACTGCATCAGGTTCCACCATACCATAATGATCAACAGGTAAGTATGTTACTTGCCATCCCTTACTTTCCAGGTACTGACACGGGTCTAAGACAGCATGATGTTCTGTTACGCATGTAATAACATGCCTCCCTTTGTTGGCATACTGTTCTGTGACACCGAGAATGGCTAGATTATCAGCCTCTGTTGCTCCGCTGGTAATGACAATTTCGTCGTGTTTAGCATTAATAAGTTGAGCGACTTGTTCTCGCGCTCTATCTACTGCTCTCTTAGCCTCATTACCGTATTCATGGTCTATGCTAGCTGCATTGCCAAAGCATTCAGTAAAATATGGTAGCATCGTTTCTAACACTCTTGGATCAACAGGGGTCGTTGCATGATGATCCATATAAATAAGATGATGTGTAGGTATAGTATGCTCAGACATAAAGCATTTCCTTCTCTAACTCAGGATACTTTTCTTTTAGACGCTGCTGTGCCTCTGTTACTAAATCAGCTAAATCTTCAAGGCTTTTTAGGCGTTGGTAAAGCATTAAAACACCTCTACTTAGATGAGCCTTGAATTGGCCTTCGAGGTCAACCTCCGGATCTTCTCCGTCTTGAGTTAGCCGTCTCTCTCTAAGTAAAGCAAAGAAAAATGTATCCCATTGTCCTGTTAGAGTGGAGCGGTTAAATTCACGAGTTTGCCCTTCAGCGTACAGGTGTGGATCGGGAATGGTTGGTTCTGTTAGTGAAAGACAAAACCCTAAACGACACAAAAGGTTAGGGGTAAGACCTGTACGTGTTTTGAGGAGACGTAAACGTTGGTCAACATCCTCTCCTACATAAATGCGGTTAAATGCCATATGTAGCCATCTCCTCTGCAACACTTAAAGACAACCCCCTATGCTTATAAAGATCGATATCATCGGAGGTAACACTCGTTCCTCCCTCCTCAGAGTCATAACGTAATCTATAAATATGAGCGATCTCATATTTTGCTTCAGTGAGCAAATGAGCATCGAGTTCTGCGTCCGTAGAAAAGAGCAGAACTTGCTCACTCACGAAAGGAACATAATCATCCATAAGCCGAGAGCGATGCATTTGGTCAAGTCTCGCTAATGGCGTATCTATTGCTAATGGGAGTGATAACTTACTGACCATTCTTAATGCCCACAACAAAGCCATAGCGTATAGTTGACGTTCGCCTGCTGAAAAATCACTCAATCTCAGAGGAGTGTTCTCAACTGTTTCAAGATGAATCTCGAAATATTCTGGGCTAATACGTGCTTGTGATAGTAAATGTTCCTTTCGACATATCTTGTTAAAAGAGATCACCAATGCCCTTTCTAAATCTTGCAGTTTTTGTCGCGTTAGTACATCTTTATATGCACGCATAATAGCCTTGCTACGTTCTGCATACTTTAGTTGCTTTTCTAGTTTCCTTAATTTACTATACTGCTCAATGATTTCTTGTAAGTCTCTCTGTTTTTCATCACGCTGAAATTGTAGTGAGCCGATCTGTCCTTCTAAAGCACTGAGGCGTTTCTTCTTTTCATTTAAGATTTTTTGTAGACGTGTAATCTCAGCGCGAAGTGGTGCTAAAACATCATCGTCAGGAGCACGTTGCAGGTCAAGCTCAATACATCGCGTTTCTTCTTTCACAGTACGAAGCTTCGTGCCTAATAGCTGCACCTGTTGGGGTATGTCTCGTATCGCCTGAGCTATCCAACTTCTTAATTGCTGGTGTTCTGGCTCTGATAAGTGATGTACAATAGTCTCATCGTTAATAGATTGTGGCTGCCCGAATGTTTTTAGTTTTTCTGCCAACTGTCGGGCTACATGCTTCCGACTTTCAAGAGAAATGTTTAGTCCTTCCCATACTCCATCCTCTGCTAAAAGGCTCTCAATCTCCGGTAATTTATCTTGCAGTAGCGCATTAAGTGTGTGCTGACGCCGTAACTCAATTTCTGTAACGAGCCTTTTATAAAGTTGTAAACATAGTTCTGGGGCAAGTGCAAAAGGCAGAAGCTCACCGCACAAATCACGAAGCTGATTAGAGAGTGTATCAACCTCTTTTTGCACTATATTCAGTTTCTCTTGTAACGCTGGTCGTCTAGCCGCATATAAACCACCCTCAGCAGCAAGTAAACGATCTTGTTGTGCTAAAGCTGTCTCACAACTGGATATATCTGAATTGACCTCCTCAAGCTCTCTACGAAGTACACCCAAATGATCATCCACTTTATCTCTGGCAGTCTGTAGTTCTAAGACCTTTGTATAAAGAGATTCCACTTTCTTCGTGCTACCTTGACGGTTCATCAATATCTCAAGATCTGCATCTAATCGTTGAACCCAATCAAGACCAAGTAAGCGCATCAAAGTTTCTCTGAGAATAGCACTTTGTTGGCCTCTATTTGCTAGAGCATCTAACTGTTCAGCATCGAAGAAACATAACTGTGCAAAGCCAGGAGGAATAAGTTCATCTAACCAAGCTTGATAGTCATCTGCATCTATCTTTGGGGGTTGACCATCTTGCAAAACGTGTAATATCTCTCGAACACCTTGTCCATGCTTTTTCCAACGGCGTTCTACTTCTACAGTAAATGTCTTACCTGATTTTACGTACTGAAAACTTAAAGCTACTCCACTGTCAACAATATGCGTATCCTTTGCCGAACCTATAGAGCGATAGCCATGAATACGGCTACGCATAAAATCTTTGTCCTTTTGCAAATCTGTTGAGGAAACAGGTTGTGAGAAGCCGTGAAGAGCTACCATCATTGCCTGGAAAAGCGTCGTTTTTCCTGCTCCATTATGACCACTAAATATTGTCAAATTGTGATTCTGATCATTTATCAAGCGCGGAGCAAGATCAAAGGAGTGTTTTCCGTTAAAAACTCCAAAATTATCAACCATCAAGTTTAGAAATATCATATCTTACTCCACCGATCCAAAAAACCACAATTTCTCTTTTTCTCGCTCTTTAGCAGCATCTATGATATCTGCCTCGCTCTCCCACTCTCGACTTAATACTGCCTGCAATGCTTTCTGCACGCCTGCACGTCTCGTCATTCCACTCGATTGTCGCTCTACCTCAAGTAGGCGTGCAACAAGATCAAAAGGTACATCATGCTCCTTACATAAGCTTGATAGTAATTCTTTTTGATCTGCATCAAAGCTACCGTCATCATCTTTAGGCCACGGTAAGTCGTGTTCATTCACCTCACGGAAGATTTGAGGAACAGAATCCTCCCAATCTTGACGTTCTACACGCCACAAACGTCTGATTTCGAATAGTTCGTCCTTTGAAATAAGCTCCATAGTTTGGTCAGGCCCATTTTGGCGTACAGATATTTGTGCTTCTAACACTTTTTTCAACATGGTTTTGCTAGTATCTAATGTGTAGGTACGTGCAGCAAGCGTTCCATCTTTCTTGAAGACCACCCTTCCATCACGTCCCCTAATGTCTCGGAACTCACGTTTGCGCTCTGGTTCAGTTGTAGTAACCAACCACTCTCTAAATTCAAGAAGTGGCTCCATCCACTCTTCACCATTGTCAATAAGAGCTTCCATAGAAGTATCACGACGCGCTACTGTACAAACCCAGCAACCAAAACGACTATTACCGCATGAAGGCGTTGTTGTGTCTATAACAAGTGGACACTCTCCAGCACTAGCATTGCGATAGAGGGCCGCAAGATCACGGTTATTATTGCCCCAAGGAGACGGTACTTGCAGCAAATATGTCCATACATCGTCCGTTGAAAAATCTGCAATAGGAGCGTAGACATAGGCGCCAGGAAGTGAAGTATGACGCCGTAGTAAATGTCCTTTAACTTGGTAAGTGCTCATCAACTGCATACGGGTAGAACTTTCGGACTTACGCACTCCCAGTACCATAATAACTTCGCTATACTGAGCTACTTTCTGCTCAACAAAACGGTTAGCAGGGGTTATTTTCATACGTTCGGTACACCAACGAAAGCGAGTGGTAGGAGCAGGATAACCACGCCCAATTAAGTTTACCCAAAAGCTATCGTTTACAGTCGGCATAACTTTTTCGGCACTAAACGGCATATCTTGAGCTTTAGCAGCTTCATTAATACGCTTGATTGTATTATCAATATAGTCAACGATAACAGGAGTTTCGACCTTTGTATCTGAGGCAATTACAAATATCGGTTTTCGTCGTTCTTCGGGGGGAAGTTCTTTGATGGCATTCCAAATAAGTTGTAGTACAGTAGTAGAGTCTTTCCCACCACTATAACCTATCACCCAGGGCTGTGGATACTTTTTGTACACGTCCCGTATTTCGTTTAGGATGTCTGCAACACTCCTAGACTTAAAAACAGATTGTTCACTTGGAAGTCCTGAAAGCATACATAGTCCTCGCTTCATATCTTAATCTTCACATCGTTAAATAGCTTTAGCTTGGTTAGCATTTCAACCTGAAAATACTCAGATGGTTTGCGACGAAAGTATTCATTTCAATCGCACCCGCTCTGCTATTTTTACGCCTTTTGAGGTTCATCACATATGGTGAGCAGCGAAACATATATGTCAAAGAAAATAAGTTCTAACATATCAAGGTTAACCTACTATGCCAAAAATATCAAGTGGGTCAATATACGTCCAGCCACAAGGAATAATTATCTCATCGCTCAACAACACCATACTAAAACAATTATAACATTTGTGTTTTGTATTACCTCACACCGTACAACGAAACCGCCAAAAGTACAGTAACATGGTCCACAAAGATATTGATTACTGAGCAACAATAAAATACGGTAAGACAATATGAAACATTGACACTCCTGCACAAAAGAACTTAAAATTAATAATTTCCTTTCATAAAGTACCTAGCAAAGTATCCTATTTTCTTATTGGATACTCGGTGGCGAGGTTTCCAAGTGCCCATCTCAGATCACTCCTTCCACGCGCAGGCGCTCAATCTGCGTTTCGCTGAGTCCTAGTAGCTCGGAGTAGATGGTTTGATTGTCTGCTCCGAGTTGGCCGCCGCTGTGCCGAATCACACCGGGAGTCTCTGTGAGGCGCGGCGTGATACCTGCCATGGCGACCTCGCCTTGGGGCAAGCGCTCGTCTGGAATATGTTGTATCAGTTCGCGGGCTTGATATTGGGGGTCGGCGGCAATATCGGCAATGCTCATGACAAGCCCAGCAGGAATGCCAGCTTGGTCGAGTATTGCCTTGGCCTCGGCAAATGTGTGCCGCGCAACCCAGGCTCCAATAATCTCGTCAAGCTCGCTATTGTGGGCGATGCGACTCTGATTATCGCGGAAACGTGGGTCTTCAGGCAATTCGGGAGCGCCGAGGCACTGGGTGAAGCGCCGAAAAACACTATCGCCGTTGCCACCGATGGCGAGCCAACGCCCATCGCTTGTGCGATAGGTATTCGATGGTGACGTTTGCGTGAGCACATTGCCCGTCCGTTCGCGCACAACATCAGCATGCATGTATTCGGTGAGCATGCCTTCGGTCATAGCGAACACAGCCTCGGTGATTGCCATATCGACAACTTGGCCGCGTCCAGTGCGCGGCCGTGCATGGAGAGCCATCATCGCTCCTAGTGCCGCTTGGTTTGCTGCCAGTGCATCGCCCAGGCTCACGCCGATGCGTACGGGCGGTCGATCAGGAAAGCCAGTGATGTAGCGCAGACCGCCAACGGCTTCGCCAATATTGCCGTAACCAGCATGTTCTCGATATGGTCCTGTCTGTCCATAACCAGAGATACGCACCAGAATAACGCCGGGATTGACTTCACACATCTGTTCGTAGCCAAGCTTCCAGGCTTCGAGGCGACCGGGACGAAAGTTCTCGACGACAATATCACAGTGCGCAATCAGTTTGAGCGCAATAGCTTGCCCTTCTGGATGGCGCAGGTTGAGCGTAATGAGTTGTTTGTTGCGGGCCATTGAGAACCACCACGCAGACAATTTTCCTGCATGTGTGTCTAGCATGGTTCCCCATGCACGCAACTCATCACCTTTAGGCGGTGCTTCGACTTTGATAACCTGAGCACCGAAGTCACCCAGAATACGCGCCGTCATTGGTGCCGCAATGATTGAACCAAGCTCCAAGACGCGTACTCCAGTCAAGGGGGGAAGCGTGTCAGTGTTTGAAGTCGTCTGTTGCTCATCCATAAAAAATATGCCTCTTCTTCTGCATTGCCCGAAAGATTCCTGGGCTGATCTCTTCGATGTTTGTATGGTTGCCTCTATTATATCCAAAAAAGAAGTCGTAGGGGCCCCATTCATGGCGCCCGTCGTCGGAGTGGTCAACGTCGCCGACAGCGGTGATCCCCACGAGCGGGCTCCATAAATCGGGCCCCCATACGCATCAACCTAAGAATGGATGGGCTTCAAGAAGTGAAGACGTTCCTCGTACCCGTAGGGGCGGGGGT
>JRHI01002098.1_pt1 | contig 14628 bp, 11 predicted proteins | sample 215371 | NCBI WGS metagenome assembly JRHI01 (sample SAMN02929681, study PRJNA255918) | sediment metagenome | biome: cave system; feature: Ice Cave; material: Sediment; isolation source: sediment from deep within a dark volcanic ice cave with no known source of... ...
CCCGGGAGAACGTAAACATCCTGCGCGTCGCGGACAACGGGCCGGGCATACCGGTTGAGGAGCGCGAGCGCGTATTCGAGCGCTTCTACCGGCTACGTCAGGACCGGTCAGACGGCTGCGGCCTGGGTCTTCCTATCGTGCGTGAGATCGCGATTGCCAGCGGGGGTACGGTGAGTTTGTCCGACGCGCCGGCGGGAAGCGGACTGGTGGTTACGGTGACGTTTCCGGCACGACCGCCGATCGCAGCCGCGCTGCCCTCCCGCGCGTTGGTCGACACAGTGCTGACGGAATGACTGACAGCCGGCGACGGAAGTCCTCCTTATTTCGCCGCCGACGCAAACTCGGTCGTGTAGGTCTGCGACAGGTCGATGCGCTTGCCTTGGACGTTCTTGTCGAATGCCGACAAGACTTTGAGCACCGTAGGCGGTCCTGAAGCGGGCATGCGCCCGTCGCCTGTAAACATCGCCTTGCCCCGCGCCAGCGCCTGGATATACAGGTCGCGATCGCCCGCGTAGTACTCCACCGGCATGTGCGCAGCGATCTCGTCGGCTCGGTGTGTTTCAATGTACTGAAGCGCCTTGACCAAGGCGTTCGCCAGCTTTTGCACGATCGGCTTGTGCGTGTTGACCCACTTGGTCTGCATATACAGACACGCCGACGGATAGACGCCGCCGAGCGCGCGAATGGTCGCGTCCGGCGAACTCAGGTCGACGAGAATCCGCGCCTCGCCTGATTTCAACATCCGCGATACGGTTGGCTCGGTGGTCATGCCGGCATCGATCAGGCCGTTTCTCATCGCGTCAATGAACTTGTCCCCAGAGCCAACCGGAACAACTCTGGTCTCACTGGGTTTCACGCCGTGCGAGACGGCGAGATATTGGGTGAGGAAGTGAGTCGACGAACTCAGCCCTGTGACACCGAGGTTCTTCCCCTTGAAATCCGCAGGTGAAACGATTTGTTTTTCCATCTTCGTCGACACCAGCTCGACCTCACCAGGCGCGAGGCTCAATTGCAAGACCGATTGAACCGCCTTGCCTCTTGCCTGCAGCCCGATGGTGTGATCGTAAAATCCGACGACCCCCTCGACGGCGCCCGCAAGCAGCACGTCTTCCGCGTGTACGCCCGCGGGCTCAGTGAGCAGTTCAACCATGAGTCCCTGCTCCTTGAAATAGCCAAGGCGCTCTGCCAGCTTGGCGGGAAGATAAATCTGTTTTTCAATACCGGCGACCATGATGGAAACCTTGTCGTCCGCGATACAAAGCTGGCACAGGCACAAGAGCAGCGCCACGCCCGATATCCACTGCAATACGAGCCAGTTTCTGTTCCGGTACATCAGGTGCCGCCTAACTCGCTGCGCAAATGGGCGACGGTGCTCTTGAGCACTTCGAGCTCCTTCTCGACATGACGCACGTTGACTTTTATCGCCGCGATTTCTGTCAACGTGACGACGTTGCCGAAGGCAGACGCGGAGCCAGCCACCTGAACGCTTTCCGGCGCCAGCGCACCGGACAACAAATGCATCCACCGATTCGCTCTCGATCCCGGCGCGCGAGCGAGCTTGGCCACCAGCGCTCCGGCCGGGCGGGCGGCGAGCTCCTGCAGAAACGCATCCACCGCGGAGATGTGGGAGGCGAATTCGTAGTATGACGCAATTCACTCGCGCCGGGCAGTGTTGCACCCATTGGCGGTGATGGTACCGTTCGCTCCATTCGCGAACTCCTGATCCTGGCCGTCCACCTACTGGTCACCTTGGCGAAGCTACTCCGCCCCGGTGATGTACGCGCCGTAGCCGCGGAATCTCTTCTGCTCAAGCATCAGCTTCTGATCAGTAACCGCTCCCGACAACGTGCGCCGAACCTCACCTCAATTGATCGCTTCGTGCTCGGACTGACCACGCTATTTGTGAGTCCGCGCCGGATTCCAAAACTTGGCGCCCTTATTAGGCCGGCAACGCTGCTCAAGTTTCACAAGGCGTTGGTGGATCGGAAGTACCGCCTGCTCTTTTCGTCCTCGTCCGCTACCTGCACAACGTGAGACTCATTTGTAGTCCCGGCGAATCTGTGAGTCAATGGCCCCAGCCCATAAAACGCATATGCAAGCCAACAATACCTGTGGTCCGCAATAATTCGCGCCGCGGCTGCTCCCGTGTCCAAAGCCTGCAGCCGCGGGCTGACTCTGGCATGATGAACGCCTGCTGCACTGGGCGCGAGCGATCGTCAGAGTAGCCTGGGACTTCCTGCGGCTGGTCGTCTCGTTCTTGCGCTCGTCTCGCGCGCTCCGCGCTGAGAATCTGGTTCTTCGCAAACAGCTGGCCAGTTATATCGAGCGTGGTATCAAACCCCGACGCGTTGATCACGCGACGCGCGTCAGCCTCGCACTATCCACCAGACTGTTCGATTGGTGCGATACCGTAGTCATCGTACGGCCGGCGACCATCGTTCGCTGGCACCGAATGGGCTGGCGGATCTGCAAGGTCTCGAAATCGGTATCGAAATGGGTTTCATCACGACTATCCGTACGCGCCGGTTGCTTGGTGATCCAATTCTTGGGGAGAACAGGGTATATGGCTGGCCAGCAACTTGGGCGACGCGTGGCGCACGACTTCACCGATGACGATGATGCTCGGGCTACCGATTTGCTGGAAACGCTGTTCCGCCCACAGTTCGCTCAACACTGTCACCAGCGCCCGCTGCCCGGGCTGCGTGGCGCGTTCGACAATGGCCGCTGGCATCGCCGCGTCGAGACCACCGGCCATCAGCGCCGCGCACAGCGCATCGAGTTGCGCGACGCCCATGTAGATCACCAGCGTCATTCCCGAACTCGCGGCGCGCGCCAGCGCCATCCAGTCCGGCCCGTTTCCCGCGGCTTGCCCGGTCACCATGATGAAGCCGTGGCAGGCAACGCGGTGCGTCAGCGGCACGCCAATGGCAGCCGGCGCGGCGACTCCGGCGGTGATCCCGTTGACTACTTCGAACGGAATCTTGGCGGCGCGCAGCGCTTCGCACTCCTCGCCGCCACGCCCGAAAACAAGCGGGTCGCCGCCTTTGAGACGCACCACGACGTGGCCCGCCGCGGCCTCGGCAACCAGCAGGCGCTCGATGAATGCCTGCGGCGTCGACGCACAACCGCCGCGCTTGCCGACCGCGACAATGCGCGCGTCGGGCTTCGCGAAGCGCAAGGTCTCTGCCTGCACCAGGTCGTCGTGCAGCACGACGTCAGCCTCGCCGAGCACGCGCATGGCCTTGAGAGTTAGCAACTCGGGATCGCCAGGGCCGGCGCCGACCAGCCAGACTTTGCCCGGTTTCATGGTGCGCGCTTCAAAGGCGTCGGCTTGCGTGCGAAGCGCTCATGCCGCGAGCCTCGAGCTCTGCCGCTGTCTGAACAGCCGTCGCACTTCAGGCAGGCATGAGCCACATTCCGTTCCGCACTTGAGCTCGGCTTGCAGCGCCGCGAAGGCCGCCGCTTCGCCGACACCACCGGGTGCGGGCAACGCACCGAGGAACTCGGCAATTTCGCTCTCTGCAACGTCGCAGCAATTGCAAACGACCTTACCACGCGCGGCGAATCCGGCGGGGGCGGCCGCGGTCGACGCGAGCAGGAAACGGCCGAGTGCAGCGACCGGTTCCTGGCGTAAAAGCCAGTCCCTGAGCCACGCGCCGGCCTGCGTATCGCCGATGAGTCGTACTGCCGCCAGACGCCCCTCCCTTACGCGCAGCCTGCGACTCACGCCACGCTGGGCGTCGTCGTAGCGCAGCGTCGCACCGCCGTCGAGACCGAACAGGCGATCGAGTTGAGTTACGGCGTCCGGCGGGATCGCCTGCGCGGCGGCGGCGTGCAGGTAAACACCCGCGGGATCGCGGCCGATTAGCGTGCAGCTCGCGTAGGCGAAGCCTTTGCATTGCTCGCGCACGCGATCGAATAGCGCCAGCGTGTCGCCGTCAGAAGCGAAGCCGAACATCACCAGCTCCGCCTCGAGCTCGGCGCGCACAATGCGTACCGCGGCGTGCTTGAGTTCGGGTTGCATTGAATCGGGATCGAGCGCAGCGCTGGTCACCGCATTGATGCCGAAGCCGCTCTTGCGCGATCCATCGCCGGCAAGAAAGCGGCTGCCCCAGTGCATCGGCACGAAGGCCTGTCCGGAGCGCACCGTATCGCTGGATTCGACCGCGAGCACGACACTGCCACGGCGCGACTCCACGCGCACCAGTTCGCCGTCGTGCAAGCCGCGCGCGAGCAGGTCGCGCGGGTTGACCGCCACACGCGGCGCGCCGCCGTGATTGAAGAGCTGGGCAACGCCGCCCGTGCGGCTCATGCCGTGCCATTGGTCGCGCAAGCGTCCGGTGTTCAGGCGGAATGGAAAATGCGAATTGACCTCGTCGGCGACCGGTTTGTACGTAACGTTGACGAAACTGGCGCGACCAGTAGGCGTCGGGAAGACGCCGTCGGCGTACAGGCGCGCCTTGCCCGTAATCGCGCCCTCGGGCAGCGGCCATTGCTGCGGCCCCATCATATCGAGCAGTTCATAACTCATGCCGGTGATGTCGAGGTCGCGGTCGCGCGTGGTCTCGCGGTGCTCGTTGAATACCTGTTCCGGCGTCGCATACGCGAAGAGTGTCGGCATTCGCTGCAGGTACGCGGGTTGCAGCCGCGCCTCCAGCCGTCGCGCAAAGTCGGCGGCGATGGCCCAGTCGTCGCGCGCTTCGCCCGGTGCTGTCACGGCGGCGCGCACGTGCGTGATGCGTCGCTCGGAGTTAGTCAGCGTGCCTTCCTTCTCGCCCCAGGTCGACGCCGGCAGCAGCACGTCGGCGTAGGCGCAGGTCTCGGTCGTCGCGAAGGCCTCCTGCACGACCACGAGTTCGGCGCGTTCCAAGGCTTCGCGCACGAGCGCCTGATCGGGAAGCGATTGCGCGGGATTGGTGCACGCGATCCACAGCAATTTGATTTCGCCGCGCCGCACCGATTCGAACATTTCGACCGCTGTCTTGCCTGGCTTCGCGGGAACGGCATCGACTCCCCAAAGCTTCGCCACTTCGGCGCGATGCGCGGGGTTGGCCAGATCGCGATGCGCAGAGAGCAGGTTTGCCATGCCGCCGACTTCGCGACCGCCCATGGCATTGGGCTGGCCGGTCAGCGAAAACGGGCCGGCGCCGGGGCGGCCGATCTGGCCTGTGGCGAGGTGCAGATGAATCAGCGCGGCGTTCTTCGCGGTTCCCGATGCCGACTGGTTGAGGCCCTGACAGTACAGCGACAGCGCCGCTTTCGATTGGCCGAACCAGCGCGCAGCCTGCACGAGATCCGTTTCTGCGATTCCGCAGGTGTCGGCAACGAACCTGGTCGTGTAATCGCGCACGGTGCCCTTGAGCGCGGCAAAACCTTCGGTATGCGTTGCGATGTAATCGAGGTCGACCAGGTCTTCCCAGATCAGCAGATGCAGCATGCCGTTGAACAGCGCGACATCGGTTCCGGGGAGGATCGCCAGATGCAGGTCGGCGCCTTCGGCCGTTTCGGTGCGGCGCGGATCGACGACGATGATTTTCAGCGCCGGATTGCGCTTCTTCGCGGCCTCGATGCGCCGGTACAGGACGGGATGCGCCCACGCGGTGTTCGAGCCAGCGATCAGCAGGACATCCGCGTGATCGATGTCTTGGTAGCACGCCGGCGGCGCGTCGGCACCGAGCGTCTGCTTGTAGCCCGCGACTGCCGAGGACATGCACAGGCGCGAATTGGTGTCGATGTTGTTCGTGCCAATCAAGCCCTTTGCGAGCTTGTTGAAGACGTAATAGTCTTCGGTGAGCAGCTGGCCCGAGACGTAGAAGCCGACGCTGTCCGGACCGTGGGTGCGAATGCATTCGGCAAATCGATCGGCCAGGTCGTCGAGCGTCGCGTCCCAGCTCGCGCGCAACCGCGGTGCATCGCGCTGCGCTCGGTGCTCCGGATAGAGCGCCCGCCCGTGACCATGCGTGGTCAGGTGCAGCGTGCTGCCCTTGGTGCACAACCGACCGAAGTTGGCGGGATGCTCGGGATCGCCGCGCACGCTGGCGATGCGTCCGTTCTCGGCACCGATGATGACGCCACAGCCCACACCGCAATAACAGCATGCGCTCCTGGTCTCGGTTGCCTCAATCATCGGCCCCGACCTGTTCGACGGGACGTGGAACGACCGTCACGCGCGCTTCTGCGGCTAGGTCGATGTAGACGGTACCGGCCTCCAGGCGCGTAGCGAAGCGTTGCGTGCAGCCTTCGTCCGGCGCCACGGCGCATCCGCTGTTGAGATCGATGTTCCAGTTGTGTAACGGGCAGGCGACTGACTCGCCGTAGACGATGCCCTGCGACAACGGTCCACCTTTGTGCGGACAGCGGTCGAGCAATGCGAACACGCGATCGCCGGTGGTGCGAAAGACCGCGACGTTGCCGCCGGCCTGCGGCGAACGCTCGATGATGCGCGCGCCGAGAACCGGCAAGTCGTCGAGCCTGCAGATCAGTTGCCAGCCCATGATCAAGCCTGGACGGTCTCGGCAACGAGAGGCGCGTACTGGCGTTGATCGACTCCGGCGCGTTGCAGCTCGTGCCAGGGGTCGGGCTCGCCGTCGAGCGCGAACTGCAGGCGTTCATGCAGCGCCCGCCGCGCGTCGGCATCGTCGACGATGATCTTCTTGACGTAGTCGAGTCCGACACGACCGACGTAATGCACCGTGCGCTCCAGGTACCAGCCTTCCTCGCGATAAAGCTGCAGGAACGCGCCGGCGTATTCGAGCACTTCGGCGCTGGTCTTCACGCGCGCCAGGAACTGCGCGACTTCGGTCTTGATGCCGCCGTTGCCGGCGACGTAGATTTCCCATCCCGACTCGACACCGATCACGCCGACGTCCTTGATGCCCGATTCCGCGCAATTGCGCGGGCATCCCGACACCGCCAGCTTGACCTTGTGCGGTGCGTACATGCGCCAGAGTGCGCGCTCAAGATCCTTGCCCATTTGCGTCGAATCCTGCGTGCCGAAGCGGCACCAGTCGGAGCCCACACATGTCTTCACCGTGCGCAACGCCTTCGCATAGGCATGTCCCGAGGGCATGCCCAGATCCTTCCATACCGCGGGCAGGTCCTGCTTTTTCACGCCCAGAAGATCGATACGCTGCCCGCCGGTGACCTTGACAGTCCGGATCTGGTACTTGTCGACGACGTCGGCGATGCGCCGCAATTCGCTGGAATTGGTCTCGCCGCCCCACATCCTTGGGATCACCGAGAATGTTCCATCCTTCTGGATGTTGGCGTGTGCGCGCTCGTTGATGAAGCGCGACTGCGGATCGTCCTTCGCGTCGTGCGGCCAAGTCGATAGCAGATAATAGTTGAGTGCCGGGCGACAGGTCGCGCAGCCGTCGGGCGTGCGCCAATGCAGCGAGCGCATGGTGTCGGGGATCGTCAGCAGGTGATTGGCGCGGATGGCGTCGCGGGCTTCCTGATGCGTCTGCTCGGTGCAGCCGCAAATTGCTTTCTTCTTCGGCGCGGCGGAGTAATCGCCGCCCGCAGTCACCATCAGCAGCTGTTCGACGAGTCCCGTGCACGAACCGCACGACGACGATGCCTTGGTCTGCTTGCGCACTTCCTCGAGTGTGAACAGGCCTTTTTCCTTGATCGCCTTGACGATCGCGCCCTTGCACACGCCGTTGCAGCCGCAGACCTCGTCGGCGTCGGCCATGGTCAGCGCGCGGCTCTGGCCCTGGTGGCCTGTATCGCCAAGGTTGGCCTCGCCGAACATCAGCCGATCGCGCAGGTCGCCGATCTTGCGTCCCGAGCGCAACAGCCTGAAGTACCACGAGCCATCGACGGTGTCGCCGTAGAGCACGCCGCCGATGAGCTTATCGTCCCTGATCACCAGCTTCTTGTAGATGCCTCCAAAGGGATCCGACAGCACTATCTCCTCGCAATCGCTGCCGCCGCTGAAATCGCCAGCGGAAAACATGTCGATGCCGGTGACCTTGAGTTTGGTCGCCGTGACCGAGCCCTGGTAGCGGCCGATGCCGTGCAGCGCGAGGTGATTTGCGCATACCTTTGCCATGTCGAACAGCGGTGCGACCAGGCCATAGACGAGACCGCGATGGCTGACGCACTCGCCGATCGCATAGATGCGCGGGTCAAAGGTCTGCAATGTGTCATCGACCACGATGCCGCCGGGTCGGTTGGGCGAACATTGCAGGCCCGCCGCTTCGGCCAGCGCGGTATTGGGGCGGATGCCCACTGCCATGACCACCAGGTCGGCCGGCAACGTCTCCTCGACGGCTTCGCTGTTGACCAGCCGCACGGCGCACACGCGCCCGCCCTGTCCCGCAGCAGCGGCGAGAAGTTCCTTGGTCTGCGCCTTGATCCTGAACGCAAGGCCGCGTTGTTCGAGCGAGCGTTGCAGCAGGTTACCGGCGGTACGGTCGAGCTGGCGCTCCATCAGCCATTCGGCGAGATGCACGACGGTGACATACATGCCGCGCTGCTTCAAGCCGTTGGCGGCTTCGAGCCCGAGCAGGCCGCCGCCGACGACGACCGCGTTCTGGTATTTTGCGGTGGCATCGATGAGCGCGTGCGTATCGTGGATATCGCGATAGGTGATGACGCCAGGCAGCTTGTGGCCCGGAATCGGGATGATCACCGGATTGGAGCCGGTGGCGAGCAGCAGGCGGTCGTAGTCGGCGGTCATGCCGTCGGCGGTCTCGACACGCCGGCGAACGCGGTCGATGCGCGTGACCTGCTTGCCCAGATGCAGCGTGATGCCGTTCTGCGCGTACCAGTCGACGCCGTTGAGCATGATGTCGTCAATGGTCTGCTCGCCGGCCAATACCGGCGAGAGCAGGATTCGGTTGTAGTTGGCGTAGGGCTCGGCACCGAACACGGCGATCTCGTAGAGGTCGGGCGCGAGCTTGAGCAGTTCCTCGAGCGTGCGCACCCCGGCCATGCCGTTGCCGACCATCACTAGTTTCATCTTTTCCAACGCGGGGCGCCCTCTTCGATCCGGTGCGTCACGCCGCCTGGCGCATCTGCCGGCGGTACAGGAATTCGAGCACCGCCGCGCGGCAGTGGTGATACTCCGCATTTTCCTCGAGCTCGACGCGGTCGCGCGGCCGGGGGATGGGGACGGCGAGCGTTTCGCCGATCGTCGCCGCCGGGCCGTTGGTCATCATCACGATGCGATCGGACAGCAGCACCGCTTCGTCGACGTCGTGCGTGACCATCAGCACCGTGCTGCCCGTTGCGGCGACGATCTTGAGCAGCTCGTCCTGCAGGTGTGCGCGGGTCAGCGCATCCAGCGCACCGAAGGGTTCGTCGAGCAGTAGCACGTTGGGCTGCATCGACAGCGCGCGGGCGATCCCGACGCGCTGCTTCATGCCGCCCGAGATCTCGTGCGGCATCTTGTGCTCGGCGTGCGTCAGTCCGACCAGCGCGAGCGCTTCGTGCGTACGCCGTTTCAGGTCGACCTTTTTTTTGTTCGCGCCGAACACGCGTTCGACTGCAAGATAGACGTTCTCGAAGCACGACAACCACGGCAGCAGCGAGTGATTCTGGAACACCACGCCACGGTCGGGCCCCGGACCGGCGATTTCGCGTTCGGCGCAGATGAGGGTGCCGGCGGTGGGCCTGATTAGTCCGGCGACCAGGTTCAGCAGCGTCGACTTGCCGCAACCCGAATGCCCGATCAGCGTGACGAAATCGCCTTTGCCCACGGTCAGGTTGATGTCGCGCAGTGCGGCGAACGAGCCCTTGCGCGTCTGGAAGGTCATCGCGACGTTCTCGACTAGCACATAGTTGTCGATCAGGCGTTGTTCCAAGGTGACGTCTCCGGCCATCATGCGTAGTTGAAGCGGCGAGCGACTAGCATCAGCAGATACTCGAGGGTGAGCCCGACGATGCCGACCACGAAAATGGCGATAATGATGTGTTCAACGTTGAGGTTGTTCCATTCGTCCCATACCCAGAAGCCGATGCCGACGCCGCCGGTAAGCATCTCCGCGGCCACGATGACCAGCCAGGCAACGCCGATCGACAGGCGGATGCCGGTCAACATGTACGGCAGCACCGCGGGAAACAGGATCCTGGTGGCGATTTTCCATTCGGAGAGATTGAGCACTCGCGCGACGTTGAGATAGTCTTGCGGCACCCGCTGCACGCCGACGGCGGTGTTGATGATCATCGGCCAGATGCTCGAGATGAAAATGACCCAGATCGCCGCCGGATTGGCCGCCTTGAACGCGAGCAGCCCGATCGGCAGCCACGCCAGCGGCGACACCGGCCGCAGCAGGCTAATGATCGGCGCGGCCATCGCATTGGCGAATTGAAAGCGACCGAGAACGAAGCCCAGCGGAATACCGAGCAGCGCGGCCAGCCCGAAGCCGATGCTGACGCGTTTGAGCGACGACAGAATGTTCCAGCCGATCCCCTGGTCGTTGGGCCCCTTGATGTAGAACGGGTCGCTGAACAGTTTCACCGCCGACGCCCAGGTCCTGGCCGGCGAGGGAAGTGACCCGCTCGTCTGCGCGAACAGCGCCCAGGCGCCGATGAACAGCACGAAGCCGAGCAGCGGCGGCAGCACCGCGAGCGTGATCGCACGCATGCGTTCTCGCCGCAAGCGCGCGCGTTCGGCGATTTCCACGCCCTTGGCGGCGACCACTTCCGCAGCGCGAAGCGCAAGTGTCGGTGAGCTGGGCAGATCGACCATTCCGGTCACCGGCTCGTTGGCGGCCAGCATGCCTGCCTCGCCGATCGTCGTTGCCGGGCTCAATACCGCGATGGCTGCACTCATCCCTGTCTTCATGCGCTATGCATCATCAGGCCGTGATCTTGAAACTGCCGGCGTACTTCGCCGGGGTCTTGCCGTTCCAGACGATCCCGTCGACGAGCGTCGACGTACGCATGACGTCCTTGGGCACCGGCGCCTTTGCCATCGTCGCCGCCTGCTTATAGAGATCGATGCGATTGACCTGCTTGGCCACCGCGAGATAGTCCGGGTCTTCCTTGAGCAGGCCCCACCGCCGATGCTGGGTCAGGAACCACATGCCGTCGGACAGGTACGGGAACGTCACCGCGCCGTCGTTGTAGAACTTCATGTAGTTGGCGTCGTTCCACTTCTTGCCGATGCCGTTGTCGTACGCGCCCTCGAGGCGCTGATCGATGACGTCAACCGGGCAATTGACGTAGCTCTTGTCGGAGATGATCTCGGCGACCTTCTTGCGATTCGACATGGTGTCGATGTACTGCGACGCCTCGATCACCGCGGCGATCATCGCGCGCACCGTGTTGGGGTTCTGGGCGACGAATTCGGCGCTGGTGCCGAGGACTTTTTCCGGATGATCCTTCCAGATGTCCTGCGTAGTGATCGCGGTAAAGCCGATCTTGTCGTAGATCGCGCGATTGCCCCAGGGCTCGCCAACGCAGTACCCATCCATGTTGCCCACGCGCATGTTGGCGACCATCTGCGGCGGCGGCACGACGATGGTCTTGACGTCGTTGAAGGGATGGATGCCGTTCGCGGCCAGCCAGTAGTAGAGCCACATGGCGTGCGTACCGGTCGGGAAGGTCTGCGCGAACGTGTATTCACGCTTCTCCTTGGCGATCAACGCTTTCAGCGACGGTCCATCCACGGCACCCTTGTCGCGAAGCTGGTTGGAAAGCGTGATCGCCTGGCCGTTGTTGTTAAGCGTGCACAGCACCGCCATGTCCTTCTTCGGACCGCCGATGCCGAGCTGCACGCCGTAGATCAGTCCGTACAGGACGTGCGCGGCGTCGAGCTCGCCGTTGACCAGCTTATCGCGCACGGCCGCCCACGAGGCTTCCTTGCTCGGCACGATCTTGATGCCGTATTTCTCGTCGAATTTCATCACCGAGGCGATGACCACCGACGCGCAATCGGTGAGCGGGATGAACCCGACCTTGACTTCCTTCTTTTCTGGCGCGTCCGATCCGGCAGCCCACGCCGCGTGCCGCACCCCCGGAGGCACCATCGCCAGCAATGCCGCTGCGCTTCCCATCGTGATCAACCTCCTGCGGTCGCGATCTGGCGTCGCCGCTGCACACGTCGGCGTTCCGGCTTCGGCACGTGCCTGCGATCGCGGCCGCGCGCCCGAGCGTTTGTCGAAACTTCTGTTGGCCTGCTTTCGTGCCTTCATCGCATTCGCCCTCGCAAAAGCCAAAAGAAAAGCGCCCTGAGGCTCGATGTGAAATCGAGCGTCAGGGCGCCGTTGCCCGCCGCAGCGGCCAGCATTGGCCACCGCAATCCATGCCCGCCGGACGTCTCGTCGGCAGACCTATGCGCAATGCCTTAGCAAGCCGCGTACCAACGCCCGGTATGCACCGCTAAGCGTCTAAGTCTGTTGAATTTCTTCTCTATTGCCGAGAGGCGGGACCGGGCAAATACGAACCGCGCTCATGCTGCAACGCACCAAACGTGCGCGCATCGGATGCGGCGTGCACCATTAGATAGCTGCCGTCACGACAGCAACTGGGTGACGTTGAGCAACTGCTGGGCGATCTGGAGCAGCGTGAGATTGCGATCCATCGCGAGCTTGCGCATCAGCCGAAACGCCTCGTCCTCGCTGATCTGTTTCTGCTGCATGACAACACCTTTCGCCTTTTCGATGATCTTGCGATCGGCGAGACGGTCCTGCGCGGTCCTGAGCTCGTCGCGCAACGCGCGGTCGGCGTCGAATCGCGCCTGCGCAACTTCGAGAATGGGCTTCAAGCGCTCCGGCTGCATGCCTGCGACGATGTACGCGCTAACGCCGGCCTTGATCGCCGCCTGGATCGTGGCGCTATCGCCATCGTCGGTGAACATCACGATGGGACGCGGGTCGTCGCGGCTGACGATGACTAACTGCTCCAGCACGTCGCGCGAGGGCGAGTCGGTGTCGATGATGATCACGTCCGGGCGCAGCTCGGCCACTCGCTGCAGCAGCATGGCCGGCGACGATTCTTCCGCGACGACTTGGTAACCCGCCGCGACGAGCGTTTCCTTCAGCAGACTGACATCCTTTTGAGTGTCGTCCACCAGCATCACCCGCAGCATTCGAAGGTTCCGTGAGGCGACGTATGTCGCAGTGCAAAATACGCGCCAACGGGTCGCAGTGGCGAAACCCGCATGGTGTCAAGGCGTTAACCATAAGCGGCGACGCGCATCCTGTACCAATTCGGTGCGCCCGCACCGCGACGCGTCGAGCGCCGTCCATGAACACGACTTCGAGCCCCTCGAGCAGCACCGCCTTGAACGCCATGATCGCGCCGAGCCAGTCGAGGCCGTTGCGACGGGGCGCAGTCCCGCCGGTCAAGCTGGCCGTCTCGGCGGCGAACGCGGCGTTCTCGTCGTGAAGCGGAATGACTCCCGCTGCGCGCAACACTGCCTTGCGCAGCCAGCCCATGCCAAATAGCAGCAGCAACACCCCGATGACGAGCTGAAGCCAGTGGAGGGGGACCTGGTCGAGCAGCGGTCCGAGCGCTACGACGATCAATGCGAGCAGCGCCAGTCCGGCTGCGGTACCCGCGATCGCGCTCCGCCAGCCGCGAAGCGTCCCCGCGGCGAGCACGATCGTAGGTCCCGAGCAGCACGACCAGCACGGCGATCGTCGGGGCGGTGGCGCGCGACTAAAGCTGGTCAAGAAGCATGTTTCGTCGAGGATCGAGGAAGGGGCTGCGATTCTCGATTACAAGGGTCCGCGGATTCCGATCAACACGATGCACGGCGGACTGGCGATGAAGAAGGCAGCGAAGCGTGCGCGCCGTTGACACCAACGTCCTTGCGCGCTTCTATCTCCGCGACGATGCAGCGCAGGGGCGCATTGCCGCGAGCGTACTTTCGGCCGGCGACGTGTTCGTTCCGAAGACCGTCGTCCTGGAGCTCGAATGGGTGTTGCGGTATGTCGCCGATCAACCGGAAGGCAAGGTAGTCGAATGCCTGGCACATCTGATCGCGTTGCCGGGAGTTACTGTCGAGGATCGCGACGAGATCGAAGCGGCGTTAAGCCATTGTCGCAATGGAATCGACTTTGCCGACGCGCTGCATCTTGCCGCCAGCAATGCGTGCTCCGAGTTGCTGACGTTCGACGACCGAGGCTACGCGCGCCGGGCAAGGAAGCTACGCCTGAAGCCGCCGGTCCGCGTGCCGACCCGGTAATTTGCGATACCGCATGTAGATGCAGTTGCTCCATCCGGTGAGCGAGGCGGCGAACGCCACCACCCTGATGCTTCGGAGAGCGCCGTCGCTCGCTGCAGCGCTTGATCAGGCGCAGTCGCTCATCCGTTCATGACGCGCGCGAAAATCGCCTGGTGCAGCCAGCGTGGCGTCGCCCACATGAAGATCACCGAGGCCTTGTTGGCCCAGCCCGGCGCGACGCTGATGCGTCCGGCCTGCAAGGCGCGGATGCCGGCGCGCACCACGGGGGCCGGCTGCATCATCAACAGCTTTAGCGCGGGCGTGATCTTCTGCTGCGCCGTGGTGGCGAACCCGGTGTCCGACATGCCCGGGCAAAGCGCCGTAACCGTGACGCCATCGCGCTTGAGCTCGCGATGAAGCGCTTCACTCAGACGCAACACGTAGGCCTTGGCGGCTGAATAGACGGCGAAGTTCTGCACGCCCTGGTAGGCTAGTGCAGTGCTTTGTAT
>JRHI01001526.1_pt2 | contig 14627 bp, 10 predicted proteins | sample 215371 | NCBI WGS metagenome assembly JRHI01 (sample SAMN02929681, study PRJNA255918) | sediment metagenome | biome: cave system; feature: Ice Cave; material: Sediment; isolation source: sediment from deep within a dark volcanic ice cave with no known source of... ...
TCSAKWSRGYCNCCTTCTTCTTCGACCACCTCCTGCAACGGCAGACCACGGCGAAGGTCGAACCGCTGCACCTGTTCCACGCCAGCCTCGCCTTCCGCCTCGCAGGCGATCGGGAACGCGCCGAACAGACCTGGAAGCAGCTGGCCGAGCGCGCCGGACGGACGGGACTGCGCTTCGGTACGCAAACGGTCGGCCTCGAACAACTCCGCCAGGAGATCGAGCGCCTGGCCGAGCGGCGCGTCCAGAGCAGCGGCTGGTTCCTGTTCCGCGGCGACGCCCGGCGGACGGCCCAGGCTGCCGGTGGCGTCCCATTCCTTGAACCACGCTGGCAGCATGCCACCGCCGCGCATCCGGAGACCCGCCGCCTGCTCGAAGCGGCGCTGAAGAACCAGGCGGAATCCCTGCAGCCGAGTCTGCCGGGGGCCTTTCCCATCGCAGTCGGCGGCAAGTTGATCTACCGCAGCCATGGCGGCATCCATGCGGTCGATCTGCAGACCGGCAAAGAAGTATGGAGGCGCGACCTGGCGCTCAGCCTCGATGCCTGCATGGCCGATCCGGGCAAGCGCGTCTCCGTGCGCTCCTGGCTGCAAATGTATTCGCCCTTCGCCGGCGGCAACCTGGGCGGCATGGGTGTGCTCGGCGGCGGCATGGGCGGCCTCGGCGCGCTCGGTCTCGGCGGCGGCAATCTCGGCGCCTTCCCCGGCGCTGGTGGCAATCTCGGCGCCCTTGGCCTCGGTGGCATGAACCCGGGCCTCGGCGGCGCTGTGCCGATCACCAGTGGCGGCGGCATTGCGAGCGGCCTCACCGTTGCCCCACCGCTGGTGCTGGAGAACTCCGCCCTCGGCACCCTGAGCAGCGACGGCCGGCGAGTCTATGCCGTCGTGGACATGGCCGTACCGCCACCTCCCATACTCCTGCAGGAGTTGCAGCCAGGCATCCGGCGGCCGCTTGGTCCATTGAGTCCCTACATCGGCTTCAATCGGCTCCTGGCGCTCGACGTGGAGACCGGCGAAGCGGCCTGGGAACGCGGCGGCGACGGCAAGGGTGACCTGCACGGCTGCTATTTCCTGGGGCCGCCGTTGCCCGTGACCGGCAAGCTGTACGCGCTCGCGGAGAAGCAGGGCGAGATCCTCCTCGTCTGCCTGGAGAGCGGCCGGGGCGATATATCATGGAGTCAGCCGCTCGTGTTTATCCGCGATAAGCTCCTGGGCGACGTGGGGCGCCGCTTGCAGGCCGCTCACCTCGCTTATGCGGATGGCCTCCTCGTTTGCCCGACCAACGCCGGAGCCGTGGTGGCGGTCGATCTGCGGAACCGTAGCCTGGCCTGGGCGCACGGCTACCGGCAGCAGCCCGGCGCTCCTTCCGCCCTCTCGTTCGTCACGGGCCCGGTGTGGAAAGGATCGGCGCCGATCGTGCAGGATGGCAAGGTCATCTTCACCGCCGCCGACGATGACGCCGTCACCTGCGTGAACCTGCGCGACGGCGCGCTCCTGTGGCGGTTGCCGCGGACGGAGGACGACCTGTACCTCGCCGGTGTCTATCAGGGCAAGGTCCTGCTCGTTGGCCGGAACGCCTGCCGAGCGGTTAGCCTCGCCGACGGCACGAAGCAGTTGTGGACCATCTCAACCGGCCTGCCGTCCGGGCAGGGCGTGGCGAGCGGCAACCTGTACTACCTGCCGCTGCACCGCGGCGCGATCTGTGCGCTCGATCTGGATAAAGGCACAATCGCAGCCACGGTCGAGGCGCCCAACGGCGGCGCTCCGGGCAACCTGCTCTTCCACGGCGGCGACGTGCTGACGCAGTCCGCCATCGCCGTTGCTGCCTACCCGCAGCTGCAGCATCGCCTGAACGAGATCGAGGCTCGCCTCTCCCGCAACCCCGGCGACACCGGCGCCCTGACGGAACGCGGCGAACTCAAGCTGTATCAAGGCGACCTGGCAGGAGCGATCGTCGATCTGCGGCGGGGGCTGGCCGGGGCGCCGGAACGCGGCATCGTACAGCGGACCCGCACCAAACTTCATGAAGCGCTGACGCAACTCCTGCAGCGCGATTTCCGCGCGGGCGAACGCTTTCTCGACGAGTACCGCGACCTGTGCCGGCTGTCGGTGCCGGAGGAAGCGACCGCGCTGGAGCGCTTGCGGATACAGGTGGAACAGCAGCGCCGGCAGACGAGTTATCTTTGCCTCGTGGCTCGGGGGCGAGAGGGACAGCCCGGCGCCCCACTCGAAGCGCTCCACATCTATGAGGAACTGAACGCCCGCGAGCACCTGGGGCAGCCACTCCCCATCCCCGAGGACCCGGTGGTCAGGGATCGGCTCGACGTCTGGGCGCGCAATCGGGTGGCCGCGCTCTTCAAACGGGCGGATGCGGCAGGAGCCAGGCTGCTGCACGAATACGTCGCGCAGACATGGCAGCGCCTCCGCGCCGGCGACGACGACGCCGCGCTGGAACGCTTTGCCTGGCTGTTTGCTCCAGCCTGTCCCGAAGGCCGCGAAGCGCGGCTGCTGTTGGCGGAACGCTGGCTCGAGGATCACGACCGAGGCCGCTGCCTGGAGGCGGAATTGCTCCTGCTCCAGCTGCAGCGCGAGCGGAGCGAACCGCGCCTGGCTGCCCGCGCGACAGAGACGCTGGCCCGGCTCCTGCTCCAGAAGGGGCTGGTGGCCGACGCCCTTTTCCAGTACCGCATCCTGGCGCGGGACTTCGGCAACCTCGAGGTGCGCGACGGCAAGAACGGCTCCGCCTTCCTGGACGACCTGGTCGTCGACAAGCGCTTCCTGCCGTACTTCTCGACGGCGCCGCGCTGGGAGGAGGGACGGATTCGCGCTCGCGACCCGCGCGCCGCGCAGCAGGCCGCCTTGCCCGGCAGCCAGCCGCTGCCGGTCATCACCTTCGCGCCGAAGGGCGACCTGCAGCCGCTGTTCCGCAGTCACATTCTGGTACTCGACCTGCTCGCATCGCAGTTCAAGCTCCTCGACCGGGAGACCGGGGCGGAGGTCTGGAGTCAGCGCGTGGCGCTCGACTCGTTCCGCGGTTATCTGGTCCAGTTCGGCTTCGCCGGCAGCCTCGTCCCGTGCGAGGTTCAGGGCCATCTCGCCGTCGTCAACCTGGGCGCCGTCGTTTTCGGCCTCGATCTCCTGGACCACCGGATACTCTGGAAGAAGTCGTTCGTGGACGGGCCATTTTTGGCGGACCGCATGGTCGTCGTCAACAACACGGACAACGACGCGACTGTGGAGCACTTGCTGCAATTGTTCGCCGTCGATCGCCTCGGCAGCGGCCAGCAGCGGCTGCTCGGCCAGCTGGGACCACTGGGTCCCAGCCACGTCACGCTGCGAACGACGGGCGGCCTGGTCGCTCTCGATCCGGTGCGCGGCGACGTCCTGTGGACGCGCAGTGACGTGGCGGTCGAGGCCGAGGTGTTCGGCGACGACGCGCAAGTCTACGTCGTGGACGCGCGGGCCGGCGTTGCCAGCCGGGCGCTGAGTACCACCGACGGGACGGTCGTGGCCGGCGTGCCCGATTTCGCCAAGGTTTACTCACACGATGCCCGTCACCTGGGCCGCCGGTTCCTGGTCCTCGATAACAACTTCCCGGTGCGCCTCCGACTGTACGACATTCCTACCGGCAAGGAAGTCTGGCAGGAGGAGGTCCCGGTCAACGGCCTGCCGCTGCGCTCGGAAGACCCCCATCTCGCGGGCACCATTGCTCCCGACGGCCGTTTCCGCATTACGGATCTGCGGAGGTGCAAGGAGGTGTGCCGCGGCCGACTCGACGATCCGCACCACCTCGACAATGTGCAGAACATCTACGTCGTGCAGGACCGCAGCCGCTTCTACCTGGTCTGCCAGGGCAGCGACGTGGGCGCCGGGGGGAACGAGTCGTGGCCGTGCCTCAGCGGGCTGCGCGGGCTACCGGTGCATGGCATGGTCTACGCCTTCGACCGCGCCACAGGAAAGCGTCTCTGGTTCGATCGCGTACGGAATCAGGTGCTGCTGCTGGAACAGTTTGAGGAACTGCCCATCCTGCTGTTCGCCAACGGAAGCAGCCAGGCGATGGCGGGCAACGTGACGCAATCGGTCAGCGTGCAGAGTATCGACAAGAACACCGGCAAACGGTTGCTGGTCCACACGGATGGCAACAACGGCGGCTCGTTCCATGCCGTGCGGGTGGACGGGTATGCACGAACCATTGACCTGGTTGGGCCGACGACGCGTCTCCGCCACTACCAGGCGGGAAAGTGAGCAGAACCATGCACTACCAGCGCATTGTCGTACGGAGCGGCGGCATCCTGGTCCTGGCCGCCGTGCTCTCCGCCTTTGGGCAGGACGCCACCGAGGAAGTCACGCAGCTCGTTCAGCAGGCCCAGGAACTGGCGAAGGGGCAGAAGTTTGACCGGGCCGTCGCCCTCATGAAGAAGGTCGTCCGCCTCGCTCCGCGCAATGACTTCTACCTGGCGACGACCAGCGACTACGAACTCAAGGCCGGCAAGTACGCCGACGGCGTGGAGCACGCCTTGCAGGCGATCGAGCTGAACGATAAGGTCGGCGCGTATTACGTGCTGGTGGCGGCGAACTCCGTGGGCGACCAGGAGCTCGACCGAGCCCGCGAATACTGCGAGTTGGTGCTCAAGCGCGGGCCGAAAGAATTTGGGGCCGGGCCTTGCAACGACGCGCGCCGGTTGCAGGACATGGTGGTCCAGAAGACGTATACGCTGTTCTGGAACCTCGACCCGCAGAAGGGACGACTGGTCAATGGTGCAGTGGCGGTCGCTCTGCCCAAGAGCAACCTGTCCAATCAGACCGTCACCTACGAGATCAGCGGCGTGCAAAGCCACCGCCTCGTCAAGGGAGAGGTCAACGACGTTCTCTACGTCGTGCCCCAGGGCAAGAAGACAATCGCCTTGACCACGAAGGTCACCGTTCAGCCTTACAGCTATAAAAAGGACATTGAAAACGCAAAAATGAAGCCGCTGCCTACGGAGGTCCGTGCCTACCTCGGACCGAGCGAGCTAATCAATCCGAAGAGCCCAGGGCTGACGAAGGTCGCTGCGGAGATGAAGACGAAGAGTAACTTGGACACGGCCCGAAACATCCTGGCGTGGATGAAGAAGAACATCGAGTACAAGTTGGAGAAGACGTCGATCACGGAGCTGGATTTCAAGTCGATGGACGAGATCCTGGAGCGCGGTCACGCCGAGTGCCGTGGCTATGCGATGCTGTTCACCGCTCTCTGCCGGGCCGCCGACGTTCCCGCCCGGCCGATCTGGGGTTTGACGCGGGTCCTTCCCGGCCAGGACAAGCAGTTCGGCGAAATCGCCAGTCACAACTGGGCGGAGTTCTACGTCCCTGGCTGCGGCTGGGTCCCGGTCGATCCGCAGCGGCCGGAGACGCTCGGCTTCCTGCCGACGACCTGCATGCGGATCTTCATGGATGCGAAAAAGAGTAAAACATCGACAGAGACGCTGCCGATGCTGAACCTGCTATTCATGAATGGAGACAAGCTGAAGTTCGAGGAGTCACGCTGAGCTAGATGTGAGCAGTCTGCGAGAAATCCTTGTTCACCTGCTGCGCCGCGATCCGGGATAGGCCAGCAGCCGAAAGCCGTTGCGCCAGTGCCACAGCATGCTCGAATCGTTGCCCAGCATGAATGTGCTGGCCAGTTCCACGTAACCCAGCGCCAGCAGTTCTTCCACGGCAGCGGCCAGAAGAGCCGTGCCGATCCCCTGTCCCGCCTCCGGCCGCGCCACGAAGATCCACGTCAGATGGGGCCGACCGAGACGCCGTTCGATGCAGTCCGCCGGCGGCAGATCCTGCCAGTAATAGCTGTCCCACTCGCTCGGGTCGCCCTGGGGCAGCAGGGTTACCAGGATCGCTCCCCTGAGCCGTTCGCCATCGGGATCGACGGCGACAAAACTGGCCGACTCGATCCAGGGACCGTCGCCGCCGAGCTGCGTTCGTTCCAGGCAAGCGCAGGCCGCCGCCAACCGAGTCGCGTCGTCCAGGCTGCCGAACGGCTGGATGTGCCGGAACGCCCCGGCGAACACCGACACCAGTTCCTCCCAGTCACCGTCGCACAACGGGCGCAGGGGGACCTTCGCGTCGCGCTCCAGCGGCTCCAGGTCGAGCAGCGCGTGGTAGTGCTTTGGTCGCGGACTCAGGCAGACTTCGCCGTCGATCAGTTCGTACTTGTACCCCGCATTGCGCGGCAGCTGCGCGTACTGTTCGCGTGTCAACGGCAACCGGAATGACGGCATCCATTCATCGCACATGGCGGGAATCCGTAGTCCTCGGTCCGTGGTCTTCGGTCCTTCGTCAGCAGTGGGGCGGCTTCCTGTCCCGCCCACTGTACAATACCTCTGGTTTCTTGACTACGGACTACGGCTTAGGAACGACGGACTCCGATGAAAATTGGCATCGCAGGCTTCGCTGGCTCGGGCAAGAGCATGGTCTTCCAATGGCTGACGGGCGTTCCTTCCGACCCGGCCAAGAGCCAGCTTGGCCAGCTCGGCATGGCCAAGGTTCCCGACGAGCGGCTCGATTGGCTGTCGGCCCAGTTCAAGCCGAAGAAAACGACACCGGCCGAAGTGGCCTTTCTCGACACGCCCGGCCTGCTGCCGACCGAGCGGCGCGATAATCCCCGGCGTCTGGGCATCCTCCGCGACGCCAACGGCCTGCTCCTCTTGCTCAACGGTTTCAACGAGGGCGACCTCGCCGGCCAGCTGCGCCGCTTCCGCGAAGAGATCCTCTTTGCGGATCTGGAAATTATCACGAACCGCATCAGCCGGCTGGAGCCGCAGCTGAAGAAGCCGAAGCCGGCCAAGGAAAAAGAAGCGGATCAGAACGAGATCACCCTGCTCCAGCGGCTGGCAGCGGCCCTCGAACAAGGACAAAGCGCGTCCGAACTTGGCCTGAAGGACGAGGAGGAGAAGGTGCTGCGCAGCTTCCAGTTGCTGACGCTCAAGCCGCAGCTGGTGTTCGTGAACCTTGGCGACGACCGCGTCAACCAGCCGTTGCCGGACGACCTGGGCGTGCTGGCTCCGAACGCGATCCAGGCGCCGGTCAAGCTGGAGATCGAATTGCAGGAGCTGCCGGAAGCGGACCGCGCGCTATTCATGCAGGACCTGGGCGTGACCGGCTTCAGCCGCGATACCATCCTGCGCGCAATCTGCGCCGGCATGGGGCGCGACGTGTTCTTCACGGTCGGCGAGGACGAGTGCCGGGCGTGGAGCATTGCCCGCGGGGCGAGCGCGGTTGAGGGCGCGGGCGAGATCCACACCGACCTGGCGCGCGGCTTTGTGCGGGCCGAGGTCGTCGGTTACGACGACTTCCGCCGCGTCGGCTCGATGAAGGAGGCGAAGACAAAGGGCGTCTATCGGCTGGAGGGGAAGACGTACCTCGTGAAGGATGGCGACATCATGCACATTTTGGCCTCGACGTGACGCGGGGCTGCTTGCGGCTTTGCCGGACGGGACACGACAACCGGTCCTTGACCCTCGCTTCGCTTCAGGCCGACGGCATCTGCATCATGCTGACCTTCGCAGGCGCCGCCCTCTGTTGCGCGGCTTTCTTCGTCTGGACCAGCAGCATCGGAAAGATGGTCAGCATGATGATTAGCCAGAACACGACCGCCAGGCCCAGGGCGTGCGACCACTGGAAGCGCAGCAGCAGCCAGATGCAAACGAACCACAGCGCGAAGAACAGCACGTTCAGCAGGATGTTCCCTATCAGGATGCCGATGCGAAAGCGACTCATCTGACCCTGCCGTAACTCGTCCTCGGTCAGCGTCTGCCTGCCGCCGTCCTCGACGAAGCGCGCCGACTCGCCTGGCTTGAACTTGCCGCCCGGCAGGTTCAGGTTGAAACGCACCTTCTGACCGTTGTCCTCGATGACGACCGCCTCGACGAGGCCGTTGGCTTCCCGGCTCCAGGGTCGGTTCGTTTCGGGATCGACGTACTCCGCGCCGGCAATCGGCCCTGTCAGGCGGCGCACGTAGAGCGTCTCCCGCCCTTGCTTCACCGACCAGAAGCGCGGCCATGGTTTGGCCGGATAATACTCGGTGGGACTGAAACTCCAGAGCGCATCGAGCGGCAGGTCCTGTACATCGGGTGTGGCCAGGCGGTAGTCGAGCAGGCACCAGACGGCCAGGAAGACCATCAAGGCGCCGCCCGCGGCCGGCGTGCGCCAGGGCAGACCAGTGGTCGGTTCACTGTAGATGTAGCCCTGTAGCCAGAGCGTACCGATCCAGAAGAACACCGACAGCACGAACCCCACCACCAGCAGGAGAAGAAGCAGGATGAGCATGGCGATCTCGGCGGACCAGGGAATAGCAACGGTCGTTCCTTGGAGGATAGAGGATCGTTTGGCGGGGATCAAGACGGTCACCCAGGCTTCGCCGCTTACCACGCCCGCACCGCACCAGCGGCCACGCGCGAAAAACCCCGCTTGTGGCAGACGCGGAGCCTGTTATAATCCGCCGCCGCGTTGACCTTCCTCTCCCGGTGGCAGGAGACGCCGTACTCTTTCACCTCACGAACCCAGGGGCCTATGGTAGCGACCTTATGCCTGTTTAGCTGCGTGTTGGCCACGGCACAGGACGGCGAGCGCCCCCAGGGCAATAACCCACCGCCCCTGTTCGCGCCCGCGGGCCGGGACAACGGCAACTGGACCCTCGCGCCGCATCTCACCCGGGCCCAGGAACTCGTCTACCGCGGCACCTTTGACGAAGAGGCGTCTTCCAGCGGGGTGCAGTTTAGCCGCTTCTACCGCCTGGAATGCCGCGTCTTCGTCCTCGACGCCCCGCCACGGGGCCTCGACGTTGCCTTCCTCACCATCCTCCGCGCCAGGTCCGCCGCCGAGCGCGGCGGGGAGCAGGCACCCGGTTCGGTGCGTCTGGAACCGGCCCAGGTGGACGGGCAGGGGCACGTCACGCCCGAGGGACGCCGTTCCTTTGCTGTGCCGCTGGAGGGACCGCCCACCGTGGAATGCGGCGCGTTCGTCGAGATGCCGGCACACCGGCTGCGGGCGGAGCAAACCTGGGAAGTGAGTGAAACGGGGCGGCCGGCGCGAACCTGGCGCGTCGCCGGCAGCGACATGGTCAACGGCACCAGCTGCCTGAAACTCGTCGGCGTTCAGCAATCCGACGACTGGGACCTTTCGCGTGCCGATCGTACCGCCTGGCGGCGCACGGACACCGTCTGGGTGTCGCCGCGGCTCGGCATCGCCTACCGGGTCGAGCGGATCGTCGAACGGCGCGATCCGGCCCGCCGCGATCCAAACCATAAGGCCGTCCTCCGCTATGAGCTGGAGAGCAGCCTGCCGTATCCGCGGCAGCTGTACGAGGATCGCCGCGATGAAATCCTCCAGGCCGAGGCGTTCCACGAGCGCGCCGCGCCCCTGCTGGCCCATCCGGGCAAGGAGTCGGCCGCCAAACTGGAGGCGTTACTCGCCAAGATCAAGCATCACATCGAGCACCAGCCGCCGACGCCGTACCGCGAGGCGGTGCTGCAGGTGCAGCGGCGCCTCGAGGCGGCCCAGCGCGGCGAAGCGTCGCCGGTCGCGGTCGACGAAGAGAGCGAAACGCGGCCCACTGTGGCGTCGCTCGGCAACCCGGCTCCCGATTTCCTGGCGACCGACTTCACGCGACGCGAAACAGCCCGTTTGCAGAACTGGCTCGGCAAACCCGTCGTCCTGATCTTCTACAGTCCGACCTCGTTCAAGGCGGAAGAACTGCTGCGCTTCGCCCAGGAACTGTCCGACACGCACAAGGGCGCCATCGCTGTCCTCGGCATGGCCGTGTCCGACGATGCCGAGCGTATTCGCCGCCAGCGCGACGAGCTGCGTCTGACCCTGCCGCTGCTCAACGGCACCGGCCTGCGCAAGAGCTACGAGGTGGAGGCGACGCCCAAGGTGATGCTGCTCGACAGCCAGGGCATCGTGCGAGGCAGCTGGGTCGGCTGGGGACAGGAAGCGCCCGCCGCCGTCGTCGAGGAACTCAAGAAGTGGCTCAGTCCGCGTAAACCGTAGTTCTGGCCCAACTCCTGCAACCCGACTCTTCGTTACGGCCGCCTCACCGGGATCGGCAAAAAGCGCGGTCCAGGGCACCGGTCTCTTGCGATTTCGAGAACGTGACCGATACCATGAGATGGTACTCGGTGCTCTCCCGGCGGCAGGCTACTGGAAGGCCTCAGGGATGACGGAATACCAGATCCAGCCCAATACCCGGCGTTGTGCGATCACCGGCCAGGAACTCCTGCCGGGAGCAAAGTTCTACACGGTCTTGCTCGATCAGGCCGGCAAGTTCGTGCGCCAGGACTACAGCAGCGAGGCGTGGCAAGGACCGCCGCCGGAGGCGTTCAGCTTCTGGAGCGGACGAGTGCCCGCGCCGGACGGGCCGCGCCGGCCGCGGATCGACGACGAGCTGCTTATGGAGTGCTTCGGGCGACTCCAGAACGAGACTGACCCGGGCCGGGTGAGTTTCTGCTACGTGGTCGCCCTGCTGCTGATGCGCCGCAAGCGGCTCAGGTTCGATCGCGTGCAGATGGACGGCGAGCGCGAGGTGTTGGTGTTGCGGTGTGTGCGTGCCGGCATCGTGTACGAGGTGGTCAATCCGCGCTTGACCGAGGAACAGATGGCCGAAGTGCAAGACGAAGTGTTCCGCGTGCTCGGCTGGGAATGACCTGTTGCAGCGGCGACGGCCCCGACCCTTCGGAAGCCAGAAGAGGACTGAGTGCCATGCGACGACTCTCATCGGCCCTGGGCCTGTTGGCCCTCGTCCTGCTCGCGGGCTGCCACAATCTGCCGTGGAATAACAAACCCTCGCCGACGCCGCCGCCCCAGGTGCGTGGCAGTGAAGTTCCGGATGCCCCCACGCTGGTCCGGGTCCTCAACGAGAATGCCCAGCACGTGCAGTCGCTGGAGTGCCGGGACCTCGACATCCTGGCCCATGCGGAAGGCAAGCAGATCGGTCTTACCGGCGTCATGAGTTGCCAGAAACCGCGGAACCTGCGGTTGCAGGCGACTCTGTTCGGCAGTCCCGCCGTGGACATGGGCTCCAACGAACAGGAATTCTGGTACTGGATCAGCAAGGCCGAGCCGCCTTACCTGGTCCACTGCTCTTACCAGGACCTGGGTCGCGGCAACGTCAACCTACCGTTCCCTTTCCAGCCCGACTGGGTCATGGAGGCGCTGGGCATGGCCGAATATAACCCGCAGGGGAAGTATCAGGTACGCGAGGGCCGGGGCACCGTGGAACTGATCGAGGAGACGACGTCGTCGCAGGGGCAGCCGGTGCGGAAGGTGACGGTGTTCAACCGCAGCTCGCTGGGGACGAAGCAGCCGATGGTAATCGCGCACGTGCTGCAGGATGTCAACGGCAAGGAAATCTGCTCGGCGCACATTACCGAGGCTCAATGGGATAAAGCGAAGACTTTCGTCGTGCCGTACCGGGTGACGCTGTCGTGGCCGTCGCAGAAGATCAAGATGGACATGAAGCTCGATTCGCCGCGCATCAACGGCCTGACCGACGTCGCGCGGGCGCAGATGTTCACGCGGCCGCAAATGGCAAACGTGAAATCGGTGGACCTGGCGCAGGTGCAGATGCGGCCGACAAGCCAGGTACAGCGGGCACGCGGGCAAATTCGGTAGCGGGCAGCCCGTTCTTCGACCAGCCCGCAGCGCCGGCATGGGCTCTTTCTTCCCCTGCTGGCGCTGCGGGCTGTTTTCATTCTTTCTCCGGCGCTTTCGGCAGACTCTCGCGCGATACGGTAGGCGGCGGACTCTTGACGTCCCGGCGCAACTTCTTGCGGGCGCGCGACAGGATGGGACCGATGCTGTTCACCGGGATGCGCAGGTCGGTGCTGATCTCTTCGTAGGTGCGGCCTTCCAGGTAGTAGAGCCGAACGATCTCGCGTTCCTTGCCCGGCAATTTGCTGAGCAGTTTTTCGACTTCCTCGAGACTTTCCAGCCCCAGCTGCGCTCGCGGCGGCTCTTCCGGTTCCGGCATGGCCGCTGCCGACTGGCCGTCCTCGCGCGGCTGCACTTCACGGGCCGCCGCGCGCCGGGCCAGTTCGTGAACGGAGATGCGGCGAGCGATCACCGTCAGGTACGTCGCCAAGCTACTGTTGCCGCGGAACTGGCGGAGCACGGCGTAATCGTGGGCGACGATCTGCAGGAGGACCTCGGCTGCCAGGTCTTCGGTGTCCTCCGCGCGTAACGGCGTGCTGCGCAGGTAAGCCGTGTGATGGACGACATGATAAATCAGACCGAGGAAACGATCGACGAAATCGTTCCACGCGCCCGGTTGATGGTTGAGACAACGTTGCAGCAACGTGCGATCGACGTTCGTCAGGGCCACGACAGGTTCCTCGCAGTGCCAGGCATCGATGACAGGTGACCGTTCCGCTCTGCTCGCCATTCTAGCCGATCCCACGCGGCGGGGGTAGGGCGGACCCGCGGTTTCCCCGACCTTGCGCGAGGCTCGGGGTTCGGGCGGGGATGGACATGACGCGTTCCTTTCAGTCGTCGTGGTAACCGTCATTTAACTGCAAAAACCCGAAGTCGCCGGACATTCGTCCTTCAGAACGCCGCGCTCGGTTCATTCGCCACGGCGCGCTCGCCCCCTGGGAGCCTGCCCTCACTTTTGCTATCCTGTCACGGATTGGTTTACGCCATCCCGGTTTGCGAGGCATCCCACGCATGAGCACTGCACCCGCCGATCCCTGGTTCCAGTCTCTGTTCGCCGAACGCATTGGCGGCGCCAACTACGGCAAGGGCAACGAGATCTACAAGTTTGAGAAGATCAAGCGCGCCAAGCGCGCCGCCCTCGCCGCCCATCCCGAGCGCAACCTGCTTGACTTCGGTATTGGCGAAAACGACGAAATGGCCGAGCCGCTGGTGCGCGACGTGCTCAAGCGCGAGGTGGACAAACTGGAGAATCGCGGCTATGCGGACAACGGCATTACTGCCTTCAAGGAAGCCGCCGCCGGCTTCATGAAGAAGGTCTTTGGCGTCACGCTCGACCCCATCACCGAGGTCAACCACGCCATCGGCTCGAAGCCGGCCCTGGCGATGCTGCCCGCCGCGTTCATCAATCCCGGCGACGTGACCCTGATGACAGTGCCTGGCTATCCCGTGGCCGGTACCCACACACGCTACTACGGTGGTGAGGTTTACAAGCTGCCGCTCCGCGAGGAGAACGGCTTCTATCCCGATCTGGCGGCAATCCCGGCTGACATTCGCCGTCGTGCCAAGCTGCTGGTCCTCAACTATCCGAACAGCCCAACCGGAGCCGTGGCGACGCGCGACTTCTATCGCCAGGTCATCGACTTCGCCCACACCAATCGCGTTGTCGTTGTCCAGGACGCGGCGCACATCCTTTTGAGTTATGACGGATCGCCGTTGAGCTTTTTGCAGGTGGACGGGGCCCGCGAGGTCGGCGTCGAAGTGCATTCGCTGTCGAAGGGTTTCAACATGATCGGCTGGCGCATGGCGTGGGTGTGCGGCCATCCGAAGATCGTACAGGCGTATGCCGACGTCAAGGACAATTGCGACTCCGGCCAGTTCATGGCCATCCAGCAGGCGGCGCGCGCGGCTCTGGAACATCCGGAGATCGGCGATCAGACGCGGACGAAGTATCAGCGACGTTTGCAGAAACTGGCGACGGCGCTCGGCAAGGTTGGCTTTCACGCGAAGATGCCGGGCGGCACGTACTTCCTCTACGTTCGCGCACCGAAGGAGTGCAGTGGGCGGAACTTTGCCAACGCCGAGGAAGCCTCGCAGTTCCTCATCATGGAGCAGTCAGTCTGCTGCGTGCCGTGGGACGACGCGGGCGCATACCTGCGCTTCTCGGTGACGTACCTGGCAAAGGGTGAGGCAGAGGAAGACGCCCTGATGGCCGAGACGGTGGAGCGCCTGGGACGGTTGCAGCTGCAGTTCTGACGTATTCGCGCGGCGGTTCGCTTCGCGGACAAAGGGCGCGTCCAGACCGGTGGGACCGGCGTCTCGCCGGTCCCAGGGCGCTGAACCGGCGAGACGCCGGTCCCACCGAAGTAATTCCTGGACAGCCCGCAAAGTCTCCTTCTGCCCTCTTCCATTCTTCATGCGAGATTCACTCCGACATCTCAAGAGGTTGCTAATCTCCTCATCAGGAGAGGTATTTGCGCATCAATTGAGGAGAACACCAATGATCGTGAAGATGGTCCTGCCGTTCTGTTGTTACTGTCACCGAGTCCGCGACGAGGAGGAAGGCTGGCTCCTCCTGCCCGGCCGCTGGGACCGCGACGACGAAGTGGAGTTCCGTCCCACCGTTTGTCCAGAGTGCCGTGTTTGGCCGCTGCCGCTGCACCTGGAGGAGTTGCAAGGCAAGTAAGCCCGCAGTAGTTCATCACCGCCGCGGCCTTGTTCCCGAGTCTGTCCATTTCGCGGCACACTGCCCTATCCGGCGGCCCGCCCACGTCCTCGTTTTGCGCCTGGATCAGCATCTTCACACGTCTTGCCAGGCGCGCCTCCAATGAAATTCCTCTGCATTCGTGTTCTCCCAGCGTCGATGGACCGGCACCACCAGGCGCGGAACTGACGTGACATGCGCTAGTCCTTGAACAAGCGTGTCCCCCGCCTCTGGGAGGTCGCCAG
>JRHI01002099.1_pt1 | contig 14624 bp, 14 predicted proteins | sample 215371 | NCBI WGS metagenome assembly JRHI01 (sample SAMN02929681, study PRJNA255918) | sediment metagenome | biome: cave system; feature: Ice Cave; material: Sediment; isolation source: sediment from deep within a dark volcanic ice cave with no known source of... ...
GGGCAGCCTTGTGTGCAGCGGGCGTCGGCGCAGTGATGTGGCTTGAGCTGCACCCCGCCAACAGCGCACCGAGCATGCCGACGACGAGTAACACCGTGATCACTGCACCACGTCTGACCAGCCCTGACACAGTGTTCCGACGTCCGGTCGCCGGATCCGACCTGCTCACCCCCACGGGCACCATCCATTTCCGTGATCTACTACAAGGAGTTCAGTCTGCCGCCCCGGACTGACAGACTTCGGCGGCCACGCCGCCTGGATACGTGTACCGACGCGCGGCGACGTCGCTTGGTTGCCTGTAGGCTGATTCATACCGGCAGGTGCCCGCATGCTAGCGTCCTGCCCGTCGCGTCGAGTGACCCGACACCAGCGCCGCTAGCTCAACTGGCAGAGCAGCTGACTCTTAATCAGCGGGTTCGGGGTTCGAGTCCCTGGCGGCGCACCATCTGGCCTGGTAGACGATCCGCAAGGATCGTCCAGCCAAGATTACAGGACACTTTTTCGGACACTTTTCGCCTTCATCCCTCCCCTGACTCCATCAACTTTTCGAGGACGTCGGCGGTCTGCCGGTCGGTCAGCTTGCGCCCAAGATAACGATCCTGCGTCATGCTGACCTTGGAGTGCCCGAGGTGGTCGCTGATCTTGCGGGTGGACACGTCAGCATCGTCGAGGAAGCTCGCGACGGTCTTGCGGAGCATGTGACTGACCAGCCCGTCCATCTGTGCCTGGTCGCGGACCTGGAGCCCGAGGGTCTTGCGCAGGGCCGTGTCCGGCATGTGGGGTTGCAGGAGTGCGCCGAGGTAGCCGCCGGTGAGACCACCGAGGCCGCTGGCGCCTCCCAGGGGCGAGTTCGGGGCGATCGCGCCGCTAGTCACCGACAGCACGGCGTAGGTCAGTCAGCGCGCCGATGATCGAGGTGAGGGCGGTGCTTAGGAGCGCGGCGGGGCAACGGTAGCGACCGGATGCCGGTGCCGACGACGATGTGCCCGGTAGGGACCACCGCCGACGCTCTAGATGATCGCTCCGATGATCACCCCGGGTATGGTGCAGGTGATCGGTTGTCCTGCGAGTGGACTGGTGAGTCGGTGTTGACAGTGATACCGGGCCAGCGCACCGGGTCCCGCGATGAACGTTGAACAGCAAGTTGGTGGGGAGTGACTTGCGGTTTGGGGACGTGTAAAACGTCGAGTTGGACCGGGAGCAGGAAAAACTGCTCCGGACATGCCAACCGGCGCGGTCAAGACGGAGATCAGCAGGCCAGCGGCGAACCCCAGCAGGCCCTGTTGCCAGCTCATGTGATCGAGCAGGCCACCAGACGGGCAACTGGTCACCGCTGACCACGCCGCGCAGCGGCTCGGGATCCCCAAGCAGTATCAAGCAGGCACCAACAGCGGCTCGCCTGCGACCTTGCATGAGGCTTTTCAGTCTGTAGTGAGATTTCGCGGGTAAAGTCCTGTCTGCGGTCGGTAGCTGTTCGGCATCCAACGTCGTCGACACCAGTAGGAGGGTGCCCGATGGAACCGCCGAGCTGGACGTCGGACGACGTGGACATGGAGAATCCCAGCATCGCCCGGGTGTATGACTACTACCTCGGCGGCTCGCACAACTTCGTCGTTGACCGTCAGATGGCCCGTCAGGCGATCGAGCTCTGGCCAGAACTACCGGTGATCATGCAGGCCAACCGGGCATTCCTGCGCCGCGCAGTGCGCTACCTGGTCAGGGCGGGCGTCACCCAATTCCTGGACATCGGTTCGGGCATCCCCACCGAAGGCAACGTGCACGAGGTCGCCCAGGCCGCCGCACCCGAAACCCGAGTGGTCTATGTGGACATCGACCCCGTGGCCGTCCAACACAGCCGCGACATCCTGACCGGAAATCCGCGCGCCGACGTCATCCAGGCCGATCTGCGCGACGTGGCGGCGATCTTCGATGACCCGCGGACCAGGCGACTGCTCGACCCCACTCAGCCGATCGGTGTGCTCATGGTGGCGATACTGCATTTCGTCCCGAATGAGGCGGACCCGGCGAGCATCGTCGCTCAGTACCGCAAGATGATGGCGCCCGGAAGCTATCTCGCCGTCTCGCACGCCAGCCACGTGGGCCGCCCCGACCAGGTCGGACCGCTCACCGACCTCTACCGGCACACCGCCGCTCCGTTGACGATGCGCTCGCGCCCGGAGATCGAAGCGTTGCTTGGCGGGTTCGAGCTGGTGGCCCCCGGAGTGGTGTTCATGCCGCTGTGGCATCCGGACTCGCCGGTCGACGTGGATGACCATCCCGAGCGATTCAGCGGTTACGCTGGAGTAGGCAGGCGAGAATGATCCACGCAGATCACGAGGCATCCGCTCGACGACGGGCCCTCCTCTAGTTCGTCCAGCCATGGATCTTCACGACTTTGACCTCCGCCTGGCGGCTCGCGCGTTCCGGACTGGTGGCCGCCGACCGAGCACGGCCGTCAGGCCGCGCGCAGTGTCGGGGGTTCAGGTCCCGCGGCGGTACGACCAGACCGCCGCGGCGAGATCGCCCAGCAGCCCAGCTACTCCGACAACCCGTTTCGCCCACGCTAACCGCTCGACCGCCGTGTTCACCAAACTGAACGCTCTAGCGGGTGCTGGTGATTCGGTTCTTACCGACACCCCAACTAGCCTCAGTCGACGTGGCTAGAGGATGAAAAGCATCTCCTGGTACGTCGGCAGCGGCCAGAGATCATCGGCGACGATCCCTTCGAGCAGATCGGCGCCCGACCGCACCGCGGCCATGGCGGGCAACAGTGCATCGCGGGCGTGCTCGGCCTCCGCGAGCGCAGTCTCTCCCGCGTGCGCCGCGAGAGCTGTCTTGAGGTCCCTCAGCGCTGCCCGGAGGTCGGCGAGCGGCGTGGTGACCTCGGTGAGCGTCGAGGTATCCGCCCCGACGCCGGCCGCCTTGAGGGCGCCGAGGTTGAGTGCCAGCTCTGTCTGGTAGCGAACCGTGGCCGGAAGGATCAGGGTCGAGCCGACCTCGAGCGTCAGACGGGCTTCGACGCCGATGGTCAGTGCGTACTGCTCCAGGCCGATCTCGTACCGGCTGTGCATCTCGCGGCGGCTGAACACCTTGTAGCGCTCGAACAGTTCCATCGACGGCTCGGTGATGAGCTCGGGCAGGGCGTCGAGCGTGGTGCGCAGGTTCGGCAGTCCCCGCTCAGCCGCTTCGATCTGCCACTTGTCGGAGTAGCCGTCACCGTTGAACACGACGGCGCCGTGGGTGATGATGATCTCCGTGAGCAGGTTCTGCACCGCGGTGTCGAACCCGGTACCGGCCGCCACCGCGGCTTCGATGCCGCTCGCACAGTAGTCGAGGGCCTCGGCCATGATGGTGTTGATCGTGACCATCGGGACGGCGACCGTCTGCATCGAGCCTGGCGCGCGGAACTCGAACCGATTGCCGGTGAACGCGAAGGGGCTGGTCCGGTTGCGATCGCCCGGGTCGGTCGGCAGAACGGGGAGCGTGTCGACGCCGATCATCATCGTGCCCTTGCTCTTCGACGAGGTCGCCGCACCCTTGGCGATCTGCTCGAAGACGTCCGCGAGCTGGTCGCCGAGGAAGATCGAGATGATGGCCGGTGGGGCTTCGTTGGCTCCGAGACGATGGTCGTTGGTCGCCGACGCCACCGATACCCGCAGCAGGCCCGCGTACTTGTGCACCGCCCGGATGACAGCCGCGCAGAACACCAGGAACTGCGCGTTGTCGTGGGGGGTGTCGCCAGGAACGAGCAGGCTACCCAGATCGGCGTTTCCGAGTGAGAAGTTGACGTGCTTGCCGGAGCCGTTGACCCCGTCGAACGGCTTCTCGTGAAACAGGCACTCCATGCCGTGCTTCTTTGCGATGGTCTTGAAGGTCGTCATCAGCAGCTGCTGATGGTCGGCCGCAACGTTGCCGCGCTCGAACATCGGCGCGATCTCGAACTGTCCGGGTGCGACCTCATTGTGACGGGTCTTGGCGGGGATCCCCAGCTTGAACAGCTCACGCTCGGTATCCATCATGAAGCCGAGCACGCGCTCGGGGATGGCACCGAAGTAGTGGTCATCGAACTCTTGGCCCTTCGGAGGCTTGGCGCCGAACAGTGTGCGACCGGAGTTCAGCAGGTCCGGGCGGGCCAGGAAGAAGTGCCGATCGATCAGGAAATACTCTTGTTCGGGACCGCAGAACGACACGATGTGACCGGCATCTTCGTGACCGAACAGTTTCAGGATGCGCTCGGCCTGGGTGGCCATCGCCTGCTGCGAACGCAGCAGCGGGGTCTTGTGGTCGAGCGCCTCGCCGGTCATGGACACGAAGATCGTGGGGATGCACAGCGTGTTGCCGTTCGGGTTCTCGAGTACGTACGCCGGGCTCGTCACATCCCAACCGGTGTACCCGCGGGCCTCGAACGTATTGCGCAGCCCGCCGCTCGGGAAGCTGGACGCGTCCGGCTCGCCCTGGATCAGCGACTTGCCGCCGAACTCGGCGAGCGCCGAGCCGTCGGAGACGGGTTCGAGGAAGCTGTCGTGCTTCTCAGCGGTGAGACCGGTCAGCGGGTAGAAGACGTGCGCGTAGTGGGTCGCGCCCTTCTCCAGCGCCCAGTCTTTCATCGCGGACGCCACGGCGTCGGCGACCATGGGATCGAGAGGCGCTCCGCGCTCGATGGTCGCTATCACCGACTTGTAGACCGACTTGGGCAGGCGCTTCTGCATCACGACCTTGCTGAACACGTTCTCGCCAAAAACCTCGCCGGGAGTCTCGGTGTCGGTGAAGCTGACGGCGGGGGGCACATAGGCCTCGACGTCCTTGATCGCCTGCAAACGGACGGTGTTTCCACTCATCTTCTCGCCTCTCGCCCAGGTATTTGCGCTCCGCAGCTGTTCGCGAAGCCCAGCCGCCGAACTGTACGGCGCCGCTATAGCGGGAGTGTTTCGCTCCTGTGAGCGCTGCAATGCGGGGAGCAACTGAGCGGCCCAGCGCCCACTGATTAGGCCGAGTGGCGTAGAAACCCCTGACCAGACCATGGACGCCCGTGCATTTCCGGACACGAATTGGAGTGACCACAATTCGGAGAGTTATGGACACTTCGGTTCGGGCGTGTCCTCGGTTCCGGGGTGGTCGCTAGTGTCGCGTAATGATGTCCATTGAACGGTCGGCGGTGGTCGAGGACGTTGTCGGTGGTTTTGGTCCACACGTGCGCGATCCCCAACTCAGCGGCCAGCAGCAGCGAGGACCAGTGGTGTCAGGCGCGCGGTACCGTGTGTGCATGATCCGGAGGTGGCAGTTGTGTCGCTGACCTCGCAGCTCCACTACGGTGCCCTCGGAGCATGGTGCGCGGCATCTCTGGCCGGCACTGCCACGCTCGTCGATGAGGTCCAGGCTGCCGCTGTTGGCCACTCGCCGGTGCGACCGCCTGGCGATGTCGTCGACCGCGATCACTGGGCAACCATCGGTGGCGCGTTCGGGCACCGTCTAGCGTTCGCCGTCGCCCATCAACCGCCCTACGCCGCGTACCTGGGAGCAGCGCGCGCCGGATTGCTCGGTGGTTCCACGCTGCACCGCATGCTCACCCGCTGGCCTGGCGTCCCCGACCTCGGTGCTGACCCGCTCGACGACCAGCCCGGTACGGCCGATGCCCTGATCGACAGCTTCACCGATCAGTTGATCGACTATCTTGCAGAGCACGCCATTCCCGGCATGATCGCCACCACCCGGCGGGCGGAGGAGATCCTCGCCCGGGCATGCTGGGTCCTGACCGGGTGGGAACACGCCTACCGCAGCGGAGCCCTACCTCCGGCGATCGCCCGCGCGCACGAGGAACTGCCGTGGACGCCGGCCCAGGACGACGCTGAGACCACTCGGGCTGCGGTGGACCTGCTGCTGTTGAGAACACCGGTGCACCTCGTGCAGGAGTTGGTCACCCTCGCGGGCCGGCTCCACGCCAGCGGCTGCCTCGATCAGTTCCGGGCGCTGGCCGGGAACCCACCGGCCGGCGCGGCGCTCGGTCTCACGCAACCGGTGTTCGTACCGCACTGGGCTGACGGGGACGTCATCGTCGGCGACACCCTGCTCGACGTCAAAACAATGATCTCCCTCCGCGACCGCGACCAAGTCGCCCGGTGGCTCTACCAGCTGCTCGGTTACGCGTGGCTTGACAGCACCGCCGACCTCTACGGAATCCGCAACGTCGGGTTGTACCTCGCGCGCCACGGTGTACTCGTCACATGGCCACTGGACTACTTCGAGCAAACTCTCGTGCACATCCCAGGGTGCGTCCCACCGGCACGCCGGGAATTCCTCAGCCACGCCGTCGACGTTTCGGCCCTCGAATGCGCTGTGCGGTTCGATACCCCCGCGGCGCGAACCCGCACCACCGTCTAGCGCGGACTTGGCAGCGTCCTGCTCACCCAGCACCTCACCAAACCGCCGTGAGGCCGCCCGGTGGCATCGGGAACGCGAGCGTGAACAAGCCGCCTGCGCGTGCTGTGGTGGCAGTTGCGCGAGGTCGGTGGCGCCGCTCCGGTGGAAGACAATCGCCTGACCAGGTACGGTGCCGGTGAGAGGGGCAGTCGGGAGAGATCTCGTCAACTCGGCGATGACCAAGCGTTGACCGCACGGCCGCGGTTCGGCTGTCGAGTCACGGGCAATCGGGGCGCGGAGGACGATGATTACCGAGGGAGATCGCCCCAAGCCTCCAGAGCTGGTCAGTCTTTACGCTGAAATCCCAGCAGTGTTCGGGACGTTGAAAGAGGAATTTCAGGTTCCCGATACCTACGAACTTATGTTGTATCATGTGGATGCCGCGGAGCCGTTCTTGCGGAATACAGTTGACATTGCTGCGATCACTATGCGGAAGATCCAAGCCTTGCGCTGGGTGGCTAAGCCCGGCGTCGAGACCACGAACGATATCGTTGTAACTCTTGCTGCAGATCTTTTACGATCGCTTGATTACTTGGTGAAGTGCTGTAACGATCAAGCCAACGCCGATTCGCTGACGAGGTTCAAGCACCAAGTTGCGCTCGCTGCTCGACACGCTGGCGGTGACGGCGGCGGCGGCGTTGCCAGGCTACGATAAAATCATTCCTTAACTTCTTTGTAGGTGACAGACTCCTCACGCGGTCACGCAGGTACCCATACCTCCAAGGTATCGGATATTGTCCGACTCCATCGTGGGCGCTGTAGCCCGGCACCAGCATTGTCACCGACCACGCCAGCCCCATCGCTGTCGACCGTTGACCCACCTGGCGTCTCTCCGTGTAGTTGCGCCCCAGGCAGATCCAGGGGTGACCCTGCAGACCACGCCCTACGGCTCGGGGAAACGATGCGCGACGGCGCTGTCTCCTGCTCGACCACGCTGCGAACCACGGCGGGTGGCACCTTCTCGGTTAACGAAGGCCGAAGGACCCTGGTGAGATGCCAACACATGAAGTGCTGGCGATAGTCCACGCTCTCTGCGCTGTCGATGTCGACCAGCAGACCCGTGATGTTCACTCCTGCGTCAAGGCGAGCCTGACCGATAGCGCTGTTGACCGCTCCCGCCACTGCGCGGGACTCGGCTTCGCCGCTGCCGATCATTGTTGCCTCCGGTCATCCCAGATTCAGTCAGATGATCCACGGTGCTGGGAGAGCAGGCGGGCGCGGAAGTCGTTCACCCTCGCCCTGGTCTCCTCAGCTCGTTGGGTCTCGCTAGTCTCGAACGTCTTGAATACCGCCTCGGCCCCATACTCATCAATCAGGCCCTGGGCGACACGGGTCACCGCGTCCCGAACGAAGGCGGAGAGCGTCTGCCCCTGGTGCCGTGCGACCACCTCTAGCAGGGATCGCTCGTCCGCCGGCACGCGGAAGCAAATGGGAGAGGACTCGCTGGCCATTGGATCTCCCCTCCGCCTAGTCGAGATGCCGGGCTACGTCACGTCGCATGCCGGTGTTGGACCTAGCCTAGCGTTGTATAACTTATACGTCAACGCTATGGTGCTACGTAAATCGCCTGGGTCGACCGCTTCCAGGTAGGTGATCCATGGGCCATCCCCGGTCGGCGACCGTGGAGCTCATTGCGATCTTGAACGGCTGCCAGCAGCTGTTCGGCAATCTTCCGCTCAGTCTGTATCGCGCTTGCGCGCCGCAGCGACGTCACGCCTGATGCGCCGGGCCACGTCGGCCGCGCAAGCAGGCCCTGCCTGGCGCAGTCGACGTGGCCCGGCGCTCTGGCTCACTCCATCGCTGGACTTGTTTGACTTCTACGTATACGTATACAGTACTCGTGGAGGTGGTGCAGATGTTCAACATCATGTTCCTGCTGGCAGCTCTGGTGTTCGCCCTTGGCGTGTTGATCGGGTCAGTTCTGCAGACTCAAGCCGTCGACCGAAGGTATCGGCGGGTAGCGCTACGGGTGCGAGAACTCCACGAGCTCGAGGATGTCCTGGCGGAGAAAGACGAAACCATGGCGAGGAGCGGTCACCCTCGGGCGAGCTAGCAGCGACACCCAGCTGGGGCCTCACGCGTGGCCGTTGACAGGTAGTGGCCATTGGCAGGTAACGGGTGTCCGCGGAGAAACGCTAGCCGGCCCGGACGCTGTCCCGCTTGAGCGACTTGCCCGTGACTGCCTAGCTGACGTGCAGTCGTCGCCATTCTGGCCTAAGCAGCTCGACCCGCAGCGAGCGCTGGCCTCAAGACCGGCTCAGTCCCACAGCTCATGAGGAATACGAGACCAATGGCAACCGGCACCATCATCAATGATTCCTCCGCCGATGCGACGAGCAACACAGCTGACCTGTTGCCACGCGTCGCCGCCGGAGATTCGGCAGCCTGGGAAGAAATCCTTCGCCGGTACAGTGCGCTCGTGTCCACGACGGTACGAGCGTTTCGTCTCCAAGACGCCGACACGCTCGATGCAGTGCAGACAACCTGGCTACGGCTCGCCGAAAACGCCCACCAGGTACGGCATCCAGCGCGGCTGGGTGGGTGGCTCGCGACCACCGCCCGCCGGGAATGCCTACGCATCCTGCGCCAGCTCACACCCATCCCGCACCTCTTTGAAACGGATCTAGAGGCTGTCGCTGATTCATCAGCGGGACCCGAGCAGAGCGCTATCCAAACCGACAGCACACGCAGGTTATGGAAGCACGTCGACGAGTTGTCACCCCGTGGGCGCACCTTACTGCGAGCGCTGTTCACCGACAGTGGCCGCCCCTATGCGGAGATCGCTAGCGCCCTCGGAATCCCGACCGGCGCAATCGGGCCCACTCGAACGCGAGCCCTACAACAGCTACGAGACAGACTCGACAAACACAAGCCGGAAGAAGGAGTCTGCCGATAACCACGACGCTGCCCAGCGTGAGTGGGCACCACAATCACTGATCTGGACACTTCCGGTAGTAGTCCAGGTCAGTTCGCGACCAAGAACGTTGCCAAAGATCATTACTACGCGTGAGCATACCGTGCGGTCCGTTAGCTGCCCATCTCGGTTGTGCCGCTTGCACGGCTGGGACAGGTGACTACGGGCATGGTGCCAACCGCCCCTGAGATGACCACGTAGAACCGATCGGATGGGGCCACAGCCTGGCGCACTGCACCTGACGGCACGACGCTCGTTGATCTCGTCCATTGGACGTACGGCGGTCTCCCCCGCGATACTGTCGACCGGTGATCATGCACCCCGTAACCGCGATGAGCTGCGAGCCGTCAAGGGCGCGAGCCGGCGGAAGAGCTCGACGAGCGGCCCCGCAGTACCAGCGTCGTAAGGGCGCACGGAGAAACACCCGATGAATGACCCCAGCGGCGTGTGAGCGCCGCAGGTTCAACGTTAACGAGGAGGCACTGATGAGCACCAACGACCCTATGCGGGACCTCCGCGAATCGACCGATGCCCTTGATGAGGTCACACTCAGTTGTCTCGGTCACCTCGCCGATCGGGACTCCGACCTTGCCGAGTGGGTCAGGGCGGTCACTGCCCACTCTCGCGCGGTGGAAGCCGTAGTACAGCGCCTGGAAACCACCCTGAAAATAACCCGCATGAACGCCGGATTGGATCCGCTCTAGGCAGGAGTCCGCAGCCCGACCATCAAGCCGATCCCCCGTCTCATCCAGTACACCGTCCCACGATGTCCTCCACGACGGGGGCCAGGTCACGCTTCGTCTCTGCGTTCCGCCCCACCGGTTTCCGAGTCCTTCGCCGACATGCTTCTGCCCTACATGCGCGCCGATCGGCCGAACCGGCCCTGGGGGCCGGGTGGGCCCTGGCACCTTCCCGGTACCTACCCCCAAGGCCCCCACCAAGCAGATCACTCGATCAACGGAGCCTGCGAATGCCGCACCCCCGGCAGAGCACCTTCAGCGGCGGGCCAGTCGCCGCTCCGACCTGCTGCCGTAGTCAAGGTTGTAGTACGCGAACACCTCCGGCTCCGCCGTGGCGGTCAGCTCCCCGTCGGTGTCGATCGCCGGGGCGCCGTGGACCACCTTCTTGGGGTACTGCACCCGGACTGCATTCGGCGAGACCGTCGCACCAATCACCGGCACAAACGCCAACCGGTGCCGACTGATCATGCCCACCTTGACCGTGACGAAGCTTGGTTCATCACTGATCGTGTCAACGTAAACGGCTTCCAGAATCCCGATCTTGTTGCCCTCGCAATCGATCACATTGTGGCCCAACCAGTCCCGGAGATTCTCCGCGGCGAACATGGGATCCGACTACCCATCCGGCCTCACCCCAAACCCCCCACCGAACACGCTGCCGGGCCATGACGAGCCCGCTGTGGGGTTCCAGAAGTCGTCCTGTGCCGCTGACCTGGGTGATCGGAGTGCCCGGCTGACGGGGCATGATCGTGAGCCGTGTCGTTGCGTCTGCTCTACTCGGTCTCCTGCGGCTGCTGAACCTGCTGTTGTTGCCCGGCCGCCCGTCGGCACCCAAGGACGTCAAACTCCGCAGCCAGATCGAGAACGTGAACTCTCCGCCATCGACGACCTCGACGGACTTGGGTAGGTACCTGACGCTATGTGGCACAGGCACCGAGCGGCCTCCGACCAGCGCAGAGCGCTCATGATCCCGCTGCTCGGTTATTGGAGACTCGGCGCCATGGATTCGTAGGTACGCAACAGCACAAAGATGCGGCGTTTTCGTCTCCTCCGGCATCCTGGCAACCGGTTTGGTGCTGGCGGCCGGGAGCACCGCCTTCGCCTCAGACAACGGCGGGGACGGTGGCCAGGGCGGGAATTCCCTCTTTGGCGACGGCGGTAACGGCGGCGATGGAGGCGCCGGCGGCAATGGCGGTGACAGTTGGACCGGCGGCATTGGCTGTAACACGTTCATCTGTAACCATCCAGCCGGTGTAAGCAGATGTTCGCCGGTGGTGACATGGTGTGGTGCACCAAGGGGCTGGGATCTGGCCAGGTGGCTGGGCTGCCCCGCGTTATCCGGACAACTGCTTAATGAGCTGTTTCATCATGCTACGAACTGTCAGTCCAAATGCTCAGGGCAATCTTCATCTTGGGATCCGAGCTCTGAGTAGAGACGTTGGGTAGCAGAATAACGGCCGAGCACGATAGCGGAGGATCACCAGGCGTCCCGTCGGCGCCGGCGGCATAGCAGACCGCCGGCGACTCGGGGGTCAGCGTCCGATCGCTGGTGCCTCCGGCGAGGCTCGGATGTCGTAGCTGGTAACCGGTCAGGGGCTTGCTGGGTGGAGCGCGACGAGCGACTCGAACCCCGATAGCTCGATGAGCCGGCGAGTGGGCGAGTCGAGCGGCACGATGAGTTCCAGCACGATCCGCAGCGCCTGCAGCCGAGATGCCAGTGCAAACAGGATCCTTACTCCGGCGCTGTCCAGGTAGATGAGATCGGTCAGGTCGACCGACACCTTTGCCGGCTGACTGGACATCGCCTCCCGTATCTCGTCCTCGACGGCTGCGGCGTTTGCTAGATCGATCTCACCGCTGAGAGCGATGCGCATCGACCCGTCCTCGGCGCTGGCCGCAACCCTCGCGTTGGTCATCGAGCTGCCTCCTCGGCCAGGCGGCGACGTATGACGACGTTGGTTCCGGTAGGGCCATGATCGATACGCAGATCGTCGCTGCAGCTTCGCATGAACTGCGTCCCGCGCCCTCGGTTGTGACGTCCTCGGTCCTCACCATGAGGCGGACGCCAACGGCCCGTGTCCTGGACGGTGGCAAGCACATCCGGCAACTGGAGTTCCAGATGCACCGTCACGGTGCCACCACCAGGTCCATAGGCGTGCTCAACGGCATTGGTGCACGCTTCGCCGACAGCGACGAGCAGATCAGCGACCGGACGCGGCGCGGCACCGACCGCCGACAGCCAGCGGCGCACCGCAACGCGGATATCCCTCAGCGACCAGGGCAGCGCCGGCATGACCAGGTCTAATGGACCGATCTCACCGCTGTCCTGGCGGCGCACCGCCAGCATGGCCACATCATCGCCAGGAGGATCACCGCCCACCAGTTGGGCCATGACCTCCGCACAGACGGAGTCCACCGGACCAGCCACGACCGTCGCACGCAGACGGTCGAGGCCTACATCAAGGGAAGTTTCTCGGCGCTCAATCAAGCCATCAGTGTAGAAGCAGAGCAGCGCGCCCGGCGGCAGGTTGATGGTCGTCGCCCGGCGGCGCAGCCCACCGGGCACACCCACCGGATGGTCGCTGGGCACGTCGAGCAGGATCGCAGGTTGACCGGGGAGGGCAAGCACCGGCGGAGGATGGCCCGCCGAGGACAGGTGCAGCCGCTCAAACGACGGCTCAGACATCGCCAACAGCACCGTGGCCATCGTGTCGGGCTCGAAGTGCTGCATCTGCTGGTCAAGTCTGCCCAGCACCTCGGTGGGATCACCGCCAAGCAGTGCATAGCCGCGCAACCCGCTGCGCAGCCGACCCATCACGTCAGCGGCAACAAAGCCGCGGCCCACCACATCTCCGATCACGATGCACAACCAGCGGGAGGGAAGGGTGAAGACGTCATACCAGTCGCCGCCGACCCCACCGCTCTGCGCTGGAACGTAGCGGGCCGCCAATTCAAGGCCCGGCACCACCGGCAGCCGCAGCAGGCTGCGCTGAAGCACCGCCGCAGCAGCCCGTTCAACCTCAGCGCGCCGGGATTGGGTAGCGAAAGCGACCCGGTCGCCCACGATCTGGAGCAGGCTGACGTCGTCGTCGCTGAACCTGCGGGGGATGAGTGTCCCGACGTGAAGAACACCGATGACCGTCCCGCCGATCAGCAGCGGAACCCCGAGTAGGGAACAGATCCCCTGCTCCCGAAGGATCGGATAGAGCTCATTCGTGTGATCGACCTGCTCCGTCACCGGGCACTTTTTCGCCGCGACGCGACCGGCGAAACCCTTCCCCATCGGGATACGAATTCCCTGACGGACCACCGCTTCGATCCCCCTGGCAGCGGTCGCTACAAGCTGCTGGCTGGAGAAATCGATCAGAAACACACTGGCTGTGTCGACCTCAAGGAGCTCTCGCACCCGGTCAAGCAGCTCGATCAACAGGTCCTCGACATCGAGGTGGGCAAGCGCCGCGTCGGTCACGGACTCGATCCGGTGCAATCGGTAGTCATCCGTAGCCGGAGTGTTGCTCGGCTCGCCCGGCGTAGACACGAGCAGAGCGTATCCCACATTCGGGCGCAATGGTTCGCCTTTGCGCAGATCAAACGGCTTCCGAACAGATCAAAGGGCTCTTCGCGATCACGCCTCCAGCAAATCGAACCCCCCGGCGAGTCCGAAGATTCCAGCCCTTGGAAACGATGGGGTCCTTCAACGGGCTGGCCCGCACGATCGCAACGAACTGGCGGTGCTGGCCGTCCGATCAGCCGGACGCGTGGACCCCGTCAGCGACCTAGCCTATGGTCGAAGTGTGAGCAGCAACTTCCCCGCTGACATCCTGGAGCTACGGGTTGCAGAGCATGATCCAGACACTCGCGTGGTCACCGTGGTGGGCGAACTCGACGCGCTGACCGCACCGAAACTGGGCGCGTTGCTGACCGCACAGCTGACCTCGGCCCAGGTCGTGGTGGTGGATCTTGATGGCGTGCAGTTCCTGGCATCTGCCGGGTTGTTCGTGCTGTTGGAGGCCAACGAACTCGCTACAAGAGAAGACCGCGCGCTGTGGCTGGTGTACAACTCCAAGACTGTCAACCTCGCGCTGGAGGCGGCCGGACTGCGGGAGTACTTCACCTTCGCGGACAACGTGCCGGCCGCCCTGGAGAACTCACCCTGACCCACCGCGGCGCTACTTGATCTGTTCGGCGTGCCCACCCACGTTCACGCGCTGACCTCCGTCCGGCTCCCCTGCACCTGGTCACTCTCAATGTGCCCGTCGCGCATCCGCACGATCCGTTTGGCGAACTGGGCGACCTCCTCCTCGTGAGTGATAATCACGACCGTGCGGCCGGCATCATTGAGCGCAACGAGCAACTTCATGATCTCGATGCTGGAGGTGGTGTCGAGGTTGCCAGTGGGCTCGTCGGCGAGCAGGAGCGCGGGATCGTTGATCAGCGCCCTGGCGATCGCCACCCGCTGTTGCTGACCGCCGGATAGCTCATTGGGCAGGTGCTTCTGCCGCTCGCCCAGCCCGACTTGCTCCAGGGCCAGCCGGGCTCGGTTGCGCCGGTCT
>JRHI01002100.1_pt1 | contig 14622 bp, 24 predicted proteins | sample 215371 | NCBI WGS metagenome assembly JRHI01 (sample SAMN02929681, study PRJNA255918) | sediment metagenome | biome: cave system; feature: Ice Cave; material: Sediment; isolation source: sediment from deep within a dark volcanic ice cave with no known source of... ...
GGGCGCTGGCATTTGCACCAGGGTCGAAAACTAAGTTTCGCGATTGTGGGGGCGCAGTGCATTGTACCAGGTGTGCAATGATTGCGGCTCCTACACACAGGAGATAGAAATGGCCGCAGGAACGAAACAGCGCATCCGTATCCGACTGAAAGCATATGATCATCGTATTCTTGATCAGTCGGCGATGCAAATTGTAGATACAGCGCAACAGACGGGAGCGCGTGTCTCAGGCCCGGTGCCCTTGCCTACCGAGATCGATAAGTATACTGTGTTACGTTCACCATTTATCGATAAGGACTCACGTGAGCAATTTGAGATACGGACCCACAAACGTCTGATCGATATAATTGATCCGACGAATAAAACGGTTGAAGCCCTGACACGTTTGAACCTGCCCGCAGGCGTGGACATCGAAATCAAACTGTAGGGACCCGATGCGTCGCCTCTCCGGTGGAGGAAGCGTCACAAGAGTGAGGTGGAAGGGTAACGCGGATGAGCGCGCTAATCAAGATGCTACAGTTGAGAAAAGAGGATTAAGATATGCTAAATGCATTGTTGGGCAGGAAGGTCGGTATGACCCAGGTGTTTGGGCCCAACGGCACAGTTATACCGGTGACGGTGATAGAAGCTGGCCCCTGCATTGTGACACAGATCAAGACTGTTGCCAATGACGGTTATGAGGCCGTTCAAATAGGTTTTGAGCAAGCGACGCTGAAGAACGTTGCCCGCCCCGCGCTGGGACATCTCGGACATAGTCTGCCCTTATTAAAGGCACAGCGCAAACGCTTGCAAACGCATCAGCAGGAGCAGCGCACGAAGTCTAAAACACAGAGCGCCACCGCCGGGGAAGGCGAACAGGCTGTACCGCCTGTAGCGGCTTCAGAAGCTGAGCCAGAGAAAAAAGATGTTCAGATACAGAAATTACTTAGAGTGCAGGAGAAGCGCCAGCGCCGTCCTGGACCAGAGCTAGGCCCTTTCAAAGTCTTACGTGAAGTGGATTTACAGGAAGGCACAGCCTCGGAAAAGCTTGAACTTGGCAAGCAATTCGATACAAGCCTGTTTACGGCTGGTGAGTCTGTAGATATCGTTGGCACGTCCAAGGGTAAAGGATTCCAGGGTGGAGTCAAGCGTCATGGTTTCAGTGGTGGACCCAAGACGCATGGTCAGTCGGATCGTACCCGCGCCCCCGGTTCGATTGGTTCTGGTACAACGCCTGGCCGTGTATTAAAGGGAACCCGCATGGCTGGTCATATGGGCCATGTGCGCGTGACAGCAAAGAAACTGCAAGTGATTCAAACTGATCCTGAGCGCAATCTGCTACTGGTCAAAGGCTCGGTGCCTGGTGCCAATGGCGGCTTGCTCATGATTAAGAAGCATGTGATGAGGTAGGTAACCGAAATGCCCTCGACTACAGTGTATAACATGGCCGGAGAGGCCGTAGAACAGCTCGAACTGAGCGAGCAGGTGTTCGGAGTCACCCCCAATATGGCGGTTCTCCACCAGGTTGTCACCGCACAACTGGTGAATCGCCGTCAAGGCAATGCTTCGACAAAAACTCGCGCTGAGGTATCGGGCGGTAACAGAAAACCATATAAGCAAAAGGGAACGGGCCGCGCCCGTCAGGGAAGTACGCGCTCCCCGCAGTTTCGTCATGGCGGTGTCGTATTTGGTCCAAGACCGCATCCTTACCATCATGATGTACCACGGAAGATGCGCCGCCTGGCCATTCGTTCGGCATTGTCGGACAAGGTTGCGAACGAGAAGCTGATCGTCGTCAATGATCTGGTACTGGAAACTCATCGCACCAAAGACATAGTGGCGATCCTGGCTAAGTTGCCTGTGGATGGTAAGCGCGTGCTGATGATGTTGCCGCAGCGCGACGAGAACGTGCTCCTATCCCTGCGCAATATTCCTTCTGCTAAAGTGCAGCATGTTTCCTCGATCAATGTCGTGGAACTGCTGAAGCATGATTGTTTGATTATGCCTTTGAAAACCGTGCGCTGGCTTGAAATGGTGTTCGGTGATGGCATGAGTGCCGAAGAAGCAAGTGCTAAAATCGTCGACGACAACACAGGCGAAGACGAGATGGTAGCAGCGACGACGGATAGCGAAAAAGCCGAAGAAGCCTAGGCGAGGAGGATAAAAGCTGTGGAGATCACAGAAATACTGCGCCACGGTGTGATAACTGAAAAAGCGGTGAAGCTGCAAGAGCAGAATAAATATACTTTCAAGGTGGCGTTAGAGGCAAACAAAATTGATGTACGCCGTGCCGTTGAAACGATGTTCAATGTGAAGGTCGTTTCGGTCAACATCATGCGTATGCCAGGCAAGGCGAAAATGTTTAGACGTAAAGGGGCCGCTCCTCGAGCTCAAGAGGCCCGCGAGTGGAAGAAGGCGATTGTTACTCTTCACGAGGGATATACAATCGACGCATTGAAGGCGTAAAGTGTCTTATCCATCGCTGCAACGAAGCTAGCGCTTCTGTTTAGTATCCATCGCTGCAACGAAGCTAGCGCTTCTACCTACAGTCAACAGCGATGCAAGGAAGTACCTACGGTCAGCAGCGATGAGAGGAGGAAGGTGTTGAGAAGTGCCAATTAGACAGTACCGACCAACTTCTCCTGGGCGTCGTGGCATGTCAGTTTCGACATTCGAGGAGATCACAAAGACAAGGCCAGAGAAATCTTTGACCGTCAAGTTGCAGAAGCACGCTGGCCGCAATAATCAGGGTAAGATTACCACGCGCCATCGCGGCGGTGGTGCCAAGCGAGCTTACCGTATTATCGACTTTAAGCGCAATAAGTTGAGCGTACCCGCCAAGGTAGCGGCTATCGAGTACGATCCTAATCGTTCGGCTCGTATCGCACTGCTGCATTATCTAGATGGTGAGAAACGTTACATCATCGCCCCGCTGGGACTGAAGGTCGGTGACCGGATTTCTGCTGGTCCCGATGCCGATATTAAGCCGGGCAATGCGCTGCCCCTCAAGAATATTCCGACCGGTACCACCGTTCATTGTATCGAGTTAGAACGAGGGCGCGGCGCTCAAATGGCGCGCGGTGCGGGAACTGGTGCGCAGCTGATGGCGAAAGAGGGAGACTATGCTCAGCTTCGTCTCCCTTCTGGTGAGCAGCGACGCGTGCATGTTCTCTGTATGGCGACAATTGGCCAGGTGGGTAATATCGATCACGAGAACCGCAGTATCGGTAAAGCCGGGCGTTCAAGGCATATGGGCCGCCGCCCGACCGTTCGTGGATCTGCGATGAACCCGCGCGACCATCCACATGGTGGTGGTGAGGGCCGTGCGCCAATTGGCGGACAGCCGCAAACACCCTGGGGCAAACCTGCTCTGGGTTACAAAACTCGTAACAACAAGAGAACGGATCAATTCATCGTTCGGCGTCGCAATGCTGGTAGGAGGAAGAAGTAAATGTCGCGCTCCAGAAAAAAAGGGCCCTACATTCATGAATCGCTCAGGAAGAAAGTGCTGGCGATGAAGCGCAGTGGCGACCGCCGTGTGATAAAGACCTGGTCGCGCGCTTCAATGATCTTTCCTGAAATGGTAGCGATGACTATTGGTGTCCATAACGGGAAGACCCATGTGCCTATCTACATCACCGAGAACATGGTAGGCCATAAATTAGGTGAGTTTGCTCCCACGCGGCACTTCCGTGGTCATGCTGGCGGCAAGAGTGAGAAGACTAGTTCGGTCCGGTAGGAAAGTGTGGGGAGGCGTGGGCGCATTGAATTGCGCCCTACACCCCCTACGTCTGTAGGGGCGCAATTCAATGCGCCCGAGAGGTACGAGATGCAAGTCAGAGCTATTGCGAAAGATATCGGCATTCCGCCGCGCAAAATGCGTCTAGTCACCAACGCGGTGAAAGGAAAAACAGTGATTGAGGCTCTGGCTATTCTCCAGTTCCTGCCCAACGCGGGTGCGCTACCAGTGAGCAAAGTCGTGGCGTCGGCAGCGGCGAACGCGGAGAATAACTACAACCTCAATCCAGATAATCTCTATGTTCTGAATATTGTAGCGGACGATTCATTCCGGATCAAACGTGTGAAAGCGCGTTCTCGTGGTCAGGCTGCTCGCATTCTGCGGCGTTTCTGCCATGTAACGGTAATCGTTTCGGATAATCCGGCAGACGCCGGTCGTTAAAAAGGAGGACACTTTTGGGACAAAAAGTGCATCCCACAGGTTTCAGGCTTGGCGTCGTCAAAGGATGGCAGTCCCGTTGGTACGCTGAGCGTGATTACAAAGATGTTTTTGCGGAAGATGTCCTGATTCGTCAGGCCATCAATAAAGAACTGTTCAATGCGTCAGTCTCACTAATCGAGATTGAGCGTGCCGCGGCAAATCAGGTCTCGGTGACGATTCATACGGCGAAGCCTGGCATCGTCATTGGGAAAAGCGGCGAAAAGGTAGATAGGCTGCGCGCCATGCTCGAGGCAAAAACCAAGAAGCGTGTGCGCCTGAATATCAAAGAGATTCGCCAACCTGAATTAGATGCTTACCTGGTTGGACGCAGTGTCGCGGAACAGTTGGAGAAGCGCGTTTCGTTCCGCCGGGCGATGAAGCAAGCGGTACAGAAGTCGATGCGTGCCAACGCGAAAGGCATCAAAATTATCTGTGGCGGCCGCCTGGGTGGAGCTGAAATCGCTCGCTCGGAGAAAGAGGTCGAGGGGAAGATTCCCCTGCATACCTTGCGCGCCGACATTGACTATGGACTGGCAGAGGCACATACCACCTTTGGCGTCATTGGCATCAAAGTGTGGATTTATAAGGGCGATATACTGCCAAGCAAACGCCGCGAGGCATTTGAAGAGCAGCAGGAGATTCCCGTACAGCCACCATTTGCCTCACGTGAGGGTGATCGCCGCGGTGGCGATCGTCGTCGTGGCGGCGAAGGCGGCCAACGTCCTGAACGTGGTCAGCGTCCGCAAGGAGACCGACCGCAAGGAGGAGACCGCCGAGATTCCGGCCCCCGTCAACAAACTGGGGATCGGCCACCGCGTCCACAAGGTGATCGTCCGGTACGTTCACAGGGTGATCGTAGTGGGCGTCCACCAGGACAGGGCAGCGAGCAACGCCCTCCACGTCAACCACGCCCGCAGGGTGAACGCCCAGCGCGTCCACAGGGTGAACGTGCTCCACGTCCACAGGCTGAGCAGTCTGCACCGACTGAGGAGAAACAGGTGCCTCAGGCTCAAATAGCTCCTGTGGAGACGACACCACCAACACCAGAGACCGGGACGTCTCAAAGCGAGTAGAGGAGATTCTAAGCCATGTTATTGGCACCGTCACGTACAAAGTACCGCAGACAGCATCGCGGCCGCATGAAAGGTACCGCCCAGCGTGGAAACGCGCTCGCCTTTGGTGAGTACGGTTTGCAGGCTCTGGAACCATGCTGGATGGAGGCTCGTCAGATCGAGTCGGCACGTATCGCCCTGACCCGCTTTATGAAGCGCGGTGGTAAAGTGTGGATCCGTGTCTTTCCCGATAAACCGATCAGTGCCAAACCAGCCGAGACCCGCATGGGTAGCGGTAAAGGTGCGGTTGATCACTGGGTCGCGGTTGTTAAACCAGGGCGTATCATCTTCGAGATTGGCGGCGTTTCCGAAGAGGTCGCTAAAGAAGCTATACGCCTGGCAAGTCACAAGCTTCCGGTCGCGAGCCGTTTTATTACACGAAGGGAGGCGGAAAGTGTCGAAGCTTAATGAACGTCGTAAGCAGGTCGCTGAATATACTGCAGGCGAGTCGGCACGTGAGCTGAAGGAACTGCGCTTAAAGCTGTTCAACCTTCGTTTGCAGCAGCAGCGCGGTGAGGTAAAGAACAATCGCGTTTTTGCGCAGACTCGTAAGGATATTGCACGCTTGCAACACCGCCTGACACAGTTGGAGGGTGAAGAATGACACAACAGAGTGTGACCTCCACGCAGCAGGGCGTAGCCCATAAACAGGGCCGCCGCCAACAAAAAGTTGGGCGCGTGGTAAGCAACAAAATGGATAAAACGATCGTAGTTGTCGTAGAGACTTTAAAAAAGCATCGTATCTATAAACGCACATATAAACAGACGAAGCGATTGCAAGCACACGATGAAGAGAATATCTGTCAGATCGGTGATATCGTTCGTATCGAAGAGAGTCGCCCGCTGAGCAAGATGAAACATTGGCGTTTGATCGAGGTTGTCAAGCCGGGCAGCGGTATTGTGCCTGTTGAAGAGGTGCTGGCTGAGGTCGATCCTGACCTGTTATCCAAGAAGTCGGAAGAGTCCGACGAGTCGGAAGAATAAGGAGACGCTGCGATGATTCAGCCACAAACACGCTTGAAAGTCGCCGATAATACCGGCGCAAAAGAGATTATGTGTATTCGCGTCCTCAGCGGCTCTGCTAAGCGCTACGCTGAGGTTGGCGATGTGATCAAAGCCTCCGTCAAGCAGGCCGCGCCCAATGGTCAGGTCAAAAAGGGCGAGGTTGTGAATGCTGTGATAGTACGCATATCGAAAGAGTATGTGCGCCCTGATGGCTCGCATATCCGTTTCGATGAGAATGCCGCTGTGATTATTGCCGCTGGAAATAATCCGCGCGGTACACGTATCTTTGGCCCGGTGGCCCGCGAATTACGCGAACGAAACTTTATGAAGATCATTTCGCTTGCGCCTGAGGTGCTTTAACGAGGAAGTGTCCTTTTCGGCTCAGAAGAGTGAGAGGAAGTAGATGGCAACAAAACAAAAAGAGAAAAAGCCTCTTCACCTCGCCAAGATGAAGATCAAGAAGGGTGATACCGTTTTGATCATTACAGGCAAGGATAAGGGGAAGCAAGGAACGGTTTCGCGGGCCATGCCACAGGATAATAAGGTCATCGTTGAAGGACTCAATATTGTCAAGAAGCACGTGCGTCCGCAAGGCCAGACCCGTCAGGGAGGCGTTATCGAGAAGGCAATGCCGATTCAGGTCTCGAATACGATGCTGATTTGCACCGAGTGCAGCGAGCCGACACGCGTAGGATATGATCGCCGCCCAATGGGATCCGATCAAAAATTACGTCCCGTTCGTGTGTGCAAGAAGTGCCACAAGGTCATTGAAGACCGGATGAGGAGTAGTTAGACGTTATGGCATCAAGGTTGAAAGAAAAATATCAACAAGAGGTTGTGCCAGCCCTGCGGAAGGAGTTTAACTACAAAAATCCAATGCAGGTTCCAGGCGTCCATAAAGTGGTCGTCAATATTGGGATGGGTGAGGTCATCCAGAATGCCAAGGCAATGGATGCTGCTGTTTCCGACCTGGCCGCAATTACCGGACAACGTCCGGTGATTACGCGCGCCAAGCGTTCAGTAGCCGCATTCAAGCTGCGTGAAGGCATGCAGATCGGCTGCATGGTAACGCTGCGCGGTGACCACATGTACCAGTTCCTCGACAAACTGGTCAATGTAGCGCTGCCCCGCTTGCGAGACTTCCAGGGTGTTTCCCCTGAAGCGTTCGATGGGCGCGGCAACTATACGTTGGGCTTGCGGGAACAACTGGTCTTTCCCGAGATCGACTACGATAAGGTCGATAAGGTGCGTGGTATGGAAGTGAGCATTGTAACGACTGCTCGCACCGACGAAGAGGGGCGACGGCTGCTCAAATTGATGGGCATGCCCTTTAAGAAGTAACGCTGGAGGGCGTACATGGCAAAAACATCAATGATTGTAAAGTCCCAACGCAAGCCGCGCTTTAAGGTACAGCAGCACAACCGCTGTCATGTATGCGGGCGACCTCGCGCCTATATGCGCAAGTTTGGTCTGTGCCGCATTTGTTTCCGCGAACGTGCGTTGCGCGGTGAACTGCCCGGCGTCACAAAGTCGAGCTGGTAGTATAGTCGCGATGAGAAAGGGCACAGGGGCGGAGAAGACGATGCGATGAGGGGAAACAAAACGCACCTCATGACCTTCGTTTACGTTTCCTTGTGATGATGGAGGACATTCCATGAATATGACTGATCCGATTGCGGATATGCTCACGCGCATCCGTAATGCGGTTACAGCACGGCATACGCGCGTACTCATTCCGGCCTCGAAAATGAAGCTGGCAATTGCACGCGTGCTTAAAGATGAAGGATATATCAAGGATATCGAAATCCTGAAGGATAATCCGCAAGGTACTATCCGTTTGACACTACGCTATGTAGACAAGAGGCCCGTCCTGACACAACTCAAGCGTGTTAGTAAGCCGGGTTTGCGTGTCTATACCAAGCAGGTGAGTATTCCTCGCGTGCGCGGTGGTTTAGGTATAGCCATTCTCTCAACACCAAAAGGTCTCATGACAGGCTCACATGCCTATCGTGAAGGGCTTGGTGGCGAGGTCGTCTGCTACGTTTGGTAGCCTGAGAGGAGGTATTCAATGTCTCGTATTGGACGCGCTCCAATCACAGTGCCACCAAAGGTGCAGGTGAACTGGACCGAAGACAATCTGGTAACGGTCAAAGGGCCTAAAGGCGAGCTTTCCACTCAGGTCGATCCTGATTTGAAATTGACGCTCGAAAATGGCTCTATCGCCGTGGCACGCCCTTCGGACAGCAAGGAGCATAAATCAAAGCACGGTCTCTATCGCACATTGGTCAATAACATGATTGTGGGCGTCACAACAGGTTATACCCAGCAACTAGAGATCCACGGTGTCGGCTATCGCGCCAACAAGGTAGGAGAGAACTTGGTCATCCTGGTTGGCTATTCGCATCCTGTTGAAGTCCAACCCCCCGCGGGCATCTCCTTCACCATTGATGGCGTGGACGCTGCTACCAAAGCCACTAAACTGAGCGTAAGTGGTATCGATAAGCAACTGGTTGGTGAAGTCGCAGCCACGATTCGTCGCATACGTAAGCCAGAGCCATACAAGGGCAAGGGCATTCGCTATGCTGGCGAGGCGATCCGTCGTAAAGCTGGTAAAGCTGGTAAAGTCGGCGGCAAGAAAAAGTAGGTAAGGAATGATTAAACGATTTAACGCAAATCGGGCGCGGCTTAAGCGGCACCAGCGTATACGAAACCGTATTGTCGGTTCTGACACTCGTCCTCGCCTGAATGTCTTCCGTAGTGGGCATCATATCTACGCACAAGTCATTGATGACACTACTGGCAATACGTTGGTCTCCGCATCCTCTCTCGATGAGGCACTGCGCGACTTTAAGCCAAAGGCGCCAGAACAGCCTGCAGCCAGTACTACTTCTGTAACCGCTGAAACTCCTGCTGCCGAAGCAGCGGCGAGTGCTGTTGCTGCTAAAGGCAAAGGGGCCAAGGCTGAGAAGCCACAGGCGAAGGGCGGACAGCCACAGGCTAAAGGTGGGCAACCACAAAAGAGCGGGAAGCAGCAAACTGCTGTAAAGACATTGCTCCCTGCTGCTCAGAAGGGCCAAGCTAAGACCCCTGTAGAAGCGCTTGTGGCTATTGCCAACAACCGCAAAGTTGCTACCGCACGCGAGGTTGGAAAGCTAGTTGCCCAGCGTGCGCAGGAGAAGGGTGTCAAGAGCGTGGTCTTTGATCGCGGAGGCTATGCCTATCATGGGCGAGTTGCTGCACTTGCTGAAGGTGCTCGTGAAGGCGGCCTGAACTTTTAATCAGGTCAGCAAGGAAAGAAACGAAAGCATGGCAAGAATAGATGCTTCAAAACTAAATCTTGAAGAGACAGTAGTTGAGGTTAACCGCGTCTCAAAGGTGGTCAAAGGCGGTCGTCGCTTTAGCATTCGCGCCCTCGTAGTAGTTGGTGATCACAATGGCTACGTTGGCTTTGGCTTTGGTAAAGCAAGCGAATATACTGAGGCTATTCGTAAAGGTGTCGAGGAAGCCAAAAAGCACCTGATGCAGGTACCCTTGTCAGGAACCACAATTCCCTTCATGGTAAAGACCTCCTTTGGGGCCTCAGAGGTGTTGCTCAAACCTGCTGCCCCTGGTACTGGTGTCATCGCTGGCGGTGCAGTACGTGCCGTCATGGAGGCCGTCGGTGTCCGTGATATTCTCACCAAGACGCTGGGGAGCACCAACAAAGCCAATACGGTACAGGCATGTGTTCAGGCTCTGCACGAATTGCGTTCAGCTGACACAGAGGCTGCTCGTCGTGGCAAAACTGTTGTAGAAATCGTTGGGAAGAAGCAAGCTGACCGCTTAGTTGCCGCTGCTGCTACTGCTGCTGAACAAGCTGCTGCTGCACGTGCCGCACGTGAAGAAGAAGCGCGTGAGGCGAGAGCGGTATCCAACCGTCGTGGCGGCGGAGATCGCGGAGATCGTCGTGGCGGCGGCGGCGGTGGCAGTGACCGTCGTGGCGGCGGCAGTGGCGGCGGAGATCGTCGTGGCGGCGGCGGCGGAGATCGTCGTGGCGGTGGCGGCGGTGAGCGCCGTCGATAGGAGTTAGAAAATGGCAAAGTTGCGCGTAACATGGGTGAAAAGCTCTATCGGCTACCCAAAAGACCAGAAAGCAACGGTTCGTGCTTTGGGGCTACGTAAACTCCACCATACGGTGGAACATGACGATCAGCCTGCCATTCGTGGCATGATTCGCAAGGTAATACACCTAGTGCAGGTAGAGGAGGTTGTCAGTGAAACTCTCTGATTTACGGCCCGCCCCCGGTTCGCACAAGGTGGAGAAACGCCTTGGACGTGGACATGGCTCTGGTCGTGGTAAGACTGCTGGTCGCGGCACCAAAGGCCAGAAGGCACGTACTGGTGGGAAAATCCATCGCGCCTTTAATGGTGGTCAAACACGTTTATCGAAGCGTTTACCATTCGTGCGCGGCCTTGGCAATAGCAATACTGCCTTCCGTGACGAATATACAATTATTAACGTCGTTGATCTTGAATCATTCGAGGCCGGGAGCCAAGTCCATCCAGAGCATCTGGTTAAACAGAAGCTCATGACTCCTGCACAAAGCAAGGGTTTGATTAAAGTACTTGGCAACGGTGAGATTGATCACGCTTTAACTGTCCGTGCTCATAAATTCTCTGCCAGTGCTAAAGAAAAAATCGAGGCTGCTGGCGGCACGGTCGAAATCATTCCAGTGCGGGTTCATGAAAAAACCAAGCGACGTAAGGAAGACAAGACGAAGACAACAGGACAGCCAGCCGCACAACAACCACAACAGGACGCTAAGGCATAGTATATAATGTACTATGCCTCTGGCATTCCTTTTTGTTTGACTTTGCTGATGCCACTGCTTTGTATCTTCTTAGAAGGAGGCTCCCATGTGGGAACGACTGCGCAGCATTTGGACCGTTCCTGATCTACGCAACAAAATTCTCTATACACTAGGGATATTGCTGGTCTTTCGTATTCTTGCTCATATTACGGTTCCTTTGACAAAACCAGAATTTGACGCTCTTACCGCTCTTTTCACAACGAATAAAAGTGCCAATCTAGGTCAGTTGCTCGGTCTGCTCGATGTGTTTTCTGGTGGGTCTCTACAAACCTTCTCTATTGTTGCTTTGGGAGTCTACCCCTATATCACCGCTACCATCGTGATGCAGCTTTTGCAGCCGATCATTCCGGCCTTGCAAAATCTCGCACTGCAAGGTGAGGCTGGTCGTCTACGTGTGAGTCAGATTACGCGTATTATTGCGGTACCGTTAGCGTTCTTGCAAGCGCTCGGTCAATGTGCGATCTTCCAACAAGCTGGCGTGCTGCAAAACTTTAGCTTGGTTGACCCCAGGTATTCGTTAGAGACATTTTCGATCTTAGTGGCATTAACCGCTGGTACTATGATCCTGGTCTGGCTGGGTGAGCTGATCACAGAAAATGGTATCGGTAACGGTATCTCACTCATCATTTTTGGTGGTATTGTGAGTCGTCTGCCATCATTGATTGGTCAAGGCTATACCATCAGCACCAGTGGTGGTGGCGCAGGAAGCGGTGTTGTAAGTATCACCGTGTTCTTGATTATTGGTCTTATTACCATTCTGGGCATTGTCTACATCTACCAGGGGCAGCGACGTATTCCTGTGCAATATCCTACCAAGCGTATGGTGGGACGTGGTATGCTTGTCGGCTCCGCGCAAACAACCTACATTCCCATGCAGGTGAATAGTGCAGGTATGATACCGCTCATCTTTGCCCAGTCAATGCTGATCTTTCCATCCGTGCTCTCGCAGTATCTGGTAGCAAGCAGCACACCTTGGTTAAAGACAGCGGCGACTTTTGTTATCACCTATGTAGTAAGCCCTACGCTCTGGTGGTACTGGCTCATTTTCTTCGGCCTAGTGGTAGCCTTCACCTACTTCTACGCGTATGTGGTGTGGCAACAACAGAACATACCGGAAAGTTTGCAGAAGCAAGGTGCATTTATCCCCGGCTATCGCCCTGGTGAGCCAACCAATAAGTACCTAACTGACATTCTTAATCGTATTACTCTTGGAGGCGCATTGTTCCTGGGTATCGTGGCTATTCTCCCGTTTATTGCACGTGTAGGAGGAAACCAGTTGCTTAGTAGTGCCTCGGTACTCATTGTTGTCGGTGTCGTGTTAGATACAGTCAGACAACTGGAAGCTCAAATGGTGATGCGTAACTATTCCGGATTTCTTTCATAACCTGTCCTTCTGAGAGCACAATGATGTGCTCTCACTAACTTCTATCGGAGGGGAACGTGAATATTGTCCTAATCGGTGCGCAAGGGTCTGGTAAGGGAACACAGTCTGAGGTGCTTACAAAGACGTTTGGCATCCACCACATTGCAAGTGGCGATCTATTCCGTAAAGCTATTGAGGACGGAACTGACTTAGGAAAAAAGGCAAAAGCCTATATTGATCGTGGAGAACTGGTTCCCGACCAAATCACGGCTGAGATGATACTAAGTAGGATTGCGCAACCCGATTGTGTGTCAGGTATACTCTTTGACGGCTTTCCGCGCACGGTTGCCCAGGCGCAAGCACTGGACAAGGGGTTAGAACATATGAAGCGACAGATAGATGTGGCAGTTTATTTGAGTGTGCCTCGGTCGGTGTTACTCAATAGACTGTCTGGTAGATATATCTGTCGGGCACACCAGCATGTATACAACATAAACACGCGCCCTCCGAAAGTGCCGAGGGTGTGTGATATTGATGGAAGTGAACTGTATCAACGCTCTGATGACCGAGGAGAGGCAGTACAAAAACGGCTAGATATCTTTTTCAATGAGACGCTGCGTGTTGTGTACTATTATCTTAACCAACAGAAACTGGTTGAGGTGAACGGCAACCAGCGTATTGAACAAGTGCAGCAAGCGCTCATCGAACAGATTACTCGCCATAACACACAACGCAATGCAGAATAACCATCCATAACACAAAGAGAATACTATGGCAGCGATCATCAAATCAAAGGAAGAGCGGGAAAAGATACGCCAGACTGGGCATATTGTTGCAACTACACTTGCAGAAATGCGCGAGGCGGTCCGTCCGGGTATTACCACTGGGGAAATCGAAACACTGGCAAAGGCGACATTACAACGTTTTGGGGCCAAATCAAGCTCTTTGGGCTATCGACATGGGTCACTTCGTTACCCTGGCTGGCTCTGCACGTCTGTGAATGAAGAAATAGTCCACGGTATTCCGGGAAAACGTACCTTGCAAGAGGGAGATATTATTACCCTCGACTTGGCAGCTCATTATAATGGCTGGCATGCCGACTCTGCTATAACCGTTCCAGTGGGCACCGTTTCTCCTGCGATACAGCGTTTATTACAGGTAACAGAGGCAGCTCTCTATCGAGGTATTGCGGTTGCTCGTGCTGGCAACCGTTTGCACGATATTGGACGAACAGTACAGCAGTATGTAGAGGGAGCAGGCTTTTCTGTCGTACGTCAGTATGGTGGACATGGCGTTGGGCGCGATATGCACGAGGATCCACAGGTGCTGAATTATGTGGAGCGAGGCTATCCCAATAGCGTGTTAAAGGCTGGCATGGTCATGGCTATTGAACCCATGGTCATCATGGGCAAAAAAGACACCCATGTTCTTGATGATGGATGGACCGTTGTTGCTTCCGATGGCACCTATGCTGCACACTTTGAGCATACTGTGGGGATCACTGAGGGCGATGCCGATATTCTGACACGCTAACTATGAAATTACCTCTGGACTTATGGCGGAACATATGGTATAATTCATAGTTGGCAGCAGCAGGTAAAACTGCTGCCCTTTTGTACTTCTGTGGATTTTAAGAAGACGCAAAATACTATGTGTGTCGGCTGCAACACATAGCTATTCCTTGCAACACGACGTTCGTTAAGAACAAAACAAACATGATCATCATAAGGGCACCCGCAAGGGAATGCCCCTACAATGATGAAGCAATGGTGACGACGACCCGTCATCATTGTAGGGGCATTCCCTTGCGGATGCTCTGCTAACTTGCTATGAATAAACAATTGTAACCCCATATTAGGGAAAGGATGCTGTCAGGAACCCCATAGCTGAAGCGAGGAGCTTGCTTCACCTTTGAGCTAAGACAGGTATCTGTTCTCCATTCTTGGGGAGGCTGGCCTGTTCACTAGCCTGACCAGACCAGCCAGGGAAGAGCGTGCTCTTCTATCGGGCTACGATATCAGGGAGGGCTGAAACTCCTGCGTGCGCGGCCAGCGTGCTGCTCTAGAACTTTTCGGTTAACCAGCGATAGCGGGG
>JRHI01002101.1_pt1 | contig 14613 bp, 14 predicted proteins | sample 215371 | NCBI WGS metagenome assembly JRHI01 (sample SAMN02929681, study PRJNA255918) | sediment metagenome | biome: cave system; feature: Ice Cave; material: Sediment; isolation source: sediment from deep within a dark volcanic ice cave with no known source of... ...
AGCCAATAGACGGCGGCATCGGGATCGCTGCCGCGCACCGACTTGATAAACGCGCTGATGACGTCGTAGTGGTTGTCGCCCTTTTTATCGTACGCGACGATGCGACGTTGCAGCGCGTCGGCCACGAGTGCGCGGTCGATCGTTCGCACGCCGGCCGCATCTTTGGGCGCCGCGCTCGCCGCGAACTCGAGCGTCCCGAGCGCCACGCGCGCGTCGCCGTTTGAGAGTCGAACCAGCGCTTCGCGCGCCTCATCGGTAAGGACGACGTTTTGCGTCCCGAGGCCGCGCTCGCGATCGTCCAGTGCGCGGCGCACGAGCAACTCGATATCCGCATCGGTGAGCGCCCCCAAAACGAAGACCCGCGAACGCGAGAGCAGCGCCGAATTCACTTCGAACGACGGATTTTCGGTCGTCGCGCCTATCAGCGTAATCGTGCCGTCTTCCACGTACGGTAATACCGCGTCTTGCTGTGCTTTGTTGAAGCGATGAATTTCATCGACGAAGAGGATGGTGCGTTTGCCGAGCGTGCGCGCGCGCTGCGCGTCCGCGACGACGGCGCGAAGATCGGCAACACCGGCGCTCACCGCGGATAGCGCGACGAACTGCGCTCCCGTCGCACGTGCCATCACTTCGGCAAGCGTGGTCTTGCCGGTGCCCGGCGGTCCCCACAGGATCATCGAGGGAACGTTGTCATTTTCGATCGCGAGCCGCAGCACGTGTCCGGCCCCGACGATATGATCCTGACCGACGAATTCCGCCAGCGTGTGCGGACGCATGCGCGCCGCAAGCGGCGCCGGCGCGTCGCTTTCAAAGAGTCCGGGACTAGCGCTTTGGCGCTTTGGCATGTTTACCGGTCGGGCCGTAAAGCCGCGTCGCGGGCGCGGATAGAAGCCGTAATGCCGCTCGCGACGCTCGACTTAGAACGGGAGTTTCTTTTTCTTGGGTGGCTTGATGCCTTCACCCGGCCGCGGCGATTCGAGGGGCGACGTAATCGTTACGTCACCGCTTCCGTCGAGTTGTCCCGTTTGCGTGTTGTAATCCAAGATGTTCGACGCAATCGTCTGTTCGCCGTTCTTCACGCGCACGTGGCCCTGCATGTGCAACATGTGAGTCGCGTCGTCGAGCACGGCGTTGTCGGCAGTCGCGTCGCGGCCGCCCTCCTGCGTGAAGTGCATGTTTCCGGTCGCCGTGTAGAGCTTACGCGTGCCGTCGACGTCGAGTTTATCGCAGGTCAGCTTCGAGGGACGTTGGGTGAGATCGGTCGCTTTGCCGTGATCCGCCAGCGGCTGATTTTGATGGACGACGACGTTGCCTTGGGCGTGTAAGATCTTCGTCTTCGAATTGCCGTTTGCGCGGTCTGCCGTCACGTCGGTTCCCGCGCGCGTTGCCGAGAAATGGTCGGGAATCGTGAAATTCCCCGTGTTGATGTTGAAGTTAATCCTATCGGTATGGATGCTATCGAAGCCCGCGATATTGCTCGCGACGCTCGCCGCACTATCCTGGGCCCCGACCTGTGCGGTACCGAACGCTCCGGCCAGCGACAGTGTGGCGACGCCTGCGAATGCGGCGCGGCGTGAGATCATTTCGCTTGTTCTCCATTTCGGTCGAGGTCCGCGCAAGGCGGTCCTTCGACGCGGCCCAAAATTTGTTCCAGCATGGCGATCGTGATCGCCCCCTCGCGAACGATTCGCGGCGTACCGTTGGAAACGTCCACGATCGTCGATTCGGCTCGCAACGGCGTTGGCCCGTCGTCGACGCGCACATCCACGGGCGGTAAATCGGCTGCGAATCCGTCGCCCGTAAAAGCCGGTAGCCCGGAATAATTGGCGCTCGTCCCCGCCAGCGGCCCGCATCGCTCCAAAATGACCCGGCAAACCTCGTGTTTGGGCACCCGCAGCCCGAGCGAAGGCAAGCCGGCCGTCACCCGCGCGTCCACGAACGACGGCCGTTTGACGATAATCGTCAGCGGACCCGGCAAGAACGCCTCCGCGGCGCGCCTCGCAAGCGTGTTCCCGCCCGCATATTCGAGCATTTCGGTGACGGAGGCGCAATGCAGCGATAACGGCTTCGTTCGCGGCCGGCCCTTGAGCGCAAAGATCGTAGCGACGGCTTCGGGCCGCACCGGATCGCAGCCGATGCCGTACACGGTATCGGTCGGAAAGATCACCGTGCCGCCGCGTTGGACGGCAGCGGCTACGACATCGGCGATAACGCTCGGCCGCAGCCGGCGCGTATCGTACACACGCTTCACGGCGAGATCCCGCCGTTACAACCGAACGCGCAAACCGGTGCCGATCGCTACGCACGAAAGCGGATCATCCGCGACGATGACGGGGATGCCCGTGACCTCCCCGAGCAGCGAGTCGAGCCCGGGTAGGAGCGCGCCGCCTCCGGTCAAGATGATGCCGCGATCGATGATATCGGAGGCGAGTTCCGGCGGCGTTTTCTCGAGCACGGCTTTGACCGCTTCGACGATGGACTGCAGCGGCTCCGCGAGCGATTCGCGTACCTCTTCGCTTGTGATCTTCACGGTTTTCGGCAGCCCATTGATGAGATCGCGGCCGCGAATTTCCATCACGATTTCCTGATCGAGCCGGTAGGCCGAGCCGATTCGGATCTTGATCTCTTCGGCGGTGCGCTCGCCGATCATGAGATTATAGACGCGGCGAACGTGGCGGATGATCGATTCGTCGAGTTTATTCCCCGCGACGCGCAGCGATTGCGAGACGACGATGCCGCCGAGCGAAATGACCGCGACGTCGGTCGTGCCGCCGCCGATATCGACGACCATGTTGCCGGTCGGGCCGTCGATCGGCAAACCGGCGCCGATCGCCGCGGCCATCGGTTCTTCGATGATTTCGACGCTGCGGGCACCCGCAAGCTTTGCGGCGTCGCGCACCGCGCGTTCTTCGACGCTCGTAATTTCTGCCGGGACGCAGATGACGACCGCCGGTTTGGGACGCAGCAAGCTATCGAAGAACGAGCGGCTGCGCGTCACCTTTTTGATGAAGTAGTTCAGCATGATTTCGGTGACTTCAAAATCCGCGATCACACCGTCGCGCAGCGGCCGGATGGCTTGAATGTTACTCGGGGTGCGTCCCAGCATTTGGCGCGCCTCTTCGCCTACAGCGAGCGTCTTGTTCGTCCGAATGTCTTTGGCGACGACGGAGGGCTCGCGTAAGACGATGCCCCTGCCTTTGACGTAAACGAGCACGTTCGCCGTGCCGAGGTCGATCCCGATATCCACGAAAACTCCACGGTGCTGCCTCGCGGGTCAATCGCGAATCGCCGGAAAGCAAACGCCCCCGGGTGCGCCCTACGAAGCTGAGGGTACAGGCGGCTGCGCGCCGTGCACCGCCGCCGACCCAGGAACATTGCTTGCGGAGCCTAGACTACCTTCGGGTAGGCGAACGTCTCGTACGTGCCGCTCGGTTCCAAGGCCGTCGCGATGCCGCTCGCCCGCGCGACGTGTCCGCCCAGCGCCGAGAGCATTTCCTCCAAGCGCTCGTAGCCACGGTCGACGTATTCGAGGCCGATAATATCGGTTTCACCCTGCGCCGCCAGGCCTGCCACGACGAGCGCCGCGCCGGCCCGAATATCGGGCGCCTCGACGGGCGCGCCCGATAGCTCTGTGCCGCCTTTAATGAGCGCCGTATTGTTGTCGATTGCGACGCGTACGTCCGCGCCCATGCGCGCGAGCTCGTTGACGTAGGAGAAGCGCGCGTTGAAGATCGTCTCTTCGACCACGCTCGTGCCGGGGGCGGTGCACAGAAAACTCAGCATCGGCGGCTGGAGATCGGTCGGGAAGCCGGGATGGGGCGCCGTCAGAATGCCGGTGCCGCCCGTGATCCGGTCGGCTTGCGCGCGAATCCAATCGTGACCTCGCGTTATCTTCACGCCGCACTCCGAAAGCTTCATCAGCATCGTTTCCAGATGCTCCGGAGCGCAGCGTTGGACCGTAACGTCGCCGCGGGTCGCGCAACCGGAAAGCAGCAACGTTCCCGTTACGATGCGGTCGGGGATGATCTCGTATTCGACGCCGTGGAGTTCGCTAACGCCCTCGATGACGATCGTATCGCCGCCGTGCCCTTTGATCCGCGCGCCCATCGCGATGAGAAAGTTCGCGAGATCGACGACTTCGGGTTCCATCGCGACGTTGCGCAGCCTCGTCGTGCCGCTCGCGAGCACGCAGGCGAGCAGTCCGTTCTTCGTCGCACCGACGCTCGGTTGGCGAAACTCGACGTCGCCGCCAACGAGCGTCTTCGTTTTGGCTTTTGCAATGAGGTATCCGTGTGCGTTCGAAACTTCGGCGCCGAGCGCGCGGAACGCCTGTTCGTGCATATCCGTCGCGCGCGTACCGAGCACGCAGCCGCCGGGCAGCGGCACTTCAGCCCGTCCGAATCTTCCGAGCAGCGGTCCGACCAGATCGAACGATGCTGCAAGTTTGCGCACGAGCGTATAGGGCGCGCGATAGCTTTCAACGTTCGAGGCGTCGATGGTCACCGTGCCGTTGCCTTCGGAGCGCAGCCGCGCCCCGAGCGCCTCGAGCAATTGCCACATGACCGAAACATCGGTGATATGCGGGATCCGGTGCAAGGTGACGGGCGTCTTCGCGAGGAGGGCTGCCGCCATGATGGGCAGCGCGGCGTTCTTCGCACCGTGCGTCTCGATCGAGCCGTTCAGTTGATGGCCCCCGCGCACGCGGAGAGTCGTTTCGAGCCGGTCGAGGACGTTCATGTGCCGCTGGAGCGTTCGCAGTCCGGGCCATCCAAACCCCCGAAAGAGCGCGCAGCGCGATGTACCCGGCGTGCGGACAATCGACGAAAAGCGACGAAGCGGAGAACGATGACTCGGCCAGGGGCGCTCGTCGGAATCGATATCGGCACGAGCGCAGTCAAAGTACTAGCCTGCGCGCTCGATGGGACGACGATCGCGAGCGGCGCCGCGTCGTATCCGCTGGATACGGCGCGGACCGGCTACGTCGAGCAGGATGCCGAAGTCGTCTACGCTGCGACGATGCGTGCGGTCGCCGATATCGTCGCGAACGTCCGCGTACGCGGCGCCGAACTTGCGGCAATCGGATTCTCGTGTGCGATGCATGGCGTCCTGCCCGTCGATGCACGCGGCGAAACGCTCGGCCCGCTCGTTACCTGGATGGATCGGCGCAGCGCGCCGATTGCCGAGCGCTGGCGCGCGGACGGTACCGGGAAGATGCTCTACGCCGCAACGGGGGTTCCGGTTCATCCAATGCTGCCGTCATGCAAGGTACGGTGGTTCGTGGAAAACGATCCGGCATATGTGGCGCGTGCGGCGAAATTCGTGTCGCTCAAAGAACTCATCATCTTTCGCTGGACCGGCGACTGGCTCGTCGATTGGGGTATCGCATCGGGTACGGGACTCTTCGACGTCGTTGCGCGAAATTGGAGCGCGCCGGCACTCCACGCCGCGGGCATCGACGCATCGAAATTGTGCGCGCTCGTGCCGCCGTCGACGACGCTTCGCACGCTGCACGCAAACGTTGCTGACGCGCTCGGCGTATCGAAGCACGTCTCTATCGTTCTGGCCTCAAGCGATGGCGCGCTTGCGAATCTCGGCGTCGGCGCCATTGGACCGGACGATCTCGCGTCGACGCTCGGGACGAGCGGTGCTATCCGCGTCGTCACGTCGCTACCCGCTTTCGACGCAGACGGCCGCACGTTCGTCTACGCGTACGATGACACGCGTTACATCGTCGGCGGAGCAACGAATTCGGCGGGCGCAGTACTCGAGCACATTTTCGCCTTCGTCCTCGCCGGCGTCCCGCTTGCGGACCGTTTCTCGCACGCGCTCGCGCGAGCCCAACAGGTACCGCCCGGATCTAACGGCGTGACCGTCATACCCTTTCTTTCGGGCGAACGCGCACCGTACTGGCTGCCCGAATTGCGCGGCGGGATCGTCGGCCTCGATCTCTCCACGACGTCGGACGATATCGTGCGCGCGGCTTTCGAAGGCGTCGTTTTCGCGCTCGCGAGCGTGCGGGAAATCCTGCCGGGCGGCAATTCGGGGCAGCGCGCCATTCGGCTCTCCGGCGGCCTCACGCACGCGCCCTTCGTGCGACAACTCATTGCGGACGTGTTCGCCTGCGAAGCGGTGCTAGCGAACCAACTCGAAGCGTCGGCATTCGGCGCCGCGATGATGGCGGGCATCGTGACCGGAGCGGTTGCCGACGATCGCGCCGTCGCTTCGTTCCTAAAGCCGCTCGCCGTCCATTATCCCGTTGCGGCGAGCGTCACGCAGTACGGCGAGATCTTCGGCCGTTATCAAGCGGCGGTCGCCGCGAACCTCCCGCTCTATCGTTCCCGAAGCGCCGCAGCGAGCCCCTAACACGGACCGCGCGCTCAACGCCCGCCGTGCGGCTCAACCGAATCTCCGTAAAGGCCCGGTCCGGGGATTTAGCGGCGTAAGCTGATGCGGCTACGCCTAATTCTACGGATGCAGCGGTGTCATATGCCCAATTGCACGCGAGCGACGGTCGCGCCGAAAGTCTACGAAAAATCGACGCCGTGCCGTTGAGATCTGTCTTGTCGCTTTCGCGATTGTGTCTGTGACGTATTGTGAGAGAGTTCGTTGATGGAAGCCTGAACGTCAGCCGTTCGATACTCTTCGGCGTGATCGCGCAGGAACCGATCGGTGAAGGGGATGCGGAACTCGACAAGACCAGGCACAGGCGATGAAATGATCGCTTTTTTGTTGAGGGCAGCGCGCGTGGAACTGATGTCGCGTGCATCACGGCCGAACGCGCGCGCGACGGCACCGAAACTATGAGGACCGGGACCGAGTTCGGCAAGAACGAGCACTAGCGCCATCTCTCGCGGCGTCAGCTTCGCGAGCGGGCGGATGTAGAAGCTCATCTCGTTGCGTCGCCGGACGCCCGGAACGCTACGCTCCACGTCAGCAAGAGTTATCGACGAACTCTGGTGAGCGGTCCACGCCGCACTCGCGTACGCCTGGATAAAGAAGGGATAGCCGCCACTCTCAGTCGCGAGCGAGTAGAGCGCGTCCTCATCGATCGATGCCCCCTCATCGAGAATCGGCTCGCGGATTGCTTCGACGCTTTCCGGGAGTGTCAGCAAGCGGAGATCGAAGATATCCCAACGCTGGACGTACGTGCGGAGTTTGTCGATCAAATCGCGAGTTTCATTGAGGCCCGCGACACTAAGAAGGACGGGGCTGTTGCTTTGAGCGCTTTCGTGCACGAAGGCCGTGAGCGTCTGCATGGAGCGAACGTCAGCGTCCTGTATCTCGTCAATCGTGATCATGAGGTAGCGATTCGCGACGCGCGCGGCTTTCTGTAGAGCCCAGAGCATGCCGACGAGCGAATCGTGGTCGTGGCGCTGCTCGTTTGCGTCGGGTGCGTGGCCGAGTGCGATCGCACCAGCTTGATGGGGCAACTCGTAGCTAAACGACGGCAGCGCTTTAATGGCTCGTTTAAGCACGTTCCCCGCGCGGCTTGGAAGCGGTTCGACACGTGCGAGTAGGCCGTCGATTTTATCGCGCAGGCGGTCGGTAAGACTTCGGTCAGGAAGGCTTTCGATTGCGACCGCCAGTGTCTCGCGAGCGCCGAGCTCTCGAAGAAATCCCAACAGCACGGTTTTGCCCATTCCACGCTGGCCGACAAAGACGACTGGCGTCGGCGCCTCTCGGATTTTCGCCCGGCGCACCGCCTCGCGAATAGCCGCGAGTTCCGTTTCGCGTCCGATGATACGAGCGGGCACAGCTCCTGGGGCCGGGTTGAACGGATTAGACATAGGCGCCTTGCTATGTCACGGTGACGGAAAACGAAAGCATTGGTCACGGTGACGAAATCGAGTGTATCGCGTCACGGTGACGTAAGGCAAGAGCCGTTCGCCGGCGTGATGGCTGCACCAGCGCGACGCCGGCGAAGTCTCCGGTTCGAGGTGACTCACCGACAACGGCTAGGGCGCACAGGTGCGGATGTCACCGTCGGTCACGAACGCACGTTCGATCTCAATAAATCTCTGCCGACTGTGCGCGTCGCCTATCCGGCAGCAAGTCAGCTCGTCGAGAAAGTTCAACCAATCGATATCCTGCACGAAATCGCGGGCCAAGCTCGCATCGTCGATTTCGCTGACGCGTATATCAAGCTTTTCGACAATTGAGCGGATGCTATCCCGCGAGTGCGAGCCTCGCGTTCGCGAAATCGATGAGCGACTGTTCGCGTTCGTAGTCCGCGGTCTGTGGTTGCAGTGGTTTTTGGCGTTCGGTTGCGGCTTCGAGATCGGCGCGCGCGGCCGCTACGTCGATCTTGTCGCGCGGTACCGCCGCATCGACGAGCACGACTAGGCGGTCCAGCAGCGCTTGCATGAAGCCGTCGCTCGTCGCGAATTCCAGCCGCTTGGTCTCCCCGTTTTCGAGGACGTTCGCGCGCAAGACGCCCGGTCGCAGCGCTGTCAGAAACGGCGCGTGCGACGGGAGAATGCCCTCTTCGCCTTCGGTTCCGACGCCGATCACGAGTTCGGCCTCGCCTTCGTACGCAACGGCCACAGGCGTGATGAGCCGGAACGGAATGGTCTTACCGCCCACTAGGTGCTCGCGCCGAGCTTCTCGGCATTTGCTTTCACTTCGTCGATGCCGCCGGCCATGTAGAACGCTTGTTCGGGCAGATCGTCGAGCTTGCCGTCGAGCACTTCCTTGAACGCTGCGACCGTGTCTTCGAGCTTGACGTACTTGCCTTCGCGTCCGGTGAACTGTTCGGCGACGAAGAACGGTTGCGAGAACAAACGCTGCATGCGGCGCGCGCGTCCGACGATCACCTTGTCGTCTTCGGAAAGTTCTTCGACGCCGAGAATCGCGATGATATCCTGGAGGTCTTTGTAGCGCTGCAGCGTTTCTTGCACGCCGCGCGCGACGCGGTAATGTTCCTCGCCGACGATTTGCGGATCGAGAATGCGCGACGACGACTGCAGCGGGTCGACCGCGGGATAGATGCCGAGTTCGGAAATCGAACGGGAGAGCGCGGTCGTCGCGTCGAGGTGGGCGAACGTCGTGGCGACTGCCGGATCGGTATAGTCGTCGGCCGGGACGTACACGGCTTGCACCGAGGTGATCGAGCCCTTTTGCGTTGAGGTGATGCGCTCTTCGAGTGCGCCCATCTCGGTAAAGAGCGTCGGCTGATACCCGACCGCGGAGGGCATGCGACCCATCAGTGCGGAGACTTCGGAACCGGCTTGCATGTAGCGGAAGATGTTATCGATGAAGAGCAGCACGTCGGCGCCCTTTTCATCGCGGAAGTACTCGGCCATCGTGACGCCCGTCTGCGCGATGCGAAAACGCACGCCCGGCGGTTCGTCCATCTGGCCGAAGACGAGCGCGGTTTGTGCGAGCACGCCCGACTCTTTCATTTCGAGCCAGAGATCGTTGCCTTCGCGCGTGCGCTCGCCGACGCCGGTGAAAACCGAAAAGCCTTTGTGTACCTGCGCGATGTTGCGGATCAATTCTTGAATGAGCACCGTCTTGCCGACACCCGCGCCGCCGAAGAGCCCGACTTTACCGCCGCGCGTGTAAGGTGCCATGAGGTCGACGACCTTGATGCCCGTCTCGAAAATCTTCGGCGTCGGATCTTGCGCTGCGAAGTTGGGTGCATCGCGATGAATCGGCCACATCGCGGCGGCCGTCACGGGTTCGTTCGAGTCGATCGCTTTGCCCAGGACGTTGAAAATACGACCGAGCGTGCCTTCACCGACCGGAATCGTAATCGGGGCCCCCGTGCTCGCCACGGCTTGGCCGCGCACGAGTCCGTCGGTGGAACCCATCGCAAGACAGCGTACTTGATTGTTGCCGAGTTCGTCCTGAACTTCGAGCACCAACTCCCGCGCCATCATCGCCGTGCCGCCGAGTTCGATTCCGTCGGCCGAAGCTAGCGCCGCGTGACCGTTCGTACCGCCCGCCGAGCCGCCGCCGACTTGCGTCGTCAGCGCCGTATTGATCGCGGGTAGCGTCTCCGCCGAGAACTCGACGTCGACGACGTTGCCGAGCACTTGCACGATTTTGCCGGTGGCACTTGGAGCAGCGATGGACATGGTACGTTCCTTTATCGATCTAACCGGCTTGCGCTTCTGCGCCGCCGACGATTTCGAGCATTTCTTTGGTGATCGAAGCCTGACGCGCCTTATTCATCGCGAGCGTCAGATCGTCGAGCAACTTGCCGGCGTTGTCGGTTGCATTCGACATCGCTACGAGTTGTGCCGCGTAGAATGCGGCATCGGTCTCGAGCATCGCGGAGAAGATCGTGAACTCGAGATACTTCGGCAAAAGACGCGTGAGCACGGCCTCCGGTGACGGCGCGAATTCTACTGCCGTGCGCGGTCCCGTCACGGCTTCCTGTTTTTCCGCGACGATGGGCACGAGCGCGCGAGTCTCGGGACGCTGCACCATCACGGATATCATCTTCGAGGACACGAGCACGATCTCCGATATCTTCCCGCTCGTGAAGTCGTCGGTGACTTTGGCTGCGACTTCGCGCGCGATGCCGAGTTTTTCTCCGCTCGAGAGCGACGACGTGTAAGCCGTCTCCGTCGACATGCGTTTGGTGGCGCTACGCGCTTTATTGCCGACCGCATACCACACGACGCTGTTGCCGTGGCTGCGCGCATAGAGTTCGCCGGCGCGCGTCACGTTCGAATTGAAGGCGCCCGCGAGACCCTTATCCGCGGTCATCAAAATGACGCCGCGCGGCGCGCCTTCCTTTCCCGGCTTCATAAACGGATGATCGACTGTCCCCACGGCCGACATCAGGTCGCGCAACATCGCGCCGACCGCTTCCGCGTAAGGACGCGCCTGTTTTTGCACGATCTCCGCACGCCGGATTTTCGCCGCCGCCACCTGTTTCATCGCCTTGGTAATCTGCTGCGTATTCTTGAGCGATTTGATCCGATCGCGCAGGTCGCGAACGCTAGGCATCGTTGAACTCTCCTAGGCCGAGCCCGGTGCGGCCGTCTCCAATGACGGCGGCCGCTGCCGCAACGAGATGTCGTGGTCGAACGGCTACCATCAGGGCGAGTGGTTGAAGGCCTATCGCGAGCGCGCTCGTTCGAACGCTAAGAGCTGCCATCAGAACGACTTGTTGTACTCTTCGACTGCTGCGACGAGCGCCTTAGCGTTGTCGTCCGAAAGGGCGTTGCTGTCGCTAATGGAGGTCACGATTTCCGGATGTTTCTCGTGCAGAGACGCGATGAAGCTATGCGACCACTCTTGCAAGCGCGCCGTCTCGATCTTCGTAAGGTAGCCCTTGGTCGCGGCGTAGATCAGGATAACTTGCTCGGCCATTTCCTGGGGCTGATACTGCGGCTGCTTGAGCACCTCGGTGATCTTCTCACCGCGCGTCAACGTCGCTTGCGTGTTCTTGTCCAGATCGCTCGAGAGCTTCGCAAACGCCGCGAGTTCGCGATACTGCGCGAGGTCCAATTTGAGCTGGCCGGCAACCGATTTCATCGCTTTGGTCTGCGCCGAGGAGCCGACGCGCGAGACGGAGATACCGACGTCGACGGCCGGCCGAATGCCCTGGAAGAACAGCGTCGTCGTGAGGTAGATCTGTCCGTCGGTGATCGAGATGAGGTTGGTCGGAATGTACGCCGAGACGTCGCCGGCCTGCGTTTCGATCACGGGGAGCGCCGTAATCGAACCGCCGCCCTTTTCGTCGGACAGTTTCGCGGCGCGCTCCAGCAGTCGCGAGTGGAGGAAGAAAATGTCCCCCGGATACGCTTCGCGCCCCGGTGGACGGCGCAGCAAGAGCGAGACTTCGCGATAGGCAATCGCGTGTTTCGTGAGATCGTCGTAAATTATCAAGACGTCTTTGCCCGCATACATCAGCTCTTCCGCCATCGCGCAACCCGCGTATGGCGCGATGTACTTCAACGCCGGCGAGTCGGCGGGCGAAGTGGTAACGACGGTCGTGAACTCCATCGCGCCTTCCATCTCCAGGCGTGAGACCAGCGCCGAGACCGTCGAGTTCTTCTGCCCGATCGCAACGTAGATGCAGAAGACGTTGCGACCCTTTTGATTGATGATCGCGTCGATCGCGATTGCGGTCTTGCCCACTTGACGGTCGCCGATGATCAGTTCGCGCTGACCCTTGCCGATCGGAATCAGCGCGTCGATCGCGCGGATTCCAGTCTGCAGCGGCTGTTTGACGGGCTGCCGCTCGATGACGGTCGGCGCGGTGTTTTCGATCGTGCGATACTTTTTAGTCGGGATCGTTCCCTTGCCGTCGACGGCGTTGCCGAGCGGATCGACGACGCGACCGAGCAATGCATCGCCGACCGGAACCGAAGCGATACGGCCGGTGCGCCGGACCTGCATGCCTTCTTTAATCTCGACGTCCGGCCCGAGAATGATGACGCCGACGTTGTCCTCTTCGAGGTTGAGCGCGATCCCTTGCAGGCCGCTCGGGAACTCGACGAGCTCCGACTGCTGCACGGCTTCGAGCCCATAGATGCGGGCGATGCTCGAGCCGACTTCGATGACGGTGCCGACCTGATCTTCGTGAACGTCGCTCTTGAAGTTCGCGATCTGTCCTTGCAGTATTCCGGCGATTTCGTCTGCGTTAATCATGTGCGTGAGATTCCTGTCGAGTGCGGTTTAGTTCGGCGCGAAGAGTTCGCGCGAAAGTTCGTCGAGACGGCCCGCGAGCGAACCGTCGATACGGCGGTCGCCCATCGTTATGCGGACGCCGCCGAGCAAGCTTGGGTCCGTGCGCTGCGTGACGTCGAATGACTTTCCGTACGAGCGCGAGAGGCGCGCGACGATATCATTAAGTTCAATCGGGACGAGTTCCCGGGCGCTAACGATTTCGAGGGGCTCTTTGCCGGCGGCCGCAAGCGCGAGCTTTGCATATTCGGACACGATCGGTTGGAGCAGTGCCTCGCGCCGTTTGCGGACCAACAGCAACAGGGTGTGCAGCGCCGTGACATCGAGTTTGTTGCCGAATACGTCGAGCAGGAGCGCTTCCTTTTTCTTTCTCCCGAACACGGGCGAAAGGTAGAACCGCCGCACATCGTCGGTGCTGTAGATGGCGTTCGCGGCGGTGCCGAGATCGCGGCCGACTTCTTCGATCGCATTCGCCCCTCGCGCAAGATTGAAGACCGCGGTCGCGTAGCGGCGCGCAAGGGTCTCGTTCTGCACTACGCGTTCCCTCGCTCGGCCGTTTCGACCGCTTCGCCGACCAGGCGGCGGTTCGTAGTATCGTCGAGGTGCGCCGATGCGTCGCGCGCGATCTGCATCGCTTTTTCGAGGAGATCGGTACGAAACCGGTCGCGCGCAACGGCCCGTCCGCGCTCGAGTTCGCCTTCGGCATTGTGCACCAGACGCGTGCCTTCGGCGTTCGCTTCGGCGATGAGATGTTGGCGCAATCGCGTGGCGTCGCTTTCCCCTCGGGCGCGGATCGCACGCGCGTCGGTCTCGGCGCCGGCGATCAGCGCCTGCGCGATGTCGACCTCGGCACGCGCCGCGTCGCGTCGGGCTTCCGCTTCCGCAAGCTCGGCATTCTTTCGCGCTTGCGATGCCAAAACGGCCGGGGCGATATACTTGCGCCACAAGATGACGAGCACGACGACAAAGAGAATCGAGGCGACGACCTGGCTGTACGTCGCAAGCCCTTCGTAGAAGCCATCGCTCATCGCTCGGCTCCGATCGCGCGCTCGAGAAGCGTGCGGGCGAGGCTTTGCGAAAGATCGTCTTCGCGCGATTTCGCCGCGACGACTTCGCCCGCGATCTTCAAGCGCGCAGCTTCGATGATGGTATGCGCTTTTTCGCCCTGAGCGCTCGCTACACGCGCGGCTTCGTTCTCGCCGGCGGCCTTCGCTTTGGCGATCGTCTCGTCGGCTTCGCGGCGCGCGGTGGCGCGTTTTGCGTCGGCTTCTGCGCGGAAATCCGCCACCTGACGCGCATAGCGCTCGTAGTCGCCATGCACTTCTTCGATGTGCGCCCGCCGCTTCTTAATCGCTTCACCGACGGGACGCAAGAACACGACATTGAGGATCGCGAAGAAAATCGCGAAATTGAGCAGCTGAACCCAGAATGTCCCGTCGAGCGAAAGAAACATCGAGCCCTATTTCGCGAGATGCGAAAGCAGGACGGGCACGTTGGCGACCACCAGCAGCAGGTAGAACGCGAGGCCGAGCGCGATGATGGGAAACGCTTCCAAAACGCCGACGCCCAGGAACAGGAACGTAAAGATGTTGGGGCGCGCTTCGGGCTGACGCGCGATCGCTTCGACGGCTTTCGAAGCAACGATGCCGTCGCCGACGGCCGAGCCGAATGCGACGCCGAGGACGATCAATCCGAACGCGATGATCGTCGCGGCGGCAACTAAGCTCTCTGAAGTCACGGTAAGAACCTTTCGCGGTTAAGTGAAACTACGTATTCGAGACATATTCTGTAAGTTTAGCGCTCATTCGGCGCTGGATCCGGCCTCCGAATCCGAGCGAGACTATGGTCCGAGACAAGTTGTAAGCTTCGCGCTCTTTCGGGTGCCGGCTTCGGCTCCGGCCCGAATCCAGCGGCATTCCCGTCCGCCGAATCCTAGTGTTCCTCACTAATAGCGAGTGAAAGATAGAC
>JRHI01002102.1_pt1 | contig 14610 bp, 11 predicted proteins | sample 215371 | NCBI WGS metagenome assembly JRHI01 (sample SAMN02929681, study PRJNA255918) | sediment metagenome | biome: cave system; feature: Ice Cave; material: Sediment; isolation source: sediment from deep within a dark volcanic ice cave with no known source of... ...
CCCATGTCGGACTGAAACAACATCTGCAAAGCCAGTTCGCGTGATTTTCTTCTGGTACCCATGAAAGTAGTAGCGTGTGGTTCTGCTTATTGTACGGGAGGGTCAGCCGCGGCGCTTGGTCTTAGACGCCTTCGGGCGCTTCACCGGTCTGTCGTTCCGAGCTCTCTCAGTCTTGTCATTCCGAGCGACGCGAGGAATTTGCTTCCTGCTCGCAGCTGATGGCTGAGAGCTAATCGCTGCTGTCAACGACGCCATCTCCACCGCCGCTTGCGCCGCCTCCAATCCCTTATTGCCCATCTTCAAGCCGGCACGATCGATGGCCTGCTCCAGAGTTTCACAGGTAAGCACGCCGAAGGCATGCGGCACACCTGTCTCCTGCGCCGACTGCCCAATACCGCGAGTGACTTCGTTGACGATCACATCGTAGTGCGCGGTGTCGCCACGGAGCAGACAGCCAAGACAGATGATAGCGTCATACTTCTTCGTCTCAGCCAAAGTCCGCGCGGCGGATGGAATCTCAAACGCTCCCGGCACGCGAACGATCTGGACGTCTTTCTTCTTTGCACCCGAGCGCAAAAGACCGTCATACGCGCTTTCCAGAAGTCTCTCTGTAATGAACGCATTGAAACGCGAGACCACGATGGCGAAACGTTTTCCTGACGAGTTCAGATCTCCTGCCAAGCCGCGCAGCTCGGGTTCGGAACGAAGCTCCAGGCTCTCATTCTCTTTACTATTCTTGTTACTTTTCTTAATACTTTTCTTCTCCGTAACTGAGTGCCTCCGTGCCGAATTCGTGGCTTCGTTCCATGATCCGATCTGTGTTCATGCGTGAAGCCCCGCAGGGCTCTACTTTCCCTTGAACTCTGCCGCCCGCTTCTCCAGAAACGCTGACGTCCCTTCCCTCTTATCTTCGGTTGCGCAGCAAACAGCGAAAAGCACAGCCTCAAGGTAGAGTCCCTCAGCTAAAGTCATTTCCATGCCCTTGTTCACTGCTTCCATCGCATACTGAACTGCCAGCGGAGCGTTCGCAATAATCTTGGCTGCAATCGCCTCCGCGCGGGGAATAAGATCTGCTGGCGCGGTCACTTCGTTCACCAGCCCGATGCGCAACGCTTCCTGCGCCGTGATCATTTCGCCCGCCAGCACCATCTGCATGGCAGCGCCCTTGCCCACCAGACGCGGCAGCCGCTGTGTGCCCCCATATCCTGGAATTATCCCCAGCTTCACCTCGGGCTGGCCCAGCTTGGCGTTTTCGCTGGCCAGGCGCATCGTGCAGGCCAGTGCGAGCTCGCAACCGCCGCCGAGAGCGAAGCCGTTGATGCAAGCGATCACCGGCTTGCCCAAATTCTCAATTAGGTTCAGGACATTCTGCCCCCGGTGCGTGTACTCCTTGCCCATGACAGCATCATTCTTGGCCAATTCACCAATGTCGGCGCCGGCAATGAACGCCTTCTCGCCCGAGCCGGTGAAAATCACCACCCTGATACTGGAGTCGTTCTTGATGTCGTGAAATGCCGCCCGCAGCTCCTCCATGGTCGCCATGTTGAGCGCGTTGAGAACCTTCGGACGGTTCACAGTGACGTAAGCGATCAAATTTTTCTTTTCGAGAAGTATGTTTTCGAAGTTCATAAATTCAGCCCTGCCACGGATGTTCTCACCGCTATGTCATCTTGAGCGGAGCATTGAGGATTGCGCAGCGATTCTCAGCGCGGAAGGGATCCTTCGGGTGCGCTCAGGATGACAAGTTCCAGTGACGGTTACAACTTATTCGCCTTAGGATTATTCGGATCCGAATAATCGTAAAACCCTCTCCCCGACTTCCGCCCGTACCAGCCCGCCATTACCAAACGCTTCAGCAGCGGAGGCGAAGCAAACCGCCGCTCCTTGAACTCGTCATACATGACGTGCGTGATGTAATAGGTCGTGTCGAGCCCGACAAAATCCAGCAGCGTAAACGGCCCCATGGGATAGCCGCATCCAAGCTTCATCGCGTTGTCGATGTCCTCAATCGAGCCCACTCCCTCTTCATAGGCGCGAATGGCGTCGAGCAGATACGGCACCAGCAGCCGGTTGACGATGAATCCTGTTTTATCAGACGTGCGCACGGGAACCTTGCCCAGCTTTTTCCCGAACTCGTATGCGGTCTGGTAAACGTCATCGGCGGTGGCGATCGTGCGCACCACTTCCACCAACTTCATCAGCGGCACCGGATTAAAAAAGTGCAGCCCGATGAACCGCTCCGGGCGCTTCACTGCAGTCAATAGCTCGGTTACCGAGATCGAAGACGTGTTCGAAGCGAAGATCGCGTCTTTCTTCACCCCGCTGTCGAGCGACGCGTACATCTTCTTCTTCTCTTCCACGTTCTCTATGATGGCCTCGATAATTATGTCGCAATCCGCCAGATCAGCCTTGTTGGTTGTGCCCTTGAGGCGCGCGCGGATCGCGTCCTTCTGCTGCGCCGTGATCCCACCCTTCTCCACTGGACGCTCAGCAAACTTCGCCAGGGATTTCTCGATCCCGGAAAGGCCTTTGTCGAGAAACTTTTGCTCGACTTCAAGCACGGTTACATCGAACCCAGCCGTCGCGCAAACTTGCGCGATGCCGGACCCCATCAAGCCACAACCGAGTACGCCTACTTTATTGATTTGCATTTTTTCCGGGTGCTCCTATTTAACTGGGTGTTCGCGTTTACGCAGGTTTATGCAGTGGTATAGGTATATGTTGAATAAACTGAAAAATATCAAGCGGCGACGAAGTAATCGCCAAAGCACCGGCTGCTATCGCCCTCTGCCCGTAGCGCTTAACCGCCCCTTCCGAGGAGTAAAATAGGACGGGTGTCGAAATGTCTTCCTCCTTCATCCTCTCTAAAAGCAGTATGCCAGCATCGGGCTTCCCGCCTCCGTCCTCGGTCCGGCCCATATCTGAAATAACGATTTGATAGCTTTGAGACTTTAATTCCTCCAGAGCTTCGCGTGTACTAAGGACCTGGTCAATCACAAAACCGTCTTTCCTAAGCTTCGCGGCCTCGAAAGCATTGTTCTCAGGGTGATCGTCTACCCAAAGAATTCGAGCACCGTGCGGTGCTTGAGGCGCAGCGATCCCAAGAGCCTCTATCCCGCTTCCGCTCTTCAGCTTCAAAAACTGGTTTTGAAGATCGTCGATCTGGCTCTGAAGCTTCTTCGTCGCTTCTTCTACACTTAACTTCACGCCCAAGACCTCAACCGTGAAGGATCGTGATTCGACCAGAGATTTCAGCACTGGCCACAACCTCCAAATTACGAAGAGTGCTATCAGCGGCCACAAAATTGAAGCAATTCCAGTAAGTACGGACGCGGATTCAGGTACAGACGAATTATCGTGCGCTCCCATCAAAATGCACAAGACAGTCACGGTCTTAACCTCGCTGCAATTCGCGGAACGCTAATTCATACTCTCCACAATCATAGCAATCCCCTGCCCGCCGCCGATGCAAGCCGTCGCCAGCCCGTACTTTTTCTTCCGCCGTCGCAACTCATACAGCAGCGTGATCACCAGGCGCGTTCCGGTCGCGCCCAGAGGATGTCCCAGCGCAATCGCGCCGCCATTCACATTTACCTTCTCGCGATCCAGGCCCAACTCTTTTTCGACTGCGAGATATTGCGCCGCGAACGCCTCATTCACTTCAATCAAATCAATGTAGTCGAGCGACAGGCCGGCCTTCTGCAGCGCCACCTTCGTCGCTGGCACCGGGCCGCGCCCCATCACCTTCGGATCGACTCCCGCAATGCCCCAGCTCACAATCCGCCCCAGCGGCTCGATACTTCGCTTGCGCGCCTCTTCCAACGACATCAACACCACCGCCGCAGCACCGTCCACAATGCCGCTGGCGTTCCCCGCAGTCACCGTCCCAGGCTTACCTGAGCCTTGGCCGAACGCCGCCTTCAGCTTCGCCAGCCCTTCGATCGTGGTCTGCGGACGGCGATGGTCATCTTCAGTAAGGGACTCTCCCGTCGCCTCGCCTTTCGCATTCCGCAACGGCACCGGAACCAGTTCTTCCTGCAGACGTCCTTCTTTATAGGCCGCGTCCGCTTTCTGCTGTGAGCGCAGCGCAAACTCATCCTGCGCCTGCCGCGTGATTCCCTGCTGCTCACCATACAACTCCGCGGTATTGGCCATGTACAGACCGCAATAGCTGTCGAGCAGGGCTACCATCAGCGAGTCTTCGAGCTTGCCGCCCGGCGCCAAAGTAAATCCGTCGCGCCCACGAATCACAAACGGAGCCTGCGACATGGCCTCCATCCCGCCGGCGAGAACAATCTTCGCTTCGTCGAGCTGAATCATCTGGGCCGCATTGACAATCGACTGCATTCCGCTGCCGCAAAGCCGGTTCACGGTCAGCGCCGGAGTTTCAATCTGCAACCCCGCCAGCAAGCCCACATGCCGCGCGCCATACAAAGCGTCGCCGGAAGTCTGCTGCGCATTGCCAAACACAGCATGATCAAATTCTTTGGGATCGATCCCCGCCCGTGCAATCGCGCCCTTGGCCGCGACGGCGCCCAACTCTTGCGCGGTGAAGTCCTTCAACTTGCCGCAATAGCGGCCAAAGGGCGTGCGAGCCCCACTTACGATGGCGATGTCACCCGGTTTCAACATGATTTCCTTGACACAGCAGAGCGCACAAAGCAGCTCTTAACCATGATAGCCAAACTCGTTAGTGTAGCAGCGCGCGAGGAAGGTTTGCCACAGGGAACAGAGCGAGTGCTGTGCGATGGAGAATGCTGAACGCAAGAATGAGGATGGTAGGATTGTGAGGACGGTAAGGATTGTAAGGATGATAGTAAGGATTAAGGATTAAAGACTAAAAACGAGGCCCGAACAAACTGGCGCGGCAGAGATTTATGCTACCGCCCCTGCGGCCAGTGCCGGCGCGAGCGCGACGACCTTCCCCGGCCCTTGCACAATCGACGTGGCCAGGGCGTGTTCGGCGCGATTGATAACTTCAGTGACGATGTCCGCGGGATCGTACTCCTGCCGCACCACGGCCTCGGCCAGTCCAGCCGAGAATGCGAAGGGTTGCGGATCCGCTCCATCCTTGGCAGGCAAGCGCACTTCGGACACCATCTTGCGCAGCTTTTCAATGGCTCTAGTCGCTTCTTTCTCAGCCGTATCTCCCAGGATGATAGCGACCGTAGTGGTGTCATAGCGAAAGGCAAGATCGTTGGAGCGAATGTTCGCGGCGAGAAGCTGACCGACCCGCGACATCGCATTCCCCACCTCGGCCTCGCCGTACTCCTTGATCAAAGCGGCACTCCTGCCAAACTGCAACAGCACCAAGGATAGAGGCGCCGCATTTTGAATCGCCCGCTTGCTCTCCGCCAGTAACAGATCGATATATGAAGCGCGCTTTAACAGTCCGGATTTTTCATCCGTCACCGATAGATTCTTAACCAGCCGGCGCAGGCCCACATTATTCAGCGCGATCACCATCTGCTCCGCCAGCGTCTTGAGCACAACGACGTCCGCCTGCTGCCAGACGCGGGGTTTGTTGTTCACCAGCACGAGCACTCCAACTGGCTCTTCGCCGTCGCTAAGAGGAATGACAAAAAGCGAGGCCGCGTTCAATTCAGCGAGAACCCCGCGCAGAGCCTGCAGCTGCGGCGATTTTTGAGCATCTTGAACAATTAACGGCTCGGTTCCCGCTGCATCTTGCAGGCTGGCGACAATCTCTGCCAGGGCAGAAGCGCCTCCCTTCATGACGCCTTCCGTACAATGTTCTTCAACAGCGGAGGGCGCGTGTCCGGGCTTACCGGTCGCCGCCACGCAACGCGTTGTTTCCCAGTGGGATCCAATCTCTTTGGCAGCGGTGGTGAGAATTGCGGTCGCGGTCCCCTGGTGATACATCTTGCGTGTAATCTCCGCCACCCGCGTAAAGCTGCGAACGTCCGGTGCCGGAGCGGATACCGGAGGCGGGGGCGTTCCCGATGTACTGGAGGCGGGGGAAACAACCGCAGCGGCGGGCGGCAGCGGCGCCGGTCCAGCGTAGTGCGGAGTAACTCCCGCTGCCAGGTAGAGGCGTTGTAGATCCTCATTCCGTTCTTCTTCTCGTGGGAACAGTTCCTGAATTCGTTGCAGCCGCTCGACTGCCTTATTGCGCATTCCGTACTGCACGAGAATCTCAGCCTGCAGCATTAAGTCCTGGAGCGTCGATGCGCCCAAAGTGGAGGCTTGGCCGTCAGCCTGAGCAGGCTCCTCGGCAGGCTTGCTGGCCGCGGTAAATCGTGACGCAATGACCTTGTACCGATTCTCGTCAATCTTGCCCTTGAGCATCTCCATCCGCTTCATGTGACCCGACTCGTAAGGGTCGACTTCCGCGGCGCGGTCCAGACACTCGGCCGCCTTGGCGAACTCGCTGGTGCTGCAGTAAAGGTCAAACAGTTTCAGCAGGGTCTGGCAATAGTCGTTTTCGCGGTTGGACGCGTTGTACAGCTCACTCAGAAATTCCAGCATCTGCGGGGATGCCCGGCGCGCCCCGGTAATGTCCTGCATGATGGCGATGAACTGCCGGCGTTCTCCACGACGCCGCTGAAATTGCTCCAGCTTGCGAGCCAGGGCAACAGCAGCATCGTCCTGCTCGGCATCCAGCAGCTGTCCAATCAGTGCAATCACCTGCTGAACCCGGGTCGGATTCTGCTCGAAGAGCTGCCACACCAGCGGCTCAGCTTCGGCATAGCGGCCCGCAGCCAGCAGGGCATCGCCATAGGCGTCGCGCAATTCCATCGAGGGCTGGCCTGAATTCAGTTGCGGTTCAAGAATGAAAATTGCAGCGCCCACCTGGCCTTGCGCCAACAGGCTCTTGCCATAGGACAAGGCAATCGCGGGATCTGAAGAGTCTTCTTGATAGGCGCGCTCGAACCAGGGGGCAGCGTCCTCTCCGTTCGCAGCGGCCAATTGTGCCACGCGCTGGAATGCTGCCGTAGCTACTTTGCGGTTCCCGGTTTCCGACGCCAGCTCCGCAACCCGCAGGAAGTTTGCCTGAGTCGGTTCCAACGCAACGATGCGTGCCAGGATTTCGCCGGACTCTGCTTTCTTGCCAGCTTTCACCAGGTCCGCCAGAGCTGACTCGTAGGTGCCAACCGCAAGTTTTTTGTTCGTGCCCTCAAGCAGCTGACCAAACCGGAATTTCTGCTGCCAGGTGGGACTTCCGTGCCGCGCCAGCTTCTTGTAGGTGAGGCTGGCACGGGTCGCATCGCCGGCCGACACCTGGCGCTCGAAAAGCTCGCCCAACAACTTAACCGCGTCCTGATTGCGGCTTACCGACAGGCATAAATCGGCCGCCAGCTGGCGCACCACATCGTTCTCGGGATCGTCGCGGAGCGCCTGAAGATACTCCTCCAAGGCTTCAGGCGTCTTGCCCTTTTGCAAGAGTTTTTCGGCGCGTTCCACACGCCGTGCCATCTCGGCTCGGTCCACACGTCTGGTGATCTCAGGCATGAATGTCCAGGTGGAGCAGTCCTTCTGAGATTCTAGGAGCACGCATGGGTAGCAGCAATGCGGTAACGGCCCGCCGCGATTACCAAGGTCATCTAGCGCGCGAGTTTGAGGGATGGACGCGCGATTTGGTAAGGTGCTGGATGCCTTCGCCCGCGAAATTGCCAAAACTTCCTCAGGAAGAAGGCCTGCGCCATCAACTCACGGCTGCTCAAATGGCAATGGTAGCCGTGGGCGGCTCCATCGGGACCGGCCTGCTGCTGGGGTCCGGCGTGGCCATGGAGATCGCGGGCCCTGCAGCTATTTTGAGCTTCGCGGCCGCCGCGTTCATCACTTTCACCGTGGCCATGGCCCTGGGAGAATTGGCCAGCGCCCACCCCGCGGCTGGCTCCTTTGGCGTGTATGGCGATCTTTATCTCAACCCGTTCGCCGGATTTATTGCTCGCACCGGATATTGGCTCGGAATTGCCCTCAACATTGGCGCCGAGATGATTGCTGCTGCAACCTATATGGGTTATTGGTTTTCTGGCGTACGCCCTTACGTGTGGATCCTTATTTTCTCGACTGTGCTCCTATTGATGAATCTAGGCAGCGTGGGTTTTTACGGGCGATCTGAGTTCTGGCTCTCGATGATCAAGCTGGTAGCGATCATAGCCTTCATCGTAATTGGCGCCGGCTTGCTTCTCGGTAGCCAGGTCTCTCCGCAATACAACTCTCACGGCGGATTTCTCCCCAACGGCCCGCTGTCTCCGCTGCTGGCAATGACTTTCGCAATTTATAGTTTTGGAGGAGTCGAGATGGTTGCGGTCACGAGCGGAGAATCACGTTCCGCGAAAGAAACTCCGCGAGCCGTCTGGCTTACCTTCCTCACTCTCAGCTTCGTCTACATTGGGGCGATGGTGGTGCTGTTGGGCGTCATGCCCTGGAACCACGCAGGGGTTACTGAAAGCCCATTCGTCACAGTATTCCGCGCCGCAAGAATTCCTCGAGCTTCTGCGGTGATGAACTTCGTGGTGCTCACTGCAGCGTTATCTGGAGCCAATGCCGCCCTGTACGTCGGTTCGCGCATGCTTTTTTCACTGTCCCGCGACGGCTGGGCTCCGGCCCGGCTAGGCCGTCTCAACAAGTCTGGATCCCCGCAGTACGCAGTTTTGGTTTCGTCCTTAGGAATTCTGTTCGCCCTGGCGGTGGATCTGTGGGCTCCGCAAAAGGCCTTTCGGTACGTGGTGGGCGCGGCTTTCACGGGAATGATTCTCTCGTGGTTAATATCTCTCGCCGCTCATGTGAGCTTTCGTCGCCGTCGCTCATCAAAGGAACTGCTTTCCCTGCCCCTGCGCTCGCCGCTCGGAAAATGGGGATCAGTGCTGGGCTTCGTGCTGGTATCTGTCGCGCTCATGCAGACCTGGCTCTCGCCAATCGTGAATCTGTGGAGTGGACTCACCTGCCTGTTGCTGCTTGTCATGGCTTACATTTTAGCCAAGAGGCACAGAAAAAACGCATAAATGCCCCTCCCACCAATGCGAAGCACACGTGCCATTTCACGTCATCGCACGCGTAAGGTGCGCAACATTTGTTCAAAGGCTGGGCGCATCGCACCGAAGTCTTTATCGGGAGAAATGAAGATAAGGTACAGCAGAGAGCCGTCCCTCCGCTGCGAAGTCACTACCCAGTCACGCTCCTCGAAGGGCCTCCCCTGAGCGTCCTTGATCGGCGAATTGCCGATAAGGTCGACCGACTTTCCTGCCGCGCCATTGATTCGAATATTTTCGTCGTGGCCAATCTGCCTCAGGTCTGAATTCGACTGGCGCAAAGATGTCAGCAGCTCGTGGGTAGCGACGTCGAGAGTCGCGGCTGCATCCTCCGGCTGGTAGTTCGCAATGATTGCACCGTAGGCCACAGCATTCTGCGAAACCCCGTTGCGCGGGGCAATGGTCACGTTGGAACTCTGGTCGCCAAAAACCTGCCAGTTCTCCGGATACGAGATTTCGTAGTCACTATGACGGAAGGGCTTCAGCGTGGAACTTGTCGGGATGTCGGCGGCCTGAGTTTGCGGTGCCTGGGTATCACCTTGCTTCTGCATCGCCGCCACTTGCTCAGAGGTCAAGGGCTTCATCCCGGCAACACGCTGTTTCACGCTGGCAAATTCGGGCGTATCGGAAAGAAATGTCCTAGACGGAAGCGTGGCCACCTCCGCCGACACGGCTTGCGCGCGATTGCCTGGGTTGGGATGGTCACTGAGGAATTGGTTGATCCCGGAATTGGCTGCGGCACCGCCCTGTTTTTCGAGCTTCTCGAAAAAGACAGCCATTTGACGCGGCTCGTAACCACTGTCGTACATAACATCCGTGCCCAGCAGATCAGCCTCGGACTCAGCCCGTCGCGAGTTCTTCAAGAAGTACGATCCAAGGCCAAACGAGATGCCGAGTTCGGCAGCCTTGGCTAACGTGCTGTTTCCCATGAGCCCGCCGAGAATCGCGAGGGGCAGTTGTGCTCCCATTTGCTTGGACGCTGCCCGCGTCCCGTGCCGCTGCACCACGTGAGAGAGTTCATGGGCCATTACACCCGCCAGTTGGGCTTCATTGTCCGCCGCCTGAATGGTGCCGAGGTTAACGAAGACCGGCCCTCCCGGCAGAGCGAATGCGTTGATTTCCTTCACGTTAACCACGTGAAAGTTGTAGGGCCACTTGTAGCCGGGGGCATGGTCGCTGAGCTTTGCGCCTAACCTCTGGACATATTGCGCGACCGGATCAGAATCCGGCAATACGGGCAACTGTTTCATCAGTTGGGCAGCGTTCTCCTTGCCCAACTGCACCTCTTCGTCCTGGGAAAAGATGTCGAAGCCGCTGGTAGGTTCGACGCGTGCTTCCAGCCAGGGAGGCAAGACCAAGCAGAGAGAAAGTGTCAGCGAGAGTATCGACCTGAGCAGCGAAGTACCGATCGTGCGCGTAGTCTCCATAAGAATGGTGGCAATAATAATGCACACTCCAAACCTCGGAGAATACAGTTGCTAACGGATGGGCTGCCAGAGGCATCACCATTGGAATGAATCAATACCTCAAGCGGTCCCAATCGGGGCAGTAAAAAAGGCGCCGGATAGTCCCGGCGCCAGCTCGCGAGATGCGGTCAAGCGAGAGAAAACTCTAAAGAAACTTATTTGCTTTCCGCGACAGGGCTTGCGCCGAAGTCGCGGCGGCTGTTGACGGCGGTCCGGGCGGCGCGGGCAGTTGGTTGATTGGCAATTGCGGCCCCGTATCGCTCGAGTAAGACCGGTGCCATAGTATTTTCAGCTTCCTTGACGAAGATCATTTTATTTTCGGAAGCCATGTCCACGCGCACAAAATCTCCCAGCTTGACCTGACCTGTGGCCACCAGGTTGGCTAGCGGAAAAACCAGATTACGTTCGATGGCGCGTTTCAGGTGCCGCGCGCCATAGCGCGGGTCAGTCCCTTCCTTCAGCAGAAAGTCCTTCACCGGAGTCGTGCAGTTAAATACAAATTGGCTGGTCCCGGCGGCCATCAGCACGCGCTGCTGCACCATGCCCAATTCGATTTCAAGGATCTGGGCAAGATGCTCGTCCCGCAAGGTCTTGAAGACCACGGTCTTGTCGATGCGGTTCATGAACTCGGGAGTGAACTTGCGCCGGGCGGCTTCGACGGCAGTGCGCTGGATCTTGTCATCGAAGGAATTGTCCACTTCAACTACTTTAGGCGCGAAGCCGAGCCCGCCATCCACCAGGCTAGTCATCTCGCTGGCGCCGAGGTTCGACGTCATGATGATGATGCATTGCGAAAGGTCGACGCGTCGGTTGTCTCCGAGCGTCAGCGTGGCTTTGTCGAGAATCCCCAACAATAGTTGCCACAAAGAGTCGGACGCCTTCTCGATCTCGTCGAAAAGCAGGATCGAGAGTTTCAGCTTCTCGGTGAACCACTGATTCAGCGCTTCCTGCGTGAGCAGAGGATGAGTCTCGCGGTGTCCCAGGTATCCCGGAGGCGAACCGATCAGCTTGGCAATCTCGTGGGAATGCTGGAATTCAGCGCAATCGATCTTAATGCAGGCGCGGGAGTCTCCGAAAAGCGCCTCGGCCATGGCTTCGACCACGCGCGTCTTACCCGACCCGGTCGGTCCCAGAAAGAGAAGATTTCCCACCGGGCGTCCGGGAGCATTCAGTCCGGCCAGGAACATCTGATAAATTTCAACGACTTTTTCGACAGCCTGGTCTTGGCCAACAATACGGCGGCGCAGGGCGGAGTCAAACTCTCCAGCATCATTGCTGCGACGGTTCGGATCGAGCACAGTAGCGAGGTTCGTTCTCATAAGGTCGCTGCCCGGTTCCTCACCGGACGTTCTTTCCTTTCGTTTAGCCTTCTTGTCGGCTATTTCCATTGTGGTTTCCGGTTTTGTAGGCCGTTTGCCGAATCACGTACCCACCTTCTGGAAGCTACCAGCTCGTCACATTGAACTGCCCCGGGCTTGCCGAGCTTGTCGCGCCCAACTGTATAGGAAATAAGCAAGTGGCTAGCCACGCCGTGGACAAAATTTGGCACGCTCGGAACTCCTGTATCTAACAGGATTTAGAAGCTGTCTCCCGAGATCCAAAGGCCTCCAGATTAGAACGGCACCGTGCCGAAGAGAAATTGTTTGCAGCAAGGAGGAACAACCAGCACCGGAACTCGAGACTAAAAATCAGGCCTCAGAGGTGGCGTTTTGGATTCGCATCAAAACACGGCTTCAGATGCTGCGGAAATCTCTGGTTCTTGATTTGTTTTAAAAGGGTGCCGCTTCACCCACGCCGTAAGCGCCGCAAAATGATGCCCTCAGGCCCCCGTCAACCTACCCGTCTAAACATCCAACTTCGACCGTGGTTGTCCACACGTAACTGGCAGGTGCAACAGAGTCACGTTACTATCGCCAACAGACAGTTTTTCGGGAGGAACCTTGCGCCGTTCGTCTGTCCGAGTCATCACTGCAATTTCGTGTCTTCTGTTTGGAGCAGCCTCTTGGCGGCTGAGTCCTTATTCGTCGTCGAACTTCGCCGCCCAAGCCCAGACAGCTCCGGCTGTTGCCGTGGCCTCCACGGCGCCCGGCAAAACTACTCATGTGAAAACGGTGAGCGCGACGGTTTCGGCGAACTCCAAGCCGGCAGAAATTCCCACTTTGCAATCCACCGCGGCACCGGGCACCGAAATCTACAGCGCAAAGCGGGGGGAAGCCATCCCCACCATCGCCCGCCGTTACTTAGGCAGGACATCCTACCTGACCTCGTCCGAGTTGGCCGATGCCATCCGCAAGGTCAATGGGGACCGCTCCGGCAACATCGTGAAGGCCAATGAAAATCTCACGATACCCGGCATTTTGCCAGCCCCCATCGTCGAAAAGGCCGTCCCGGTCGCCAAAGATTTTGAAGTCCGTGCCATTTACCTGACCGCCATCATGGCGGCAAGCGATCATGGACTCCGCATCATTCGCCATTGGCGCGAAGTTGGCGGCAACGCGGTTGTCTTTGATATCAAAGACAGCGACGGGAGCGTAAATATTCCATTCGAGCACCCACTGCTGGGCAAACACCAGGTTTACATTCACGACGTCCCGAAGCTGGTCCGCTTCCTGCATTCCGAAAATATGCACGCCATTGCCCGCATCGCAATCTTCCGCGACGAGCGCCTGGTAAAGGAGCATTCTGAACTAGCTATCAAGTCGAAGAAAACGAGTCAGCCATGGCGTGAAAACGGCAAGCTGGTGTGGACTGATCCCTCGAATCCGAAGGTGCAGGAATATAACATCGCCCTGGCCAAGTACGTCGCACAGCTAGGCGCGGACGAAATTCAGTTCGACTATGTACGCTTCCCCGCCGAAGGCGATCAGAAAGATGCAAGCTTCGCCTTCCAGACCGAGTACGCCGAAGCGAAGCAAAGCGCAACCTCGACAGGCCCTCAATCCACGACTGAGCCTTCGGACCTGAAGCCTCATGCCTCTAAGCATCGTGCAGACGCACAGCCTGCTGCAGGCCCGCAGCGCTCCGACGTAATCACCGCCTTCCTGAAGAAAGCCTATGCCGAGATTCACCCCACCGGCGCACTGCTATCGCTCGACGTCTTCGGAGTGATGGCCTGGCAGCGTCCCGTCGACCTCTCTCACACCGGACAGGACATCGTCGGCATGGCCAGGTATTGCGACGTGCTCTCGCCTATGATTTATCCCTCGCACTTTTTCGGCATGGACAACATCGCCCACCCCGGCGACGCCCCCGAGCACTTCATCGGCGAGTCCATGGCGCGCTTCGAGCTGATCACCAAGGGCAGTAAAGTAGTAATCCGNCCCTGGCTGCAAGCCTTCCGCTGGCGCACCAAGACCTACTCTGCCGAATACATCAAAGTCCAAGTCGCGACCGCAAAAGAAAAAGGCGGTATCGGCTTCTTGTTCTGGAACGCCGCCAACGACTACACCAAGCCCTACGCAGCCNTGCCCGAAATGCGCTCCGCGAACGGCAAAGAAAAAAACAAATTCTTCCGCGGGGATGAACTGCCAGGAACTCTCGTGCATGGGGGAATGACGTCCGCAACTTCCGCGACAACGGCCCCGTAGGCAAGAAGAAGCAATGTGTGGGGCGGACACTCCCGTCCGCCGCTTTTGATTTCGATAGTCAGCGCAAACCTGCCAAGCTGCACCGATTTTTCCGCCAGGAATTGTACAAACTTGTGACGCAGCAGTGACAATCCCGACCCTGCACTCGACCTAGCATTCGATGACGAGCAGGTCAGAGAAATTTTGTTTGCGAGCTGGCGCCGAACTTCGGTGTTAGCCCATCCCCTGACCTCCGCGAAGGAGATTTCCATGCAGCGTCGCATTATCGCTTTCACCGCTTGCCTCGGGCTGGCACTGATTTTCAGTTCCACCACGGCCCTGGCGCAATATCAGCTCACCAATCTGGTTTCGAATCAAGTAGGGCAGGCCGCACATACGGACCCTCTGCTGGTGAATGCCTGGGGACTTGCATATGGCCCAGGCGGACCGTTCTGGATCGCCGACCAAGGCTCGGGCTGGTCGACGCTCTACACCGGCGGCGGAGCCAAAGTGCCCCTGAATGTGGAAATTCCTACGGCGAACGGCTCGGGGGTCGGCTCGCCCACCGGAATTGTTTACAAC
>JRHI01002103.1_pt1 | contig 14609 bp, 15 predicted proteins | sample 215371 | NCBI WGS metagenome assembly JRHI01 (sample SAMN02929681, study PRJNA255918) | sediment metagenome | biome: cave system; feature: Ice Cave; material: Sediment; isolation source: sediment from deep within a dark volcanic ice cave with no known source of... ...
GGCAGGGCAGGGGCAAGCCCTGCCCGTACATTTTAGGATAGGGTGTTAGTGAACGTTCATGCATTCACGCGCGAATAAGCGGATCGATTCTAATTGGGTGGCGTCGACAAAGCGGACAATGATTTCTTGCACGCCGACCTCTTCGTATTGTGCCAGGCGTTCGCGGATCATCGAGGGAGTGCCGATCAATGCCGATTGACGAAGTTCGTCGAGATTGTTTCGATCGTCTGGGGGCAATTTTGCGATAGCAGCCTGCTCTGTTTCGGCGATGGCGCAATCATCGATGAGAGTGGTGCGGCGAATGCTGTCGTAATCGCGGCCAAGCTCGTCACAATGTTGCTTGAGGACAGCTAGTTTGTGCTTAATAGTCGGGATATCTCCACCGATATTACAAGCGTCTGCGTATTGTGCGACCAGCTTGAGGGTGACCTTTTCGCCTCCCCCGCCGATTAATAAGGGGATGTGTGGTTTTTGTACCCCTTTAGGCTGGTTGATGGCCCCTTTGACCTGGTAATATTCCCCTGCAAAGGTAGCTTCATCCTGCGTCCACATCGCCAGCATGATCTGGATGGCCTCACGCAATTGGCGCAAGCGTTCTCTCGCCTCAGGGTAGGGATAACCATAGGCCAGGTATTCGTGATCGTACCAGCCGGCACCGATGCCAAAATCGAGTCGGCCATGACTGAGCACATCGACTGTACTGGCCATCTTGGCCAGCAGCGCGGGATTGCGATAGCTGTTACAACTCACCATCTGACCGATGCGAACGCGTTTGGTATCGCGAGCCAGCGCGGCGGTGCTGATCCAGCATTCAAAGGTCACCTCCTGTGTAGGTGTGGGAACAGTGTGGAAATGATCGTAGAGCCAGATCGAGTGAAAGTCCAGTGCTTCAGCTTCTTGCGCGACTCGCGTCATAGCTTCATAAGCCTCAACCGGATCGGCAATATCTACCAGATCCATGCGCCAGCCCTGGGGAACGATGATGCCATAATCCATCGCCATTTGCAATGCTCCTTTTCGGTTGTTTTAGAGAAAAATAAAATGTTTACTCTTGTCACGTGTTTACAGTGCTCCACTATGATCTTCCAGGATTGCGGGACGGGCAATACTTTGTCCATTCACTGTGATAGTCAAGGTAGGCCAGTCGGCAATCTCCGTCAGAATTTCAGGCCCGTTCGGCCCTAAAAGCACCGTGTCCTCGGACTTGACACCGCGCAGCGAGGGGTTCCAGGCAAAGGCCTGGTGATGTTCGATCAGCGTTTTATCTCCCGGCTGTGCGATGACCTCGCGCGGCATATAACCCAGCGTACCACCCTGATGGTGCTCTTCAATCGCCCCAGGATATCCTTCTTCCTGTCGTAAACGTGGCGCCTCAATAGTATCGGTCAAAACGTATGCCCTATCCATCGTAACCAGTATAGAAGATGCGCTGCTATCGCTAGCCTCATTTACAAACATGGAAGCACCCGCTGTGATCCAGGCGGTGTTCGCGTTCATACTCAGTGTAATGTCATCAATATGACCAACTACTAGACGTTTGCGCAGCCGTGCAAGTTTTGTATCAACCTCTGATTTCCGTTCGGTATGTAAAGACATGAACTTCTCCTTACTATTCTGCCTAAGGTTGGATTACCTATATTCTACGCCAGTTGTGCAAGCTGGTTCATACACGTAAGGGAGGCTGGATCAACTTTGGCCGCCGTTCATAGGTTAGCAGTCCATTCACTTCTTGCTCGACATCGGTGAGTTGGGTGTAGCAAAAGCCACTGACAAAGCCCAGCTGGTTGAAAGCGTCAATAAATGCTCTGTATTTCTTGCTTAATTGCATGTTATTAACACATTTTCTGCATCAATATCACTTTTTATTTGTGTGTATTTCATATAGACAGGAGGAACTGCTTCAAGCCAGACGGTTTGCCAGATACCACTGGTGCGAGTATAGAAGCAGCCTTCATTTTGGGGCTTCCAGTATTGCTTCCCGCGCGGCTGAAGCTTGCTAGGCGTATCTTCAACATACACTACTACACGGTTCAGCTTTTCGTTAGAAAGAAATTCTGTCACATCGAAGCTAAAGGGAACGGTGATCAATCTATCAAAATGACCAAGATGCTGCCAATTTTCATATAGTCTTTGCGTAGCTTCATCAAAGGTAACCTCCCATACTTCATTGAGATTGAGCCAGCTCGGAAACCTAGCCAAATGAGACTTGACTCAGGTGTGCAGGATCGTTTGGAATAAAATCGGAGCGAGAAGCGCCTTCGCCCTTTCCAGCACGGCACGCTACCAGGCGACGATGGCCTCTAGCTCTCTTGGAGTGTTCTGAACCTGGGCTGCTGCTTGTGTTTGAGAAGCCTGAGCTCTTGCTGCGGAGGAGTTGACGGACTTGCAGAATCTCATGTACACTATGGTTATGGTTAAACGAAAGTTTCTTATTGGTGCTCGGCTATTTTTCGGTCTACTCACTCTGACGGCCATCGGCACTCAGCTCACTATTCAGGTTCAACAGGGTTTCAGCCTGATGAACTTTTTCAGCTACTTTACAAATTTATCTAACATTTTCGCCGCTGTCGTTTTGATTATTGGCGCTATCTACCTACTACAACAACGTGAACCAACCGCTACTGATGACATCATTCGGGGAACTGCGGTTGTATGTATGGCTCTCGTTGGCATCGTTTTCAGTATCTTACTCCGGGACGAGGACCTGGGCTCTCTCTTGCCCTGGGTGAACACCGTACTCCATTACGTTATGCCAGTTGTTATGGTGCTCGACTGGCTCTACCAGCCGCCGAAGACAAAGCTCGTCGTCACGCAGTTATGGGTTTGGCTCATCTTTCCATTCCTCTACTTAGCCTACTCATTGATCCGTGGCTCAGTTGTGGGTTTCTATGCCTATCCGTTCTTAAACCCCACCAAAGTAGGCGGATATGGCGGCGTCGTGCTCTACTGTTTGGGCATTCTGGTGGTCTTCTTGATCCTCAGTTGGCTCCTCATGCTCTTGGGGAACACGTTAAAACGGAATATCGCGTAAGTTCATGCTTACTCGTTCTTCATCAAGACTGGAGGAGGCGTATGATGAGGAGTGCAGACGTCCCTTTACTCGCAGATCAGCAGACAGGAACCGTGGCCGATCGGCGTGCTGCCGGAAGCGCTCCACGCACAAGGGCGACCCGTGCCAGCCACACTGAGTGGTCACCGGCCTCTGATCGCCCTGAGCCGGTCAGCCTGGTAGAGGAACAGAACCGCACCTGGTTCGCACATCTGGTGCCGCTGAAGAAGGGTACCGTATCGTACCAGTCGTCGCCAGGACGCATCACATGGAAAGGGGCATACCGCTTTTGCGCGTTTGACTGAAGGATGAGCGAGAGTAAAGAGGGACAGCAAGAAGGTGCTACCCAGGAGCTTTTTGCTCGCTGGCTTGAGGGGGTCATAGCGATCCTGTTGGGAGTGGTAGTGGTGGCAACGGCCTGGAGTGGGTATCAGGCAGCGCGCTGGTCTGGGGTGCAGCTCTACAGCTATGGAGAAGACCTGTATGCTGCTATGTTGCAGGCGATCCAACAGGCAAAAGACCGCATCGTCTTTGAAACGTTTATCGACTTTTGGAACATGCATTGTGGACGCCGCTTACCTCCCCTTTCCGATCACGGGACGCGGTCCTGGGACCCTCATATTGCCATTCATCGCAACGATCCGCGACTGGTCATTTTCCCGATCCGTACAACATATCTGGAGGCTATTGACCGAGCACGCCATCACATCTACCTGACACATGCCTACTTTATTCCTGATCGCATCTTGTTGCGTGCATTAATGATTGTCAAGAGCCGGACCGTAGACAGGCTTCAGGATACGGTGACCGCGACTACCCCCGTCATGGTGCCGACATACACCTGGTTTCCGGAGAGGGTCGGGGTTGCGAAGCGCGAGGTCGAACCCACGGATACCGTTGTGATCACAGCGCCTGTCTGGCTATTGAGGGCATAGAGGGTGCCATTGCGGTCCAGGCTGTAGACGGTATTGCCTGCCACAACCGGTGAGCCAACAACTTGTTGGTTAGCATGCCAGCCCAGTGTTACGCGAGGACCTGGTCCGACCAGAACCTGTCGCAGTCCATCGGTGCAAGGCAAGAATATCTGCGAACCAACCGAAGCCGCACCTCCATAGGAGCCACAGATTGATGCCATCAAGGCTTGACCACCGATACCGCCGAGGGCATTTGCATGGAGCAAGTAGCCAAGACCAGATTTGCCAGCAACAAACACCCATCCACCCGGCAACAATACCGGACCCATCGAGCCGAGGTCGGCGTCCGTGGCGTTGTCCTGTTGCCATTGCGCAGGTGCGAATCCGTCTTCAAGCTGTAGTGTGGGAGATAACCGTAGCACTGAGTCACTGTGATCCCAGGAACCCTGAGTTGTTTCACCATTGCCGACGGCAACATAGACGTGACCGTTAGCGTCTATCGCTGGGCCTGAAGTTGCCCAGATACCACCCTCGCGCGTCGTCGGAACCTGGTAAGTGAGCAATGGTCCCTGCCCATCCGTGCGCGAGGCCACGACCCATCCATGGTAGTTCCCGCAATCTCCGTCCAGTCCGCCATAGGCGATGTACACCATCCCCCTGGATAGTGCTAGCGCAGCACGCTGCTGGTGTGGCGTGACCTCCATCCCTGCTGGATCGGCTACGCGGCGGACATGCACCTGCCCCGTGTTCACGTCAATGCCTACCAGTATGTGTGCAGGTCCACTCACCTCGGCGACGGCAAAGATCAACCTGGTTGCCGGGTCATAGACGGGCGTACCGGTGATGCCGAGCGGATCAATATTGCCACATGGCAGAGATGAAAGCGGAACAGGTACGCCAACGTTGGTGTGCCATTGCACTTGCCCTGTGCGCGCATCGAGGGAGTACAGCGAGTCTCCCTCAGTGGCGACAATCACATGACCATTGACCACCAATGGCTCGGCATATACGGCGCCGTCCAGGCGCGTATTCCAGCTCCGCGTGAGCTGATGGGGATCCGATGCGTTTGCCAGATAGCCCGTACGAGCATTATCACGATGGTAGGTCGTCCAGTCAGCACTGCTCGTGGTCGGAGTGGTTGGAGCCGTCGGTGTCGTGGTTCTTGATGGCAGAGTCAGAGGAGTGATAGGCGTTGTCGGTGCGTCCGAATTAGACGAGAAGGGACTACATCCAACAAGCGCTATGAGTGATATGAGTAAAATGCAGGTGCTGGACCATGCCAGTAATCGAGTTCGTTTCATTGTTTCCTTGCCGGGCGCTTCTAGAGCGACCACAAGGATCGCCCCTACTATACAGCTTTTCTAGGGCTACACACTGGTTTTCTCTTGCTTGCGTATATTACTATGATTATATAGAGCGATGCAACATGTATGCATGCAAGTTCTTTATCCTTGTGGGGGAAAGTCACCCGCGTAGCTTAAGGTTTCTGCAAGGAGTAGCCGTTTGAGATGATAGAACTGCTCTTGAAGCGTCACCCAAGCAACTGGATGCCGAAGAAACTAAAGACTTGAATCACCACATACGCGAGAGCGAGCAGGCTCACAAGGATGGTCAAGCCATAGGCCAGGATGTTAAAGACGAGGCCATTGGTGTGCTTACCCATCAGACGTTTGTTGTTTACCAGGTACAAGATGGCAAAGAGCACAATGGGCAACAAGATTCCATTGAGCACGTACAAATTGAGCAAGATCCGCACTACGGGCAGGTTGGGAAACATCCCTACGATGACGCCGACCACAATCAAGGCCGTAAAGAGCGTCCAGAAGGTAGGAGCCTCCTTCCAACGACGACTCACGCCATTTTCCAGTCCCAACGCTTCGGTGATGGAGTAACAGGTGGCCAGCGGTAACACGCCTGCCGCCAAAAACGAGGCTCCCAGCAAGCCCAGTGCAAAGATGTACGTGGCGTATTTGCCCAGGAAGGGAGCCAGCGCGAGCGCCGCATCCGCAGCCGAACCCAGCACGACGCCTTTGCCGCCACTATGCACGAAGAGCGTAGCAGCTGTTGCAATGATAATAAAGGCGGCCACCAAATTCGAGAATATGGCGGAACTGTAGACATCGATGCGCTGATAGCCATACTCGCGCATGCTGACACCACGCTCTACGACGGCACTTTGCACATAGATTTGCATGTAGGGGCTAATCGTGGTCCCGACGGCGGCAATAAGTGTGAGCAGATATGCTCCGTTGAACTGAATAGTTGGGACAAAGGCGCCAATTGCCACCTGGCCCCAGTCGGGCTTCGCCAGAAATGCCGCGACGAAGTAGGCAAAGAACACCAGGGTGAGAGCGAGAAAGATCTTTTCCACGTGGGCGTACGAACCACGTGCGACCAGCCACCACTGGTAACGCGCGCAGACCATATTCGGTGAGCAACGCAGCCGCTTCTTTGGCCGGTGTGATCGGATGGACGCTCACAATATCTTGCTCCATCAGTCGCTCCAGTGGAGTCTGCCGATCTGGACAGAAGACCACGTCACGTAACGAAACGGCTCCCAGCAGACGCTCGGTGTCTGGTTCACAGATGTAGAGATAATCGACAAATTCCGGTTGCTCTACCTGCTCACGGATGCTGCGCAGGGCTTCAGCGGCTCCCAGGTGGGCTCCCAGTGCGAGAAACTCAGTGGTCATCAGGCCCCCAGCCGTGTCTTTGGGGTAGACGAGCAGCTCCCGAACCTCCTCCGACTCATCTTGTTCCATCAAGTTCAAGAGGGTCTCGGCTTTCTCCTCATCCATATCCGCGACTACATCTGCTGCCGCGTCCGGGCGCATCTCTTCCAGGATAGCAGAGGCGCGCTCGTCGGCAATCTCTTCCAGAATATCGGCTGCTTCATTGGGCATCATCACTTCTAAGGTGTCGGCCACCGTTTCATCGGAGAGGGAAAGAACGACCTCATCACGCTGCTGATGAGAGAGGCCATCCAACAAACGAGCGAGGTCAGCAGGGTGCAGTTGCGCCAGGCGATCATGGGAGACGTCCAGTTGAACGGCTGGCGCATTACTGGCGAAGTACTGCACATCCGCCCAATCGAGTAATCGCTCTCGCCGCTGCGGCTGCTCTCCTCCAAAGGCAAGAATGCGACGAGACAGCGCGCGTAACGAGATATCCACAGCGAGCAGGCATACCTGTTGCTCCCCAGGCACCTGTCCCAGGGCCAGGTCATTGACCCGCACGACCCGCCGCCCTTCAATATCGACCAGTTGTTTATCCAGCACATCTTGCCCCAGCATAATTTCTCCAGCGCGTCGGACAAAACGTTCCAGGTTGACGTTCGTGGAAGCTAAGCGCAGGTGGTGTGCTTCAAAGGAGGCGACCTGGTTGGCAGGAATCCAGACATCTCGATGGGCGGTGTGGGCTACCAGACCTGCCAGGGGAGGATAGGTTTCCTCACTTTTGCCGACCAGGGGATTGATGCGGACAACCACATCTTTCAGCGTGGCGACCCGCTCCTGACGCGTATCTAGCAGAGGGATACCAACCAGGCGACTAAACATCAGTAGTGTCATACCATCTCCTGTTAAGGCGGTAAAAGGAGGATGAGCCGTGTCGCTCCATCCTTGGACTCGTTGTTTAAACACGAGAACAGCAATGATCAAAAGGATAAAAGCTATGACTCGATGCGAGTCGGTACAACGTCTAGCGTGGTGAGAAGGCCTGTTTTCCCGTGATCTCCCGTCCGACAATGAGCGACTGGATCGTATCGGTTCCCTCGTAGGTGAACACGGCCTCGATATCGGCATGATGGCGCGCGATGTGATACTCCAGCAGAATGCCATTGCCGCCGAGCATCTCACGCGCATCGGCGATGACCTCACGAGCCAGTCGAGCGTTGTTCATCTTCGCCAGCGAAGCCATTGGCCCAGTCATCTTGTCCTCGGCTTGCAACTGGGCGAGTCGCAGGCATAGCAGTTGCATGGTCGTCACATTGGCGAGCATGTTGGCCAGTTTGTTCTGGATGAGCTGGAAGCTCACGAGCGGCTTGTCAAACTGAATACGCTCCTTAGCATAGGTTAAGGCAATCTCGTAGGCGGCGATGGCATGGCCTACTGCCTCCCAGGCTACTCCAGAGCGCGTGGCAGTCAGCACGAGTGCTGTGTCCTTGAAGTTGCGCGCGAGCGCGAGCCTGTTCTCCGCTGGCACCCGCACATCGCTAAGCGTGATATCTGCCTGCCACACGGCACGCTCGGACACTTTGCCGGTCATGACCTTTGGCTCGAAACCGGGCGTCCCTTTCTCGACCAGGAAGCCGCCCACGTTGCCTTCGTCGTCACGCGCCCAGATAATCGTGACATCGGCAAAGGATGCATTGCCGATCCAGCGTTTGGCTCCATTAAGGACGTACTCATTCCCCTCGCGGTGCGCGCGTGTCTCCAGCGCCACCGCGTCGGAGCCATGGTTCGGCTCCGTCAGTCCGAAGGCCCCGATCTTCTCCATACGCGCCATGGGGGGAAGCCAGCACTGCTTCTGCTCCTCGGAACCCAGCAGCGAGATCGAGTGCATCGCAAGGCCAGAGTGAACGCCGAAGAACGTGCAGACACTGGCATCGCCACGCGCCAATTCCTGCATGATGAGGCTTGAGGCGAGTACGCTCATACCTGGACAGCCATAGCCCTTGATGTCAGCGCCGGAAATGCCGAGAGCTGCGAGTTTGGGAACGAGTTCAAAAGGAAACTCGGCGCGCTCCCAGTACTCGTTGATGATGGGAATGACCTCCTTGTCGCTGAAGGCGCGCACTTTATCGCGAACGCGGCGTTCCTCTTCCGTCAAGAGTTCATCCATCAGGTAAAAATCGGTTCCGAGCGACTGCCCGAGTGATTGTTTGAAGTCTACTACCATGTTTTCTTCCTTTCATTTTCTGCTCAATTAATTGCATGAAATCACTTGTAAGATGCTTCACGCTCTCGTCTCTTGCCCATTGTAAGTTCGATTTCAACAAATTGATAGTATAAAGAGTATACCCGAAAATTGGATGCTAGAAGAAGATAGCAACGACGAGGCTGCACGCTGCCCTAGCGGATATCAATCACCTGGTTGATATCATGTATTTGCTGTAGAATCCAGGTCTCCAAATTATTGGATTCAACTTCTTGTCGCGCGAGCTCCGCCTTTTGACGACGTTCTTCAGGTGACAACATTAACGCCTGGAAGAGCGCCTCTGCCGTTTCCACTACATCGGAGGGTGAGACGGGAAGAGAAGCCATCTCCAATTGTTGGAATGCTCCACTGGTGCGCGAGAGGACGAGAACGCCGTTTTTTTGGTTGACGATAGGTCCTTCTTTAGCAACCAGGTTCATCCCGTCAATGAGCGAGTTGACCAACAAAACATCGTAAAATTGCAGCGCGGCGAGGGCCTGTGTACGGTCGTTTTGCACAAAAGCGTGGATCGGTTCCCACTCGTCTCGCCCAAATTTCTGGTTGATGTCCTCGATGATCTTGAAAATTATCAACGACAGCGTATATCATACCTGGTCAACTCTTTGCCCATTACCTGGCTCTCTATAAGGGCCTGAATCCCGATCAGCCCCGCGGCCTGAAAAAAATTACCCAGACACGCTAAGTCGCCAGGTCCAGGTGGAAGCGCTAGCGCCAACAGGGACGTGAGTAACCCGTGGAAAAGGAAGCATAGATGGAAGACGTACTAATACAAATATCGCGTGGAAAATTCAATGGTATCAACGCGCTTGCCAATGAGCTTCTTTCTCAATTCGGCAACAGAGTCAATGTATGTATTAGGCCTATCAATGAAACCAATTTACAGTGAAAAAGGAAGCAATCATTGGAAGAGTCATAGTAGCCTCCTTCGGCGGAAGACTGCTCATGTCTCTCCCTGCTCGCTGGCAAGCGGCAGGCGAAAGCAGTTGCTCCTCCAGGGAGCGCAGGTCAGTCTCATCGCGGCAGACCGCTCCACTCTGGGCGATCTGGCCCGCTGCACCACGAAGAGGAGCGCCACAAGCCTGGGTACGCACAGACACATCACGCACCACCCCCAGCAGGTCTCCGGTGGAGAGGACTGTCACATTCCATTCCACCGGAAGCAAGCTGCCGTCTTTGCAGCGCATGCGCCCTTGAATGCGCCGTGGTGTCTCCGGTAGCAGCGCTGCAAAGACGGCCAGCATCTCTGGACGTTCCTCCTCGGGAACCAGGTCCACTATGCCTTTGCCCAGCAGTTCTTCCCGCGTATAGCCTGCCAGGAGGCACCCGGCTGGATTGACCTCCACAAAGTCACCACGTCGGTCGGCCAGGAACATGCCTTCGGATGCCATCTCCATGAGTGCTGTGTATCGCGCTTCGCTCTGTCTGCCTGTTTCGCCAGCCATCAATCCGCTCCTTGCTAAGGCTCTTGCCGATCAGCTTGAGAGTGCTGCGGGGAGAGTACATGGTCACAGGCTCTCTGATCTCACAAGAGCACTCTGCACCACCCTCGTTCCCCGTCGGCACGGGGCACACCATCAGTCCTAGTGAAATGACAGGAGAGACGATCATACTCCCAGGGCTATTATATGCCCTCTTGTCGTATCTGTACAGAGTTACGGTATCGCTCAGCCGAAGTCATAATGAGAGGGATAAGGACATAGCTGCTGTGTTGTGCCCTCTCTGCTGCCCCTGAGAGCTGCTCCTGCAGTCTTCTCCCTCGTGCTGCTGAGAACCACGGAGCTTGTGGTATACTGTTCCCGTGAGGTGCTATCTCAGGCCGATCAAGCTGTCATCACCTGGGGGACGCTCAATGGAGACATGCGCTGGAAGTAGGTGGACGAACACAGAGGCGTCTTGAAGGAGAAACGCTATGCGTGTAGGGGTGCAGTTTCCTACCTGGGCTCTCGATCATACTATAGGTAGGAGGAATGTGGAGCTGTGGGCTGAGCAGGTGGATCGGGCCGGTTTTTTCAGCCTCTGGGTTGCCGATCACTTATTCTTTCCACAGCATGCAGGGCAGGTGGTGAGCAAGCACGAGCGTACAGCCGTACTCCCCAGTGAGCAGTACCATGTGGTAGAGATGCTCGAAAGCTGGAGCACACTCGCTTTTGCAGCAGGTCGTACGACGCGGGTGAAGCTGGGAACGCTGGTGACGGGGGTGATGCTACGTCACCCGGCTGTACTGGTGAAACTGGTGAACACTCTGGATGCGCTCTCCGACGGTCGAGCCTATATGGGAGTCGGAGTCGGCTGGGAGGAGGAAGAACACCAACGGCTCGGCATTGCTTTCCCGCCTCTGGCCGAGCGGTTTGAGCGCTTAGAGGAACTGCTGCAAATCGCCATGCGCATGTGGATCGGGGAAGACAAACCCTATGGAGGGCGATACTACCAGCTCTCCAGCACCGCAAGCCAGTCGCTCTGCGTCCAACGCCCTCATCCCCCCGTTCTCATAGGGGGAGGAGGGGAGCAGAAAACCCTGCGCCTGGTGGCACAGTACGCAGATGCCTGTAACATCGGGTCGGGCTACGGTCTCGATGGACTTCGTCGCAAGCTGGCCGTGTTGCAAGAACACTGCCGGAGTGTGAAGCGCCCCTACGAAGCGATTGAGAAGACGACGGCGGGGATATTTCAGGTAACGCGCGATGGCCGTCAGGGAACATTATCGCCCCAGGCCGTCATTGAGCAATTCGCCGAGCTTGCCGCATTAGGTTTCGATCAGGTGATTATGCTGATGTGGGACAGTTTTGATCAAGAAGTCTTCGATATCCTGGCTACTCAGGTCATTCCAGTGGTAGAGAAGATCCCAGTCTTGGGACGCTAAGGACGCCCACCTCCACTAAAATTAGGAGAGGCACACCAAAAAGGCGAGGTGTCCATCAAGCTACTTTTTGTAGCATGGCCAGGTGCGCTGCGTCGTGTTATGGATCGGGTCTACCTGGTCTTCATGTGGTATGCCCGATATGTCAGGTAAAGGCTGAGAACCACGTAATAGAACAGATAGCAGAGCGAGAAATTCAGCAATAATGGATGGGGTGAGGGCATCTGTTGCAAGATCAAGGCGTACATTACCATCCAGAGTCCTGTGAGGGTAAGTGTGAGCGTGCGGAAGGCAACCGTGCGCGAGGGATAAAGATAGCGGATTGGCACAAAGACCAGGACGGAGCAGATCAGCAAGATAGTACCAACTGTAATGGGCGCCAATTTGAAAACAATCGTGTAGAAGGCTACCACGTTCCAATAGCTGGGGAAGCCCAGGAAGAAGTAATCCTCAGTCTTGGCGTCTACCCGGCAGAATTGATAACAGGATGTCAGCAGGGGCAATGCCGCCAGGACGATACCGCCAGGTCCCGCTGGTAGATAACCACCAGTCCAGAGCAGTAGCACGGGGGCGAAGACGTAGGTAAGGTAATCGACGATATCGTCAAGGCGACGACCATTGAACCAGGGAAGCGTTTCGTTCACGCGAAAGCGCCGGGCCAGCCAGCCATCAGTGCCGTCAATGAACAGGGCAGCCAGGCCAAGCCATAATGCCTGGAGGACATTGCCCCGCATAGCGGCTAGTACGATCAGAAAGGCCAGTACCGTACCACTGGCTGTGTAGAGATGCACTAGAAAGGAACAAGTCTGCGACCACCTGGACGTTGTTCGTGGTGCCATAGCCGTTCCTTGCACTTGCAAAGGTGGCACAATACTCATGCCAGGAATGCCTGGCGTTCCTGGCTGCTGGTTTGCCATTTCGTCGGCCAATGATTTGCCCCTCTCTATCCTTTTCTCACTTTCACAGGAGATATGTATATGATCTAAAACGACTGAGTTTCTTCGATCCAACCACGCTTTTCATTGAAATGCAGCCCTTCTTGTGCTGCCTCCTCAGCTGTAAGATAGGGGAGGAGGTGACCCAGCAGGGGCTGTTTTGTTTTATAGCGACGGAGATTATCCTGCGCGCGGTCAAACATCATGTGCAGACCAATTACCGGGTCGCCAAGGGTCTCTTGCAAGTAGTGCCAAACGTGCCTGGCCTGCGCATTCTCTTGCGAAGATTGAGGTTGATGGCTCAGGTGACGTGCCAGGACTAAGAGATCATCATCATTGATAAGCCCAAGATGTTCGGACCAGAGCATCAGACGTAAGCCGTATGCGAGTTCTCTATCGAGTGTGGCAACATTCATTTCAATATCATCACGCATGCCACGGTTGTTTAGATTAGCGGATCCGGCAGTGGCCCACAGGTCGTCAACAATGGCGACCTTGGCATGAACATAGATGGGTCGGTAATGTTCTCCGTCCTCTGCATGGTGAGAGGTTCCCAGGCAGAAGGCCATCAGTCGTCTTTCTTGCACGGCATCAGGAGTTTCTTCACGCAAACGTGTGAGAGCGGTATCAGTGTAAGCTCGACCTGGATCCGGGTGATCAGGGAGGACAATAGTTACCGTGGCGCCGCGTCGTAATGCGCCGCTTAACTCGCGGATGTTGCGTTCCATTTCGGGGTTATCAGTGCCTAGAAAAGGAATATCAATACCTATATAGCTGCGTAGCCAGAAGTACTGGTTCTCCAGGTAGACAAAATGTTGTGCGTTGTTCAATGCATTTGCATAGAGCTGTGCAATACCGCGTACGATGAGGGGTTCAAAGTTGTAGGTATGTTCAGGAACGGTACGGGCTATTTGCACTATGCTCTGGCTCTCCAATGGGGGAACAGGTGGATGCTCCGTGAGCAGCAACTTGGTGTCCCAGGAATGACGCTGTACAACATCGTTCCAGCGCTGACGAAAGCAGTATTCGACATCCGCCGCCGCGGGTCCTTCGATGATTGCATGTACATCGTGCCAGGGGTGTGGGTTGATACCCTCCTGGGTGCAGCGTAATGGCGCAGAGAAAAGATGAGCTGCGGTATCCCAACGGTCGAAGTCCCCACCCAACTCAATCATCGGATCAATGCCACCGACAAAGGCGTACGCGCCGTCCACAGTAGAGCATTTTTGGTGTAATGATTCAATGGGATGGTGAATGATACCACGAGCGCTATCATCCCGGATGCATGTAACGCCTACCTGAACCAATTGCTCATAGGCTTCTTTGGGCTTATAGTATGCTAACCCAGGCACCGGTAAGCAATCCCAGAGCAGTACTTTGACGTCAACACCTTTGCTCACAGCATGGCCCAGTACTGTTTGCAGAGTAAGGGTGTGGGTACGCCAAAAGTCGATATCGGCCTCCTGAAGACCTGTGGCACGTAGTTGAGCCAGGAGTGCCTCCTGTTTGGGACTCCCATCCGGCCCTGCGTGCTGGTCTGTTCCACGCACGATTTCCATGGTAGGCGAGAGTCCCCAGTGTGCCAGGTAGATGTACGTGCGTGCTTTGAGATAATGGAGGCACATGGTGAGCATGACGCTACGCCCGTCAACGAAATAGTTGACGCGAGAATCATTGCGTACGGGAGTATCACCCTCGGCCCACCAGTTTTTTGATGAGTCTTCACCTGGAACGGACATGTTCTTTCTCCTATTGTACCAGGGCAGGGGCGGCTCCATCATGCCTCGAGCAGGAGCCCAGGGCAGGGACAAGCCCCAGAAGCGCGAACTTAAGCCTCCCCACCAGGGCAGAGGCAAGCCCTGCCCCTACATTTATTAATGAGAATACGTTGCTAAACCCCCCACCAGGGCAGAGGC
>JRHI01002104.1_pt1 | contig 14597 bp, 10 predicted proteins | sample 215371 | NCBI WGS metagenome assembly JRHI01 (sample SAMN02929681, study PRJNA255918) | sediment metagenome | biome: cave system; feature: Ice Cave; material: Sediment; isolation source: sediment from deep within a dark volcanic ice cave with no known source of... ...
GCGAATACTGGCGAAAGCGCCGCGTGGTGTCGCTGGTTGCGACAGCCGATCCAACTTCGCCTCCACCTGGCAGGGTAATTGCGCAATTGCGAGGTAAGATTCTGTTCCCGAAGCCCCTCTCCCCTGTACCCGGGGGAGAGGGGTTGGGGTGAGGGGGACGCTCTTCCCCTTGAATGCCCCCCCTCACCCTCGACCCCTCTCCCCCGAGTACGGGGGAGAGGGGGGGCTTGTGGAACAGGCTCTAACACGTGCTGCTCGAAGCGGGAGGTATATCTGACGTCCTCGCGTCGAGACGGCGGGAGGAAGAACTGCCGGTGATTGCACCAGGGGCAGCGATGGTAGCCGGGTTGGTAGCCGAAGAAACGGGGCTGCCCCCACAGGTCCAGGTCACGGACAGCCTGAACCGGGTCCCGATACTCGACGTGGGGGGCTCCTTCCCGGCGACCGCGGTCCCAGCGGCAGCGGTCGGGCAGCGGCCAGATCACTTCAAAGCCGTGGCCGTCGCCGTGGCGCTAGTAGGGCGAGAGAGTCACCCCAGTGCCTGGATCGATGTCGACGGCAACGCGGCCATGGTCGTCCCTGACGTGCGAAGTGCAACCTGTTCCTTGACGCTCCGCCGGCGGCGCCTACCCTGGAAAGTTGCCGACGCGAGCCAACCGGGATAGCCTCAAAAAGCTCAGGGTTCACCCTTTTCCCCGGAAGAGCGGGAACAACCAGGGACTTGGGGCGACCCGACCGGCAGCGTCTAATGGACGGGCCGGCGCGGCGGGAGAGGAACCAGGGCGATTGTTTTCGGTCCGGCGCTCGCAGTTCAGGAGAGGCCATGACTCGCGAAAAATACCGACATATTGAAATCCCTTCGCTCCTCAAAAGGGAAGACTGGGAGAGGTCCCTCACGCGCTATCTGCCCAAACTGAATAGCTGGCGAAACACGCCGGAGCAGCAGGGCGAGGGCGATCTGGAAACTCCAACATACGCCGCACAACCGGGCATGGACTCGTTCAAGCGCGAAGTGAAGCCCTCGAACGTCAACCGGGCCAAACTGCCGCGCGACAAGGTCGAGGTACAGGTGGGGGCCGTCTTCGTGATGCTCGACAAGATCCGCGAGGCCCACGCCAAGGTGCGCTGGTCGCGCTTCAACTGGAACCTGTGTGACCCTGGTACCAGCACGAGCCAGGCCACGGTGGCGCGGCTGCGTCTGCTGGCCGAGGCGGAGCACCGCGACACGGTGAGCAACCTGATCCGCGTCCTCCGCATGATGCGGGATACCTTGCAGGTCCTAACGAATTTGTGGCGTGTGGAAGCGACTGTCCCCCGCGAATTCCGCAGACACGCGGACGAAATGACCACGGAAATGACTCGGTTTGCGCGGCTCCTGGAGCGGCGCTCGCTTTACTTTGTCAAGGTCTTCACCCTGCTCGATTTCCCTACGCCACAGACGACTGCCCCTGTCAAACCGGCCACGGCTCCGACTCCCAGGGCCCCGGCTCCGACAAGACCCCAACACTGTTAGGGAGAGCGCTCGTCACTCTTGCAGTCAGGGCCCGGGATCGCCCTTGCGGTCTCGCGCTCCGGTTGCTACAAGCCCTCGAATCCAGTTCGACGACGATCCGATTGTGTGGCCCTGTCGTAGGGCAGACGCCAAGAGAAAGCCGGTCAGGTGGGTATCATGGATGAACCGCGCGCTTGGGAGCGGTGCGCTCACAAAGCGATGACTGGGGCTGGACGCGCGGCCTGGGCCGTGCTAGCTGGCCTGGCCCTCGTCCTGGCCGGCTGTGCCATGGAAGTCGATTTCCAGCAGCCAGTCTCACCACCTGGCAACCAGGATGGCAAGGAGCCCACGGGCAAGGCTGCCGAAACGCAGAAGCCCGGGGAAACATGCGTCGGCTGTCGGGGTAACGGCAATTCGGGAAAAGACGAAAACGACGAGAAGAAAGGCAAGTCAGACAGCTCCCCTCCGGGTCCGCGTACCTTGCCGCAGGCCCTCTGCGCCTACCTGCACTGCCTGCGCACCCACCAACTGCCCGGCGATGAGAAAAAGAGCGAGAACAGCGAGAACGGCTCTGCCAAGAAGAGCGACAAGGAAGACAAAAAGAGTGACAAGGAAGAGAACGCAAAGAAGGACGACAAAGCACCGGCAGAGAGCAAGCGGGAGGCGCAGGAGAAGGACAAGAGCAACGGCGGCAAGACGGAAGAGAGCGGGAAGAAGGAGAAGGACGAGAAGGAAAAGGACAAAGAGAAGGAAAAGGATGAGAAAATCACGTGGTACAGTGCCCACGCCCAGGCCACGATGGTGACGCAAGAGCATGGGGCCATCCACTCGCCCTACCGGGGGACGAACAGCCTCAACCCGAATGAGGAGGTCGCCACGTCTTTAACCGGTACCCTGTTCCTCGACGTGCGTCTTTGGGAATCGGGCATGGGAGACACGAGCGACTTGATCTTCAATCCCGAGATTGCGGGAGGCCGCGGCCTCAGCAACGTCATGGGCATCGCGGGCTTCCCCAATGGCGACATCACGCGCGTGGCTGCGGTTGAGCCGACACCATACATCGCTCGCCTGTTCCTGCGGCAAACCTGCGCGCTGGGCAACGAAATGGAAAAGGTCGAGGATGAGTCAGGTCAGATCGCAGGTTATCGTCCGGTCGATCGGCTCACCTTCACTATCGGAAAGTATGCCGCCACGGACCTCGTCGACGACAACCGCTACAGCCACGACCCGCGCACGCAGTTCCTGAACTGGTCGCTCATGTACAACGGCGCCTGGGACTATCCCGCCAACGTGCGCGGCTACACCTACGGCGTCGGCATCGACTACAACCGCAAGGATTGGACCATCCGTTATGGCATCTTCGCTGAGCCAGCGACCGCCAATGGCGCCGCACTCGATCCACACTTCCTCAAGGCCAACGGCCAGGTCATCGAGTACGAGCAGCGCTACACCATCAATGAGCATCCCGGCAAAGTGCGACTGCTGGCATACCTGAACCACGCCCACATGGGCAACTACCGCGAGGCCCTGGCCGAGAAGCCAATCGTTCCCGACATCACGCTAGCGCGGGCCTATCGTTTCAAGTACGGCTTCGGTCTGAATGCCGAACAGGAGATTAACAAGGACCTGGGCATTTTCACGCGCCTCGGCTGGAACGACGGCCAGACCGAATCATGGGCGTTTACCGAGATTGACGCGACGGCAGCGCTCGGCCTGCTCCTGAAAGGACGTTGCTGGTGCCGCCCGAAGGATACGGTAGGCCTGGCCATGGTCTGCAACGGCATTTCGTCGGCGCACCGCGACTACCTGGCCGCGGGCGGTCTGGGCTTCATCATCGGCGATGGCCGACTAAATTACGCTCCCGAGGAGATCCTGGAGACGTTCTACGACTACGAGATCATCAAAGGAATCAATGTGACGGCGGACTTTCAGGGCGTTAACCACCCGGCGTACAACAAGGAGCGCGGCCCCGTGGCTGTGGGCGCGCTGCGGGTACACATCGAGTTCTGACCTTTCCTCTCAAGGAACGTTGCTGATTTGCTCTTTCCCCATGCGCCCGGACTGGTTAGCTTGACGGGAACGATTCGTCTTTACTGGTTCGTGAGGCCTCGCGGAAGGGAAACCGCCGGAGCGGCACCGAGGCCTCGGGTACTTTGTCAGAGAGGGAAAGCGATGTCCAAACGCATGCAGTTGATCCTGGTCGGCCTGCTGTGCTTCCTGTTCGGCTGCCTGGTGACGCAAAACGTGTTCCTCTTCGCTCAGCCGAACAAGACCAAGGAGCCGACCTGGCTGCACGGACTCGAACTGCGCGTGCGCAAGGCCGGCGAGGCGGACTTCACCAAGGATACGAAGAAATGGGGCCTGGAGGTGTTCAAGGATGAGAACACCGGCAGCCTGATCTATATCTCGGAAAGCGGCTCAATCTCCGTGGTGCCGGGGAAGTAGCTCGCGGCTAGACGAGGGATCATCCCTCCGTTGCCGGCGGTTCTGGTGTCTCCGCGGTCGGCGTCGCATCCTCGCGGGCGATCTTGGCCAGCGAGGCGATGCGATCTCCCTCGTTCACACCCATAATCCGCACGCCCTGCGTGTTGCGGCCGACAACGCGAATCTCATCAACGTGCGTGCGGTTCACCATGCCCTGCGTCGTCATGAGCATGATGTCGTCGCCGTCGCGCACCGAGAGGATGCCGACAACCAGGCCGTTTCGCTCCGACGTGCGGATGTCGCGCAGCCCCTTGCCGCCGCGCTTCTGCTTGCGGTAACGCATGGCCGAACGGTCGCGGGCCACCTCCCCTTCCTGTGCCTCCGCTTCCGCGGTCTCCTCTGGCATCTCCTCGGCCGGCTCCTCAGGCTCCGCTTCCGGCGGCTCGACGCCGACGAGGTTCGCGCCAAAGGGCGTCCGCTTGCCGTAGCCCTTCTCGCAGACCGTGAGCAGGTAGCCCTGCGGATCTGCGACGACCATGCCAACCACTTCGTCGCCCTCCTGGATGTTGATGCCCTTGACGCCGCGGGTGTTGCGGCCCATGGCCCGGGCGTTGGCTTCATCGAAGCGGATGGCCATGCCGTTGCGCGTACTCAACAGGATCTCGTCGGCCGGCTGGGTCAGGGCCACACCGATCAGCGAATCGCCTTCTTCCAGGCTGATGCCGATGATGCCGCCCGCCTTGGGCCGGCTGTAATCCTCCAGCGGCGTTTTCTTCACCAGGCCGCGGCGCGTCGCCATCAGCAGGTGCCGGTTGGCGTCGAAGCGCCGCACCGGGATGACGCTGCTAATCTTCTCGTCCTCCCGAAGCGAGAGCACGTTGGCCAGGGCTCGGCCAATGCTCGTCCGGCTCATCAGCGGGATGTTGTAGACCTTCAGCCAGTACACTTGCCCGCGGTTGGTGAAGCAGAGCAGGTAAGCATGCGTCGAGGCGACGAAGAAGTGCTCGATGAAATCGTTCTCGCGGGTATTGCCGCCGGCGATCCCCTTGCCGCCGCGGTGCTGGGAACGGTAGGTATTCAGCGGCAGCCGCTTGATATAGCCTTCGTGGCTGAGCGTGACGGCCTGCATCTCCTCGGCCAGCAATTCCTCGTAGTCGCGGCGCCGGCCCTCGGTTTCGATGATCTCGGTCTTCCGGTCGTCGCCGAACTTGTCGCGCAAGTGCTCCAGGTCGGCCTTGATGGCCGCCCGGATATTCTGCACGTCGCTCAGCAGCTGCTCGTAGCCGAGGATCTTCTGGCGCAGGTCGTTGTACTCTTTGAGGATCTCATCGCGTTCCAGGGCCGCCAGCTGCCCCAGTTGCAGCCGTACCACCGCCTCGGCCTGCGCCTCGGTCATGTGGTAGGCCGTGTGGGCGCCAATCTCCCGCTGCAGGGCGGCGAAGTGGTCCGCACCCAGCGCCCGCTCCAGCACGGAGGCGGCGACGGCCAGGTCCTGCAAGCGTTCCTTCGCATCGGCCCGGCTGGGAGAGGCGCGGCAGATCTGAATCACCTCGTCCAGCGACGAGATAGCGATGAGTTGGCCTTCCAGGATGTGCGTGCGCCTCTTGGCTTCGCGCAACAGATAATCCGTGCGCCGGCGGATAACCTGCTCGCGGTGCCGCAGGAATTCCTCGAGCATTTGCTTCAGGTTGAGCGTCCGCGGCCGGCCGTCGACCAGCGCCAGCAGGATGATGCTGGTGGTGCGCTGCAAAGGCGAATACTCGTAGAGCTGATTGAGGACCAGCTGCGCGTCGGCGTTCTGCTTCAAATCGACGACCAGGCGCACCGGCTCGCCGCCGCGGGCGCTGCTCTCATCGCGGATGGAACTGATGCCCTTGATTCGTTCGTCCTTGACGAGGTCGCCGATCGCCTCGGCGAGGCGGTTGCGCGTTTGCTGGAAGGGGACTTCGGTGATGATGATCTGGTCGCGGCTGCCTTCCTCGTTGATGGTCGCTCGGGCGCGGAGGGTGATCTTACCCCGGCCGGTGCGGTAGCCGTCGTAAATGCCCTGCCGGCCGCAAATGATGCCGCCGGTTGGGAAATCCGGTCCCGGAATGACCTCGATCAGCTGTTCGACTGTCATGTCCGGGTTCTCGATCAAACGAACCAGGCCGTCGCAGACCTCGCGCAGGTTGTGCGGCGGGATCTCGGTTGCCATGCCGACGGCGATACCGTCGGATCCGTTCACCAGCAGGTTCGGGAATTTGCTCGGCAGGACGAGCGGCTCACGGTATTTGCCGTCGTAGTTGTCGATGTAATCGACGGTGTCGGCCTCGAGGTCGGCCAGCATCTCGGCTGCGACGTGCGAGAGTCGGGCCTCGGTGTTGTGGCTCACCAGGCCGTTCGTGATGAATGCGTGCTCGTCGGATTCGACTCGGATCGAGTAAACGGGTTGAATGCCCGCCGCCTCCAGCGCGCGGACCTCAGCATAATAGAGGCCGGCGCTGGCGGGAGGCGTAATGGTTTCTTTTACCTCGTCTGAGGCGAAGCGATCTAGATCGGGGTTGTAGTCCCCAGAGAAAGTCCGCCTGGTTTCGGAAACGCCAGCCAATTCGGAGACCAACTCGGGTTGCCTGGCGTTGAAAAAACTCACGTTGCGTGCGAAGAGCCGCGCATCGCGCCCATTGCTATAAACCTTTATCTTCCCATTGTCGTGCAAGGTTTGACGAGCGACGACCCCGAACTCGAGGAGCAGCATCTGAACATCGCGAGCCAGTTCTGGACTGCGAGTCGAGTACGCGATGCTCATCGTTTGGCGATCCAGCAGCGAGGAAGAGCCGTCGCCCTCATACAAGGATTGCAGGAAGGCGCGTTTGAAGGCCAGGCTGCCCTGCCAAACGAAGCGCGGGATGCGCTTGGCGCTGCCGTCGCCAATCAATTCGACCAGCGGACTGGCCCTGAAGAACGTCAGGTCTTGAACGTCCAGTTCCCATAACTGACTGCCGCACTTGATTGTCCGGTTAGTGACGTACCGCGATCCGCCAACGATGGTATCGTAGGCGTGCAAGACCGCGTCGAAATACTCCTGGTTGATGCTGTTAAGGCCGGCGCGGTTTGCCGAGGCAAATCCTTCCGACACGAATGCTCCGGCAAGGATCGCCAGCAACTCTTCTTGTTCTGTTAACGGGACGGCCAGGTCCGGATCACCGGCGCGGGCTACTGCAACGCGCTTCCCCGCGGTGATCTGCTCCAGCAGGCGCCAGCGCAGCGTCGGGATGCCGTTGGTCGGCTCCAGGCAGAGCACCGGGTGATTGGCCGTCCCGGTAAGCTCGTACCCCTCACGCGTCCGTAGCCGATAGGTGGGATGGTTTCCGCTGTGGAAGAGTTTGGAGGCCACAACCGTGTGGCCGCGGTGGTCGAACACTTCGAGGTGGATGTCGCACTCGGAATTAGGCACACTTGGAGCCAACTCAGCAATGCGTCGGGTGCCGAGATGAGTTCGGACGAGTGTGTCGCCCGTCACGCAGTAACGCATGGCGGCGGGCGGCAGGCCGGCGATGGAACCGAAGTTGCCCTGGCCGTGGATGAGGCGATGACGCATCGCCCAGTCCTGGGCCATGCGGACCAGGGTCGGGTAGATGCTGGCGTCGCCGTGCGGATGGTAGCGCTTCATCGTCTCGCCGACGATGCCCGCGCATTTGCTGGTGGAACTGGTCGGCCCCAGGCTCAGGTCATTCATCGCCACGAGGATGCGTCGTTGCGACGGTTTCAGGCCGTCGCGCACGTCGGGCAGCGCCCGACTGATGATGACGCTCATGGCGTAGGTCAGGTAGCTGTCCTTCAGTTCATCCGCGATATTGAGCGGTTCGTAGCCATCGCCGTTACCGCCTGCCGCAGCAGGAGGTTGCGGCGGCGGTGCGGTAGGGGGTAGTTGCTCCGACAATGCAGGGTTCCTCGGCAGCGAAGAGGGACCGGCGGCGGGGGGCCACCGGCTCGGCCAGTACGTCGTTTACTCTGCTTATCATAGCAAAAACCACCCTCTCCCTGTAGCCCGGTAGGGCGTTCCCTCCCCTCAAAATACGAGCGAGACGGAATCGGTGCGTCAATCGTCGTCCTCCCGATCCTTCCGGTCCGACTTTTGCCGCGGAAACACGAAGGCCGCGCGAACCGGCGGCGGCATGGGCGAGTCGGCGCCGCGTACCGAACGCCAGATGACCTCGTTGAGCAGCAGGTCGTCGACGGCGTCCTCCTTCGACAGATCGAAACGCTCCGAGAGTTTCGCGCCCCATGCGGTTCTCTTTGTCGTTTCCTTCAGGTCTACTGCCGGAACAACGTGTTCGTAGGGCCGTCCGTCCGCCTTCGGCTGGAAGGAACCGTACATCGGCCGAGCTGCCGCATCGAACTGGCTCATCGGTTTGAGACCCAGGATCAGCTCCATCGTCCGCAGCATGCTCGTCGTCGAATACAACGTCGAATCGACGTGGTGCCGCCGGGTGTACGGGCTAATGACGAGCGCCACCGTGCGATGGGCATCGACGTGATCGGATCCGTTTTGCGCGTCATCCTCGACGACGAAGACCGCCGTGTCCTTCCAGAAGTTACTCTTGCTCAGCCCCTCGACAACGCGCCCAAGGGCGAGGTCGTTGTCGGCTACGTAGGCAGTCGGCGTCGGCTTGCCGACCTGGCTACCTGAGGTGTGATCGTTGGGCAGCCGAAGTACGGTGAAGCGCGGCATCTCTCCCTCGCGCTCGAAACGGGCTAGTTCCTCAAGGAAACGGTCGGCCCGTTTCTGATCCGAATAGTCGAGATCGAAGCCGCGGAAGTGCGGATCGAAGTGTCCTTCCAGCCCCTTGACCGACGCCTTGCCGGGTTGCTCTGGCGTCCTGCCGTTCTCGATGTACTCGCCGTAGCTGCGATAGGTGACCCCGGCCTCGGCGCATCGGTCCCACACGTAGCCGGCGGCGGGTGTGGCGATGGTGTACTGCCCCTCCGCCGGATAGCCGATCTTGCGGTGCGGTCCGGGGCGGTAGCTCAGCGGCCAGGCCTTTTCCACAAAATCGGTCGCATACGCGCCCATCGACCATTCGTGACCATTGGCCGAGACCTCGCCGTCGCAGTAGAAGTTGTCGAGCAGGACGAATTCGCGCGCCAGCTTGTGGTGGTTCGCCGTCACCTTCTCGGGGAAGATGCACAGGCTTGGTTCCCCATCGCCCTCCTTCATGTCGCCGAAGACCTGATCGTAGGTGCGATTTTCTTTGATGATGTAGAGGACATGCTGGATCGGGCTCGCGTCGCCAAGCTTGTGCGGGATGGGGCTGCCCGCCGGCGCCTCGGCGGTGACGCCCTGGTCGGCGCGCAGGGGACTGCACGCGTAGGCCTGTTTGCTGTAGACGGCCATGCGAGCCGGCGCCGGCAGGTCGATGATGCCGAGGGTGCCGCGGAACAGGCCGGCGATGTACTGCCGCATCGTTACGTTGCGGGGGAGCAGAGGGTCCGGCCCCTGCGGATTGGCCAGCGGTGTCGTGCCTTTGCCGTTGGCGACATACAGTCGCTTGTCGGTCGGGTTGTAGCGGACCGAGGTGGGATACCAGCCGACTGGAATGAAACCCAGCGGTTGGGCTTTGCCGCGCTCCGCCACCTTGAACACGGCGACGTTGTTCGCGTCGGCGTTGGCAACGAACAGCAACTCCCCATCGGGCGTCAGGCTGAGGCTGTTGGGCGTGTTGCCGGCCGGCGCGCTCGGGTACAGCGAACAGGCAATTGTCTCCAAACCCTTGCCGTTCGTCGTGTCGAGGACACTGACCTTCGTCGAGTTGGCGCAGGCCACAAACAGCGTCTTCCCGTCGGGCGACAAGGCCATCTCTGTCGGATGCTTCTCCGTGGGCCAGGTCTCGACGATGCGTTTCTCCTCCGGATCGACCAGGGCGACGGCAGCCTTGTTCCACAGGCTCACGTAGAGACGTTTGCCGGAGGGATCGGGCAGGCACGTGTAGGGATAGCTGTCCTTGCCGGTGCTGACCGTGGCGCGATCGCCGGGGTTTTCCAGGGGTAGAATACAGACCGCATCACCCCAGGGTCCGGCAACGAACAGGGTGTGGCCCGCAGCATCAACCGTGATGCCGCTCGGGATGAACTTGTCGGTGACCCTGGCCACGGGATACTCGTGGTGGCGGGTCAGATAACCGTCGGCGAAGTCGAAGCCGTGGACGACCTCGTACTGACCGCCGCTGGCGAAGAGACGCTTGCCATCCACCGTGAAGCAGAGGCCGTAGAAGGCCTCGTCGAGGGCGGCCCGGCTAACGATTCTCTGTCGTCTGAGATCCACGATAACGACTTCGTTTTCGCCGTAACCAGCATGAAGGACGGCGAGCCACAGGCCGCTGGGATGAACGGCAAGGTTGACGGGGAAGTCGCCCAGGCCGAGTTGCTTGCCGGCGGGCCGCAGCGACCATTGATTGGGCAACAGAATGGCTCCGCTGGGCTGAGCGCCCGGCAGGACGCGCGGCGGCGCGGCGACGGCCCTGGGGGCTGGCACGTCCTGGGCCCAGGTCAGGGCCACGATCAGGCCCGCGAAGATGGTGAAAAGCACGGCAGCTGCGGTAAGGGGTCGGCGCATGGTGGTCCTCGTTCGGTGCGCATCCGCGCGGCTGGCGACGGGTTCGTCGCTGTCAGCCGCCCGTGGGCATGATTATGCAGCCTGACCGGCCAAAGGACAGTGAAAAATCGGGGAAGACGGCAGCTTGGGGGAGCCTGCGCGGTACTAACTCGCTTGCCGCGGACGCCGCGGCGTGTTAGGCTGCCTGAAGAAACAACGCGCTGGCAGGGAGGCGGCACGAGTTGTGCGGCCGTGGGAACCGTGCCATCCACCTTTCCCGTAGGCAGTCGGCGCGTCAATCGGGTGGATTGTTCCGGCAAGGGGACCTGGAAATGTCGCAACTCGCACCTCCTCCTCCTCCGCCACTCGTGGCGCTGGGAGAGGATGACCGGCTTCGGCGAGTTCGTTTCCGTCTGTGGCAACTGTTGCTGACCGCAGTGACCGTTCTCATCACGGGCTGGTTCGTCACCCTCGGCCCTATTTCGGCCATCCTCGCACTGCTGGTGGCCAAGCACGTCCTCGTCGCCATTCTCGTCATGGGTCTCGGCGTCGATGGCTCCGCTATGAACGATCCGGCCCTCGGCGGTCCGCAAACCGGGCGCTGAGGCTTCCGACTCCGTCTTCTGATCGCAGCCACGTCCAACGACCCAGAAAAAACTTTGGCGAGATTCTCAGTCGGCAGCGGATTCCATGGCCAGGGGCGGGACGCCGAGCATGGCGCGGACCGGAGACGCTGAGGAGTCCAGCGAGCGGCCGCCGACGACGAGTTGGCCATCGGTCAATTGCAACCGTTCCACACGCACCGTTGGCCGGGCCTGGTTGGCCTGGAAACGGAGCAGGGCGACGGGATTGCCATTCTGACGATACCAAGTCACTTCGATGTCCTGCTGCCGGGCGACTTGAGCGACCTGTTCGAGGAGCGACTGCGCCGAGATGGGCAACGATCCGGCGTGCAGTCCTTGCAGTTCCATGGCCACGACGTTCGGCTCTTGCGGACACAGCCATACCTTGAAGTCGATCGTGACGACGGAGCTGCACCAGGTGTCGGTGCCGTAGCGGAAGGCCATTCGGACCGTTCCCGGGCCGAAATGAACGCGCGGATTGCTGATACCCTTGGGTAGCATGCGCTCGCAAATACCGGAGCGGATGAAGTCCTCGTCGAGGTAACTGTTGATCTGCGACTCGGTGAACTTTTCCTCCCATTCCCGATAGTTAATCATCGCGTTGATGAGCTGGGTACAGTTGGCCTGGAATTCCTGCGAATGTTTCTGGCGTTCTTGCCCGGGCGGCAACGCGATGCGGTTGTAGAAGTCCGGCTCGTGGCGCACGAGGAGGACAAGGGCGCCGGCGACGCTGGCACCGAGAAGGATCAAGAGAGCGATGCCCAGATAGAAAGATTTACGGCTCATGTAACAGCCCACGGAAGGGTCGGAATGGATCTCGGTACGCGGGGCCGGACCTGATAGCGGCGGGACTATAGCCACGCCCCTCCCCCAGGTCAACGCCGATTGCGGCGGCCGCGCCCGCTTCCCTGTCGCTCGGATCCACAACTTCCCAGGTTAGCGCCTTGAACCGGCGGGCTATCCGCGCGACAATAGCAGCGCGCGGGGCGGATTGACGCCCGGCGTGTCCTGCTCGTGGGACATGTTCGAGAAGTATGGAGCAAAAACCGGGAGAGAACTCTTATGCGCACGATCTTCACCACGACGGCGCTGCTACTCGCCGCTGCGGCCGTACACGCCCAGACTACCCAGCCTGCGGCGACCCCTGTCCCCCCCGCGACGAAGAAGGCCCTGGACAAGGTCCGCCAGCTCGGCGGCCTGGCGATGGAACTGGCCCAGAATGATCCACGCCTGGAAGTATCGTACCTCCAGGCGGAGGGCAAGTTCTCGGAGGAGCACCTTGCCCCGCTCAAGGAATTGAAGGGACTCGTCCACCTGAACCTGCGCGGCCAGCCGGTGACGGATGCGCTGCTGGTTAACATCAGAGGTTTGACGACGCTGACCGAGCTGCATCTGGAGAACACGAAGATCACGGACAAGGGACTGGAGAACCTGAAGGGGCTGGTAAACCTTGAGTATCTAAACCTGTATGGCACCGAGGTCACGGATGCCGGCCTCGCTCAGCTGGAAGGGTTGAAGAAGCTCAAGCATCTCTACCTGTGGCAGACGAAAGTGACCGACGCCGGCGCGGCGAAACTGAAGAAGGCCGTGCCGAACGCGGACGTCAACCGCGGCCTCGATGTCGTGAAGCCGGCGGAAGTGAAGAAGCCGGAGGAGAAAAAGCCCGAGACGAAGAAAACCGAAGAGAAGAAAACCGACGCCAAGAAGCCCGAGACGAAGAAAACCGAAGAGAAGAAACCCGAGCCCAAGAAGGAAGACAAGAAGCCCGAGGAGAAGAAGCCCGAGACGAAGAAAGCTGAAGAGAAGAAACCCGAGCCCAGGAAGGAAGACAAGAAGCCCGAGGAGAAGAAGCCCGAAGTCAAGAAGCCACAGTGAGTCTCTTCGCGGCTCGCGCGACTCTGCAAAGGACGTTGTCAGCCGTGACGGTGGAGGGTGGGAAGCGGCTCTGCTCAGGCGCCCGGCTTCGAGGCCTCGGCGCTAAAACTTTCCATCGCGGATCTCGAAATGCGTCGGCTTCCCAAAGGTCGGGCCACCGCGCCGGACCCAGTCGGCGATCCAGTGAATCATCTGTCCGGCGGCGACGCGCGGATAGCCGAAGAGCCGGTGTCCAAGCTGGCCATTACTCAGGAGGGCGTCGCTTGCCTCGCTGCCGCTCAAATGCAGCGGCCGGCCGAGCAGGCGACCGAACTCTTCCACGACTCGGCGCACGCTCAGCAGTTCCGGTCCCGCCAGGTTCACCACGAACGGCGGAGTAGCCACGTGCGCGAAGGCGCACAACGCCATGGCATTCGCGTCCGCCTGCCAGATCGCGTTGAGATAACCCATCGCCAGCTCGATCGGTTGCCCTGCCTGCACGCGCTGGGCCAGGTCCACGAGTACCCCGTAACGCATCTCCGTGGCGTAGTTCAGGCGCAGGAGCACCATGGGGATGCCGAGCGTGCGGCTGAAGTGTTCGCCGATCCGCTCGCGGCCCAGGCAACTCATGGCGTACTCCCCGGCCGGTTGCAGGGGATCGATCTCCACCGAGCCGCCGCGGGCCACCGGCGTCAAGCCGTAGACGTTGCCGGTCGAGAAGACTACGAGCCGGCTGCGGCGATACTTCGCGCAGACCATGCCGGGCAGATAGCTGTTCATCGCCCAGGTCCGCGCCTCCTGGCCCGTGGCGCCGAACTTCATCCCGGCCATGAAGACGACGTTCGGCGCCTCGGGCAGCCGGTCGAATTGCGCGGAGTCGAGCAAGTCGCAAGCGACCGTCTCAACGCCGTGGGCCTGGAGTTGCTCGGCAAGCCCGCTGGTCGAGAAGCGGGCCACGCCAATCACGCGAGAGCGCAGGCGGGCCACGTCAAAGGCACGCCGGGCCATGCGGGCCAGCGTCGGCCCCATCTTGCCGCCGACGCCCAGGACAATCAGGTCGCCGTCGAGCCGGGCCAGCGTTTCGACAACTTGTTCGTTCGGTTCGCTCAGCAGGTCTTCAAGCTGCGCGACGTTCTCGATCGCTGTGGGAAGTTTCATCAGCCCATCTCCGGCCCAGAGCTAGCCCACAGATGCTCGACCCGCTCGCCCACCACGGTGCCGCGGCACATACGGAGGAACGGGCGCTGCACGATCAACCCCTGGGATTCGGCCAGGGCGATAGCAGCCGTGTTGCCGGTGGGAATATCGACGTAGATGGGCTGACCCGCATACCGCTGCCAGGCATCACGAAAGAGCAGCGCTCCGGCATCGACCGTCGCCGCACAGGGGCCGATGTGCAGCGCCCGCGTGCCAGGGCGGGCCAGGAGGAAGCCGATGATCGCGCCTTCCCGCCGCACCACGCGCAGCGTCTCGGGTAGGTCCGCGACGAGTCGCAGCAGCAGCTTGCGCCGATCCGTGCGCGTGACACCTCGATCGAGCTGGAGCAGGTCGTCGGCTTGCTGCAGCCCGGCCGGCTCAGAGTCTGTTGCAGAAGCCCCTCTCCCCTGTACTCGGGGGAGAGGGGTTGGGG
>JRHI01002105.1_pt1 | contig 14564 bp, 13 predicted proteins | sample 215371 | NCBI WGS metagenome assembly JRHI01 (sample SAMN02929681, study PRJNA255918) | sediment metagenome | biome: cave system; feature: Ice Cave; material: Sediment; isolation source: sediment from deep within a dark volcanic ice cave with no known source of... ...
ACCGGCAAGTCTAATTGTCGTCGCCGGCAAATCTAGTTGACGTTAGACAGAAGCCGGCAATGACCTTCTGGCACAATAACGTTATCTATCTCCTTGACAGGCAACTCATCCCTCAGCTTGACCCGAATGAGTTCCTAGTCAGGCTGAGCACCGGGCGGGTTCGACGAACCGACGAGACCTATTACATTCCCGACGTCTGCGTGATCCCGGTCGCGATCGTTGGACCGGAGCGGGACCGACCCGACGTCCTGGAGGTCTACGATCAACCGCTGCCGCTGATCGTTGAGGTCTGGTCCCCATCGACGGGTGGCTACGCCGTCGACACGAAGATCCCCGAGTATCAGCGCCGCGGCGATCTGGAGATCTGGCGCCTCCACCCGTTCGAGGGCACGCTGACCACTTGGCGGCGCCAGGCGGATGGCACCTACGCCGAGACGGTCTACCGTGGCGGCATCGTGCAGCCTATGGCGCTGCCGCGTGTGACGATCGATCTCGACGCGCTGTTCGCGGAGCGATGGTCGCCCGGCGGACGTGAACGGGCCACGGGGGACCTGCCCTGACACTGGTCTGCTGCCGACAGGCAGATACCAGACCCGTGATCGAGACAAGACCACTGATCGATTCGTGCCCGGATCGCGGTGCTGCTATCGCCCTGGTCAAGCACTACCGGCCGGCCTGCCCACCCGCGCCGATCACGGCGGCGGCGGGTCGAGGGGTCGTCAGCGCGCGCCGCCTTCGGTCAGGGCGCGGATCGCATCGTCCAACTCGTCGCGGAAGCCAATCGCCTCCTCCAGCAAGAGGAGGACGACGCTACGGCCGGCGGCCGTATCCTCGGGCGTTTCGACCCCCAGGATGCCCACGGCGATCGCGGCCGCACCGTCCGTCCCGGCGACGACCTCAACGGTGTCGATCTTGGCCATGACGCGTGCCCCCTTGTTGCCTACTTGTTCCAAATCCGCGCGAAGCGGATTTGTGGAAGCCCTCGATACTCAGGCGACCTTTCCGCGGATCGCTCCGTCGAGGTTGGTCCTTCGTCCCACTGGGTTTGACGGGTGGGATCCTGCCCAGTTCGTCAGATGACGGCGGTTAGAGCACTATCCGCCTTGTTGCGGTGTGACTAGCCAGTAGAGGCTGTCTCTGGTGCAATAGCCGCCGTACTCCACGCGAATGCGTTGGCTGTTTGCCCGCACTTCGATGACCACCTGGCCCTGCGCCGTCTCTCCCGGATTCAGCTCCCCGGAATGGAGCGGCGTGCCGCTGGGATTCAAGCCCGGCCTGAATGTGAAGTTGTTGTCGATGTCGCGGGCGCCGAAACAGAACTCGTTGAAGTCCCGTTTGTCCGTGGCGTTCTGGTTGTGGACCGTTACGTCGAGCACCATCAGGACGTTACCCGCGGTCGGCACCAGAAAATCGTAGGAATCGACGAAGGAAACACCGGCCACTGCGACTTCCTCGTCATTCGCCGCGATTGCCCGCCCAACCGGCGCAGGGTTGTCGGCCACTCCGACTGCCTTGAGCTTGACGTGCGGCCCGCTGCACGTCCCCCAGAGCCCGGCTCTCCTCGCCTTGGCGCCCGCCTCTGCCTTCTTCAGCTCATCGTTGTGGTTGGTGTTGGGGTCGTCGTCCTTGAAGGACGCGTACCCCTCGCCAAGTAGGCGCGAATTGAGCATGAAGGCGGGCTTGGTGCCCTTGCCAGGGACCCAAACGTAACGGAGCAGCCGGCCCTTATCGTCCTGGTCGTCCTTGTCGGATTCTAGGTAGAGGGTGGTGCCGTGCTTGACCAGCTTCTTCACCCGATCGGCGGCTTCTTGGGCGTAGCACTCGAACGGCTTGAAGATGTCGTTGGAACCCATCTCGGGCGCATCGGTTCCGAGGAGATTCAGATCGAAGGGCTTGCCGTCGACGGTGACCTTGAACTTGTCGCCGTCGATGTAGTCTGTGGCCTTCGCGGCCTTCGCGCCCGCGGGCACGCCGGCGGGAACCTGGTCGATGGATCTCGGCGCGGCGGAGGCGTGCGTGTTCGCAGGCACCCACTGCGTGAGGAGTCCGATCGTGAGCAACGAGACGAAACCAAAGAGCCGCCTCACCCCTGCCTCCTCTCAGCTTCCCGACCCCTGCGTCCGCGATGGCCGACCCGATTCGATCCATGGGGCCGCTCGAGCAGGCGGGTCGCCAGCCGCTCAGGCCGCTACGCATCGTTGCCTTGCAAGACCACGGGGGCACCGCCGCCACGGAAGAGGAGCCGATCCCCCTCCTCCTACATCCGTTTCGATTCCTACCCTGTCTCTCGGCAGCGTGCAACGGCGCGGAATTGTTATAAATCTCCTCCTTTCGCGCTTCGCAGCGCCGCGGAGGGCCGACGACGGAGATTCGCGCGAGCCCGCATCATATCAGCTTCGTCCCTGCTCCACGACCGGCCGCTCGCGGAGGCTGTGGGCCGGTTCCGCGCGGCACACGCCCGTGCCGCCCGCCCGTCGATCTCCCACGGCAACCGAAAGCCTGCGAGTGTCTTTCAGGAGAACCGACAACGGCCAGGCACCCGGAAGATCCGGGTGCCTGGCCAGTCACCTCAGTCCTCGTCCATCTCGTCAACCGCTTTCGCGCGGTCCGGCGGGCAGCGGAAGTCCTGTCACGGTCGAGCAGACCACCGAAGCCGCCGCCGGCGAGCCAGAACATGCTGCGCGGATGGGAGGGGATGCCGAACCTGACATTCTCGCCGCCGATCTTGGACAGGTCAGATTCACGGTGCCGAGTGATCCAGACTGAGCACCAGCACGCGGGCCAGGACCGTGGCGTCAGCCTCGGTGGCCGGGTCGGGATCATTCCAGCCGTAGGTCGCCCACACCGCCCGGTCGAATCGGGCGTCGGCGTTGGCGAGCATGGTGGGGGCGGTTGTTGGAGAGATCGGTCAGCGTCCGCGGTGTCATGGTCCGGAAGAAGTCCCAGCCTCGGTGGTCGCCTCGATTGCGATGGCCCGAAGGATCGCGTGCAGCTCAGGCGCGCCAGCGAGCTCGTGGTCGACCGCAAGCTGACCCGTGGCGTCCAACAATCCGGGATGTTGGCGTGCCAGGGCTTCGAGCGCTTCTTCTGCCGAGAGACCTCCCCGATCGGGCAGACGAGCCAGTTCGCTGAACCGACGGGCGTAGGCGTCGCAGATGTCGGCCAAGAAGGTGTCGTAATGATCGCGTTCTCCGGGTTGCGGCGCGGGCAGGTCTTGCCACAACGCAACGCGGCCCCGATTGTCCACGTCCATCAGGAATGAACAGTAGGCGTCGAAGCCGACCTCGTCGATCGACCGGCGCAGCGGCAATGCACGGCGATGCGCAACCATGGCCGCGGCGTCAGCCGGCTGGTGGTGCAGGCTGATTTTCACCGGGAGCTCGGGGCGCTGGCGCAGCGGAGATACGAACGTGTTCGAGATGTTGATGAGCGCGATGCCGGCGGCGATGGTGTCGCGGCTGCCCCCGTGAACGATGGCATGGGAGCCATTCAACTCATCGAACACCCGCGGCTGGCTCTTGCTGTGCTCGGTAAGGACGGCCTTCGCTTCGCAGGCGATCAGGAGACGTCCGAACTGCTCGCTTGGCGGCGTCGTTGATCCCTGTCGCCCACTACTCTTGCACCGGTGGATGAGAGCTTTCATCGGCGGATCGCGCGTGGTCAGTGGCATACCGATGGCAAGGTCGAGCGTCTTACGCTTCCCGTTCGGCCATCCGAATCCATAGTTGATGCCGAATGCGATTTCACCTTGGGCCGCTTGCTCTCGCAGGGCGTCACAGGTGACGAGGAGATCCTCGACGATGAGCTCCGTCAGCTTGACGGAGTGGGCGTCGCTCCGCGAATGGAGGTTGATCGTCAGACCGGGTGGCAACCTGCTCGTTCGGTCGACGTGGGTTCGGTGGGCGACCCACGCGGCGAACGCTGTCAGCGCACTCATTGGTCGATGCATCGGGCGTGTGCGTCGTCGCGTGGCGACGGCGTCGGATGCCGCTCGAAGCTGATCTGCACGCCGAACGGCCGCTCGGCGAGCTTCTGCTGAGTCAACTCGACGTAGCTCGGCTCGACCTCGACGCCAATGCTGTTGCGGCCGGCGAGCATCGCCGCGCGGGTCGTCGTGCCGGTGCCCAGGAAGGGGTCGAGCACCGTGTCGCCGACGAAGCTGAACATGCGGACGAGCCGGTAGGCCAGGGCGACGGGGTATGGAGCGGGATGCTCTCGGGTGCTCGCGCCGGTGATGTCGGACCAGATCGGGGCGAACCATCGAAAGTACTCGTCGTTGTCGATCCGACTCGCCACTTCCATCGCCGGCGTCGGCTTGCGATAGCCGCCGGGCTTGCGCAGCATCACGATCGTCTCGACGTCGTTCTTGATCACCCCGTTCGGCAGGTTGGGCTTACCCAGGAACCGTGAACTCGTCGATGCCTCGAGTACGATGTTGCTCACTTTGAGCCAGAGGATTGGGGTGAGGTTGTCCAGACCGATGGTCCGGCTCCGCACCTGGATATCGGACGGCAGCGGCAGGACGTAATGCCGCCCACCGGCTCGCCGCGCGATCGTGACAGCGCCCACGACGCCGCAGACGCGTCCGCCCGGTACCAAGACCCGCCGGCACTCCCGCCACACTTTGTCGAGCTCGTCGAGAAACCGCTCGTAGTCGTGGATCTCGCCAAGCTGCCCGGGAACGTCGGCCGCGTACTGCTTGAGGTCAAAGTAGGGCGGGCTTGTCACCACCAGATGAACCGACTCGTCGGGCAGGAACGACAGGTCGCGCCCGTCGCCGAGCACGATGCGATGCGATGACGGTTCGGCAGGCACGCGCGGGACCTCGGGGCTCGCGCCGTTGCCATTCTTGGCGATGTTACCGGCCGGCCACTGGAGCGGTTCCTTGGCGCTCATCCCGTGCTCGTCCTTCCTCGATCATCTGTCCTATACGTACGTCGCGATTATATCCGACAATTGGCCGGGCAAGCTTCGCGTATCCCCTGCTCGGCCCCGGGCGGAACGTTATGGGTTGAGCACGACGTTTCAATACCGGGAATGCTCGGAGCGCCCCGCCTACTCCTCGTCTCGCTCCTCCACCGCCTCGGCCTCGTATGGCGGGAAGCGGAAGGCCATGGCGCGGTCGAGCAGACCGCCGAAGCCGAGACCGGCGAGGTCGTCGAGCGTGACGCGCTCACCAGCCATAATCCAGGGCAGGACGAGGTCGGCGACGGTCGCCTTCGAATACATCGAGCAGGAGGCCAGGTTGAAGATCGGTGTCTCGCCGCGGTAGGCCAACCAGAACATGCTCCCCGGGTGGGCCGGGGCGCCGAACTTGACGATCTCGCCGCCGATCTTCGGCAGGGCGAGCACGGTCGCGTCGAGCGGGTCGATCGTGTTCCCGCCGCCGGTCAGGATCAGGTCGGCCCCCCGCGCGATGGCACCCTCGATCGCCTCGGCGACCGGCCCGGCGTCGTTCGGAAGGTCCGCGAAACCGAGGACCGTACCGCCGAACCAGCCGACCTTGCGCGCGACCGTCTCCCGAAACCGGTCGCGCGCCTTCCCCGCCAGCCCCTCCGTCGTCACGACGCCGACCTTGAGCGCGCGGAACGGCTTGACCTGGACGACCGGCTGGCGGCGCGCGAGCGCCTCCGCTTCGGCGAGGATCGCGCCGTCGATGGCGACCGGCGTGATCTTGGCCCCGGCGACGATCTTGCCCGGCAGGACCGAGAGCCGGTCCGGCAGGGTGAAAATGGCGATCCCCGGCAGGCGATTGAGCGCGACGACCGCCTCGCCGTTCACGCGGAGCAGCCCCTTCGTCGCGGCGACGAGGTTGACGCGGCTCTGGACCGGTCCTCGTCGGGTGAGGCCGTCGCCGGCGATTGCGCCGGCGAGGCGTCGCCCCGCTTCGTCCTCGTGGACGTCGTGCGGCCCGAGGCGAACGGCGTGGAACGGGCGGGCGACGGTTGCCAGCGACGCCAGATCCTGCTGTTCCAGGCGGTGGCCTTTGTGGAAGAGGCGGCGGCCGTCGACCTTGACTTCCTCGCAGACGATCGCGCCGAGCACGGTCTCCGGTCGGCGCGCCTGCGCCGGGTCGAGGATGAAGGCTTCCATGGCAGAGCGTCCTTTCCGTCAGGCGACTCAAGTTTCACGGCGGCCGAACCGCCGCGATCGCCGCCCGCTGACTATGGCGACAACGACCGGTACGGGGCGATACCCCGGTCCCGACGGAGCGGGTGGGCTCATTCTCCCCTAGGAGACGATCCGGTTGAGAGTTGACCGACCTGCGGTCTGGGATCGCCCGTGCCGACTCGGTGGGCACTCCGCAGCGACGAGGGATCGAGCCCACGCGGGAACCGTGCCCGCGCCCGCGCCGCGCCTGACGAGTCCGATGTTGCGCTGCAGGCGAGGCATTGGCCGCGCCCGCGTCCGGCGCGCGCGAGGCGGAACGTGGTTCCCAGATACAGTATCCCGCCAGGCCAAGCCCAGCGAGCATCAGCAGCAACCCGACCGGAACGTCCCAGGGACGATAGCGGAGCGCGACGACGTTCCGGCCCGCGGCGACGTCGACCGCCAGCCAACCGTCCGCGTTCAGGACCGGGCCCGAGGCGCCGTTGACGCGGGCCGACCAGCCGGGCGCGGAATACTCCTCCACCGTCAGACGGCCCGGTTGCGGCGCGTCGCACGTCACGTCGATSWCSSNCGCCGCCGCCATGCGCCGTGCAGACGGTGCGCGTGCCGTCGGCGTGGGTGATCGCGGCGTATTCCCGGCCGGGCGACGCGACAAAGATCGAGAGCCCGGCGACCATCCCCTTGAGACTCATGCCGGGGGGCGGGCCGGCGCGTCCGGCCTCTCGGACCGGCTCCGGTTTGGCGCGCCCCGTCCAGTTCCACGGCCTAATGCCGGGGCTCAGCTTGAGGTCCTGCTCGTGCGCAAGCCCTAACCAGAACTCCTCGCCGAACGGCGGGTTCACCCATTGCAGGTCTGGCGTGTGCAGGGCGGCGAGCACCCGCGACATCGTCTCGACCGGTTGCCTGGCCGTGCCGAGCCAGTTTGCCGAGAAGACGCGGGCCTGGTGCAGCGAGACTGCGAGGGGGACAATCAACAGCAGCCGGAGGTCGACGCGAAGCTCTCGGCTGGCGGCGGGGTCGGCGCCACCAAGACCGATCCGCAGGCGCAGCGGACCACAGCGGGGCTTCAGCGCGCTGTCGACTCCGACGGCGGCCAGCGCCAGCAGCGGCGCGACGGCCAGCCCGGCGATCACCGCGGGATTGCGCACGCCGGCGAAGAACTCCGAGACGCGACGGCTGAACGCCGTCGCGTTGACGAGCCAGCGCAGGGGCGTCGCGCTGCTGATCCACATGGCCAGAATCGCCGTCGTCGGCAGGAAGAACGCCATGCGCCGCCGGTGGGGCCAGAGCGCGACGACGCCGACCACGGCGAGAAGGACCGCGATCCAGCCGATGTAGTTGACGTAGAGATACGGGTAGGGCAGCTTGTGGAGCGCATTGGTCCGATAGAAGTCGGGATCGTTAATGACGAGATTGAGGGGGACGGCGGCGAAGGGCTGGGCCGCGGTGAACGCGGGATCCAGGTCCTTGGCGAACGACGGCAGAGCGTGCGCCACCGGCACGAGGAACGGCGCGGCGATCAGCGCGCCGATAGCGACGGCCAGCCCCAAGCGCCGCACGAGCAAGGCAACGCCGAGAGGATTGCTCACCAGGAGGAAGAGTAGCGCGGGCGCGCAGAGCGCCAGCCCGATCTGCAGATACCCCTGACCCGCCACGGCAGCCAGCGCCAGGGTGATGCCGAGCACAGCGGCGCTCCGCCGCCGCCCGTCCCGGCAGAGTTGGATCATCGGCGGCAACGTCAAGGCACAGGCAACGGTCGAGACGACGACGGCGTAGACGCCGTCGTCCATGCGCCCGGACAGGTTGCCGGCCGCAATCGCCATCGCGCTGCTCCAGAGACGGGCCGCGCGTCCCACCCGCAGCACGAGCGCCAGCCACCACTGGGCGAGGCCGGCCAGGAAAAACGTGCCGACCAGCCCGATCTTGGCGCCGTTGAGCACCCCCCAGATCAGCGTCGGCACGATCACCACCGGATGGAGCATCGCGTCTTGGGGATCGACGAGGGCTGGGGCGCCGCCGCGCAGATCGCCGTTCCAAAGGGCACAGCGTCCGCACTGCTGGACATGCTGCCACAGGAAGTGGGCCTGGATCGAGGACATGTACTCGCGCCCCGCTGGCTCGATGGCCGCGTCCAGGTTGAAGTACGAGCGCGTCACGATCAGTGTCCAGACGGCCAGGACGGCCCACTCGGCACCCATCAACCCGAGGGCGATCGCCCTGGCACGGTCGATCCGCCGCTGGACAGCGCGGAATCGCCCCTGCACTACGGAAGAACCTCCATCGTTCGTCGCGTCCGCACGAGACAATGTCGCCACATGACCGCAACTATACAGGGGCCATTGCCGCCTGGGCCGACCTCGGTCTTATCGCCTGCCTTGAGCTGTACGTCTCGGTCAGGACCCCGCACTTCGCGGAACATGCTGCCGGTGATCGAGGGAGCGGAGGGATAATCGAAGACGGTCGTGCTGAGGTCCCCTCAGCGCCGTCGTCCTCGGTGGTCAGACCAGAGGCTGCCCGGGGCGAAGACGAGATCGACCTTTGGGCGACAAGCGATGCGCGTACACTTCGGAGTGGTGGCTGGTCCGAAAGGAGAGGCGCGATGACGGTTAAGGAACGGCTGCACCAACTCGTCGACGATCTCGACGAATCACGAGTCGAGGCGGCGCTCGCGCTGCTGACCAACCTGGCGTCGGCCTCCGGGCAATCTGAAGAAGACGACGGCTACGACGAAGAGGACCTCCTCGCGGATGCGCCGCCGTTCACATTCGACAGCCCGCTCTGGGACATCGTTGGGATGATCGATTCGGGACCGGATGGGCCACGGGATGTTTCGAGGAACATCGACGAGTATCTCGCCAAGGCGTACGCCGATCTCCACGGCGATGAGGAATGACGACGGGGCGAACCGATCAGCGCTCCGTCTTTGTCGATACCGGCGCCTACGCCGCGCTCGCGGTTACGGTGGGTGCCAATCACCGACGGGCCGTCGCTACTGCCTCCGCGCTCGAACACCAGCAGGCCATCCTCTTTACGCCCAACTTCGTCGTCGCTGAAGCCTACGCGCTGATGCTCGCGCGCTCCGATCGCGATGCGGCGGTCGGTCTGCTCGATCAACTCGATCGGAGTCGCGACCTCATCGTCCGTGTCTCTGAGGAAGACGGGCGGCGCGCGCGCGAGATCGTCAGACGATACCGGGATAAGTCATTCAGCCTGGTCGATCCAATGAGTTTCGCCGTCATGGAACGCCTCGGCATCAGGCGGGCGTTCACCTTCGATCGCCATTCGCGCAGTATGGGTTCCAGATCTTGGCGTGGGAGAAATGACCAAAGCCGTCGCGATGCGTTCGCCACGGCCTCAAGATAGGTCCGCAGGTAACGCTGCCCTCGTTACGCCGACTCCGCGTAGGGGATCTCCTGCTCGCGCTCGGTCATCAGCAGCGGGCGGGTGCGGTTGGTGATGACGTGCTCGTCGACGAGGCACTTGCGGACGTGGTCCAGCGAGGGGATCTCATACATCACCTCGAGCAGGATCTCCTCGATTGTGGTGCGCAGGCCGCGGGCGCCGGTCTTGCGCTCCTCGGCCTGACGGGCGGTCGCCGCGAGCGCCTCGGGGGTGAAGAGCAGCTCGACGTTGTCGAGGCTGAAGAACTTCTGGTACTGCTTGACGACGGCGTTCTTGGGCTCGGTCAGGATCCGCATCAATTCGTCCCGCGTGAGCGGGTCGAGCGCCACGGTGACCGGCAGGCGGCCGACGAACTCGGGGATCAGACCGTATTTCAGCAGGTCGTCGTGGTTGAGGTCGTGGAGCGGGCTCTCGCCCTCGCCCTTCTCCGCCTCGGCCACCGAGCCGAACCCCATCAGCGACTGCTTGCCGGTCCGCTTGGCGACGATGTCGTCGAGCCCCTCGAAGGCTCCCCCGCAGATAAAGAGGATGTTGCGGGTGTCGATCTGGATGTATTCCTGATGCGGATGCTTGCGGCCGCTCTGCGGGGGGACGTTGGCGACGGTCCCCTCAATGATCTTGAGCAGCGCCTGCTGCACCCCCTCGCCGGAGACGTCGCGGGTGATGCTCGGGTTATCGGCCTTGCGTGCGATCTTGTCGATCTCGTCGATGTAAATAATGCCGGTCTGGGCGCGCTGGACGTCGCCGGCGGCCTGGATCAGGCGCAGGAGGATGTTCTCGACGTCCTCCCCGACATAGCCGGCCTCGGTCAGCGCCGTGGCGTCGGCGATCGAGAAGGGGACGTCGAGGAGCTTGGCCAACGTTTGGGCCAGCAGCGTCTTGCCGCAGCCGGTCGGGCCGACGAGGAGAATGTTGCTCTTCTGGAGCTCGACGTCGTCATCCCCCTCGAGCCCGGCGTTGATCCGCTTGTAGTGGTTGTAGACGGCGACGGAGAGGATCTTCTTCGCCCGGTCCTGGCCGATGACGTACTGGTTGAGCTGGTCGTAGAGTTTGCGCGGGGTGGGAATCCGGGTGGGGCTCGGCTGGCTGCGCGCCGGCGCCGGCTCCTCCTCCTCGATGATCTCGCGGCAGAGCTGCACGCACTCGTCGCAGATGTAGACCTGGTTGGGACCGGCGATCAGGCGACGAACCTCTTCCTGCCCCTTGTTGCAAAACGAACACCGGTAATGCACCCGCCCACCTCGCGTACTGCTCATGCCGTCGTGCTCACTTGTGGCTGCCTTCCGTCGTTGCCGTTGCCAGTTGCCAGTTGCCGTTGCCAGTTGCCAGTTGCCGTTGCCAGTTGCCAGTTGCCAGTTGTTAGTTGCCAAAAAGTACGGCGCCTCGGCAAGATCCGCCAGCTTACATTACTAACAACTAACAACTAACAACTAACAACTAACAACTAACAACTGACAACTGGTAACAACTAACAACTGACAACTGGCAACTCGTTCTACTTCGTCTTGACCTTGCCGTCCGCCTCGACGAGCGCGGCGACCTTGTGGACCGGATCCAGGACCTCGTCGACAATCCCGTACGCGCGCGCCTCGTCGGCGGTCATATAGTAATCGCGCTCGGTGTCGCGCTTGACCCGATCGAACGGCTGGCCGGCGTGGGAGGCGAGGATTTCGGTCAGCTTCCTCGTCAGGTTGAGCGTCTCGCGGGCCACGACCTCGATGTCAGGCACCGCGCCGCGGAACCCGGCCGAACCCTGGTGGATCATGACGCGGGAGTTCGGCAGCGCGAAGCGCTTCCCTCGCGTCCCGCCGGCCAGCAGCACGGCCGCCATGCTCGCGGCCATCCCAATGCAGAAGGTCGCAACGTCGGGCTTGATCATCTGCATCGTATCATAGACAGCCAGCCCGGAATAGACGACCCCCCCGGGGGAATTGATGTACAGCCGGATGTCCTGGCTCGAGTCCTCGTGGTCCAGAAAGAGCAGCTGGGCGATGACCACATTGGCGATCTGGTCGTCAATCGGCGTACCGATGAAGATGATCCGGTCTTTGAGCAACCGAGAGTAGATGTCGAAGGCGCGCTCCCCGCGGTTGGTGCTTTCGACCACCATCGGGATCAGGTTTTCGATCGTCGGGATGTTCATCGGTGCGTTGTCCTTGTCCGGCGGGCGCCGGTCGGGTGTCCCCGCCGCGCTCACGTCTCCTCTACAACGGGTCGCGTTTCCTGCGGCGTGCCCGGCAACGCGGTCGGTCCCCGTGGGCCAATCCGGTCGCTGGCCCGATCGTTCGATCGCGGCGACCGGCCGTCGGTCGCCGGCTAGACCTCGTCGGTCGTCTCGTCGCCGGTCTCGGGCGTGGCGTGATGTGCCCCGCCGTGGGATGGGCGATAGCCCGCCGCCACCGCGTCACCCTCGCTGGCGAAACACGTCTCCGGGAGCGCCTGGTCGTAGGTGCCGTGCCCAGGCAGATGGTAGATCTGCGAGGTGGCGTTGCCCTTGATCGGGTAGCCCGGCGGGCAGTCATGGGAGCCGTCCCCCTCGATCCAGCCGGCCGCGACCGCCGTCGGCGTTGTTTCCACGGCGGCCGCGTCCGGATCGGTCGCGCCGTCGGTCTCGGTGCCGTCCGCCTCCGTCGCCGGTGCCGTCTCCGGCTTGACCCAGGCGTTGGTGACGGCGCCGCGGCCCTCGGTCGCAATGTCGATCAGGCGGTCGGTCAGCCGGCGGTCGAAGATCTCGTTGCGGAGCAGGGAGCGCATGTAGCGGTCGCCCAGGTAGAATTGGCGGACCGCGTCGGGATCCGGCGCCTCGGCCGTGATGTCCACGACCTCGGCTTCGATGTCCGCATCCCCGATCTCGATCCCTTCCCGCTCGGCAATCTCGCGCAGGATCAGCGAGTTGCGCAGGCGCTTGGCGATGGCCGGCCGCAGCTCGGCCTTGAGCTCCTCCTCTGTTTGGTTGTTCGCGTGGAGATAGGACTCCAGGGTGGCGCCTCGCCCGCCGTAGTTGAGGCGGTTGCGCAGGCGCTGGACTCGCTCGGTCACAGCGTCGTCGACCATGGCCGCCGGGATCTCGATCCGTGCCCCTTCCCCGATCTTGTCGACGATCTGGTTGAAGGCGTCGGTCCGGGCCTCGGTCGTCTTCTGCTGGTGGAGGTCGTCCCAGATCTCCTGGCGCAGCTCGGCGATCGTCTCGTTGTCGCCGACGGTCTTGGCGAATTCGTCATCGAGCGGCAGGATGTCGCGCTCCTTCAGCCCATTGAGGGTGATGGTGTACTGCAGCGTCTTGCCGCGCAGGCGGTCGCCGGCCGACTCGTCGTCCTCGGCGAAGGTGATCTCCGTCGTCGCCGTTTCTCCGATGTCCAGCCGCTCGATCGCCTCGCGCAACTGCTCGAAGAGGTTGCTTTCGCCGAGGACGAAGACCGCGTCCGCGGTCGGCTCGGTGAACTCCTCGTCCCCCTCCCGCACCGCGAGGTCGATCGTCACCTGGTCGCCCTCGCGCGGCGTGCGGGGCTCGGCCGGATCGACCCAGGGACTGTGGTTCTTCTGGAGGCGCGCCAGCACCTCCTCGACGGCGCTCTCGGCGACCGCGGCGTCGATCGGGTCGACGCGGACGTCGCGGTACGGACCGGGATCGACGGTCGGGTAGACGGGGACCGTCACCTTGAAGTTGATCGGCTCGGCGTTGACGAGCTCGACGTCGGGATCGCCGACCGGCACGAGGGCCTCTTGCTGGATGGCCTTCCGATAGAGGGTGTCCATCAGCTCGCGGTTCGCCTCTTCGACGAAGACCGTGCGGCCGAGCAGGCGCTCGATCATGTGGCGCGGGACCTTCCCCTTGCGGAAGCCGGGGATAACGACCTCGCGCGAGACTTTGCGGGCGGCCCGTTCGATCGCCTGGGCGTACTCGTCCTCGTCGGCGGCGATGTCGAGCAGCACCTGACTCTCGGGCAAGCGCTCTACGGTGAGTTTCACGCTGGATGGCGTCCCTTCTGGCATGCTCACCGGGACGGGGGACGGTGGTGCCGTCTCGTCCCTCCCGGACCGACTGTCCGCGGCCGCGGTGTTGCGCATTAACTTACCTTCGGCCGCGCCGATAACACCAGAGTATACCAGAGGGAGTCAGGGACTCGGGGGAGGGCGGCGAGGCGGCCAGGAGGATTACTCGCTCGTCGGCGCGCCCCAGAAGGCGGGAGGAGGGGACCGTGATCCCGGCGCAGCCGGCGCCGGGCCGTCGGTGTCTCGGCCGGGGCGATCGCGGTGCCCTGCTGCCGGCAGGCGACGACCAGCGCGGCGGCAGGGACCGCGATCGCCGCCGTTTCCAACTCCACCAGCACCTGGCAGAGGGTCTTGGGATCCATCAGCGGTTTAGGGGCCGGCATGGTGAACGTCTGCGTCAGAGCATTATGTCATTGTTCTTCGGCGTTCTGTAGTAGGCCGGCGGGGCGGGGCTGACACCTCCAACGCCGCCATCCGGGCGATGGTCGCCAGCGCCGCATCGGACTTGCCCTCCAGGCTCAAATGACAGGTGATCGCTCTGTGGCGCGGCCTGCGCTTGGTACGGATGAGACCGGGCTCTCACGCCGGCGACCGATCGGAGGCGGCGGAGGATCAGCGTTGGTTCCGGTCGAGCCGACGGGACGATGCGGCGGGCCGCCGGGTGCGGCGACGTGGGCAGTCGGCGACGCTGACGGCCACGAGGGCAACAAGGGAGGCGAGGCCCCGCGCGAGCGGGGCGCCGGGGATGGCGTCGATAGCGACCGCCGCGAGGAGGAGAGCGGCCGCGACGAGGCCGCACGCGATGAGGATGCGGCCCCCGGCCATCGGGCGCCAGGTGCCGGCGAGGAGCTGGTCGGTGGCGTCCTCGTTGATCTTCCGGCAGTCGCCGCAGGGCAGTCCCTCCAGCCGGTGGAAGGACTTGAACGGCACGATCGGCACGAAGATGCGCGTCGGCCAGCGCCGACCGCGCGACCGCGAGGTCGGCTGATGCTGGCAGCGCGGGCACCGCGCCGGCGTCATGGCCCCGGGCTGGCCGGTCGTGCGGAGACCGTAGATCG
>JRHI01002106.1_pt1 | contig 14557 bp, 14 predicted proteins | sample 215371 | NCBI WGS metagenome assembly JRHI01 (sample SAMN02929681, study PRJNA255918) | sediment metagenome | biome: cave system; feature: Ice Cave; material: Sediment; isolation source: sediment from deep within a dark volcanic ice cave with no known source of... ...
TTTGAGGTGATGCGAAAATGCGGGGACGAAGTCCGGGAGCTTTTGCATGATGGCTGTCCAGTCGCGTGTTTGGGCGATGCGCCCTTCGGCTACGTCAACGTATTCACTTCGCACGTAAACGTGGAGTTCTTTCACGGCGCAGCGCTGGCGGATCCTGCCAGCTTGTTACAAGGCACCGGCAAGTTCATGCGCCATGTAAAATTGAGACCGGGGACGGCCACAAACGAGTCAGCGCTGAGCAGGCTCATCGATGCCGCGTACTGGGATATAAAGGCGCGCATCGAACACGGCTAGCTCAGAGCTTGGCCGCGCGGCACGGCTTAAAAGGCTGCGGAGCGCGCTCCCCACCCGGTTAGATCGATGAATCCGCATTTCCTTGGCCGTGAACCTACACGTCAGGCATCTCGCATTAAACAAAAAGGGCAGCCGCCAGGCCGCCCTCATCATTCTTACTTAATTCTTAACTTACGATATCCTGCCGACGATTTGAAACCTCAGAGCATTTTCACGCTTTCGACATGCACCGAATCGGCGCTTACCTGCCCGGTCACGGCCACGTGATGTCCTTCATGCCCCTTCAGCGCATCGGGGTTGTCGACCATCAGGACCTTCTGGTCGCTGTCGGTGACTACAACCATCTTCGCTCCTGCCGCCAGGCACTTCTTGGTGCATGCTTCGGATTTGGCGTTGGCGCCCTTTGCACCACATTTGTCATCGGCGACCCAGCCATTGACGGTTGCGCTCTTTCCCATGTCATCGAACGCCATTGCCGCCAGGGCGAACACGGAACAAAACGCAAAACAAACCACCAGTACTTTTTTCATGGACGATTTTCTCCTTTTGAATGTTCAGACCCCGACCCCTTGCCGCGGGCCAGGACCTCTCGCCTTCCTAGGATTAAGCCGCATAGAAAGCAGCGACGAACGGAGGACTCGCAGGAATCTAGAGTCCTCGCACCCTAAGTGAAGCAAAATCACGGCGACTATATCACAGAGAAATGACGAAGTTGTCAGAGCGAACGCCAGTTTATCTTTTAGCGGAGTGGTTAGCCGGTTGAGCAGGTTTCGCAGGCGTGGGAGGAACGTACACATACTCGCCGGGTCTGGCATAACCGAGTTGCTCTCGGGCTTCTTTCTCGATCGCCTGCTTGTCGCTCTTCAGCGCCTGAACCTGTTGCGCGTAGCGGTCGTTTTCTCGCTGCACATCCATGACTTTATTGCGCAGCGATTCATACTCCGCGCGTTTCTGCTTGTAGACGACCATTCCATTCGCGCCGAACATCACATGGCCAAACAGCAAACAGGCCAGCACCGCCACCGCAAGGGTCGCAATGCGACGCCGTAGCGCGTAAACCCGCGTCCCGAGCGGACGAATGTACTCAATCCAGGACGCCGCCAGCGCCTCTGCCTGGGGCGTTCTCTCGGCCATAGCGCGAAGGCCATCTGCTGGCCGAGGAAATTTCGTCATCTTCGGAAATTGTCTCATTCGAAAATCCACTGCCTGGCAGCAGCGCTCAGTTTCTCCAAGCCAGCTTCGTCGCGCGCTTCGGAGTAGACCCTCACTACCGGCTCCGTTCCAGACAACCGGTAGCAGACCCACGATCCGTCGTCGAATACCAACTTCAACCCATCGGTGCGCACAACTTCACTGACCTTGCGCCCGGAGAATTCCCGCGGATCTGACCCCAACTTCTCAGTGAACTTCTGCTTCACCTCCGCCGTCAAGCGGAAGTTCTCTCTTTGTGGAAAATAGGAACCAACTTGGTTACACAGGGCCTTCAATTGCTCGCCCAGGGACTTTCCTCGCCGCGCCACCATCTCGCAGCACAACAATCCCGCCAGCAGGCCATCTTTTTCCGGCACGTGATGCCGAATCGACATTCCCGCACTCTCTTCCCCTCCAATGGCGATTTTGTCCTGCATGATCAATTCGCCGATGTACTTGAAGCCCACGGGAGTTTCGTGCAATTCCACGCCATGCTTTTTAGCCAAAGCATTGATCAGATTCGTGGTCGCCACCGACTTGGCCACCCCGTTCTTCCAGCCGCGGCTTTCAACAAGGTAGTCGAACAAGAGAGCAATCACATAGTTCGGCTGCAGAAATGTTCCGTCAGCGTCAACGATACCGAAGCGGTCGGCGTCACCGTCGGTTGCAATACCGATTTGCGCCCCCGTCTCCTTCATATTCGTTCGCAAATCTTCCAGCAGATGATCGTCCGGCTCCGGGGCGTGGCCTCCGAACAGCACATCGCGGTAGTCGTGCACTGAGGTCACTTTCACCCCAGCACTCCGCAAAAGCTCATCGGAATATCCGCGCGCGGCTCCCCACATCGGGTCGAACGCGACTTTCACTCCCGCTTGGCGAATCACTTCCAAGTCGATAATCTCTCCCAGTCGCTTCAGATACATAGCCTTCGGATCGAGACTCTCGCTCTTGATGCCGGGCTGATTGATGCGGTTCTGACCGGTCCCGCGAGGCTCCGCAGATTCCGCGGCCTTAATTTCTGCTTCGATTTTAGCGGTGACCTGGGGCAATGCCGGGCAACCGTCCGGCGTCGAAAACTTAATCCCGTTGTACTCCGGTGGATTGTGCGATGCGGTGAAATTGATGACCCCGTCCGCCTTGGTCTGAATTACCGCGTAGGAGAATGCCGGCGTCGGTGCGGGTTCAGCCACCATCAGCGGCGTGATTCTGTGCGCGGCCAAAATTTCCGTCGCCATGGAGCAAAATGTCTCTCCGAGAAACCGCGGATCGCGGCCCACAATCACGCGCGCTCCCCGGGGCTTCTGCGCGGCGACATACCGCGCGATCCCGCTTACCGCCAAGCGCACATTGGCGAAGGTAAATTCCTCCGCCATTACGGCCCGCCATCCTGATGTGCCAAACTTTATTTGCGTCGGCATAGTCTAACCCTCGACACTCGCTCGAAGTGCTACTCTCTTCGTCAAAGCCCTGAAAGCGTCCCGCTCAGAGCAACGGCTGATTTTATATGACGGACAAACGAATCGTCCTTACCACGGCAGGCTCGGAAGAAGAAGCCCGCAAGATCGCACGTCACTTAGTAGAGAAATGGCTCGCCGCCTGCGTGAACATCATTCCTCAAGTCGAATCGATTTATCGCTGGCAGGGTAAGGTGGACTCTTCACGAGAATGGTTGCTGCTGGTCAAGACAACGCAGGAAAAATTTTCGGCAGTCCGCGATGCACTTCGGAAGTTGCACTCCTACGATCTTCCTGAATGCGTTGCGATCACCATAGAGGACGGGAGTCCCGAGTATCTGCAATGGCTGGCGGACTCGGTGCAAGAGGCAGAGAAATAGCAGAGAGCCGCATCCCCTGTTCTCTCTGTGCTTGTCCGCTCTGTGGTTAAGCCCTTATCTACAGAAGTGTCTTGCGGAAGTGTTCTCAAATCGCCGCCAGTGCCCCATCCAGATCCTCGAGTATGTCTCCGAGATCCTCAATGCCCACTGAGATCCGAACCATCCCGTCGGTGATGCCGATTGCCTTGCGTCCCTTCTCGCCGAGGGCCGCGTGCGTCATGGTCGCCGGATGCGAAATCAGAGTCTCTACTCCGCCTAGGGATTCGCCCAGCGAGCATACGCGCACTTTCTTCAGCATCTTATTCGCGTTCTTCAGGGAGCCGGTTTCAAACGTAATCATCGAGCCAAAGCCGCTCATCTGCCGCTTCGCAAGATCGTGTTGGGGATGGTCACGCAGCCCAGGATAGAAGACCTGCTTCACCTTCTTGTGGGACTCCAGGAAGTCCGCGACAATTCTGCCGCTTCGGTCGTGGATCTCCATGCGCGCTGCCAGCGTCTTGACTCCGCGCAACACCAGCCAGCATTCAAAAGGAGACAGAATTGCCCCAGCAGCTTTCTGCAGAAAGGCCAGCTTTTCGGCCTGTTCTGGCCGGGTGCAAACCACAACACCGCCCAACCCATCGCTGTGGCCATTGAGGAATTTGGTTGTCGAGTGCACAACCATGTCGGCGCCCAGGGCAATCGGTTGCTGAAAATAGGGCGACATAAAGGTGTTATCCACCGCTAGTTCAACTTTCTTGCGGTGGCAAATCTGGCTGATCGCGGCAATGTCGCTCAGCCGCATCAGTGGATTGGTGGGCGTCTCCACGTAAACCATCCGCGTATTTTTGCGGATGGCCCGGGCAACGTTCTCAGGGTCCGAAGTATCCACGTAGGAGAACTCAAGCCCAAAGCCGGCGAGCACCTGATTAAAGAGCCGCGGCACGCCTCCATAAAGATCGTTGCCGCAGACCACGTGGTCGCCGGACTTCAGCATGCTGGCAATGGCATTGATGGCCGCCATGCCGCTGGCGAAAACGGGCGCTGCCAACCCACCTTCGAGGGACGCGAGATTTTGTTCCAGCCGCGCCCTCGTCGGATTTGAAACCCTGGAGTACTCGTAGCCTTTGTGTTCCCCGATTCCTTGCTGCACGTAGGTCGAGGTTGGATAGATCGGAACCGTCACGGCGCCAGTCAAGGGATCCGGCTCCTGACCAGTATGAATTGCGCGCGTCGCGAAACCAGGTTGTTTGTTTTTCTTCATGGGGGTCGATCGATTCCGTCTTTATCTTAGCGACCTGTGGCCGTTTTTTAGCGTCCTTTGCGAGTCAAAGGCTTCTCGGGTCGACTAAATCCCGCCCTCAAAAATTCCCTTCGATAAATAACGTTCCGCCGAATCTGGAATCATCGTTACCAGCCGCTTACCCGTCCCCAGCCGTTTTGCCACTTGGAGCGCCCCAAATACAGCCGCTCCGCCGCTCGAACCTGCCAGCACTCCTTCTCGCGCGGCCAGTTGCTTCACGGTTTCGAACGCGTCTTTATCACTCACCATGATTATTTCGTCACACACCGACGGGTCAAACGTCTTTGGGATAAAGCTAGCTCCAATTCCTTCGACCTTATGCGGTCCCGGCGGACCGCCTCCCAGCACCGAACCTTGCGTCTCCACCGCGATCGAGAGCACGCCACGCAAATTATTCTTGAGATAACGAGCCACTCCGGTAAACGTTCCCGACGTCCCGCAGCCTAACACTACGGCATCAATCTTTCCTTCCATTTGTTCGAAAATTTCGTGGGCAGTAGTTTCGTAGTGGTAATCAGGATTGCCGGGATTCTCGAACTGTCCTGCCATAAATGCGCTGGGATCGCTGCTCACCAACTCATTTGCGCGTCGGATAGCGCCCAACATTCCTTCAGCGTCCGGGGTGCGAAACACTTCGGCGCCGAGCGCCCGCATGATCTTAATCTTCTCCTCGGAAAAGCGCTCCGGCACAAACAGCTTCACCTTATAACCGCGGTTCACTCCGATGAGCGCAAGGCCGATCCCCGTGTTCCCGGCGGTAGCCTCCACAATGGTTCCGCCAGGGGCTAGCCTTCCTTCCTGCTCGGCTCGCCGGATAATGCCAATTGCCGCGCGGTCTTTGACGCTGCCGCCCGGATTCAGATACTCCAGTTTGGCAAACACGTCGGCCGACCCTGCCGGAACCAGGCGTTTCAAATGCAACATCGGAGTTTCGCCGACCAGTTGAGTAATGTCGTCGGCGACGCGCAGACGAGAGACTTCGGAAGTTTTTATGCGCACGTCATAGGGTAAGGGGCCAGGTTCTAAGCCGTCAAATTCCGTGGTTTTGCAGTGGCTCACATTAGTGGACGATGCGCCTGGCAATCGCGTTTTCCGCCAAGGGGAAGGTCAACAACGTCGAATTGCTGGGAGGCAATCCCATTCTTAAGAAGTCCGTCATCGCTGCTGTCAGACAGTGGGTAATGCTCCTAACTCATCGCGAAAGTCCACTCTGGTCAGCATCCCCTTCGATCCTCATCGCTGAGCACAAGAGCGAAGGACGGAAAAGCTGACCAACGTCTTACTTGGTCCCGCTTGCTGCCCCTTGCCCGCCCGCATAGTACCCGCTCTTGGTTCGCACGATAAGCTTGTTGTGTCCCTTGGCTCGGGCGTCAACGCGAATCTGCCGGAAGCCGCCACTCGTCCTGGGATTGGTTGGCTTATATCCAATCGTGTATTGGTTGCGGATGTCATGCGCAATGGTCCGGCTGATCGCGTCGACCTCATCCAGAGTCTTGGGGAAAAAGGACACGCCGCCGGTCCTTTGCGTAATGATCTCCAACGCCCGCTTCGCACGCTTCGGATGTTCTTCGTCGCCCAGGATGCCGATGGCATATACGGTGGGACCATTCTCCTGCTGCAATTGCTTGACGGCCTGCTCCAGAGTCTCGCGACTGGCGTTGTCTTCCCCGTCGGTGACAACCAGGATGACTTTTTTCTCCAGCTTCGAGTTCCTCTTCAAATGATCGGCCGAGGCCACCACCGCCTCATACAGCGCGGTGCCTCCCTTGGCGTCAATTTTCTCCAGCGCTTCTTTTAACTTCAGCAGATCATTGGTGAAATCCTGGTCCAAATAGTATTCGTCATTGAAATTTACTACGAACACTTCATCCTGGGGATTGCTCGCCCTCACCAGATTCAGCGCAGCCTGGTTTACTTTGGCGCGCTTCTCCCGCATCGATCCAGAATTGTCGATCACAATGCCGATAGAGACCGGGATGTCTTCATGCCGAAAGGAGACAATATTCTGTGGCTTGCCATCCTCGATTACGGTAAATGCTGTCTTGTCGAGATTGGTGACAATGTGTTGCTTGTCATCTACGACAGTGGCGTGCAGCAAAACCTCGTCGACATCTTTGCGAAAGACGAAGACGCCATTATCGCCGGTAGGTTTTAGCTGATCTTGCGGAGCCGAAGGGTTTGTTGCACCGCCCGGGGGTTGAGAAGCAGGCGTTTCGCCGGGTTTGGAGGCGTTTGGAGGCGACGCAGGTTGAGACTGTGCAGAAGTCTGCTTGTGCGCTCCGGTCAGGAGCAGAAACGTTACAAGGAGTAGAAAAGCTCTCGCGCCCCACTTAATCCGCTGGCGCGTAATATCCCATCCGTGCATACACCCTTAGAGGCGGCAATCCTTTCGGTGGCATCAGCTTCACTTTTATCTTACGCCATTTGCCGTCCCGCACGCCTTTGCTCGGACGGTATCCCAGCACGTATTGATTGCGTAGTTCAATTCCAACTTTCGTCGCTACGTCCGCCAGATCGTTTGGATTATCGATGGTAAATGCACGCCCGCCAGTCAGCTCCGCAATCTCGCTCAACAGTGCCGGACCCAGGCGCTCCTCGGCGGTCGGAAAGTAGCGGTCATAAATGCCGATGGCATAGACCATCACGTCCGCTTCCTTCACTAACGCCTTTATCTCGCCCTCGGTGTAGCGGCTATGATTGTCGCCGCCGTCAGAAATGATCAGCAGCGCCTTCTTCGGAAACTTGGCCTGGCGCATCTTGCTGACGCCCATGTAAATGGCGTCCAGCAGCGCGGTGCGCTTCCTCGGGACCGCGTAGACCAGCCGGTTTTGCAGATCGTCCACGGAACTGGTGAAATCGCTAACCTCCTCAGGCTCGTCGGAGAAGGTGATCATGAAAAATTCGTCTTGCGGGTTGGCCGTCTTAAAAAATTCAATCACCGCCTCTTTCGCCCGCTCCATCTTGCTGCTCATGCTACCGCTTGAATCGAAGATCACGCCCAGCGAAACCGGAGCGTCCTCGCTGGAAAACGTCCGGATATCCTGCGCCGAATTTCCTTCGAACAGCTTGAAGTTTTCTTTTTCTAGTCCGGTGACTAACCGGTTCATCGGATCGGTGATAGTCACCGGCACCAGCACCAGATCCACATCCACTTTCATGGGACGCACGTGCGTGGTGAGGCCGGAAGTCGTCAACTGTTGTTTGGGAACGTCTTTCTGTTTTTCTATCTCGCGCGGTACCACGTGCACGTCGTTGACGTCGGTTTGACAAAAGGCCGGGGAGGCGATGGCACACAACACAACCGCAAGGAGCGGCCATCGTGAAAATAATCTTGCGGAGGAAACGAACGTACGCAGCCGGATCGAACTCGAATCCCAGAACAAGGTCAACGGGGAGTTTGGAACGTCGCTTCGAGCATTGTTTCCAGCGTCGTTTCGAACTTGGGCCCTTGCGCGAGATGACCGGCGCCGAGCTTTCAGGCGGGCCATAAATACCTCAATGCCGCTGAGAGTATCACAGCTTTCCCCGCTCGGCACGGGGATTTTGTCAAAAATCAGAGACATTCCCAAATTGCCAATTTCACGCCCTGCCAGCCCAGACGCCCGATTCGGCGGCCTGTTCCCAGTGAGGGCCGCTAATGTTGTTACAATCATAGACTTCCCATGGCTGAGATACTTCCCTTTCGCGCCCTGCGCTATAGCCCTCAAAAGGTCTCGCAGGCTGTTACCCAGCCCTACGACAAGATTTCCCCGGCGATGCAGGACCGCTATTACGAGGCAAGTCCTTACAACCTGGTTCGAATCATCCTCGGCCGCCGCGAGCCCAACGACAATACAGATCACAATGTATATACCCGCGCGGCGTCGTACTTCTGCGACTGGCGTCGCGAAAAGATCCTCGGTCAAGACTCGGCGCCTTCTCTCTATGCCTATTCGCAACGCTTCTCTGCTCCCGGCACAAACGCTCGATCGGAGCGCGTCGGCTTTATTGCGGTTGGCCGACTCGAAGACTATTCGACCCAGGTGGTTTATCGCCACGAGCAAACTTTGGCCAAGCCCAAGTCGGATCGTCTGGACCTGCTTCGCGCTACCCGCGCCCATTTCGGCCAGCTCTTCATGCTTTACGAAGACTCCGGTGAAATCGATTCCCTGGTCAGCGGCGGAGTTCAATCGCCGCCCACCATTGAAGTGACCGACGAATACGGTGTCGTACATCGTGTCTGGCAGATCGTCGACGCTGCCCTGATCGATTCGGTGCGGACCAAGATGCGCGACAAGAAGCTCATCATTGCCGATGGTCATCACCGCTATGAAACTGCGCTCAACTACCGCAATGAATGCCGCGCCGCCGGAACCGCCAATGGTAGTAACGGTAAGGACGCGCCGCATGAATTCGCTATGATGACCTTTGTCAACATGAACAGTCCGGGGTTGCTGGTCCTGCCCACGCACCGCGTCGTGCACAGCTTGAAATCATTCTCCGCTGACGATTTCGAAACCTCCAGTCGCCATTTTTTTCAGGTCGAGGAAATTGATCCCGCGCTGGACGCCACACGGGCGGCCGCAGTTCTTCGCGACAAGGGCTCGAGCGGAACCGCGCTCCTCGTCGTTACCGCCAACCGCGCCTTCCTTCTGCAGAAACCAAAAGCTGGCGGAGATTTAGCCGGGGTCTCGGAGCGGCAGCAGGCTCTCGACGTGGTTCAACTTCACAAACGTCTGTTGGAAGGAGTCTTGAAGCTCTCCGAAGAATCAATCCGCAATCAGCAGAATATTTCCTACGTGCGCGATGCCGCGGACGCTCTGACTCAATTCCGCACCGGCAGGGCAAATATTGCTTTTCTGATGAATCCCTGCCGGGTTCAGCAGGTGCGCGATATCGCCTTCGCCGGCGAAGTCATGCCCCAAAAATCAACAGACTTCTACCCTAAGCTTCTGAGCGGTCTGACAATCTATGCCCTCGACTAACCGGACCCGCCGTGCCGGTTTTCTTCCCGCTTTCAGGGACGCGTCGCGTGTTCCCGGCGGCAGGCTGCCGACAGTCGCTGTCTTCATTTTGATTACGCTCTGCGCCGTCCCGCTTTCTGGCGCTCCCCCGGAAAAGCATCTCTCCGTCTACTCCACCGTCGCCAACTACGCACTTCCCCTCGTGCAACGCGACGGCCGCGACTATGTTGGCCTTCTCGAACTCCTCGAGCCCCTTGGCCCAGTCAACGCCAAAGCCGACGGCCCACGCTGGCGGCTTCGCTACAACAATAAAATGGAAGGCGACTTTCAGGCCGGCAAAAATCGAGCCCGCATACAGGGACGCGGCGCCGATCTGCCCGCCCAGTTTCTCCTCGAAAATGGACGCGGCCTCATCCCTGTCGCCGCGCTCGGCATCTTGCTGCCGCAGTTCCTGGGTGGGCCGGTGAGTCTCCACGAGGACTCAGGGCGCCTGTTTATTGGGAGCGTCGCGACTCATTTCACCGCTTCGCTTGCCGCGGATAATCCACCACGCCTGGTATTCCATTTCACTTCGCCGGTCAATCCTTTTGTTTCCGCCGAACCCGGCGCCCTGCACTTGACCTTTGGCCGCGAGCCTGTGGTTGCGCCAGCCTCGCCAACGCTCACGTTCGGCAGCAAGACGATCCCCTCAGCAACTTACAGTGAGAGTAATGGGACAGCAATCATCACGGTGAACTCCTCCATACCCGTGATCGCCAGTTTTTCCAGTGACGGACGCACTGTAACCATTTCTCCTACCTCCGGAAACGCGCAAAACACGCCGCCATCTGTGGCCCCTGGCGCTGCCGGAGCCCAGGCGCAATCGAGCAACGTGCCAACCGCGGCCGCATTACCAGTTCCCCGCCATTACTTCGCGGTCGTAGATGCGTCGCACGGGGGCGATGATCGCGGCGAGGCCCTGAGCAGTACGCTCGTCGAAAAGGATGTGACCCTCGTACTAGCGCGCAGTCTGCGCCAGGAGCTCGAAAGTCGCGGCATTCCCACCCTGCTTCTTCGCGATTCCGATGCCAACCTTACGCTGGAACAGCGCGCCGTCCTCTGCAATACCAATCATGCCGCGATCTACATTTCTCTCCACGCCGCTTCCATCGGACATGGCGTGCGCATCTATACTGCCCTGCTTCCTTACGGGGGGGACGACCGCGGACCATTCCGCGCCTGGACGACTTCACAACGGACTTCGCTGCCGCTCAGTCAGACCACAGCCACCAGCGTGGCCGCCGAAATGCAAAAGCGGCAGATTCCCGTTAGAACGTTGACCGCACCGCTGCGGCCGCTGAATCACGTGACGGCTGCAGCCCTCGCCGTGGAGCTCGCGCCCCAGGGCTCTGACGTGATGCAACTCACCGCTCCTGACTACCAGCAGCTCGTTACCAGCGCCGTCGCCACCGCCATTGCCGGGGCGCGCGACAGTCTCGGGGCCGCCCAATGATTCCTCGCCAACTGATCATCGGAGTGGCGGTGCTATTAATCGCGGTCCTGGGGATGAGCACCTATGTCTGGCGCATGCGCCGTCACGCCGCCGCTCTTCCGGCTGGGTCCGCCGACACTCGCCCGCTCGCACCGCCCGTAGCTGGTCCAACGGAACAGGTCACGCTCTTCGTCGCCCATGATGAGGATGGCTCCCTGCGCCCGCAGGGGGCTCAAATCCCCTTACCCTCGGGGCGGCAGGAGCGTGCTCAGGAATTGCTTCGCTCTTTGGTCGCGCTCTATCTCGAGAAATCTTCGCCCCACTCGTTGGCTTCGGGTGCCGAAGTCCGCAGCGTGTTCCTCGTCGATCCCGGAGTCGCCGTGATCGACCTCAACGCAGCCTTCGCCGACGGCCACCGCTCCGGCGTTCTGGTTGAGGACCTCACCATCGCCTCGCTCATTCACACCATCTCGGCTAACACTCCGGGCATACTGCGCGTGAAAATTGTGGTCGACGGCAAAGAGCGCGAGACGCTCGCTGGCCATGCCGACCTCTCCAACTTTTACGACGTCACCGCCGTGAACCAGTTGTCATCGCAACTTGCATCGGTGCAGTAAATGTTTTCCGACGCGGACCCAAATTTCCTACTGCGCGGTGGGCACTATCTTCATTATTGGCACTTTCTTCCGTAGCCCTTTAATCAGTTACAATTTCGATGATGTTCTACCGTTCTGACAATCGCTCTCCCGACCAGCTACGTCCTGTCTTGATCACTCCCGACTTCATCACCACCGCCGAAGGTTCCGCGCTTATCGAAGTGGGCAACACGCGCGTCATCTGTACCGCGTCGATCGAAGAGACCGTTCCTCCATTCATGCGCAATACCGGCAAAGGATGGATCTCGGCGGAGTACAGCATGCTGCCACGATCTACCCTGACCCGGACACCGCGAGAAGTCTCCAAGGGCCGCCAGAGCGGGCGCACCCACGAAATCCAGCGCCTGATCGGGCGCTCGTTGCGCGTGGTCACAGATCTGGCGCGCCTCGGCGAACGGACCATTTGGATCGACTGCGATGTCATCCAGGCAGACGGCGGAACCCGCACTGCCTCGATCACCGGTGCCTTCATCGCACTGGGACTGGCTTTGGAAAAATTAGTGGACGCGGGTACTTTGACCGCAGTCCCTCTCAGAGATTTTGTCGCCGCTGTAAGCGTGGGGATCGTCGATGGAGAAGTCCTGCTCGATCTCTGCTACGAAGAAGACTCCCGCGCCGATGTGGACATGAATTTCGTCATGACTGCCGGCCACAAGATGGTCGAAGTCCAGGCCACCGCCGAACACAGAGTCTTCGACGAGCAACAACTGGCGAAGATGCTGTCCTTCGCGCGCCAGGGCGTGCAGTCGCTGATCGCCAAGCAGCAGGCGATATTGAGCGCCATTACCCTGCGCCAGTAGCGAGACATCACGGATCCACGTCCTGAACGAAAAAGGATTCCATGCACATGGCAAATGTTGTGTGTTATTAGAGAAGGGATTGCCGGCTCAAGCATTGCGTGCCACTTGACCGCGGCCGGGCTGCGGCACTCTCGGTCGAGCGCGCATACGCGCGGGGCACGGGATCGACCTGCGAAGCATGGGCGGCGTGCGGGTCTCTGTGGTAAGGCTCTTGTGCCTTACGCGATCCAGACCGTCTTGATATTCATGAATTCCCGGATCCCAAAGGCTCCCAGTTCGCGTCCATGCCCCGACTGCTTGACGCCACCAAATGGAATGCGCGGATCGGAGGCCACCATCTTATTGATGAACACCATTCCTGCTTCCAGTTCGTTGATGAAGCGCTCGCGCTCCCTCTCATCGTTGGTCCAGGCGCTAGCGCCCAGGCCAAAGCGGCTGTCGTTGGCGAGGCCGATCGCTTCGTCGATATCCTTGACACGAAACAGGGACGCGACCGGACCAAAAAACTCCTCGCGATACGCGGGAGACTCTTTGGGAATATCGGTCAAAACCGTGGGAGCATAGAAGTTTCCCGGAAGCTTCAGAGGATGCCCACCCGTAAGCACCCTGGCCCCCGCCTGAACCGTCTTCTGCACATCCGCATCCAGCGACTTCATGCCTTCCGCGGTGGCCAACGGACCAAGCTCGGTCTTTTCGTCGAACGGATCGCCCACTCGCAAATTCTGCATGCGGCTTACGAACTTTCGCTCGAATTCCGCCGCAATCGGCTCGGCGACAATGAAACGCTTCGCCGCAATGCAAGACTGTCCATTGTTGAGTACCCGCGCCTCGACGGCGGTCGCAACAGCGGCATCCAGATCCGCGCTCGGCATCACGATGAACGGATCACTGCCCCCCAGCTCCAGCACAACCTTCTTGATGCGCTTCGCCGCGGCCACTCCCACCTGGATGCCAGCCTGCTCGCTGCCGGTAAGCGTCGCTGCCACCACCCGCGGGTCGTCCAGAAGCGCCTCTACTTGTTGTGAGCCGATCAACAGCGCCTGAAACGCGCCTTCGGGAAAGCCAGCCTCCAGAAATACCTTCTCAATCTCGAGTGCGCATTGGGGTACGTTCGAGGCATGCTTCAGCAGCCCAACATTCCCCGCCATCAACGCCGGAGCCGCGAACCGGATGACCTGCCAAAACGGAAAATTCCAGGGCATCACCGCCAGGATCGGCCCGATCGGCAAATATCGAATGAAGCTCCTTTTGGCGCCAGTCTCCACGATCTCATCGGCGAGAAATCTTTCCGCATTCTCCGCATAGTACCGGCAGGCCGTTGCACACTTCGCTGCTTCCGCCACCGCGGCTTTGTAAGGCTTCCCCATCTCAAGCGTCATTACCTTCCCAAACTTCTCTTTCCCGTTCTCCAGGATTTGCGCGGCCTTGGTCATCCGCTTGGCGCGCTCCGCGAACGAAGTCTTCCGCTCAGCCCGGAATGCGGCGACCGCCAGTTGGAGCTTCTTTTCAATCTCAGCCTTAGACAGCGGTTGAAAAGTATGCAGGGTTTCGCCCGTGGCGGGGTTGATAGTCGCAATTGCCATCAGTTGAATTTTCCTTTGTGTGGATTTCTGCGGCTCACAGCGTCACGCTGGGGATTCCACAAACTTTGGCGTCGCGGGTCCCACCGGCGGTCCTACCACTATACCACTGGGGCAACCTCTGGGTTTTCGTCGAGAAATAAGTCGGGGACCCTTCTAGAAAATTTGCGCTAGCGGCGAGTTTCCGACACCATACTTGAGCTGTTCTCTCTTCACGACGGTTAGATTTGCTAGTGCCTCTTCGAGCGCCTTCCACTCATCGTGATCGGCCGCGTTCGGCGCCATATCTGCGCGGCGCGTGAGGATTGCTGCCTCAGCTGCCTCAACTCGAGTAAACAGAGCTTTGTGATCGGTTTCAGACAAGACCGCTTGATAGGTTAGGCGCCATGATGGAAAACGCGGTTGAGCAGGCGGGATAGGGGAAAAGGAACCGTCGCTAGGCATCGGCGCCCTCCTACAGTCTTTATTGTAGAGAGAGCGCACATCTTATGTCTGCCCTACAGCGC
>JRHI01002107.1_pt1 | contig 14551 bp, 11 predicted proteins | sample 215371 | NCBI WGS metagenome assembly JRHI01 (sample SAMN02929681, study PRJNA255918) | sediment metagenome | biome: cave system; feature: Ice Cave; material: Sediment; isolation source: sediment from deep within a dark volcanic ice cave with no known source of... ...
ACAGTGCACCGGCGGCAATGGGAGCAAATGTGACATTCACGGATGCCGACTCACCAGGAGCTAGCGAAAATGGAGAGGCCACTTCTGCGAAAGCGAATTGCGGAGGACTCACGGAGATTGTATTTACGGTCACGCTATCCGCGCCCGTATTTTTAATCGTAAGGGTTTGTACGGACGTCGTGGTACCTACCCGCACGCCGCTGAAGCTCAAGGAGCCGGGAATGACGCTCAATTGCGCGCTGGATAGAATACCCTCGCCCAACAGCGATACCGTGTTCGGTGAAGACGACGCGTTGCTGGTAATCGTTAAAGAACTGTTCAACGAACTCACTTCTGTCGGGGTGAATGTGACCCCCACATTTCTGGACTGACCCGCAGCCAAAGTAAAGGGAACTGACGGAGCGGAAACAATCGCGTACTGTGGAGCGCTGGAAGCAATCCCGCTGACGGTTAAATTTCCTGAGCCTGTGTTGGTCAAGGTTACTGTTTGCACGCCACTAGTTGAGGCGATATTGTGGCTTCCAAAATTCAGACTCCCTGGATTTACGTTAATTTGGATGTTGTCTTGACTTCCGCCGCTTCGCCCGGAAAGAGGCACGGTCGATTGCTCTGGCGTCGCATTGGTCGAAATGGTGAGGCTGCCGGTTATCGTGCCGGTTCGGGTCGGACTGAAAACCACATTGACGTGAGTTGTTTCGCCAGGCAGTAGAGTTAAAGGAATTGGCGGCGCGGAAGTGATTGTGAATTGTGTGGTCACGCTAAATCCCAATAACTTCAAGTATTCATGGCCGGTGTTGGTCACCGCGACCGCTTGATAACGACTCGTCTGCCCGACGTCTACGTTGCCGAAGTCCAAAGAAGAAGGGTGCAAACCTACGGAGCTTGACCCACCGTTCCCGCCGTCTCCCGTACCGTTTAACGCTACTGTTTGTGGACTATTGGGAGCGTTATCGGTAAAAGACAAGGTTCCGCTTCGATCTCCGCTCAGCAGTGGCGCGAATGAGACCTTTACTTCGCAACTCGCAACTGGCGCGAGATTCGCCGGGCAATTATTGGTCTGCGAGAAGTCACCACTCGCGTTAATATTTGAAATGTTTAAAGTCGCGCGGCCCGAATTTGTCAGAATTACGTTTCTTGCTCCGCTTTGTGTACCAACCATCTGCGAGCCGAAGTCGATTCTGGTCGTCGATGGAGTGGCGATCGGTCCCCCTGCGTCTTGATCTCCACTTCCGCCTCGGCCGGCAAAAGCGATCCTATTTCCCCCGGTAGTGGCATTGCTTGACACTGTCAGCCATGCCCCCAGCGTTCCCCAAGATTTCGGAGCAAAGTAAACAACTACGTGCGTTGTGTGGCCCGGTAAAAGAGTCAGCGGCAGCGAGGGCTGGGCGTAGATGACGAAGGGTGCGCCAATGTTAAAACCCGTTAGTCTCAGATAGCCGTTGCCTGTATTCCGAACTTCTATCTCCTGCATTCTGCTTGTTCCGTTTACCGGAACAGTTCCGAAGTCAAGAGCACGCGGGCTTAAACTGATGGCGTTCGTTCCTGCCCTTAGGGTCAACGGGGAGCCGAACACGCCGATCAGGATCACCAGGACCAGCTTCGGCAAGAAATCATGTAGATACGTGACGCCCAAAATCTTCAAATTGTGCCTCCAAGCTTATTTGCGGGTTTGTCGGAAATCTATTCGTTCAGGCTGGGGTTCTTGAACGATGATTTTGAAGGACGGGAGTTCGGGTATTTCTGACTGGTCCTGGGAGAACGTCAGTTGACCCTGTATTGCGCGTCCGCCAAACTCAGGCTTTGCCCAGATGGCAGCCTACGACAGCAGAGGTTTGAGCGCAGTCGGTGGGATACTGATTCTCATATCAGATATTTGGTAGTCAAGATGTAGTCTTTGTCCTACAATCCCCCGCGCCGCTTGAGCGTTTTCATTCTCACAACGATTTGCAGTCCTATTCGCGATTCACCAACACAGCGAGAATATCAGCACGGAAATTTGCAAAAGCTTCGGTATCTAGCACGTTAAAGAGAGCCTTCTCAACCCAGTGCAGCGGTGGGAAACGCTTGAATTCCCAAGCGGAATGCACCATTTGTATCTTCTCGACCGAAAATCCGTTGAGTTCCGCAATTTCGCGGATCCGTTTCGCCGTATTCATTTGATAGTGGGTCGGGAAGACGTCAGTCTCATTTCTCCACTCAAAGTGGTGAACAATTCTTTTTTTAATTCCGTTGGGCAAGATAGAAGCCGCAAAAACCTGATAGTTCAAATAATTCGGGGTAAGAAACAGGAACCTGCCTCCAGGTTTCAGAACACGCTTCACCTCGCGCAGTAATTCCTTCGGGCGTTGCAGATGTTCCACAACCATTTGTGCTGTCACCAAATTGAAAGTGGCCTCTTGGAACGGGAGTGCGATGATATTTCCTGCCACTTTGTCGTGCACATAAGGATTGCGCGAGAGATCCCCAACCACTGCATCTATCCCCACAAGCCGGCCTGCAAGCTTGGAAAGTTTCGCCTGGTCGGCATCGCCATTCGGCAGCCACTCCCGCAGCAGTCGCCAGCCGCACCCCAGGTCCAGCCAGACACTCGCGGACGTCACTTCTTCTAACAGCAGCATACGATAAGCGTCTTCTGCGACAATCATAATGGTAATTTATCCCTTGATGCCGGAGTGGTTCACCGCCGATGGTAACCAATGCGCAAGAAATGGCCTTCAGAACTCATGTTTACTTATCCCCTTTTTCTATTCATAACGCGCATCAGGTGGCATACTATCTTACGTGGCAACTCCATCGGACATTGGAACGGCGCTTCCCGCGGGGCGCAAGTATACTTCGTTTGTGGGCTTCATAAACCACGTCCAAACCGCAGGTAGTATCGTTTCTGCAAACGCTTCGCGTGTGGCTTTGTGGCATCTTCAGCAGTTTACCCGCAAAATTAGCGATCCACCCTCCTTATACAAACGCTCGCAGAGGTGGTCAGTGATGTGCTTCCGATTCACAACGCGCGTGTAACAAAATGGCCCGGTCGCCCCGATGAGCGAAACCCACGAGTATGCTGAACTCCACGAAGAAATCGGAGCGGAGGAAAATTCGTCTCCAAGCTTCAGTTTGGGCATGCTCGTCTTTTATCTGCTCGTTTTCATTATGCCTCTCGAGCGGCATCCAATATGGTCACGAATGATCGGCGGCCTCACCCTCACCAAGTACGTCGGCATCGCGTCCACGCTTTACGCCCTCTTTTATCTCACCGCGCGCCGTGCACCGTGGTCCGCCCTTCGTAGTTCAGTAGCCAAGTTGTTTCTGGTTTTCTACACCATCGCCGCGATTTCCCACATAAGCAAAGGTCCGCCCGGCGAAGTCGAGTTCAACCCCTTCGTCAGTTACACGTCATTTCTTCTTCTTTTCTTTGTAGCTGTCACGCTGGTGGACTCCCTCGAGCGTCTGCGTCGGACCTTGCTTGTGGCCATCGGTTCGGTTGGATTGGCTTCGGCTTACGTTATTCGTGAATGGCAGCATTATCACAATATCTATCTTGGGTTTCGGCCCGGCTGGGTGGTTGGTGACGCTAATTATTTCGCGCTCTCCGCAGTGCTCTGCGCTCCCCTGGCTTTTTACCTCATGAAAGAATCCGAGGTCCTTTGGGAGCGGATCTATTGTTTGGGATGTTTGCTGCTTACTTTAGCAGCCGTCGCGCTCTCAGCTTCTCGGGGAGGTTTTCTGGGTCTGATCGTTGCGTTTCTCTTCTTCATCAAGCGATCTGCTCAGCCGTTGCGCAATTTCCTTCTGGTTACCGTACTTTCGGCGCCCATTATTATTTTTGCTCCGGCCTCGCCCGTCCAACGTTTGCTGCATCCGAATTATAGCGATACCTCGGCAGAAGACAGTCGATTGGAACTGTGGCGCGCTGGCTTGCGGATGATTGCGCAGCATCCCTGGACTGGCATCGGTTTGGGGAATTTCAAATACACCGTTGCGAAATACGAGGGCATCGGCGAACATCTCGAAAAGATTGCTCATAACACATACATCGGCGTGGCTGCGGAGATGGGTTTGCCGAACCTCCTTGTTTTTGCCCTGATTCTGTTTTTCGCTTTTCGTAATCTTAGCCTCGCAAGGCAGCTCTCGCTCGACGAAGATGTGCCGCTTGTTTATGAGGCCGCCACTGGTATTCAAGCGGGCTTGCTGGGCGCTGCTGTAGCCATATTCTTTCTCTCTGCTGAAACCCAGAAGCTTTTGTGGCTGATGATTTTCCTAGCGCCCACGCTGCTAGCGCTAACCGAATATCTCGTGTTGGAGAAGGAGCAATATGACGGAGCGCCTTCTCCCGCAAGCGACCCACGGCTCGCAGGGCAATCGCCTATCGAAATGAGTTCGAATGATTAACCTGACAACCGAAGTGCCAATTCGGAAATCGTATAACTTCTTGAAACTAAAAAGCTTATGGTGTGGAAATCCAACTTCGCCGATCAGGACCCTTTACTACCTGCGTCGTGCCCGATGGCGCGAAACTTCTCGCCTCCCGGGAACTCGCCGAGAGATACCCTGCAATCCGAATCCCATTAGTGTAAATAACCATCAAGTTATCGTAATAAATTGAAGGATACTTACGAGGGTAGGAGGTCCAAATCGAAATTTCAGTATCGCTTTCTTGCGCTTCGGGAAGGAACGTTCTTCGCCAGACGCTCGGATTTTTATCGTGCGATTCTTAAGGCGACGGCAACTACTCGAAGCACACTCCGCGGCGCGAAAAATATTTGATGATTGGATCAGTTCTCCGCGCATCCATGAACCATTTGACACTTGACCGCTAACCGCCCGCCTAGCCTGTGGACAGCTGATGGGTTATTCTGGAAATTATTCTGGACGACCAGTGCGACTTGGAAAGACCGGACCCTTGCAGAAGGACACGCGAATCTCACCTCGTTCCTCTAATCCCTTTGTTGGGTTCACAGAGCTTTCGACACCTACGAACGCCGCACGAAACGCTTCTCGTCTTGGACACTTCTGCGCAATTCTCGCGCTACTCATCCTGGGACTGTTGACGCCTCCTGACTTCGTTCATTCGCAGGCGCAAAATAGACGAAGCCCTTCACAGACAGCTCGGCAGATCCCACGCCCGGCCGCGGCGTCCCGTCTCGCGGCTCATGACAGTTTTGGTGGGGTCATGGCTGCCGCAGGTAGAGCTACTGGGTTCTTCCGCGTGCAAAAAATCGGTGATCGCTGGCATTTCCTAACTCCCGAAGGTCGTCCCTTCTGGATGCGCGCCGTCTATGCGGTGAATCTTGTGGATGGGGGAGAGGCCGCTTCCACCGAAACCGTTCGAACTAAATATCGAAACGATTGGACTATCTTTGCTCAGCACGCAGCTATGAAGCTCCGCTCCTGGGGCTTCAATACTCTAGGTGAATACTCCTCCCCTTACACCTATCCCGTTCCAACGTATCTGAGGCCGCACGGCAATCCTATCAAAATGCCGTTCATCCGTTTACTCAATATTTCGTACTACGGGACAACGAATTATGGGGGTTTCGCGCCGGCGCCATTTAAGACCCTTCTCGCAGGCGCCATCGATCCACGAATTTACAAGGATTGGCCCGGAAATATTCCTGATGTCTTCGACCCCAACTTTGAAATTTACGCGAATAAGTTAGCGGCGGATTTGAGAACTTCCACCAACGAAGCCATTTTTACCGAGACGAGCCCGAGTGGAGGAATCCCGCACCCAAGTCTAGCAATCACGCCTTGGCTCATAGGCACCACTCCCGACGACGCTGATTATCTATTTGGGTTTGGCCCTGGCCCTGACCAGCCCGGACTCCGCGGGGTAATTCATCCTCACATTGGGTGGGTGATCGCCGTCACGCGCCCGAAACAAACCGTGAACACTGAGATCGGCGCAGCGTTTGGGCAGCGTCGAACGATCCATTACGGCGATCCCATTGTTTATGCCAAGCGTGCCTGGCGCGATTTCCTTCTGGAACAATATAAGACCATCGCTGCGCTCAACTCCGCGTGGGGCGCCAAGTACACAACGTTCGACTCCGATGGCGGCTGGCCTTCCGGCAAGGGTCTTCTCGATGAAAGCGGGCGTAACTCCTGGATTGGCAGTAATTCCACCGGTCCCTTCACCAATTCTCGTGTCGGCGCGGATTGCGACAAATTTCTGGGAATTTATGCGGAAAAATATTTCAGCATTGTAAGTAAAGCCATTCGCGCAGCCACCCCGCACCATCTTGTATTTGGTCCAGGGCCTTTGAATTCGCACAGCGGTATGTCTCGCCGTCCCATACTCGAAGCCGCGGGGCGATACTGCGATGTCCTCCAGACAGATTTTCGCGTCGATAAGCCGGAAATTCTTGATGCAACCTACACGATAACGGGCAAGCCGATGTTCGTCTGGATCGGTGCAACGGCCAACAAGGACTCCGCGTTCCATGCCTATGAGCGAAAAGAAACGCTGACCACCGAGAGTCAGCGCGAGCGCGCCGAACTCTACCGACGCGAAGTGCTGTGGCTGTTTTCCTACCAAACTCACTCCGGTGTTCATCCCTTCATCGGGCTGGATTGGTGGGAGTATATTGACAAGTGGGCTGAGAAAGCCGCTTGGGGATTAGTGAGTCCCCACGATAATGCCTATGATGGTAAAGAAGCTATCATCGCTCGCCGGAAAGATTCCTGGAATTTTCCGACCGGAGGTGAAGATCGCAACTTCGGCGATTTCCTCTCCACCGTGACGAAAACTAATCTCACCATCGACAAAAACCTATCTACTGTATTTCCTCGCAGCGCAGCAACTCCCGGCCCTCGCAAACGCGCCGCTCAAAAACCGAAAAATTAAGCCGGCGACTTTTAATGGCGATATTGACGTCCGCGCGAGAAACCCGGCGGGCTTATCGGTGCGCCTGTGACATGGGCTTAAATCAACGCGTGAAATCGCATCAGTCGCAGTGATCTCACCATCGATAAAAATTATTGTGTTTTCTTGAAGACGGTGCTCGAGCCTGCTTGATTCTGCGAGACCTCGATAGTTTTGCCGCTGGAGTCGCGCTTGAAGTCAAAGGTCATGCCGTTTTCACCTTTGGCGGCAAAAGTGTTGGCGCGCACGGGCTCCAACTCGTAAACCTTTTGATTCGGAAACGTGATGATCAGAGCGTTGTCGGAACGGAGCGTAACCAGCAGCTTGAAATCGGCCACTTGATAGGTGCCCGTGAATGGATCCAGGAAGCTGCGTTCGCGCATTCGCTTATCAGGCTGCCGGGCGAAAATTATGTCTTTGACGCTCGGCTCCAGCGAGGAGGAGAGGCTCGCGATGTTCCCCTCCCAATCAGTGTTGAACATGATCTCGGTTTCTTCGAGGAGATCGAGCGGGTCGTGCGGAACACGCCAGACGTCATAGTGCCAATGCTGCGCGGTTGACTTCATGTTGTGGTATGTGATTTTAAGAGCCTCGCCCTCGGCGCCGCGCTCGATGAGTATCGTGCCGTAAGCCGGATGAGAATACTCGCCGGCATATTCTCCAATGGGATGTGAAAAATTGGTCTTTTCGCGGCGCGGAACATAATTTTTGTCGCGCGCCTGCTTTCGCGCCTCCTTGAATGCGTGATAGCGATCCAAGCCGCGCTTGCTCCAATCCACGGGCGCTAAGCCAAGAAGCCGGTCGCTAATATTGTAGGCGAGAACTTCGCGGAGGCCGCTGGATTCCATGTTAAGCAGAATCACCGCGCCGATGTGATCGTCGGGAAGAAAAGACAGCAGAAGGGAGAAACCGTCGAGGTTGCCGCCGTGGTTAACGAATTTGTGGCCGCGATAAGTGGTGACGAAGAGGCCCATGCCGTAATGCGGATAACCGATTTCGGGGTCCAGCTCGGAGCTCCGCAGAATCATCTGCGGGCTGGTCATCGCTCGGATGTCCGCCGGGGAAATGATTTGCTTTCCAGCGCGCTTCCCCTGATTCAGGTACATCAGCAGATACTGCGTCATGTCGGAAAGATTCGAGACGATAGAGCCTGCCGGACCCAGCGCTTTATCGCCAATGTAAGCAGGCACCTCGTGAACATTCTCGGTGTCGTCTTTGCGATAGGCGTGCGCGACGTCCGGCGAGGATTTGAGGGAGGCCCCGAGATCGAAATTTGAGCTACCCATTTCAAGGGGATCGAAAATCCGTTTTTGAACAGCATCCTCCCAGGTACCGCCAGTGAGTTTGCCGGCCAGGTAGCCTGCCGTCATGAACATGAGGTTGTTGTACTGGAATTCCCGGCGGAGATCGCGGCTGGGCTCCAGGTAGCGAAGTCGCGAGTACAGATCTTCGCGTGACAGTTCCGAGCGGTACCAGGTAGCGTCGTGCCGAGGCAGGCCGGTGCGATGCGTCACCAGGTCACGGGGTGTGACGTGGCTTGTCAAACCCTCATCATAAAGACGGAAGTCGGGAAGATATTCGCGAACGGGTTTGTCCCAGTCAAGCTTGCCTTCGGTAGAAAGTGTTGCGAGAGTCGCGACGGTGAAAGATTTCGTGATCGAAGCGATGGGGAAAAGCGTGTGCTCGGTGATGGGGAGATTGTTTTTAGTATCGCGGAGTCCATATCCCTTGCTAAGTATCACTTTACCGTCTTTGACAATTGCGATTGCCGCGCCGGGGACCTTCCACTCTTGCATCACGCGCTGCACGTAGGCATCGAAATCGCCCAGGTCGGCAGCGGAAGTGGCAGCCTGTGCGCTAGACTGAGCAAACAGCGCCGAAGGTTGCGCGAGGATAACCACAAGGGAAAAAAAACAGGTAAATTTGAGTTTCAGTAGCGACACCGTGTCCTCCATAGAAGGCGCATGCTATAGCGCAAGAACGGCGAAGGCAACAAGTCTGAATCAGTAATCTGTAGATTCGTCCTCGCCCGGCATCCCGTTGTCTGCGCTGTGCGGAAAATTCAGGCCTTTGTTCGCAGCCTCGCGTTCTTACGGACAATCGCGACTGGAAATTTCTTTTTTACCCGCCGGGGCGGGCCGATTTTGTATGCCGCACGCCCGGCTCGTTCGAAGGCGCGCCACATATACCAGCTGGCTACAGTCCGATACGGCCTCCACTGTTCGCCGAACGCCAGCAATTCCTTGGGCGTGGGCATATGTTTCTTAGAGTAGGTGACGGCCCAGCCTTTCCGTACACCAAGATCGTGAATAGGAAGCACGTCTGGCCGCCCCAAATTGAAAATCAGGAACATCTCCACGGTCCAAGCGCCGATTCCGCGAATCGAAACGAGCCGCTCGACCAGTTCTTCATCCGACATTTTGCTGGCCGCTTCCCGCGATGGAACAACTCCTTCAATGGTTTTGCGGGCAAGATCTTTCATAGCCAGGACTTTCGCGCCGGAAAGGCCGGCCTTGCGCAACGCAGCTGTTCGCAGCTTCAGCATTTGCTGCGGTGACGGCGGACGACCGGTTCCGCTCAGCGCTTTTATTCGGCCAAAGATAGTGGCCGCGGCTTTTCCTGAGATGGATTGATACGCGATGGATTCGAGCAGCGCCTCATACGGACTTTCGGCGGCATCCATATCGATTTGGAACTGCGTGGTTTCAGCGATCAGCCGAGCGATGCGCTCATCCCGTTCGCTGAGGCAGCGAACGGCTTCGCCAAGATCGAAGGAGATTTGCCTCGAGGCCATCGTCGCTCTCCGCAGTGCGCCATAATATACCGAAATTCTTGCGTTTAAATAGCAGCCACAATCCGCTAGATCGTTTTATCTTTCGAGTAGCAGATGCGCTCGAGGTTGCACTCGATGCATAGCGGGCGCCGTGCCTGGCAGACCTTTCGCCCGTGCCAGATCAGCTGATGCGAGAAAAGAATCCATTTTTCCTTGGGGATGATCTTGATTAGGTCTTGTTCGATTTTCTTGGGCTCTTCATTTTTTGTGAGGTCCAGGCGGCGCGAGACCCTTAGAACGTGCGTGTCGACAACGACGCCCGCTGCGATTCCGTAGGCGGTTCCTAAAACTACGTTGGCGGTTTTGCGAGCCACGCCCGGGAGCGTCAGCAATTCTTCCATCGTGCGCGGCACGTTTCCGCCAAAGTTTTCCAGGATCGCTTTGCTCGCGCCGATAATTGATTTAGTTTTGTTGCGGAAAAATCCGGTAGGGCGAATATCCTGTTCCAGAATTGTCGGATTGGCGAGCATGAAAGCTTCCGGCTTCGGATATTTGTGATAGAGCCCGCGAGTCACCTGATTGACGCGGACGTCCGTGCACTGCGCCGAAAGGATCGTGGAGACCAGCAGCTCAAATGGATTCTTGTGTATGAGCGCGCAAGTCACGCCGGGATAGGCCTCATCCAGTTTTTCAAGTATTGCGCGAACGCGATGAGGTTGCGTTCCGGTTCCCTTGAATCGCGGGCCCCTGGCAGGCAGCCCTGATTTTATTTTCTTCTTGAGCATGTCGTTTTCTGCTTTTGAATGATTGCCGCCAGACTATAGCACACGCTTTTTATGGTTGGACGACATCAGAAAATCAGCAAGCTTGCGGAATGCTTCTGCTCGATGGCTGTGTAGGTTTTTGTCGTCGAGCGACTGTTCCGCAAATGTTTTTCCCGCGTGCGGCACATGGAAAACAGGATCGTAGCCGAAGCCTCGTGTGCCGCGCGGCGCTTCGAGAATTTCACCATCCACGCGGCCGCTCACGACGGCGAAGATTTGTCCTCTCCACGCCAGCGCAATCACGCAAACAAAATACCCGCGTCGCGCTTCGCCTCTTGTTTCCTGCAAGTCCTTCAGTAGTTTGCCGATACGATCTGCATCGCTCGCATTTTCTCCCGCGTAGCGTGCCGACCGCACTCCTGGCGCGCCGCCCAATGCGGGAATCACCAATCCGGAGTCGTCCGCGAAAACCGCGTCTTCCGTGAAGCGGCTATAATGCAGCGCCTTACCGGCCGCATTTTCGGCAAATGTCGGCGCGTTTTCCGGAAACGCCGGCAACCGTTCGATCTCGGGAAGAAGCTGCAGATTGATTTTTAATTGTGGAGAGAAAAGTTCCACAAGCGCGGAATATTCCCGCAGCTTTCCGCGATTCGAGGAAGCCAGAAAAAGTTTATCGGGCGCGTGCACTGAAGTGGTGCGGCACAAGTGTGCGCTGGTGCTCGGTGAGTTGCCGAATGCCTGCGGCCCCGAGTGCGAGCAAATCCTGCAATTCCGCGCCGGCAAACGGCCGGCCTTCGGCCGTGGCCTGAATTTCCACGAAGCGTCCGCTTCCAGTCATCACCACGTTCATATCCACTTCTGCGCGTGAATCTTCATCGTAAGCCAGGTCGAGCAGCGCTTTTCCATCCACTAAACCAACCGAAGTCGCCGCGACCGTGTCGGTCAGCGGAAGTGTCTTCAACATTCCGGCGGCAACGATGCGCTCGAGCGCCATTGCCAAAGCCACGAATGCGCCGGTAATGGAAGCCGTGCGCGTTCCGCCATCGGCTTCGATTACGTCGCAATCGACCCACACAGTGCGCTCGCCCAGGGCCTGCTGGTTTGTGACCGCGCGTAGCGATCGGCCGATGAGCCGTTGGATTTCCAGGGTGCGGCCCGATTGCTTTCCGCGAGCCGCTTCGCGAGGTGTACGCTGCTCTGTCGCGCGCGGCAACATTCCGTATTCGCTGGTTACCCATCCTTTGCCCGAGCCCTTGAGAAATGACGGAACACCATCATCGACAGTCGCCGTACAAATAACCCGCGTCTTTCCGATCTCGACAAGCACGCTCCCCTCCGCGATCGAAATAAAATCAGGAGTTATTTTTACTGCCCGCATCTGATCCGCGGTGCGTCCATCATTTCGCACATGGCCTCCGGTCTTGAAGAAAACAGGCCAGCTCAGGGCTTACGAGCGGGCGGCTCCAGTTTGCCGGGAGTGGCTTTGGGTGTCAACTTTGCCGCTGCGTCGGGAGTTTTCGGCGGCGGTGAAATTGGCTTTTTTGCTGGCGAAGTCCCGGTCGCGAGTGCGGTCGCGCTTGGCGCGCTTATTACAGAAGACGGAAGCGGCTCTGCGGCCGCGGCCATGTTGCGTACCAGGAAAAAACCGGTGAGATCGAGATGGCCTGCGAGCGTTTCGGTTTCCTGACCGTGAATCAGAATTTTCAGGCGGCGCACTTGCGGGACGTTGGCTTCGAGGGTTCGCGCAATCGAATTCACGGCCAGTTGCTCGCTATCGATCCCGGAGGGAAGCGCGGTGCCAAGCGATTCAGAAAAATCGGCGATGGCTGTTCCATCCTTCAAGAGATAAAACTCCAGGAGCGTGGCCTCCGGGGGCTGTGTCCGCAACTCGGGGTTAACTGGACCTGCGATTAAAGTATCGAGGACCTGTTTGGCGCGAAGTATCGGATCAGCGGAAAGGCCCAAGTCAATTTCCACGGGCGCGAGCGCTCCCGGACTATGTGATGATGCCCAGAAAAATTTCGCTTTCACCATCACGTCCGAAAGAGTAGCAATTTTCGGCTGCTGGATGGCGCGACGAGCCTGCTCACTGGAAAGTTGGGCGCGGCGCAGATCAGCGACGCGGCGCCGCAATTGCGCAAAGTAAACGCCGCCAAAAAGTACCGCCACGATGAGGCCGAGGATTACCCAACGAATCCAGCGAGGCATCAGGTTCCTCCACCGAAGTAGGGAATAAGTGCTGCGTCGTAATGACCGCGGAAAGAGGTGACGGCGCGCGCGATCCCCTCGGCGAGTCTCGGTGCCATTTCGAACAGCGTCGCGCGATCGTCTACGGAAACGCTGGAAAGCTCGACGGCGATAGCCGGCGCCGCGATGGTGCGAAGTTGCCGAACCGCGGCGGAGAGGTGCGTGTTGGGCGAACCGCGAAATCTCTGCGAGAGCTGGGCCTGAGTAAGTTCCGCGAGATGCTGGCTGAGACCGAGGAACGGAATTTGCGCGTGATCCCAACTGAGAAGCGTGTTCGGAGCGCCGGCGGCCGGCAAAAACGCCGACGGCGTGGAACTGAATTCATATGGAGGCGCAAAAATATAGACGCGCGCGGTCCTGGGCGGACCGGTGGAAGAAATGTGCAGGGAAATGAAAATGGCTCCGCGCTGGCCGTTGACGATGGCGGCGCGATCGTCGAAAGAGGGATTGTCATTGCCTTGGCGAGTTTCGATGACGCGCAAGCCGGCGGATTCGAGTGCTTTGCGAACCTGCGTGGAAAAATTCAGCAGAACTTCGCTTTCGCGAAGTCCACCCGAGCCGCGAGCCCCAGTGTCGGTTCCGCCATGCGCGGGATCGAGGACGACGACGCTGAGTGTGGCCCGCGTGGGAACGGGCGGAGGAGGTGGAAGCGTCGTTGGATTTTGGGGCGGCGGTATTGGCGAAGTGGGAGCTTGCGAAGCTGGAGCTTGCGCCGAGGGAGTTTGGGCTGGCGGCGGTTGCTTTGCGGGTTGTGGCGATTGCTGAGATGACGGCAAGCTTCCCGCCAGTGGCGCGGGCTTTTGCGCCGGCTGCTGCGGCGACTGGGCCGCGAAGCGCGTCGCGGAAAGCGCAGCCACGGCGAAAGGAAGTACGAATGCGAGAAAAGAAACCCTGCGATTCACGCGAACGAGAATAGCAGAAAAGCGCGCCCCGGCGCTGCGAGCAATTTCCCAAAGCAAAACTCGGCTGGCGTGCTCGAGACGATTTTACAGTGGTGCGGTGAGTTCTCGCACATCGTAATAAGAGATCAAATCCTTTTTAACGCAGAGGGCGCAAAGAGTGGGATCCATCTATACCTCCATGCTTTGCGTGCTGTTGGGGACGGGTACCATCATTACTCCTGTGAGGCTGCTGCTCTGGACGCTGGGGTTTATAGCAGGCACGGAGATCCGCGTACAGCCGATTTGCGGGGGCGCGCCGGTCACGATGGATGAAAGCCTTAGTGATTCTCCGGGGGGAGTAGCTTGTGGAGAGTCTCCGCAATCCCCTGGGGATGGAAGCCGAAGGGGCCGGGACTGGACTTGTAACTCACTCGGCCGTCCCGGTCAATGACGTAGAGGCGGTCCGGCCAACCTGTGTAGGCTCGCTCGGTGTCGTTACCAAAGGTATCGATGACTGCGGGAAACTTGATCCCGAGCTTCACCAGGCAGATCTGGCTTATTTGACTGCGCTCTTCAAAATTCTTGGGGCTGGCGAAAACGACGTGGTCGTCCAAATTGCTAGGGGCCTGCCAGACGTCGCTGGCATGTGCCTCGCGAATGTAAACGACATAGAAAGCCACTTGATCCTTGTATTGCTCGTACAGCTTGTTTAGAGCGGGAACCTCCCGCCGAAACGGCGGTCAAGTGTAACTACCGAACACCAGAACCACGGGCTTCTGTCCGCGCTGGGAAGACAATTGAAATTGGCTCCTGTGGTCGGGGCTTTTCAGGGAAAAATCAGGGGCCATGTCGCCGACTTGCACGGAACCCCTGCGCGCTGTCATCCAGAGCGGCTTAAAGGGCAGCATCATCAATGCTGGCCATGGCACATGCTTCATTGTCTGCGCAAAAACATCTGGCGATTGCAGCATCACTGTAAATAAAGCGCCACACAGGACGCCATATAACACAGCGGCCGTGCCCAGTA
>JRHI01002108.1_pt1 | contig 14536 bp, 15 predicted proteins | sample 215371 | NCBI WGS metagenome assembly JRHI01 (sample SAMN02929681, study PRJNA255918) | sediment metagenome | biome: cave system; feature: Ice Cave; material: Sediment; isolation source: sediment from deep within a dark volcanic ice cave with no known source of... ...
ACTGGCCTTGGACCCCAACTTCAGCGAGTTACTGAAATTTCGAGGCTAGGCGGCCGTGAGCCTGACGACGGTAATTTCGCGGTCGGTGGATCTCGCATGGTCGCCGAAGTTGGCGAGCGCCTGGTGACCTGGGCAAGTACATTCATCGATACGGAAGTGAAGCCCGAGGACGTGGCTCAGATCGCAAGCGCTCTGCCCCTGGTCAGCGAAGGGTTGCGCTTTCGAAACCGCACGTGGTTCGTCGACGGCAAGGCGTTCGCGTGGGAGCGGCCGCTGAGCAAGGCGGACCTGAAACGCCTCGGCGACGAACCTCCGCCCGAAGGTCCCCTCCTCGCCGTCCGGGTCGCCAACCTGGAGGAGAAGGACGTGCTGATGATGGTCGCGCCAGAGGGATTTTTCGACATCCCGCACTTCAGCGGTTACCCGGCGGTTCTCATTCAGCTCGGGGTCGTGAAGAGGCAGACCCTCACCGCGGCGATCGTCGAAGCCTGGTACTGCTGCGCGCCGCCGGGGCTGGCTGTCAACGGTCCGGGGCGATCGCCCGCCACGAGTCGTCCAGGGACCCCCGGACGCTCGTAGCGCCGGGAAATCGATCGATCCAAGATTTAGCAGAAGCGGAAGATCACCAGGCCGCCTCTGCCAACCACCTGGCTAGGATGCAAATGTGAGGACCGCGCATCGCGCTGGAGCCGTCTTGGCGGCAGCGCACCGGCAGGCCCGACCCAGGCTCGCCGCATGGGTACTGGCGGTCGCTGCGGGGCTGGCCATCCTGACCGCCGCCTGCGGTGACAGTTCGGGGCACCAGGGCCACGACGCGGGAGGCATGGCCGGCGATCACGGCATGCCATCGCACGACGCCGCAGGCTCGTCGGGCGATCACGGGATGCATGGAGTGGGTACGAAGACAGGGCTCGCTTCATCAGAGCACGGCTACACGTTCGATTCTTCGGTCTCGACCCTGGCAATCGGACCGTCGCAGTCATATCAGTTTCGAATAGTCGGTCCGACCGCCAAGGTTCAGACGGCCTTCGTCGTCGACCAGACCAAGCTGCTCCACTTCTACGGCGTCCGAACCGACCTGACGGGCTATCAGCATGTACACCCCGCCATGGCCACCGACGGTACCTGGACGGCCCAATTGCCACTCAACGCCAGCGGTTCCTATCGCGTATTCGCCTCCTTCATCGCGAAGGACGACGCTGGCAAGACCCATGACCTGGTCCTGAGCCGCGAGCTCACCGTGCCCGGCCCTTACGAGCCGATGCCCCTCCCGGCCGCAGCCAACTCAGCGGAGGTGGACGGCTACTCGGTGAGGCTGGCTGGCACGATCGGAAGCACCTCGACACCGTTCAAGCTTCGCTTCGAGCGCGGCGGGAGCGCGGTCAGCGAGCTCGAGCCCTACCTGGATACCTATGCCCATCTCACGGCCTTCCGCAGCGGCGATCTTGCCTTTGCCCATCTCCATCCCACGGGTAAAGCCGCTTCTGGACGGGGCGGTCCTGACCTGTCGTTCCGAGCTGATCTACCCGGCGCCGGGGACTATCGCCTCTTCATCCAATTCCAGACCAGCGGCCAACTGCACACCGCAGCGTTGACGACCCATGCCGGTTAGATGATTCCACTCAACTGACAAATGGAAGGGCCGGCGGGTAAGCTCGCAGTTCCGATCGTGTACGGGTGCCCGTGCGGCGTTACGGTGTCCCCGTGATCCAGTACCGGACAAGCCTTGAAGGAATTGGTTCGGACGACCTTGCGGACTTCTTCGTCGGCTGGACAAGCCCGCCGACTGCGCAGGAACACCTCCAACTCCTGAAGGGGAGCAGCCACGTGGTCCTGGCCACCGACCGCGAACGAGTGGTGGGCTTCATCAATGCCCTGTCGGATGGCATTTTGGCGGCGTACATTCCCCTTCTCGAAGTATTGCCGCCTTATCAAGGTCGCGGCATCGGCACACAACTCGCCAGCCGCATGCTGAAGATTCTGAACAGTCGGTACATGGTCGATCTCATCTGTGATCGCCCCCTGGAGGCGTTCTATGGCCGCTTTGGAATGAAGCCTGCTTTCGGGATGGCGGTGCGGAACAATCGGTGGCGGTCAGCCGAGTAGCCAGCCCCCCAGCACGCCATCCGCGTTAGTTAGCAGCAGGCACAGATGCGGACTCCTCGCTCCCCTCTCGGCGCGGTCAGGCTCGATTGGCTCGGGCTGCGACAACGTCGGCGGCCTCTTGTGCGGCCTTACCGTTGGGAGCGCCACCGGCGCCCTTCTGAGCAAGCCCCGCAGCCACGCGTGCGCCGAGCTGGCCGTCCACCTTGGTCCAGTAGGCGATGACCCGCAGCTTGATCTCGTCGCTGACGTGGTCGCTGGCGTGACCGACGATGTTGGCCACGAGGTTGGTTCGGTCCGTGTCGCTCATGACCTCGCGATACAGCGTGCCGGGCTGGCCGAAATCGTCATCGTCAGCATGCTTGGCGTAGGCGTAACGGCCGATCTCCCCAGCCTCAACTGACCAGGTCAGATCCGCCCCAGCCTCGGCATTGGCCTGCGGACCGCCATACGAGTTCGGCGCATAGACAGGTCTGGCGCCGGCGTGGTGAAAGGTCATCTGGGCGTCCTTGTTGTACGAGTGCACCTCGACTTTCGGCGCATTGATCGGCAGCTGCTCGTAGTTGGGGCCGATCCGGTGTAGATGAGTGTCGTGATAGGAAAAGACGCGACCCATCAGCATCTTGTCGGGGCTCAGCCCAATACCGGGCACGAGATTGGCAGGCGAGAAGCTGGCCTGCTCCACCTCGGCGAAGAAGTTGGCCGGGTTGCGGTCCAGGACCATGCGGCCAACCTGGATCGGCGGGTAGTCGGCATGGGGCCACACCTTGGTCAGGTCGAAGGGGTTGAAGCGATATGAGGCGGCCTGCGCGACCGGCATCACCTGCATCTCGAGGCGCCATTCCGGCTTATCGGACCTCGAAATCGCCTGCGACAGGTCGCGGCGATGGAAATCCGGATCCTCCGCGGTCATGGCCTTGGCTTCAGAATCGGTGAAGTTCTCGACACCCTGGACTGTCTTGAAGTGGAACTTGACCCAGAAGCGTTCACCTGCCGCGTTGATCGTGGAAAAGGTGTGACTGCCGTAGCCGTTCATATTGCGCCAGGTCCGCGGGGTTCCGCGGTCCGACATCAGAACTGTGACCTGGTGAGCGCTCTCAGGCGAGAGAGTCCAGAAGTCCCACTGCATGTTGTTATCACGAAGACCCGTGTCCGGCAGCCGCTTCTGGGAGTGAATGAAATCCTGGAACTTGGAAGCATCACGGACAAAAAACACCGGCGTGTTATTGCCCACCAGATCGTAATTGCCCTCGTCCGTGTAGAACTTCAACGCGAAACCGCGCGGGTCGCGGACGGTGTCGGGGTAGCCCTGCTCACCGGCGACCGTCGAGAACCGGGCGAACATGGGTGTCCGCTTCCCGACTTGGGAGAGGAAGCTGGCCCTGGTGAACCACGTCACATCCTGAGTCACCTCAAAGAAGCCATGCGCGCCGCCGCCCTTCGCGTGCACCACGCGCTCGGGAACCCGCTCACGGTTGAAGTGCTGCATCTTCTGCACGACGTAGTGATCGTGGAGGACGGTCGGGCCGCTGGGGCCAACCGTGAGCGAGAACTCATCGCTGGGGGCTGGGATTCCAGAATCGTTCGTGGTTGCCGGCGGCTTTACTTCGTCCATTGGCTTTTCTCCGATCACGCTGCTCCGATCACGTTGCCGCAACTGCCCCGGGCGAGGTTTGGATCGCCCCTGCTCTGCTGGAGACTCTACAGACCTGGAACGTGCGGAACGGCGCCGCAATTCGGCACACCATGGCCTGAGGGCTGCCGCCGGCTCAGCTCTCTTGAGACTCGCCGCCCCGCCCGTGCACCTTCGCCGTTGACGAGGAGCCGGCATCCTTGGCCGAAGTTGCCGGCTGTCGTCAGGCGGGATCCTGCGAACCCGATCGGTTCCAGGCTGGATCGTAGATCGCTGTGTAGGGCTGAACGCGCATCGCCGGTCGATCTTCGGTCGAGATCAGGACGTCGAGCTGGATGAAGCGGTGACCCTTCTTTTCGAACAACTCGAGCCGGCGGGCCCGCACGCTCAGGGTCGCATCCCAGTGCACCTTGCCAAACAGTCGGACCCGCGAGCTGACATGCATCCATGGGGGGAGCTCCACGCTGTTCGACAGGATGGCATCGGCGAACCGGAGCAGGTGTCCGGGATGAATCAGCCTTTCCTGCTCGAACACTCGACACGACTCGCGCACCTCGGTGAGCTGCTGGCGCGCGTCGGCCTCGCTGACTCGCACAGTGAGCGACGGAAGGTTCCTGAGCGCGTCAAGGCTCTCCGGGTTGGCGGCGAACTTCTCCGACGGCCTTGTGTCCGGCCAGCGGGCTGGGTCGGGGGGCGGATCGGTTTGATTGCGCTCGGCCCGACCGCTCGCGCAGATCTGTCCGGACTGATCGACTGCTGAGACCTGGAACGATACTCCCGCGCCTGTCCCTAGCTCTGCGACCAGAGTGATGGTGTCCCCGTCGCACACGGGCCTAAGGAACCGGGCATCGAGCGCGCCGTGCTCCAGCCAGGCGGAACCCCACTCCTCGGTCACCGCCGAGACAAGGTAGGAAAAGACGTCCACGCCCGGAACCAAGCCGCCCCTCAATCCAACCGTGCGCGCCCAATCCGGGTCATGAACGAGATTCGGATGGTCAACCGCGCGGTTGAAAGCGAGAAGAGTGCGCTGCACGCTTGCGAGATTAACCCCAACGTCAGAAAACCGCGACATTGCTTCAGTGCTGGCCGTGGAGAACCTCAGTGGCGTTGGGAGCCCTTAGAATCGCATCGGGCTCAGCAGAAATCCGGAGCCTACCGATGATTCTGGGCGGCGGCCGCGTGACAGGGGTTGGATCAAACTACGCACGCTGACGCTCGGCCCTCGGCGACGGCACCCACGAGCCGCCGGTGAAGGCCGATGTCTGCAAGGCGATCAGAAAGAGGCCCGCGCAACCGTTCACGTTCAGCTCGGCGAACAACTCAACGGCTAAACGGAACAAGATTGGAACCCTGAGCCGCCCGAGAAAATAGGAGGCACGTTTCTGAATGGCGACTGCGGCTCAAGATTCCTCTGGCGTCGAGCACCCCGGCGGCTCGCGATCCGGATGGCGGGTGAGCGGCCGCTACGTGGAGGCCTGCAACTGCGAAGCGATCTGCCCTTGTCGCAAGATCGGCGGCGGCGAAGGTAGCCGCGCCCAGTTCCAACTCTGTCAGTTCGCTCTGGCGTGGACAGTCGACAGCGGGTATTTCGGCGAGTTGGAGATGGCGGGATTGCAGACCGTCCTGGCCGGCTACTGGGACGAGGACGAGCCCGGCAGCCCGTGGCGAGTCCACCTGTACATCGACGCACACGCTGATGAGGCCCGCCGCGCCGCGCTTGCCGACATCTTCCTGGGGCGAGTCGGGGGAACACCCACCAAAAACTACGCGCCGGCGATCAAGGAGGTGTATGGCATCAGTCCCGTCGACATCGAGGTGAGTAATGAACGAGGTGCCAGCGGATCCGTGCCGGCGACGCCGTCACGGTAGTGGCCCGGTCATCCTTTCCCTCCGAGGCCGGCGTCACCTGCGGCATCCCCGGTCATGACCGGCCCGGCGAGGAGCTGGTTCACGACCTCCTGACGGTAACCGACGGCCCCTTGGACTTCAAATTCCGTGGTCGCCGCGGCTTCGCTGCTACGTTCGATTATCACGGCTGATCTGGCGCGCGTTGATCCCCGGCGCAGCCGCGACGCAGGTCGAGTTGAATTGAGGGGGCTTACGGCATGACTCTTGGCCGCATCGGCATCTGGACCAGCACGCTCGATGCCCAACCGGCCCTTGCGGCTCAGGAGGCTGCCCAAGAGCTGGAGCAGCTTGGCTATGCCGCGATCTGGTTCCCCGAATCGGTCCGGCGCGAGGCTCTCAGCAACGCCGGACTCCTACTCGCCGCGACCCGGCGGATCACCGTCGCGACCGGAATCGCCAATATCTACGCGCGGGATGCCACGACCATGGCGGCCGGGCAGAAGACGCTTGCCGAGGCGTACCCGGGCCGCTTTCTGCTCGGCCTGGGCGTCAGCCACCAGCCCAACGTGGAGCTGGTTCGAGGCCACGTCTATGGGAAGCCGGTCGCCACCATGCGCGCCTACCTTGAGGCCATGGCAAGAGCCCCATATCAGTCGGTCGAGCCGGCCGAGAAGCCGGAGACGGTGCTCGCGGCTCTCGGGCCGAACATGCTCAAGCTGGCTGCCGAGCGCACCTCAGGAGCCCATCCCTACTTCGTCCCCGTCGAGCACACCAGGCTCGCTCGCGAGGCGCTTGGCCCGAATGCTCTGCTGGCGCCCGAGCAGGCGGTGGTGCTCGAGTCGGATCCCGGCCGGGCCCGGGCGATCGCCCGCGAACACACCCAGCACTACCTTCGCCTACCCAACTACGTCAACAACCTGCGCCGGCTCGGTTACACGGATGCCGACGTTAGCGGCGCCGGCAGCGATCGACTGGTGGACGATGTCGTCGCATGGGGCGACCTCTGGGTGCGGTCACCTCACGCATTCGGGCCCAATTCGCGGCCGGAGCGAACCATGTCTGCATCCAGGTCATCGCCGAGGACCCGAGGGCGCTGCCCGTCCGGGAGTGGAGGATCCTGGCGGGCGAGCTGATTACTTAGCCAAGGAGCGAATTTGGACTGGTAGGCCGCCCGGCACCTCAGTCGTTGGCTGGCGCAGGATATGGAGGCGGCCGCCAGGATCCAGGGAGAGGCGTTCATGTCAGCGATCATCGATGTACAGGGCCTGACCAAGAGCTACGGGGGCAAACGCGGCATCACGAACGTCTCCTTCCGTGTCGAGGAAGGTGTGGTTTACGGGTTTCTCGGCCCAAACGGAGCCGGCAAGACGACCACCATCCGCCTGCTGATGGCTCTGCTGCGCGCCGATGCCGGAACGGCGCGCATCGCTGGCAAGGACATCTGGCGCGACTCGGTCGAGATCAAACGAATGATCGGCTACCTGCCCGGCGAGCTCTCGTTGGACCCGGGTCTGACGGGGGCACAGATTCTTGACTACTTCGGCCACCTGCGCGGTGGCGTCGACAGGACGTATCTAAAGCAACTCATCGAGCGACTTGACCTCGACCCGCGCGTCAAATTCCGCCACTACTCCAGCGGCAACAAGCGCAAGGTGGGCCTGGTCCAGGCATTCATGCATCGCCCTCGCCTGCTGATCCTCGACGAGCCGACCAGCGCGCTGGACCCGTTGAACCAGCAGGAATTCGGTCGTCTGGTGGGCGAGGTCCGGGCTGAGGGAGGCACGATCTTCCTCTCCTCGCATGACCTGACCGAGGTGGAGCAAACCTGCACCCGTGTGGCCATCATTCGCGACGGGCAGCTGGTGCGCGAGGGCGGGATGGCGGAGTTGAAGGACATCAAACGCCATGAGGTGACTATCACGTTCGCCGGACCGGCGCCGTCGGCAGCGTTCCGGAACCTCGACGGCGTGGAGGACTTGGAGGCACTGGCCGATGGGTACACCCTGCGCCTGGTGGTCCAGGGTGGGGTGGATGCGGTCATCAAGGCCGCCGCGCAGCACTCGGTCGTCACTCTCACAACTCACGAACCCAGCCTCGAGGATGTCTTCCTCCGTTACTACCGGGAGGGAGCCGCGAGGGAGAACAATGTGGCTTAGGAGCGTCTATCTCAAGACGTTGCGTGACCTTCGTGTCCCGATTCTTGCCTGGGGTCTGGGAATGGGCTGCCTGATGGCCCTCGTCCTGGCCACGGTTCCATCACTGCTGGCAACGCCGCAGGCGCGCGCCTCAATGGTTGCATTGGGTCCCAGCTTCGCGTGGTTCGCCGAACCGATAGGTGTCGACACCCCCGGCGGCTACGCGACCTGGAAGTACGGGCTGACGATTCTGTTGGTTGTGATCTGGCCGATTTTGGCTCAGACCGGCCTGCTGCGCGGCGCGGAAGAGCGTGGGTCGCTGGACGCGCTGCTGTCGCTGCCGCGCGGACGCACCCGGGTGGCGTTGGAGGTTGTGGCCGCAATAGGGACGGCACTGCTGGTGATGGGATTGCTCGTCGGCTTCCTGGTGTATGCCGGTGGTGCGAAGGCGGGCGCGGACTTTGGCCTGGGTGATGCGATCCTGTTTGGGGTCAACCTCGCCTTGATCGCCGGGGTGTTCGGAGCCATCGCGCTGCTGATCTCCCAATTCACCTGGGAGCGTCGAGCGGCGGTGGGCTCGACGGCCGGGTTGCTGCTCCTGTTCATCGTCCTGGACATGGCGCATCGGGTCATCCCCAACACGGTGTGGCTTGCCCGACTATCCCCCGTGTACTACTACAACCTGAGCAAATCCCTGGTGCCGAGCCATGGCACGAATGTCGGTGCGATGCTGCTGCTGCTGGCTTTGACCGTGCTTCTCGATTGCGTCGCCATCTGGCTGTTCGCACGGCGCGATATAGGTGGGGTGGTGGACCTGCCGGCCTTCCTGCGCCTTCCGAAGGGAACTCCTCGCGCCCGGTACTCCCCTCTCCATGGCGATTGGTCCCTGCGCTCCGTTTACTCGCGCAGCCTTTCAATGATTGCCGTGCCAACGGCGTGGTGGACCCTGGGCATCGCTGGGTACGCCGCCTGGATGGTCGTCGTCGTCAAACAAACAGAGGTGCAGATGAGCGAAATTCTGGAGAGCTCACCGCTGATGAGGGACTTCCTCAAAGTTGGAGGGAGTGATGTCGCAATCAACTCCACGATCCTGAGCGCGATCTTCATCTTCCTGCCGCTCTTGCTGATGGCCTTCGCCGTCACCCAGGCAAATCGCTGGTCCGCCGACGAGGACGATGGAAGGTTGGAGTTGGTGCTGTCCACACCACAGCCTCGCCTGCGTGTCCTGCTGGGACGCTTTGCCGCCCTGGTCACGGCCACGGTCGCCATTGCGGCGCTGACCCTGGCCGCCACGGCGCTCGCGTCCGCCGCCAGCGGCCTGCAGCTGAACCCCGGGAACCTGGCTGCCGCGACCCTGTCCATGATTCCGCTCGGGCTCCTGGTGGCCGCGCTTGGCTATCTGCTCTCCGGCTGGCTGCGGGCGTCGGTTGAGACCGGGCTGCTGAGCTTCCTACTCGTGATCTGGTTCTTCATCAGCTTCATCGGCCCCGGCCTGAGCTGGCCGGAAGCGACCCTGCGACTGTCCGCCTTCTACTACTACGGCACGCCCCTGCTGAACGGCCTCCCGGTTCTGAGTACGGCTGCAATCCTGGCTGCCGCTGCGATGGCCCTTGGACTTGCCGCGGTCCGCTTTGTGCGCAAGGACATCGGCCGCTGAACCCGGGGTGATCACCCCCTGTCGGTGCCGGTGGGGGTTGGCGATGGACAGAAGCGATCGCCCGTGAGCGACATTGCTCAGCGACGCCTGCGTGCCCAGCGACTCACTGGCGAGCCCTTCGCGTCGCCGGTCGAGGCGGTCCGCTGGCTGGGCGCCGTGCAATCGCAGGACTACGGCGGAGCCAAGTGGGCGCTTGGCCAGCGCACCCGGAACGCAACTGAGGCCGAACTCGACCGGCTCTTCGACGAGGGGGCAATCCTGCGCACCCACGTGTTGAGGCCGACCTGGCACTTTGTGACTCCTGCGGACATTCGCTGGTTGCTCGAGCTGACCGGGCCCAGGGTCAAGACGAAACTTGCCGGCCGCCTGCGCGAGCTCGAGATCGATGACGGCGATGTGAAACGCGCCACGGCCGCATTCACCGCTGCCCTGACTGGTGGCCAACACCTCACGCGTCCCGAGCTTGCCGACGTCCTGGGAAAAGCCGGCATCGCGGTGGGCGGCCAGCGACTTCCTCACCTGATAATGCGTGCCGAACTCGACGGGCTCGTCATCAGCGGCCCGCGACGGGGCAGCCAGTTCACCTACGCACTCCTCGAGGAGCGCGTGCCCAAGGCGCCTCCGCTCGAGCGAGACGAGGCACTCGGCGAGCTCGCCCGAAGGTATTTCCAGAGCCACGGACCGGCCCAGATACCCGAACTTTGTCTGGTGGTCGGGGCTGACCGTGGCAGCGGCGCGAACCGCGCTCGCGCTGGCCGGCGCCTCCCTTGAGCACGAGTCGAGCGAGGGGAGGGACTACTGGTTCGACGCCGGGGCGGACCCTCTCTACAAACCAGCAATGGCAGGCCACCTGCTGCCCAACTTCGACGAATACACAGTCGCCTACCGGGACAGATCAGCGGTGGTCGATCCCCAAGCTCCCATTGATGCGGCACTCTTCTCGTTCGGCAGCATCCTCTCCAATATCGTCACCGTCGAGGGGCGGGTACGGGGAGCCTGGCGGCGCAGCAGTACCCGGGCGGGACTGCAGGTCGAGATCAGCCTGCTCACCCCTCTCGGAACCGCCGAGATCTCCGCGCTCGAGCAGGCCGGCCGCAGGCTGGGCCGCTTCTTGGGCCGCCCGGTTCATCTGCATGGACTTCGAACGCGAGCCTGAGCAGTGCGGGCAGGTGGCGGCCCAGGCCACAATGCCCGCGCCCGATGTGCGAACATTTGATCGCAGTTCAGCCGCCCGCGCCGGGATGTCAGAGGTAGCGATGGAAGCCGACACGTTGGGTCTCAACACGGCCTTGCCGACAACCCTCGTGATCGACCTCAACTGCGCCTTCGCGTCGATCGAGCAGCAGCACAACCCCGAGCTTCGGGGACGGCCGCTCGCCATTGCGGCCTACGCAACGGGGGCGGCGACAATCGTGTCCTCATCGAGGGAGGCGCGTGACCTCGGCATCAAGACCGGCATGCGGGTGTTCGAGGCGAGGGCGATCTATCCCCGGATCGTGGTCATGGAGCCCAACCCGCCTCTCTATCGAGCCGCCTCCGACAAATTGATGGAGATTCTCGATCGCCACAGTCCGGACGTGCTGCGGATGTCGATCGACGAGGCGTCGATGAGCCTTGCCGGCACTCCCGACCTGGCCAGGCTCGGCACCGAGGGTGTCGCCCGGGCGATCAAGCAGGCGCTGCGAGCGGAGGTGGGGGAGTGCGTCACCTGCTCGGTGGGAATTTCGACCTCCATCTGGATGGCAAAACAGGCGTCCAACCTGGATAAGCGCGACGGGCTGCAGCGGATCGACCATTCCAATCTCCTGGCCGTATTCGAGCGCCTGGCGCTGACCGACCTCTCGGGGATCGCGGCGGCCACCGCGGCGCGCCTCGGGCGAGCCGGCATCCCCACGCCTCTCGCCTTCCTGCGTGCCTCCGCCGACCGCCTCGCGGCGGCTGGAATGCGGCCGGCGGTGGCCGAGGGCTGGCGGCGACGTCTGCGCGGCTTCGAGGTTTCGAGCTTTGAGAGCGCCGCTCGCAAGAGCTACAGCCACTCCCACGTGCTCGCGAAGGCGACCGCCTCTCAGCGGGAGCTCGAGGAGCTGCTGATGCGGTTGGCGGACATGGTCGGCCGCCGGCTGCGTTCGGCCGGCCGCCGAGGGAGCGTGGTGTCGATCGGGATCGTCTATCGCCCTGACACCGACCGCTTCTCGAAGCAATCGAAGCTGCCCGCGCCGATCGGTCGAGGCGACGAGATTTACCAGGCGGCCCTGGCGCTGCTCGGCCAGAGGGATCCAGTCCGCCAGGTCGGCACGCTGGGCGTCGGTCTATCCGGACTGAGCGCTGCCGACGCGTCACAGATGGACCTCTTTGCCGGCCCCTCCTCGCCCAGACCGGACCGTCTGGAGGCGGCGCTCGACGCGATCCGCGATCGCTTCGGCGAGGACGCCGTTCAACGCTCGCGCCTGCTCGGTCGGGCGCCCGTGGTTCGCGATCGTATCGCCTTCGGCAACACCGGTCACCCGGAAGATGAGAAGCGTGGCTGACCCGCCCCTTGCCCTTAGGGTTAGACGGTGATGAGCATCCCCCGATCGCGATTCGGCCGGACCGGTCATGACAGCTCCCGCGTCCTCTTCGGCGCCGCCGCCCTGGGTGGGGTCAGCCAGGATGTCGCGGACCGGACTCTCGAAGTTCTGCTCGAGTACGGCGTGAATCACATCGATGTGGCAGCGAGTTACGGCGATGCCGAGCTGCGAATCGGGCCCTGGTTGCGGCGCGAACCCGGCCGGTTCTTCCTCGCCACCAAGACCGGGGCGCGTTCAGCGCGGGGAGCCCGGGAGGATCTTCAGCGATCGCTCGACCGGATGGGTGTCGACCATGTCGACCTCTGGCAGTTGCACAACCTCGCCGACCCAATCGAGTGGGACACCGCGCTCAGCCCGGGCGGCGCGCTCGAGGCCGCGGTCGAGGCGCGCGAAGAGGGACTCGTGAAATGGATCGGGGTGACCGGCCACGGCATTCAGATCGCCGCCAACCATCGCCGCAGTCTCGCCCGTTTCGACTTCGATTCGGTGCTGCTGCCCTATAACCGCATCACATCGGCGATTCCCTACTACGCCGAGAACTTCGAGGCGCTGGCGGCAACCTGCGCCGAGCGCGGCGTTGCGATCCAGACCATCAAGTCGATCGCTCGCGGCCCCTGGCTCGGACGGGGGCGGACCGCGACCACCTGGTACGAGCCGATGACCGAGCAGAACGATATCGACCTCGCCCTGTGGTGGGTGATGGGCCGCCCGGGGTTGTTCGTCAACAGCGTGGGCGACGTCGACCTGCTGCCCAACTTCCTGGCCGCGGCCAGCCGCTTCGAGTCGCGGCCGAGCGACGCCGAGATGGATGGCCTGGTCGCTCGAGCAAAGCCGGAGCCGCTCTTCGTCTGAGGGTCAGCCGACCCGACCGCTTTAGCGACGGCTCCGCTCAGTCATCGAGGGCGGAGCGCACCAGGTCGCGAAACTCGTCGTCGGAGACGGCGAGGCCGTCGGCTGGCCGCATCTGGATCGTCCCCTTGGCCGTCCTGAGCTTCGGGTGGCGGGCGACGAAGCCGGCGTCGCGGCCCTCCTGCCAGCCGTAGATCGAGACGCCGTGCTTCCAGACGCCGAGGAAGAGGCGGCGGCGGCCAACCTTATAGGTGGGTATCTGGTACGAGAGCACCAGTTCGGCCTCCGGGTGCACTTCCAGGATGAGCCGGTGGAGGCGATCGAACAGCGGCCAGCGGTCGGGGGGGATGGCGCGGATGTAGTCCCGTACTGCGTCATCCATCGAATGAATTATCGCCGCGCCTGGCGTCTGCCTCGACCTTGCTCAGCGCGTCCTTCCCCTTTGCGGACAGCACCACGGCCAGCCGCCGCGCCACCCGGGCCACCTCGTGGAGGTTGCCGACGATGGGGTTCGTGTAGCCGATGAAGTAGAGGTTGGGCGCGTCGCGATGCGCGTCCGGGGCGTGCGCCACGGGGCGGCCGGTCGGCGCGAGGAGGTTCAGGTGCCCGACCAGGTGCTCGAGGCCGGCCCGGTAGCCGGTGGCGGCGATCACGGCAGCAGGTTGGAGCCTCTGGTCGCCGCAGAGCACCTCCGCGCGATTGAATCGGTCCACCGCCGGCACCACCCGGATCCGGCCCGCTCTCAGGTGGGCAAGAAAGCCCGCGTCGATCAGCGGTATCTGCCCATCCTCGAGGATCCGTGAATAGGCCCCCTTGGCTGGCGACCTCAGTCCGTGAGCACTGAGGTCTCCGATCGTGAGCCGCTGCACGAGCAGGCTGAGGCGGTCCACGAAACCCACCGGCAGCCTGTGCACGGCGATGCCGAGGTGCTGGTTGGCCAGAGGACCGAGGTTGCGGCGAACAATGTTGGGCGGAGTTCGGATCGAAATCCAAACCCTGCCGGCGCCCCCCTCGACCAGGTCGGCGGCGATCTCGGCACCGGAGTTGCCGGAGCCGGCGACGAGGACGTCTCGGCCGGCGAAAGCAGCTGCGTTCCGGTACTGCGATGAGTGGATCAGGTCGCCTGCGAAGCCATCCCGGCCCGGCCAGTCGGGGACCTGGGCGGTGTGGTTGTAGCCGGTGGCGACGACAACGTTGGTGGCCTCGAACTGCTCGGTGGCGGTCCGCGCCCGCCAGGCGCCGTCCTCCCGGTCGATGCGCTCAACGCGGGTCTGGAAGCGGATCGGAATGCCCCGCGCACACTCCTCGAGGTAGGCGATGAAGTCATCTCGGCTGACCCAGGTGCCGGCCGCGGCGGGGATCGGCCGGCCGGGGAGGCCGGACAGCCTCCTTGTTGTGTGGAGATGGAGGCGGTCGTAATGACTGCGCCAACTGGTGGCCACCGAGCCGGCGGCTTCAACGACCTGGACCGCGAGACCACGGTCACGGGCAGCGGCTGCGGTGGCCAGCCCGGCTGGGCCGGCGCCGATCACAAGGACGGAGTCGGGCCGGGCCATCTCGCCCAGAGCATAGATCGGGGGCGCTGAACTCGAACTCTGAGGTGCGGCGAGCGAGCCGGTGTTGAAAGGCACGAAGGCCGCGCTTCTGTTGAGAGCGCTCGCCCGACTCGCGTGACTAACTTGCACGTCAGGCACCCCTGAGCTAGTGGACTGTAACGGTCAAATGAGGTACATCCGCCGCCCCA
>JRHI01002109.1_pt1 | contig 14533 bp, 11 predicted proteins | sample 215371 | NCBI WGS metagenome assembly JRHI01 (sample SAMN02929681, study PRJNA255918) | sediment metagenome | biome: cave system; feature: Ice Cave; material: Sediment; isolation source: sediment from deep within a dark volcanic ice cave with no known source of... ...
CCATCAGCTCCCTTACAAAGCATGCTAGTCGGAGCCAACGACTTGGCGGTGGCTCCCGGAGTGTATCGTCGCGAGTTTGCAAGCTGCTACCAAAAGGGAATAGCCATCGGGCAGTGCGCGGCCATTATGAATGCTAACTCGACCGCCGTCACCATCCGGTCCGCTTGGCTTAGGCAGGCGTATCATCACGCCGTCACCTTGGCAGGAGGCGACGTTCTATCGAGAGGTCTTGCAAACGTTGCCGGCACCTCGTTTACCGCAAACCGTTCCGCGGTGGGTGGCGCAGCGGCGATCTTACTGACTCGCTAACGACCTTGGACAACTGACCTCGCGTCTCAGACATCTCGAGTATCTATTATTAGCAGGCGTGTGGATAGAGTTCCTCATCGCCGAGTGTTTCCTAACAAAAAGTATTTCTCGCAGAGATTGGAGGTATGGGTTACGATCCTCAAGTTGTTTTCAAGCGATCGCGAGAGAAGTAAGCGTAGGATCTGTCTCATTTATGCCGATTGAACCGAGCCTTTGAGCAGTTCGGACTAAAGGCGATAGCAAATATCAAGAGAACCGTGCCTCGAAGCGGAATAAATATGACGAGCGCATTCGCGCAAGGTTTGCCGAGATTCTCACTACGAACGGTCCCAAGCCCAATTTTGAAAATTGGAATTCTAACTCAGTACTACCCTCCTGAACTCGGAGCACCGCAGGGTAGGCTGGCGGGACTTGCGAGCGCTATCGTTGCACGCGGGCATTTCGTCTATGTGCTCACCGCAATGCCAAACTATCCTCGCGGAGAGATATATCCTGGCTACGGAGGCCTTGTTAAGCGGGAAGAAATCGCCGGCACTACCGTATGGCGCTCGTATGTCTATCCTACACGGAGTGTCGCTGGTTATCGGCGACTAGCCAACTACTTTTCATTTGTGGCTTCCTCCATGGTCGCCGGCAGTTTTGTTCTACCTTCAATTGATTTTCTGATAACCGAAAGTCCTCCGCTGTTTCTTGGCATAAGCGGTTTTGCGCTGAGCAAACTGAAGAGGGCGCGATGGATCTTCAATGTCTCCGATCTATGGCCCGAGAGTGTCGTCCACCTAGGGATCGTACGACGTGGGCTTAGCCTTGCAGCCGCAGAGCGACTCGAAGCCTTTTGTTATCGCCAGGCATGGCTTGTGAGTGGTCAGAGCAAAGAAATACTAGAAAGCGTTCATAGACGCTTTCCACTGGTCGCAACATATCATCTCTCTAACGGCGTGGACACGTCGTTCTTCGGGCCACACCGACGCTCCTCCGAAGCCCGCGCCAAGCTGACGCAAGGCCTTGAGGCAACATGCATTGCCGTATACGCGGGCCTGCATGGAGCAGCTCAAGGTTTAGAGCAGGTGCTAGAGGCCGCGAGTCGTCTTGGAGATCTGGAAGACGTCGCGATAGTTTTCATCGGTGACGGCCCTGAAAAGAAAGCACTCGTCGCAAGAGCGCGCGAACGCCGGCTGACCAACGTTAAGTTTCTCGAACCCGTGTCCAGGGACAACATTGCCGCTCTAGTTGGATCGGCAGACGTTGCGATCGTTCCACTGGCAACATGGTTGCCAGGCGCTGTCCCTTCTAAGCTGTATGAAGCCATGGGCTCTGGTATTCCCGTGGTGCTTATGGCTAAAGGGGAGGCCGTCGATATTCTTGAGGCAGCGGAGGCAGGTATCGCAGTCGACCCGCGTGATGTGGACAGCCTAGCGAAGGTGCTGCGTGACTTGAGCCATGATGCTGCGCTCAGAGCGCGATTGGGCGCGAACGGCCGCACCGCTGCGGTAGCATCCTACGATCGAAGCAGTATCGGAGAGCGCTTCGTAAAATTTCTCGAGGAACAGAAGAGTTGCTGATTTGCAATGTTGTCGGGGCCCGACCAAATTTCATAAAAATGGCACCCGTCGTGTTAGAGCTCAAACGCCTTGGCTTCGATCAATTGCTTGTTCACACCGGCCAACACTACGACAAGTATATGTCTGAAGTTTTTTTTAGTGACCTCAGCATGCCACGTCCTGACATACACCTTGAGATAGGATCAGCCAGTCATGCGAAGCAGACTGCGAGCATTATGTCTGCTTTCGAGGACGTATGCTTACAGCGCCGGCCGGATCTGATTATTGTAGCCGGTGACGTCAACTCCACTTTAGCGGTCGCCCTTGTCGCGGCCAAACTGCTCATCCCACTTGCGCATGTCGAAGCGGGTTTACGTTCGTTCGATAAGACCATGCCTGAGGAAGTAAATCGAATTGTCACTGATCATGTGTCGGATCTGCTCTTCGCGACGGAAATGAGTGCAATAAACAATCTGTGCCACGAGGGCATTTCCGATTCGCAGGTGTTCTTTGTTGGTAACTGCATGGTTGATAGTCTAGTGAAACATGTGGAGAAAGCGATAGTCCAATCGCCCTGGTTGCAATTCGGCAAGCGCGAGAAGGCATACGCCCTGCTCACGCTTCATCGCCCTTCAAATGTTGATAACGAAGAAATACTGGCCTCTTTAATTGAAACCATGAATAGTGTTTCGGAAGACGTGCCGATCTTGTTTCCTGCCCATCCGCGCACACGCGAACGGCTAAAACGCTTGAAAACAAAGAGCATGAACAGGATTGAGTTAATCGATCCGCAGCCATATCTAACGTTTCTCGGCCTCATGGCTCGCGCTAAATGCGTCTTGACCGATTCTGGTGGGATTCAGGAAGAAACCACGGCGTTGGGGGTGCCCTGCCTAACCCTTCGCGAGGCCACGGAACGCCCTAGCACGGTAGAAGAAGGAAGCAACCGGCTTGTGGGTACGGATCGTGCAAAAGTATTCGACGCAATCGCTGATGTTTTAAACGATCGATGGGTCTTGGGCAAAGTACCGCAATTATGGGATGGGCAGGCCGCGAATCGCATCGCGAAGGTGCTCGCAAACTGGTGGGGTGCGCGATCATCAAGATAACCCACGGGAATGACCGTCAATGCTGACAATCGCGGCGCTAGAAGAGCTCGGAATTTTTAGGTGAGGGTTTTATACTTAACCGCGCGATATCCGTACGCACGAGCTGAAGCTTTCCTCACTGACGAAATACTGAACATGGCTGAGAGAACAAATCTGTTCGTTGTACCGCTGTTGGTTGAAAGCAAAAAGCCCGTCCATCCTTTAGGCAAGGCGACCGCCGTGCGGCAACCCCTCCTATCCTTCGACATAGCTTGGGCTGCAACTAGAGAATTTGCTCGGCCCGCAAAAATCGCGCGCACACTGTTCCGATTATTAAACGCAGACAGACGACCAAGAAGTATTGTCAGAAACCTTGCGATTTTTCCCAAGGCATTGTGGGTAACAAGTCTCGTACGCCGCATGGAAATCGACCACGTACATGCGCACTGGGCTTCCCTCCCCACAAGTATCGCTTGGATTGTTGGCGAGCTCACAAATGTTGCATGGAGCTTTACAGCACATCGTTACGATATCGACGAAGCCAACGCTTTAGCGCTGAAGCTCAAGGATTGTTTGTTCGCGCGCGCGATATCCAGAAGCGGAAGGGACCTCTTGCTTCGTCACGCCGCAGCTCGCATATTCGTAATTCACATGGGCGTAGAGGTTCCTGCGGCGCAGATCGCGCCGCGGGACTCCGGCATTTTGAGTCTCATCGTTCCCGCCAATCTGGTGCCTGTTAAAGGACACACATTTTTGTTGCATGGCCTTGCCGAAAGTAAACGCCGGGGCCTCAAATTCAAATGCATTATTGCGGGCGACGGAACGATGCATGGGGAGATTGAGCGGCTGCGGGTCGCTTTGGGCTTAGAGGACAACGTCACAATGGCCGGCGCGATCGGCCATGAGCAGCTCTTGCAACTGTACCGCTCGCGCCACATCGACGTCGTAATTTTGACGAGCGCGGAAACCCCTCAGGGTGAGCGGGAGGGAATACCCGTGGCTCTTATCGAGGCTATGTCATACGGCATTCCCGTTATCGCCACGAAATGCGGGGCGATCGCCGAACTGGTTGAAGATCACGGGCTTTTGGTTCCCCCCGCAGACCCGATCCGTATCGCAGACGCACTGACTGAAATTAGCAAGTTGGAGCGGCGACGGACGTTAGGGCTCAAGGGCAGGGAACGGATACAAAATGACTACAATATCGGGATAGTCGCAGATCAGCTCTATCGGCTCATGAAAGGAGCCAGCTAAACGCTAACCCTTAGCCGCTTTTTTTCCCGAGCATACGTGGAGCCAAGTCGTGAAATAGCGGCGGTAATCCCATCCCCAGCCGGACCCATTGCATTGCTTCCCCGACCATCCACATTAGCAACCAGAGCCTATTCCATTTGTAAGCGCCAGCATCCATTTTATCATAAAAGTAGAGGTAGTGTTTCCATAAATCCCGTCGGGCTTTTTGAAGGTTCGTCCGGTTTGAGGCGCTGACATGATGATGAAGGCCTGCATCGCGGCAGAGCCAGAAAGAGCCATACCGTTTAGCCCTCAAAGAGAATTCAAAGTCCTCGCCTAGGCCGTAGCCCGAAAGCGATTCATCAAACCTCTCGTGCAATAAAACGCTGCTTCTCACCGCCGTAGCGCCCCCGGGAAGACTTTGCAGTTCTGTACCGTTTTCGTGCTCTATGGGAGCTCGCTTAAAGAACCCATGACGAAAGAGCAGTTCGTGGAGTCGGTTGAGGAAAGACCGCCGATGGGGGAAAGTGAGCGAACACGCTACGGCAGCTGCGTGCGGATGTTTCGCGAACTCGGTCTTAATTGCTCCAACGCAATCGTTCAGCATCTCAACATCGTCGTCCAAAAACAGCACGAAATCTGACTGGATATACTGCAGAGCGTAATTCTTTGCTGCCGTCAGACCGCCAAGATGAGGGTTATAGGCATGAACGGCAGCCGGGAATGCTCCGAGCTGGTATGGTTCCTGAGACTGATCTATGACAACGATTTGGTCGGGGAGGTTTGGTTGCTTCATTATCGATGTCAAGCAACGTCGTATGTCTTGTTCGCGATTCTTAGAAGGTATTACGATTGCAAGCGAATTCTTAAGCATGCTCTGTTTGTATTAAAAGGATAGAAGTGCCACAAAAGAAGTTACTTCGACGCGGGCGTTTGGGTTTTGCTCGACCAAGGTCCTCAGCGACGCGCCAAAAGGCCCAAATGAAACCTAAGCAAAACAAGTAAACACAAACTTTTGATTGCGGGGTCATGTGCGCCGACTGCTCATCGTGTCTTATTTTTGTCCTCCGCAACCGGAAGCCGCAGCTATTAGAATAGAAAATTTAGCGCGGCATATTAGTAGCTTTGGGTGGGAAGCCGTGGTGGTCACGAGATTTTATCCTATTGCAGCGAAGATGCCATTTAGAATTGTTCACGTCGTTCAAAAAAAGAAGGCAAACGATTTCGCTACTCAATCGACGACACGAAGATCCCAAAAACCCAAATCTAAACTCGTGGGACAAATAGCGCGCTTTGTGCGGGGATTAATCCATTTCCCCGACGCTTCGATCAATTGGTTGTGGCCAGCGATAAACACGACGTTACGTCTATCAAAAGAAGAGCATTTTGACGCTGTGCTTACGACCCATGGACCGGCAACGGAACACATTATCGGCTACCTCGTTGCTCGACGCCGCGGCATTCCCTGGGTTGCAGACTACCGCGATTTGTGGACGGGGAACCCTTTCTCGCACTGGGGACCGATTCATCGATTCCTGGCAAGCTTGTTAGAAAAAACAATAGTCGCGAAGGCCAATGCGGTAACTGCTGTAACAGGGTTAGCAAGCGAGCTTGAGATTCTTCTTCGGCGAAAGATAATTAAAATTCCAAACGGGACCAACCAGACCGCTTGGAATGCGATTCCGAGGGAAAACCCGCGCTCATTTCAATTCTGCCACGCGGGCAGCATCTACCCTGGCCGTATGTCACCAGAGTTATTGTTTAAGGCAGTCTCAGAATTGAGAAGAAGGCGGGACCCAGCCGGCATTGCGGCCCGTTTCGTTTTCTTGGGGCCGAACGGAGATCTTGTGAATCAATTGGCCGCGCGATATAAATTGGAGGATTCAATTGTTGTCAGCAACACCATCGAGCGAACGCTGGCGATGCAGGTGGAGCGGCAATCAGCCGTGCTTTTGCTACTGATCGGGTGGGAAGCTAAGACGTCTCGGGTGATCGGAAGCAAAATTGTCGAGTATATGGGCGCTGAACGGGCAATTCTCGCCATAGGTCCGGCCGACAGCGCAGTCGGCGCCGTCCTGCGCAACAGCGGTCTAGGCCAGCTTGTGAGCACGGATGTTGAGTGCATCCAAGCAGTGCGGGAAGCTTACAATAAGTTCGCAGCCAACGAGTTTAGTCCGAAACCAGCCGATGGTTGGAAACCGTGGACGGGCGCCGATCTTGCGCGACGATTTTCAGAAACCCTGGATGGGCTTTGCGGCGAACCGGATTAAAGGATGAGTAGCCTCTTGAAATCCAAAAAGCGCGCTGCTGTTGTCGTGGGTTTCGACTACCATGTGGACGTCTTGTGCAACAAAATGAACGCACATTCGTCTAGCTGGAGGTTCGTTGCATACAGGTCAACCCGATTAGAGTTGCTGCGCGCGGCACTAAAGTTGAGGAAGGCAAGCGCGCTCATAACTTTTGCCGGCCCTGGGCCTCATCCGCTGCTCACGGCCGCCGCGCGTGCCTATGATGTCCCCATCGTTGTCATCTGGGCGGGCACAGATGTGGTCAAAGCGGTCGAGGATCCTTCTAAGAGCAGTCACGGTCAACGCACGCAACCTACTCATTTGGCGGTAGCGCCATGGCTGGTAGACGAGCTTAAACAGGCCGGCATCGTTTCACGTTATATCCCGATTATCGGCGTCAAACCTATTGCTGACACGCAGCTGCCAAGCGAATTCCGAGTTTTTACTTATTTGCCGCAGCCACGACGCGATTTTTACGGAAGGCCACACGTCTACGAAGTAGCGCGCCGGCTTCCCAATGTGCATTTTTCAGTCATCGGCAAGGGCGGCTGGGACGCAAGCGCGCCGCGTAATGTCCACTTTTTAGGCTGGATATCGGATGTCCCATCGCTCATCAAGAAAAGTACAGCACTTCTACGAGTACCCGAACATGATGGCATGTCGCTGGTTGTTCTTGAAGCGCTTGCTCGAGGCCGTTTTGTGGCTTGGAAGTATTCCATTCCAGGAGTTCGACAAGTTTCGACGCCCGATGATAGCGTCAATTTTTTGCGCGAACTGCAGCTGCGGCATTCCTCCAACCAGCTGTCATTGAATCGCGAGGGCCTCGAGTTTATCGCGTCAGCGTATGAAGAACGGCAGGTCAGTGCGCATTTGGAAACCGTTCTTGACGAGCTTGTCTGCCAAGCCGAAAGAGTGATGGCGCGCCCCCATCGAATAGCTATAATGGGCCACGAGCTCTTCGCTGCTGATGTCGTGAACTTGAACAACGCCATGCAAACAAACTGGAATGCACAACTACTTCAATTTGATGGCAGGTACGCAACAGCGGCCGCTCTCTTCCAGTTAGTCAAGGCCGATGCTTGGCACACGGTCGGGACTCCGGAAGTTAACCGCCATGTTGGTAGGGTCGCCTATTTTCTTCGGAAGCCGAGAGTAATGCACTGGGTGGGAACAGACATCGAGGTGGCAAGACGGCGGCCCTCCTTGGTCGCACGACTGCGCCGTCCCTTCGTGACTCACCTGACGGAGGTCGAATGGGAAGTTGAAGAACTAAGGGAGATCGGCATCGACGCTGACATAGCACCGCTGCCGCCACGGCTCTCGCCGGCACGTGAGGTCCCGCCTCTACCGAGCGTGTTCACGCTGCTCACCTACTTGCCGATGCCACGGACGAACTTCTACGGGATTAGACAGTTTGAGGCTGTCGTGCAAGAGCTACATGGACGTCGAGTTCGATTTCTTGTTGTTGGCGGGGGTGAAGTCCGCGCGCCGGCGGGGTCGCAAGTCGAGAATCTCGGGTGGTGCTATTCTCTGGATGAAGTCTACGCCCAAAGTTCAGTGCTCTTGCGGTTCACGGCGCGAGACGGCCTTTCGCTGATGGTTCTTGAGGCTTTAGCGCTCGGAAGGCATGCCTTATGGACTAAAAAATTTCCCTTTGTTCGCCACGTGCAGAGCGTGGACGACATAGTCACGCAGCTCAATGACTTGCTACGGCTCCACGACGCCGGTGAACTTAGACCGCAATTTGATGCGTCCGCCTTCGTGTTACACAAGTACGATCGCGAAAAGTGTATTGCTAACCTTGTCCGAAGTTGGGAAACTACTCTATCAAAAGAAAAGCGAGTGCCAGATGAAACGCTGCCTAATTTTAAGAGGGAGTGAGTCGCAAGTGAGTCGCAACGTATGAAATCGATGTTCGTTCTTTTGACATTGGTCGTTGTGTTCGAGTGGGCGGGCTGCAGCGGCGTGCGTCAGAGTGTCAGTACGGCAGCGGTCAGCGCTGCGGCCGAAGTGCAACAGCGACAGGAGCTCCCCAGTTGGTATAAGCGCCCGGCCAAAGGGCCGGTGGCTCTGGCCCCCAACGCTCACAACCAACACATAGTAGAGCACACGATCGGGTTAAGCGATCCTCGACAGACGTCGATTGCACTTTTTGGCTATGGAATACCCGAGACTGCTGGCGCTTCTTACACACTGCAGCCGGCGGTGGCATCGTGGGACCTCGCCACGAACACCATAACGCAAGGTGAGGAAATCGCGTCGAGCGATATTACAAGGGATGGTGGTGCCGGCCACGATCTGCCTCAAGTCATCGACGTGGGGTTCGGGAGTTCATTGGTGGCTTATGGAGCAATCTCGCCATTTTATGCGTTTGCGGCATCGTCAAAACAGAACCCCAACTGGGACTGCAGTTTATCGTCATCTGTCACATGGAAGTGCCAGCCGTTTAAATTCGGCAGAACAGTCAGTCAGCTCGTGGCCTCCCCCGAATATCTGTTTCCCGAAACCGGAATAAGTGAGCTCGTCTCCGCTCGGGCGAATGCCGTGACGTTAATGGGTGGCCAAGTGCAGTGGGGAACGCACGAGCCTGCGGGCGCCTATGCGTTCGTCACATATCACGCGATCGGTCCGAGCGACGGATATTTTGACACTGCGCGTCAGACGCGTTACGATCCATTCACTACTCCGATTTCCGAAGCGCGCTCAGGCGAAACGCTGTTGGCTAACCGTCCGCATGACAACGCCTGGTTCGAGTTTGAGATCATATCAGATGGGTCCGCCGGGAATTCAGTCGGAGTCACAATTGACTCCGTAAATTGCACGCTGCGGCTAAGCGAAGCTGAAACAGCTCCGCAAATCGCAGCGAACTTTGTAAGACTTTTCAACGATCCGTCTCAGTGCAGGCTGAGTAGCGGCGCTGAAAATTTTCACGCGGTCACTCCTACATTCGACCCCTTTGGAAAGCCCGGACAAACAATTGGCATTGAAAGCAATGGCCGGCTGGTGAATCAGCTCGGCAAGGCTCCCGATCCGAATTGTTCTAATATTGAATGCTCTCGTTCTCGTACGTTGGCGGCATATGGCGGTCATACACATTTTGTCCAGTCGACGGCGACGCATGCGGGCAATTATTTCTACGTATTGCTTGCGGCGCAGGACGAAACACAAAGCTGGTACGGGCGAGGATACAATGGTTATAGCGGCACCTTCGCTTGTTTACGATCGGCAGGCCCAACCTCGGAAGGCGTATGGACGTGGACAGACTGTGCGGGTGGTCATCCCTTCACAGCTCAACCGGAACGAACCGACGTGTCAGAGGTAAGGTTTGGGACAATTTTTAACGCGTCATCCCCATACGTCATACCACCGCCGCGGGAATACCCAACTGGCATGTCGCCTTTTATCTACGACATGCGCCAGGAGGCTTGGCCCGCCTATACACGCCACCCGTTGCCGATAGCGGGTGGGATTGGGATTGTGCCGCTCAGCGACGAGGCTGTATGGATTGTCTACAGTTGTCAGGACAGCGGCGGCATGGGTCGATTGTGTTATCTGCGTTACGACGCACGAAGGAGACTTGTGCCAACAATCGGATTTCTCGATAGAGAACATTCCTCGCGGTCGCGTGCCGGTGTAGCAGTCACCCTTGACGATGGGGGTAATCCAGTGGTTGGGGCAGTCGTCGGCAACGGAGCTGACTACGGATGCGAAAATCGTGCACCCTGTATCTTGGAATTCCGAGGCAGCGGCTCAGGCGAGCGATGGACCAAAAAAGTTATCTATTCGTTTACAGGGCAGCCGACACGCGGTGCGCCCGGAGCGGTCGTCCGAACTGAAGATGGTGAACATCTGCTGTTCTCAATACTGCACGGATCTTTTAGGTTGGGAACGACCGAGTTATCTGGATACGATTTGAAGACTTAGCTTGCGATTAATCGGCTCGTTGTATCCAGCAAAGCAAATGTGTGCGCAGCGCCGGAATTGAGTTGAACAGGTAATAAAGAGAGGGATGAACGTTCGTGATAACTCGGCTAATCGGCGGGGCCAACGTGATCCGCCAGTAGACAAGCTTGCCTTCAGGGAATAGTGATCTCACTCGGCGCAAGCTGACACCGCGCACATCATGGTTTTTCGGATTATTGAAGACGAAGTCGTACCATAGAACCCCACCACCTGGTTTTACAAAATCCCACATTAACGCCGCTAACTGCCCCTGGAAGTCGTCGCTGAGAATCGATGAGAATACCGTCGATTGTAGCACCACATCAAATGACCGCTTTGGCAACTCAAGCTTTAGTGCGTCGCCCTCAATGATGTGTACCGCTGGTGGCAGATTACGCCTAGCTTGTTGGGCCCGCTCGGGAATAAGCTCATCGCCCACGGCTAGCTCAGGCGAGAAACCCAGCCGCAAGAGCTCCCTAAGCGTTCCACCTCCGCCGCACCCAATCTCAAGAAGTGTCTTATCATGCAAAGGGGCGATCCGCGCTACCTTGATCCAGCGAACCAAAGCCCGTTCGAATTCCTGCCGGCTGAGATAGACAGACGGCAACAGCGGATCGTATAGTTCCGAATTTCCCGCTTTGACTCGCCTAGCATAGCGCTCTCTAATCTTTTCTATCTCACTCATCGTATCAATTCGCTGACCCAACTTCGTTCCTGCTACGATCAAACCATGTGGTTCTAAACGCCCACCCGTTGCACCATTACTAGGGCATCGCCTCAAATCAACCGAAAACATCAAAGCCTAAGATGGATAATCGGCAGACAATAGTCCATGTCTTGAACTACGGAAATCCACACCCAGGCTCGGTAATACCGATGATGTGTGCCCTGGGGAAAGCCTTATCAACTCTTGGTTATCGATTCGTTCTAGTGTCTTCGGCTGCTGAGAACGCTACTTGGGTCGATCTGGTTCGTTCTGAAGGAATCGAGCTTCACATAGTTCGTTCGGCGAATCAAGCCGCGGCAGTCACTAAGAGCCTTAAGCCAGATATCGTCCACTGTCATTTTGCCGGTTTTGAAATCGCGACCACCCTAAAGCTGCTCTCGAGCTCCGCTAGAGTATTTTGGCACGAACACTCATCGCGTGCACCAAGGCGCAAGCCGTTGCCGTATCTCAAGTCGCTGCTGAAGAATCGCGTGTTGGGGAAACGTGTAGAATTGTTCTTGCCCGTTTCAAACTCGTTGGCAGAGCAACTGAAGCGTTGGGGTGTGCCCCCAAGGAAATTAAAAGTCGTGCTCACGGCGATCAATACGGAATGGTATAGACCGCCGACCCATTTGGAACGTCAAGGGGCTCGCGCTTCTTTGACACTTCAGGAAGACGAAAGGGCGATTCTATTTTTTGGTAGGGACAGCTATACGAAGGGTGGAGATTTTTTAGCGGCTGCCCTAAAATTATTTCCCTCGGTTACTGTACTGGTCGTCGGGGCGGACGATGCGCTAGTCGCCTCGCTTCAGTCGGCGTGCAAGCGGGTCGTTCGAATCGACTGGCTAGAAAATGTGAGAAATTTGTATTGGGCCGCTGATCGGCTGGTGATGCCAAGCCGCCGGGAAGGCATGCCATTCACCCTTTTGGAGGGGGCGAGTTGTGGCTTGCCGGCACTGACTTCCATGCTCGATTGCTTTAGGGAAGCCGCACCCGAAATCGTTGGGCTTCGATTGTGCGACGTTGAAAATGCGTCGCTATTTTCCGTCGGTCTTTCAGAAACAACACACGAACGATTTCCTGCCCAACATCGGCTTATCGCTGGGAAATGGTCAATGAAGAATTTCGTGAACACTACTAAATCAATATACTTGAAGGGCCCTAAAAATTGCGTGTCGCTTTAAAGTTATGATGAAGCGGGTTCTTCACATTATGCAAACCCTTAGGGGCGGAGGCGCCGAGACCGCTGTTCGATTACTGTGCCCTCGCCTTCACGCTCGTGGCTTCGCTGTCGGTGCTGCCGCAATTTACCGTGTGAACCTTACAACCGATGAAGCAGCCGAGCTGCATGCCGACTTGTTCGAGATTGACAAGCGAAATCGAGCCGATGCAATGGCTTTCGTGAGGCTGATGCGGGTGGTGAGAGGATTTCGACCAGACATTATTCACAGCCATACGTACGCCGGCAAATACTGGGGAAGAGCGGCTGCAGTCCTGTGCAAAATACCCGTGATTCTTACAGAGCACGGAGCCGCCTTCAAAATCAGCCCGCTAGAAAGGGCTATTTCATCCGCGCTCGACCGACGAACTGCTGCAGTGGTTGCGTTTTCTGCGGCGACGGCGCAAGCTGTTTCCAACAACACGCGAACTTCGGAAGTGCGAGTAATTCCCAATGGAGTACCGCTCGATCTACGCTATAATCGATCACACGCGAGAACGCTTTTGAAATGTCGTCCTGAAGAGTTGGTTGTAGTAACGGTAGGGCGCCTATCCCCGGAAAAAGGTCCCGCAACAGCCATTCATGCGCTCAGCCGTCTGCCAAACTCCCTTCTTAAGCATACGCGCTTGCACTGGATAGGCGATGGCCCGCTGCGTGCCGATACCGAAAAGCTTGCGATTAAACTAAATTTAGAAAACAATATTATTTTTCATGGATACAGGTCGGACGCTAGCTTTGTGCTCGCAGGCGCCGATGTCGCTCTTTCTCCTTCATCGATCGAGGCTGCGCCCATGTGGTTACTCGAGGCGATGGCGGCCGGGGTTCCAATTGTGGGAACTCCAACCCTGGGGGTCCGGGACTTGGTGGAGAACCCTCGCACAGGCCTTATTTCTGCATCCCATGATTCGGCTGATTTGGGTAGCACACTGGCGTCGGCGCTTTCGAATGACGAATGGAGAGAAACCGCTCGGGTGGCGGCCAAAACTCGAGCCCAGCGGTTCGACATTGAAGCCGTTGCTGATGCCTATGCAAGCCTTTATCGCGAGGTTCTTGCTCTCAGCGCTTAGCCTGGAAAGTATGCCTATTGCGGCGCTTGTTATGGAAATATCGCGGTTGATAAGACTTAGTACTGCCCCAAAGTTCCATCCACCTTAGCGCGATCCACTGCCTTGGCGAAGCCCCACAGCGAAATCGGAAGTAAGATCGCAGCCACGACAAACAACCAGATGGCATCAGGAGCCAGTTGAGCGATCGTGGCCCCATGTACTGCGCCACGAATACCGTTCAGCGCATGAGTAATAGGCAACGCCGATGCTACATACTGTAGGATCAACGGAAGCGTCGTGACCGGGAAGAACACGCCACCCAACAATTGCGTGAGGCCGCCCATAATGGTGCTTGTGGAACCGGACTGCTTGAATGTCATGATACCGGCGGCACTCATGACCCCTAACGGTGACATGCATGCGATGGTCAAGAGAGTAAAAATGACCGCGCTTAGGACGTTGATGTGGCTTAGATTCAACCCGAAGATAATCGCGAGGATAACTACCACGGCGACTTGCATGAAGGTAAGAGCAAACGCCCACAGGCCTCGGGAGAGTATGATAACCGGCAAGCTCGTGGGTGTGACCATAATCGCTTCCAACGTTCCGGCAAGCTGATCGTCGCGGATGGCCGCTTGGAAGCACTGGATCGCGGTTTGCTGAAAGCGCACAAACGCCAGATTGACGACAATAAAATCAAAATAACGGGCGGGCTGACCGCCGAAACCGTATTTGGGAGAGGCACCGATCAGCTGCGAAATGAAATAAAAAGTCAACACCTGAACGCCGATGGAAACCCAGCCCAGCCAGAATGAAACGTCGTATGAGAGAACGAGGCTCGCATCTCGTTTGAAGATCGCCGCCGCCTTGCGGACTGTTGTGGCTAGCCCGCGAGGGAGCGGCAATAAGCTAGCTGTTGTCGACATTTTGAGTCAAGCCGGCGAAAACTTCCAATGGTTGTGGATCCATCGATTTTAGGTCGATCAAGAGAGCGCCGCTAGCGCTTAGCGTTCGCAGCAAATGTTTCACCCCGTCGCGGCCACGATCAAGATCCACATTCAATATGGACACTCCATCATCCGAATTGACGTGCGTCACTCGCCGCACATTGGGGGTGCCGTTTAGAGCTTCGATCAGCTCACTGAAGGTACCGTCTAGGGT